>Ga0180732_1001875_pt1 | contig 12040 bp, 24 predicted proteins | sample KR11_01MetaG_FD_148674 | JGI IMG/M metagenome (GOLD analysis project Ga0180732, IMG submission 148674) | Groundwater microbial communities from the Olkiluoto Island deep subsurface site, Finland - KR11_0.1 MetaG | ecosystem: Environmental > Aquatic > Deep subsurface > Groundwater | place...
CTTCGCGTTATTCATAAGGTACTTTTCATACTCTTCCGGATCCTCCTTGACACAATCTCCGCAAAGATACTCTCCATCCGATATCCACCCATACATGGTCCAGGAATACGAATCTCCCTGCGTTCGGAACGCTTTCCCACAATCGCATATCAACCATTCATCGGACCATTCTATTTCACATCTTTCTTTAAGAGCATTCATTAGACCTTTTGCTTTATCTTCCAATCCGTTCCAATCCGCGAAAAGGATCCCCCACTTTTTCTCGCCTACCGAATATCCTCTTTCGGCGTACCTGTCTGCATATTGCCAATCAATCTTCAAACTTTCAAGCTTTCTTTGTACGCTTTCCCCGATCAGTTTTTTCATGCTGTAACCTCCTTTATGGTAATAACTTTAATCGGTACAATAACAGCGATACAGTATGGAATCTGTAAAGTAGCTATTGCATACCATGTTTCAATTACTGCCCCGGACAAATACCATTCGCCTTTTTCTGGTACTCTTTTCTCTCCCGTGTATTCTCCCCGATAGTTATATGCTCTTTTGAATCGGGGACCGTAACGATTGAAATCAACGGTATTGACAGGAAATAAGTCTCCCGTTTTCATCTTGCTACTCCTCTCTCTCCTAGATGTATCGTCCAGGCATGTTCGCGCATTCTTCCATAATCAAGAATGCGCCCCCCCTTGACCAAATACCACGCTCCCGTTTTCCGGTCCAGTATGATCCTTCCCTCATGTACCCTAATAATCTTAAATCTGTTTCTTGACATTCTTATTTCCTTACCACCGGGCCGTATCCCTTTTCAATAGCTTCTCTCTTCAGGTCGGCAAGGCAAACATGTTCTCCGTTTCCTTTGTCCACAAAGTTAAACGCTTCGCTTCCCTTTTTCGTCCACTGATTCGCCTCGATATCCTCGAAAACACTTTCTTCGCTTGTCCTCCACTTGACATTATCTTTTATTCTTGCTTCAAAAGACTTCCACTTATTCAAATCTTGAATCGTCCAGTCTTCTATGGAAGAAAGGCCATCGACAACTAGCCATCCTCCCGATCTTCCCTCCGAGTAAACCTTGACTGATCCTTTGCCAAATACATCGTCGGCAAAATCTTGTACGTCTTCCCAGAAGATCGTACATGCTGAGTCGAATGCAAATTGACCGGCTTTCTCTGCTTCTTTCTCTTCGCATCCGAACCTTTCCATGATTTTATCGCTCGACGGAAAGCGATGAACCTTGACGTTGACCGCTGGCCTTACCTTGCCGTAATGCTCACTGTGCGTTTCAACGTCGTCACGACCATAGCCCTGTCTCTTCATTCTTGTACCCTCCGAGCATAGGGTAGCACACGGTCCCAAGCCAGGGAGAAAGCTCGTTCTCTCTTCCGATCTCCCTCTCACTCGTATGTAGCTGCTACTCGCTTCGAAAGGCTTAAAAACATTTCTAAAAATAAGTGTTGACAAAGAGATCGTTCCATGCTATAATCCTTCTTGTCATTCAGTTTCGCTCACCGTCGTTGACGGTGGCCCCTCCATGAGGGGGAGAACGAAGAACGCTAAGACCGTTCTTCCCCTCCTTTTCTTATCCTGGATGCGCTTATCAAGCGCAAAAGAAGGGAACCATGATAGCACGAAACTGTCGTTACCTCGATCTTGAAGCCGCTCTACGCGACATCAACAAGAAGTATCAAGGCAACATCATCTTCAAGTCACTCGAACCGAACGGAGGCGGTTTCAACTTTACTCTCACCGTAAAATCGTCGAAAGATATCGGTGCTCGCCGCTCGGGAGAAGGAAGAAAGATCGCCGCCGCCTGCTGGCACGCTCACGGTGACTTTTTCGCCTCTCTCTTCTCGATCAATCCCTCGGCCCGGGTCTTCTCTTCCTTCTACAAGCGTTTCGGAGGAACATATCAAGGCTGGATTACCGCTCTCGGGGGCAACTGGATCGACGGCAATATTGGTTCTCAATTCATGCCGTTGATGATGTCCGAAGCCTGTGAATGCAATAACTTATAAAGGAGATAACCCATGCAATACGACAACTTTCTCAACCTTGAAGACCTCGCGAAAGAACTTGAAGAACTCAAGGTCGAAGAGGAAAACGATCCCCTTGCATTCAACTCCGATCTTGAATCCCGCGAACGCCTTAACGATCTTCTTGCGCTCGACTCGACACTCTCCGGTCTTGAAGATCAAATCCAGGAAGACTCCCAAGCGATTTCCGAATCCTACTTCTCAACCTATGCTCAAGAGCTTGCCGACGACCTTGGCTACACGGGTGGAGGAAAAGAGAAAGACAATCCCCTCCTCGACTACATCGACTGGGATGCGTGGGCAAAAGACCTCAAAATGGATTACACAGAGTTTGACTTCGACGGCGGAACGTGGCTCATAAGGAGCCGATAGATGAAAAAAATCATCATCATTCTTCAGGGTGGCCTTGTCCAGGAAGTTCTCACCCTCACTGGTGAAACCGTCGAGGTCAACACCATCGACTACGACATAGACGGTTCTTCTCTTGAAGAAACAACCGAGATTCCCCAAATCGTAGAAGGGACGTATTTCCCTCCCGTTCGCGCTTTCACTGCCCGCTACGATTCCACTTCCCTTCCCTGGGGACGTTTTACCGAGTTGCTTGATGCTATCAAAAAAGGAGAAAAGCCCGTATGAAAACGATGTCGGAAAACTTGAAAGATTGGAATCGTCAAGCACGCTCCCGGGCCTTAAAAGGCCAGTGCGTGGTTATCAACTGCACAAACAAAGTTGAAAAAGGCAAAGCCTTTTGCGAGGAGCACAAATAATGAAACTCTACACCGTCGTCCTTCTCTATCCCGATTATCTTACCGACGATTTCGGCTCCGACCTCTATGTCTGGTCAGGAAGAGCCTCAAACGGAGAAAGCGCCGTCGAGATCGCGCAAGGCCACGCCATCGAAGACTGTGAAAAGCAAACCGGCTGCACGGAAGCGTCTGACTTCAGGATGATTCTTCTCCTTCTAGGCGACATTCCCGTCATTGGAGACGCGACAGGCATCAAAAAAAACGAAATGCGGAAGACCTCATGATAGTTTACGTCGTCTACTACAACGATGATCCTGGAGGCGTTCTAGGCGTTTTTATTTCCCATAAGAATGCGTGGTCATTTGCATACAAGCTGGCTGGTACCGTCGTGGAAGCATGGCCTGTCAGCGATTATGAGGAGACTAAAACATGAAGTGCATCAAGATGAAAAAGGACGGCAAGATTCTCCGCCTTCCCGATTTCCAAGCGGCTACTTACGTCGAAAAGAATCTTGCCTCTTACATTCCCAAAAGTGAATGGAAGAAAGAAGACGCGAAGAAAAACGATTACATAAACAATCCTGTGAACCTGAATCATCCCTCTCAGAGCGAAAGGGGAATAAGAAAGTGATCGAAATCGACATCGACCTCGGACTTCTTGAACGAAAACAAGAAGGTGCCATCCATGCAAAAGGTCTCGTTCCAGGTCAGGACATCATCTTGACCCTCGGGGGCGATGTCTTTCTCATCCGTCGCCTCGGAATCGTATGTATTCCCCATCTTATAAAGGAGAAGACCGATGAACGATCCTAAAGAAACCGTCCCCTGGCTCCTGGAATCCTTTGACCTCCACAACCTCCTGTCCGAGATGGCAGAAAGCGCCTTTGCCCTCTCCGTTGCTCCATGGCAAACGATGAAGGGAACCGTCTATTGGCTTCATCGCGCTAACGTCCTTCGTCTTGCAGCCAGCTCGATTCCAAAGGAGGAAAACGATGGATGATTTTTCGGTCTTTTGCACAATCTGTGAGAAGACCAAAGTCTTCCATGGTCCCATCGAACGGGTCAACTTCATTCTTAAAACGTTGACCTCATGCCCCTGTGGCAGTCCCCACGAAACCCTTCCCACCGCATCGACCCACGCTTACATCTTGAAAGAAAAGGAGTAACCACCCATGGCAAAGACATCCGAGAAGATCAAGAATCTCGATCCCGAGATTGGTCGCGAGATCATCGGAATCAGGAAGAAAACGATTGACCTTCCCGCGGTCATCGAAGACGAGAAAACGAAAGCGGTCGTGGCCGCGCATCAGGGCCTCATCTACAAGCTCATCAGGAACATCGAATCCTGGTACGATGGCAAGATCAAGCCCCTGAACGCAGTCATCAAGGATCTTCGCGATGAGAAGAAAAGCGTTCTTGAAGAGCCTTCAGAATGGAACGATGAGGCGCAAAAACTTCTCTCCGACTACTTCCAGAAGAAAGAGGCCGAGGCCGAAAAGGAGCGTATCAAGCTCCAGAAGAAACTTGACGCTGATGCTGCTTCTGCCCGTAAGAAAGAAGTTTCCGCCCTCAAGAAAGATGGCGACAAAGAAGTAGCCCGAGAACTTGCCAATACGCCCATCATTGCCCCCATTGCCGAGGTCAAGAACGTGGCCGAAATCGAGGGGAAATCCTTCCGCGACGATTGGGAAGTCATCGAGTGCGACCTTAATCTCGTGCCTGAGGAGTACATCAAGAAGACCCTCAAGCTCCGCGAGGTCAAAGAGGCCCTGAAGAATGGCGTCCGCGACATCCCCGGCCTCTCCTGCAAGCCCATCAAGACGTTCGTAAACGGTTGAAACGATTTATGAAAAAAGTTGTTGACAGAACCGATCTTTCATGCGATACTACATGGTATTCCTGGCGCTGAGGGGTCTTCCTTCGTTGATTGAAGGCCCCTCTCTTTTCTTCAACACTTTCGCTTGGAAAGGAACCTATCTTGAAAAAAGAGCGTCTACTCGCTTTGAAGAAGAACGTCGAAAAGAAGAAAACGATCCTTCCCGCCGAGTTTAACAAGAAGATGACAATTCGAGAAGCCGTTGCCCTCGCAATCGAGGCAGCCCGAGCTGGTCAGGTAAATGGCGCTCAATCGGTCGTGACGAACATGCGAAAGAAGTTTGGTGACGATCTCATACCGTCCTCCATGGACGTGAAAGAGCCTTTTCTCCCCCTTGATGCGATCCCCTTTCATCTCTCCTACGCTGAGGGCATGGACGGCGCTGGAGCGGCCATTCCGACCGAGATGGACCTCGACGCATCGGACGAAATTATCATGGAGAACTTCGGCACCCTCCAGCAATGGGGCCAGGAGTGGCTCCGTTATATGGGCGAGAACGCTTCTTCTATTCTTGAGGACTTCCAGAAGAAAGGCTCTCTCGTTCAAGCACACCTTTTCGATCTCTCGAAGATCAAGGATCCGACTCAGGCAGTCGTTTGCGGAAGCGGTGCTTCCCTGAACGAGATGTCGAAGTTCCTCCCCGATTTCCCCGGCATCGTCGTTTGCGGAGCCTCGAACGCCTCGAACGTGGCCGCATCCGGCCGGGTTCCTGATCTTATCCTTGCCATCGACGCAGGGGTCGGCACGATCCTTCATCTCTCTGGAGTTCCCTACGACTCCCTCGGTTCGACCCTGATAACACCGACTGCGTCAAATCCCGAAGTTCCTTGCCTCTTCCCGAACAATCGCCTCTGGTTCACAAGCATAATCCAGATGGCCAAGGGAGCCAACCATCCCTTCAACGTCTTCTCTCACATGCTCTTCCCCTTTATTCAGTCGTTCATGTTTCAAGCAGGTTGTACAATAAATGCCGAGCTTCTTTTCCTCAACCTCTTGAGCGAGTACAAGAAGATCTCACTCGATGCCGTCTATCTTCTCGGATGCGATTTCGCCTACAAGAAGGGGGCCTCCCGATGTCTCGCATACAAGAGAAACGACGACCTCACATACGAGCAAAGAGATATCTCCCACTCGACGACCGAGATTCAAACACGATCTCAAATCTGGCGTTCCGCAAACGGCCTTCTCACCGACGATACGATGCTTGGTTATAAGAGAAGTCTCCTGACCGTTTGGCTTATCTCGAAACTTCCCATCTACGACTGTTCCGATGGCATCATCACGGAGGTACCGAAAGTTGAGTTCATCAGATTGGCAAAAGACGGCTTCCGCGGAAGACCCCCTTCTTATGAACACGGGACGATCATCGAAGCATACAACCGATATCTCACTTCAATTGGGTATATCCCTGGTAAAGCTCCAGGCTTTGAAGGACAAAAAGTTGAAGGTGAACTATGGACTTGACCTTGATATCGAGTTTTCGGAGTGGGAACTTCTCAAGATACAGGAAATCAAGGATCGAAAGAATCTCAAGCCTCTTCGCGAAGGAACGGTCCGATGTTCCTGGTCGAATTGCCAGCGTGCTCGAACGAACGACTCGAACGTTTGTTGGAAGCACCGAAAACTCATGCGATCTTTAGGCGACTGGAATCGTGATTATTAGAAGAGAATAAGAGCGATGCCGTGGAAAGACAAGGAAAAACAAAGGGCCTCCAATAGGAGATACGCAAGAGAGCATCGCGAACAGATAAAAGAAAAACGCGACCCCATCCGTAAGAGGGAATACGACAGGAGGTATCACGCAAAAATGTCAAAAATGACCCCCCTCGATCAGCGCAAAAAACACCAGGAGCGTCTGGATTTCATCATAAGAAGCGATTTCGCTGGCCTTGATCCCGACGATCTCGCTTCTCTTGATCTTGTTCAGCGACAATTCCTCCGCCTCGATAACCTTCACTTCGACCGTGCCTCAGTGCTGAAGAAGCTCTTCTCGAAGACGAAAGGGGCAATCGCATGATTTCCAAAAACACACGCGAACGCTGGCAGCATCAAGTTGATTATCTCGAAGATACCGGCTTTGCCGAATGCTCCGATTGGGAACTCTCTTTCATCGACTCTATTTCCGCCTCACTTGACCAGGGGAAAGAACTAACGATGAAACAATCGTCCAAGTTGGGCCAGATCTTCCATCGTATCAATGGAAAGGTGGGTTAGGAAGATGAAAAAGTTCCCCATGCCTTCGATGCCCAACTCGGCCAGTCCTTCAGGTTCTCATTATACGAACCTTTTCAAGTGTTGCGCCTTTAAGTTCTATCTCCGTCACGTAAGAGGCTGGAAAACGCCGAAGACATCTTCCCCTCTTCTCAACGGCTCGGCTTTCCACTATGCGAAGGCGGTCTTCTACGCAACAGGCAGTCCCAACGAAGCCCTTAAAGCTCTTTCTCGTTTTCTCGTTTCAGTCTGGAAAGAATACGAAACCGAAGAGGAACGTTCTCTCGCTTCCATCCGTTTGCCCTTTATGATCTCCTCCTGGATTGAGAAGTTCGGCAATAACGATTTGAAGCGTTACACGTTTTTAGAGATCGAAAAAGAACATCGCGTCATTCTCTTTGGCGGCTTCTCCTTCACCCTTCGCCTCGACGCCCTTGTGCGCGATCGGGAATCGAACTTGATTATCCTCGAAACGAAAACATCCAGTTGGCGTCCCGAGCTTGCCGAACTCGAGGTCTTCAATGGGGATCAGGCAACAGCTTATATCGCCTGCGTCAGTGAGCTTTATAAGACGAAACTAAGTAAGATTTATCTTCTCCCTGACATCTGCTCCTGGCCGAAGAAGAGCACGAAGACGGCGCAGATCAACAACTACAGGGGCGAACTCGTGCGACGTGACGCAAACGCAATCGAAGAATGGAAGATCGGAACATCGAACGAGCTTGCGGAAATAAGTCAGAAAGTTGAGGCCCTCAAGGAGCACTCCGAATATGCTCTCTTCCGTCGAAACACGTTCTATTGCACCGCATGGGCAAGACCATGCGAATACATAAACGTCTGTCGGCAGCGCATCGCAAAGGATTCGATTCCCTACGGCTTCAAGGAAGACCTCGACCTTCCCGACCTGTTTCCGAAGAAAGGAAAAGCGAAATGACCACGATCAGCGGAAGATGGGGCTATGAGTTGAGCGATCTCACTATTTTTTTGCACGAACTACAAAACGTAGAACCTACTGCAAAGTTGGTTTCGATCAGCGAATCAAAATCGGGAATTGGTATTGCTGGTTTTGTTATGTTCTATACCGTCGAGGAAAAAGAATGAAATCTCTTCTTCTCCTTGCGATGCTCTCTCTTTCGCCCCTTTCTTGGGACGGCTCCCTTTGGAAAGAGATGTCCACCGAATCCAGGATATCCTATGTCGCCGGATTCGAGGCTGGCCTCGCTACCGCGGCCATGTTTACGAACGAGTTATGGCTTATGATTCCCGAGACGATCACTCTTGATTTCATCGTCCTTGATCTCGGCCTTTTCTATCTTAATCCGTTCTATGCAAACGTTCTGATTCCTGACGCGATCTTAACCCGTTCAGGCATGGGAGGAAGATGATGGCCTTTACAATTGCAGAAGCGAAACGAGAACCGTTTTTTCCTTCAATCCTCTTGAGCGGTTTCTCAGGCTCAGGAAAAACGTATAGCGCTCTCCTTCTTGCAAAAGGCCTTGGCGGCAAGGTCGTCCTTATCGACACGGAGAATAAGCGAGCACTCGTCTATGCCAAGCTCTTTAAGTTCGATTATATCAACTTCGAGCCACCCTTCACTCCTGAACGATGCAGCGAAGCGTGGAAACTGGCTCTCTCGAAGAATCCTAATGTCATCATTTTCGACTCCGCTACCCACGAGTGGCTCGGGAAAGGCGGCATCCTCCGTGAGAAAGATGAAATGCCCGGTACGAACGATTATGTCAAGTGGGGAAAACTCACTCCCCGTCACGAGAAGTGGGCCGGCCTCCTGACCCTGAAGCCGAAGTGCTTCCATATCGTTACGTGCAGGGCAAAAGAGAAGCACAAAATGAAAAAAGGGACCGACGGAAAACTTGAGGTTGTCCCTCTTGGTGCTCTTCCCCTCCAAAGAGACGACTTCGCCTACGACTTCGCCTTTGGTTATACGATTCAACACGGCTCTCATAAGGTCAAGATCATCAAGTCGATTGAAGAAGCACCAGAGCCTGATGGCGTTCTCACTTCCGATTTCGCCAAAGAACTCGCTGATTGGTGCCTCATGAAGAAGAAAGGAAAGACATGAATACCCTTTTCGAGCAGCTTCAGCATCAACGAGGGAAATTAAGAGAAGCTCTTTCTGACATTGAAAAAGAACTCAGCGCTCTTCAAAAACGTATTCGTCTTCTTCTTGACGAGCCTGTTCCCTCCTGTTCTGAAGATGACCGTGCTGATAGTGATCCAAGGAGGAGGGAATGATTCTCTATGCGAACGTGATTCCGAAACAGCTTACGAAAATCCCCTGGCCCTGGAAGAACGAGACACGGGACGGGAAGACATTCGTTTCCTGGAGTCCAGGAAAGATCGAGATGCCCTCTCTTCTCGAACATTTCGATTGGAACAACTTCGTCGTAGAGGATATGAATACGATGCAGGATTTTGGCACCCGCAACTTCAAGTCGATCTTCACGACTGCTTCAAGATTTCTTGGTTATGAAAAACTCCTTGTCGAGAAACCCGATCTTTCTCCGATTCTCGACGGCTTTCTTCTGTGGAATAAAAGACTTCTCTATTCATGGGGAAATGTCCTCGACTGGTTTCATATTGCCGATGACCTCGCTGGCAATAACGGCCTTATGATGTCTCCTGACGATTTCCATGATTGGCTTCTGCCTGTTTATCGAAGGATGATTACATGGGCCAAGGATATGAAACTCAAGGTCATTTTCCACTCTGACGGCGATATCAGCGAGATTCTTGATATCCTCGTAGATCTTGGAATATCGGCCCTCAATTTTCAACCTGTTGGAAAGATGGAACAATTGAAAGATGCTTTCTCGTTTCGTGGGGTCATTCTCGTCCCCAACGAAGAAGACGAACAGAATCGAACCAACGAAGAAACGATGAGGTTACAAAGATGAAAGACGACATCCTTCTCGTTCACCTTCCTGATACGCCAATGGACGGTTCCAAGCCTGTCTTCACTCCCCCCATTGGTCTTTGGTCCATGCGGACGAACAACTTCGGCAAGAAGGTTCGCGTTCTCGACGCCAACATACATCGAGACTTCGTCGAAAGGGCGGACATCGCAGGCTACTCGATCATGTTCCCTGAACATATCCGTTATCTTGACAGTGCCCGTTCCTGCATCTACGCGAAGAAAGAAGTCCTCGGCGGTCCGACAGGGGGAAATACCATCGAACTCGGCATGGAAAGCATCCGAGGACCGGGAGAGAACTGGCTCGCTGAAAAGGCTGTCTCTTTTTCTCTTCTTCGACCGCCCGAGTTCTCGCGGTACGAAATGGACCCTTACTGGAAACTCGGTGCGCCTTTCTCAGGTCTTCCTTCAACAAGCAGGTGGATGCCTGTCGAAACTTCGCGTGGCTGCCCTAACGAGTGCGGATTCTGCGCGATCCCTTCTCTTTGGGGAAGATGGATCCCGAGACCTCTCGAAGCACTTGACGAATACTTCACCTATCTTATCGGCGAGCACCAAGTCGAAGAGATCATCGTCATCGACGACAATATAGCGGTCTCCGCGGTCCGCTTCATCGCGATCATTGAACTCTTCAAAAAGTACGGCCTCTCCTGGTCGATAACAAACGGCATCTACAACCGTTCCCTTCTTCGTCTCGATGTTCAGGAAGCGATAAAGGACTCACGATGTCTGTATTTATCGCTCCCTTTCGAAGCGGGAAATCAGCATACGGCCAATCTTATGAACCTCGGGAAGAAGTACCTTACCTTCGAGGAGGCAATGCAGCTTACGAACAAGACAAAGGAACTTGGAATACATACCGCAGGCCAGTTCGTTATTGGCTACCCCGGAGAAACCGAGGAAGACGTAAGGGAGACGCTGAAGTATGCAAATGCCCTCTCACTTGACCAGAGGCATATCCATATCGCAACGCCTTTCAAGGGAACTCCAATGTACGAGACGTGCGAAAAGAATAATTACCTCGCCGACTCGATCTCGAAAGCAACCTATAAGATACCTGTGATCGAAACGCCCATGCTCTCGCGTGAAGTCCTTTACAAGATATGGAAAGAGGATCGTGAAAACGCACTTCAAAGAAAGGAAGGAATCTGATGTTTGCACCTTTGTACGTTGTTCAGGAACTCTCAGCACGATGCTATGCAAATTGTCGTGGCTGCTTCCGTACCTTCGTAAAGGGTCCGTTCGATGGCGATATGACCCTCGAAACTTTCGAGAATGCAAATCGAGGCATCCCATCAGAGACCATGATTTTGCCCAACTTCCATGGTGAGAGTTTTCTCCATCCCTTCTTTCCTGTCTTCCTCAAACGCTACAAAGAACTTGGCCTTCGAGTTTCGCTTCCCACTTCAGCCTTCTCCGGAACGAAGCATCTTCCCTTGATCGTCGGGGAAGACTCTCCCGTTTACATCTTTATCATTTCCATCGACGGCTTCTCTTCTTATTCCCATAACCTACGAAGAGGAAACATCACACTTCAAAAAGCCGAAGCCTTCGTAGATGAGGCCCTTCGTCTTCGAGGTGAAAGAAAAAGTCCGTGGATCTCGGTTCGTATCGTCGAGGGAGGGCAATCGGAACGTGAGATGGAACTCTACATCAAGAAATATCTCTTTGAGAAGAAGCTGGACTTTATATTGCGCTCCAGGATGTTCAACTACGGTTCCGAGTTCAACTCGCCTGTCTCTCTCGGTTCTCATAAGTGTCGCTCCCTTGTTGAAGGAAATCCCGTAGTCCTCTTCAACGGCGACGTTCTTCTCTGTGAGCGAACCGCAGACCGCGAGAAATACGTCCTCGGAAATGTCAACACCGACGATTGGGAAATCATCATGGCTCGAAGAGCGAAGATGACCGAAGGCTATCCCGAAAACGATCCGTGTCGTCTGTGCTCGGCAGCGTATCTTCTTACGGGAATGCAAGGAGTCCTCGAACTTCGCCACCCAGACAACGACGAGCAAAAGGTTCCCATCTATTTTCATTCCGATCACTCACAGTCGTATCTATCCCTTGTAAAAAGCTGGCAAGGAATCAACTGGAGCCTGAAATGAACACCCTCAAGCAGGTGAAGGAGGAGATATGTTAGACAAATACATCGAACTTAAAAAGGTGCGGGATGATATCGCGCAGCAGCGGTGGACACAATCCGGCAAGATGGAGGTACGTTGTTTTTACGAGAGTGGCGACCGAAC
>Ga0180732_1001876_pt1 | contig 12036 bp, 27 predicted proteins | sample KR11_01MetaG_FD_148674 | JGI IMG/M metagenome (GOLD analysis project Ga0180732, IMG submission 148674) | Groundwater microbial communities from the Olkiluoto Island deep subsurface site, Finland - KR11_0.1 MetaG | ecosystem: Environmental > Aquatic > Deep subsurface > Groundwater | place...
AACACAGCTCAAAACGCACCAACGACCAGAACAGGTATTATTTTGGTGTCGTTTTGCCGATTCTTGCAGATTACTTTGGGCATGATAATCCAATCTCGATGCATGAAGATTTAAAATTAGAATTTAACCCAGTCCCAAGTAAAATTGATCCAACAAAAATAGTAGGTGGTAGCACAGCAGTCCTATCTACTGAAGAATTTTTTAGTAAAGAAGATAGTTATGTAAACCGTATTTGTCGTTGGGGTGCTGAAAAGTATGGGTTGTATATACCCCCGCCTAAAAAAGCAGAAAAAGGATAACCATGAAAATTAAACTCATATTTTATGATTGGCAGGATGAAGAATTTAATTCGTTATATAATACATTTGATGGAAATATTTTATCTGCTGGGGATTTCCATTCCGGTACTACTTTTGATGGTGAAATCAAGCTGGATGCTGAGCAAGAAGCTGAGCTAAAAGCGCGCATGCAGGATGGCAACCGTCCGGTTTTTTGGATTATGGGTGAATAATGCCAGCAAATCCTAAAAAAATAAGAGAAGAAGACAAGGAATATCTTGAACATATAAGGCGACAACCTGGTCTTATAGAGGGAGCAGATATAGTTGTACACCATACAGATTCAGTCGGATCGGGAGGCTCAGACTATCTTACAGTTCCAATTCCGTTTAAACATCATGTTCCTGGGGTTCATACTATGGGTGAAAAAACATTCCAGGAGGCATACAACATTGACTTTAAAGCAGAAATTATCCGGCTGTTAATTGGCTACATAAAAGAAATAAAACGAACATATCCCGATAAGTGGTTCAAAAAAGGTCAGATGTCGGTCAAGCGCAAAAACAAGTCCGGATGCTGTTGCGAGATTTCGGATAATGATGAGGTTGTATCACCTTGTACGGCACATTTAAATTGGAAAGAAGAAATTATGGCCAGAACAAAAACACTACCAATACCCCACAGTGCAGGGGAAAACCGGCCTTTATAGAACGTGAGGTGGTACTCATGAACCGAATAAGGTGGGCAGTTCGCCCTTAAAATCGCACGCACTGTGGCCATAACTACAAGTGAGGAAATAAATGGGAAGAAATGATCCGATAGAGTTTTGTGGCGAACTTAAATATGAGACCGATAATGCCTATCTTGTTTATGATGGAGCGAATGAAGTCTGGATTCCTAAAAGCCAGTGCCAGGAAGCTAACCAAATCGGAGGGAAGAAAAGTTGCGATTGGGAGTTTGTTATCCCTGAATGGTTAGCGATTGAGAAAAATATTATATAATGATTGTTTTAAACCATTCGAGAAGACATGAATTTGAAAAATAACAAGAAAGGAGAAAAAAGTAGTTGACTTATGCCTTCATACAAGGTAGAGAGTAGTTTCTAACACTGCAATGGATAGGGGGGCCTGCAACCCCATAAAAAGGTAATGTGCCTGACCATATTACACCTATCCGTTGCTCCTCATAAACCTTGTCAGGAGGGAATCAATATGTCAGCCAGCGGAGTCTTCTTAAAGAAAGCGGTTTTAAGGTCTAAAGCATTCAAAGAATTAACAAAAACAGAAATACAAATTTATTTAGAGTTTCTTCTGAAAAGAAAATTCGGAGAACGACACGGCAAACCAGGTAAGGGGCCAAGAGATATTATTACTAACAATGGCCAGATAACATTTACTTATGCTGAAGCAAGGAAGAAGCTTAATATTGCCAATCAAACATTTCAACGTGGTCTTGATAAACTAATTGGAGTTGGGTTTATGGATATAACTCGACAAGGCAAGGGCGGTATTTTTGAAAATGGCAAAATCACAGGCGAGGCAACGTTATTTGCGGTATCAGAGAGATGGATTGACTTTAAGACAGACCTGTTCATAAAGAAGGAACGGACAAAGGATAATCGTAAGGGTCGAGGTTGGTCTGCTTATCATGCAAAAAAGAAGATGGTATGTAGTGGTAAAGACTAGATGCTACCAAAAATGTGTATACCATGAAAAAAACAGCGAAATTTAAAACCATAATGCTTACAGTACTTTATAAAATGTCCCGTATATCCATAAATGGTAGCGGCCTATATCCAAGAATGTGTGTACCACTATATCCAAGAATGTACATAAAACCACTACCAAAAATGGTACTGCATGTTGGGGCAAGGGCATACGGCCAGAATTGCGCCCAAAAGGTTAAGAAATGATTAAGCCATAGGAGTTGATGAGAAATGAACATCTATAAAAAATGTAAAGCGTGTGATGGTAATGGATATATAGAAGAGCCAGACTGGGATAATGCCACAACTGCCGGAACACCAATCAAGGCGATGATGTGTACTATTTGTAACGGGACAGGGGTTATAAAAACTGATTATATTCTGGTTAGTGATTAAGAAATGATTAAGCCATACTATGAAAGCAGCCTTGGGAAGTTGTATCATGGTTCGTGTGAGGATATTATGCCTGAACTTGAACATGTGGATTTAACTGTTACTTCACCGCCTTACGATAACCTTAGAGATTATAAAGGATATGTGTTTAATTTTGAGGGAATAGCTAAAGAATTATTCAGAATTACAAAAGATGGTGGAGTATTGGTTTGGGTAGTTGGTGATGCCACGGTAAATGGAAGCGAGACAGGCACAAGTTTCAGGCAGGCGTTGTATTTTAAAGAGATTGGGTTTAATCTGCATGATACAATGATATATTTGAAAGATGGATTCCCTTTTCCAGAAGCTACAAGATATCAGCCAATATTTGAATATATGTTCGTTTTAACCAAAAATAAAATCAAAACATTTAATCCGATAAAAAAGAAAAACAAATGGGGAGGCCAAATAAAAAGAGAATATGAACGAGGTGTTGATGGGGAAATGCGTTCAAAAGAAATGAGGTATTCGCTTGAATACGGCAATCTTGGAAATGTGTGGCTTTATGGTACAGGATATATGAAAACAACGAAAGATAAATCGGCCTATAAACATCCAGCTATGTTCCCAGAACATTTAGCTTTTGATCATATTCTATCGTGGTCAAATATTGGAGACACAGTCCTTGACCCAATGGCCGGAATCGGAACGGTAGCTAAAATGTGTGAAAGGTTAAACAGAAGATGGATTGCTTGCGAAATTTCAGAAGAATACTGCGAACTAAGTGCAAAACGCATAGAAGCAGAAGCAAGCCAGCTAAAATTATTCCGGTAGGGCATACGGCCAGAATTGCGCCCAATAGGAGAAGAAATGAAATTAAAACAATGGATGAAAGAAAATCGGTGGACAGTAAGAGCAATGGCGAAAGAAATTGGATGTCATGAAAGCACTCTTAGTTCTGTCCGGTCAGGAAAAAGAGAGCCGGCATTGCTTCTATCAACAGCCATTGCTAATTTCACTAAGGGCGAGGTTGGGCTTGAAGATTTGTTTGTAGGAAGAATGGGAGTTGAGGAGAAATGATTAAGCAAGACTATGAAGGAGGGGCATCTGCAAATGAGATCGACAATTATGAATCATATAAAAAAAAGTTTATGGATGTTTTATCTGGGCGGTGCTTTAGCTTGGGCTGGAATTACTTTAGATATGAAAGAATTTTATATTATTTTAATTCCGGTATGCTGTCTTGTATTCTGGGGCCGACCAAAGAAGGCAGTGCCATATAGAAGCAGAAGTAAGCCAGCTAAAACTTTTTAGGTAAAGGATTTGGGAGTTGAGGAGAAATGAGACTAAGATTTTATAGATTTATGGAAAGCATCTTCCTTTCGTATGCTGAGTATTTTGGTAATTTAGCAGATGAAATAGATTATGAATTACATCAAATACTTAGAGAAGCGATGAAAGATGTTCAGACTCGTGTTCTTAGTGAGGATGCTAAGAAATGAATAAAAGATTATTAAACTGGCTGTGCGAGGAACGACCCTTTTATCACTTTTGTGGATTGTTTGGGAGCATTATAATTGGGATTATTATTGGGGTGCTTATCAACTATTTTTTTAATAGTTAATTATTTTCTTGACATTTAATTAAAAATAAAATAAAAGGTCATTATGGATTTAAGAGAATGGCAGATAAAAGAGCGTTGGACGGCAACTGCAATAGCAAAAGAAATCGGTGTTAGCCCAAGCACGATAACAGGGGTTGCCTTGAAATTAAACAAGCCGAGTCTTATGCTTGCCAAGAATATTGTCAGGTTTACTAAGGGTGAAGTTACTTTGGAAGATTTGGGAGTTGAGGAGAAAGGTATTCGCGATACTCCATACCAACCCAGCGTTCAGGTGGATGCGGAAGGCCGGTGTCCTTGTAGTTTATGCGGAGGATACCATGAAGATGTTTGCCCATATTATGAGGAAGAGTAATATGCGTGGCCCAAATAGACTGCCTTATAGCCAAAGGCAAGGTCGTATAAGTATATACGGAGAAGCTTACGATGCAGATGATAGAGAGTTTCTAATCCGTATGCATAATAGCCTAATTAAGGCTGGCTATAAAGAAAATACAAGCCCTATGTATAGATTAAGAGATATAATTGCTAAAACCCCAGCAAAAAAACGTTCTCCAGATGGTAATTATAAAAATATTTCTGATCTACTTACCAAGACTACCGAGCCAAAACTAAAATAGAGTAGGGCGGCTCAGTTATATCGTTGGGTGACTTATGAATAAATTAAAAAGCTGTCCTTTTTGCGGAGAAGCAGAAGAGCTGTCCGAATATTTAGAAGAGGATTGGATGTCTGATAAAAATGTACGTTGTGATAATTGTGGTGCACTTGGGCCTCCTTGTTCTGATTGGGAAAAAGCACAATTAGCATGGAATGAACGTCACCTAACCACCGCTGCACCGGACAGCGAGAAAGATGCGGTTTTAGAAGGTGATGTTTATCATATCGAATATATTGAATCAGATAAAATTGTTTTAACTCGCTGCCAGTGAGCTAAATCGTTATCTATTTAACGAAAGGAGAAACTATGGATATTACAGAAGCGTTAGATTGGTTGGACGGAAAGCGGTCTATGGCAAATATAATACCACAAGAACCTTTTGAGACATGGCAGGTCCGAATTGCAGAGGCGGATGCAGCTAAAGTACAGCAGGCATATTGGTTCGTGAAAGCACACGAAGAATTTAAAGTACGATAACCAAATGGGAGGTGAATGATGGAATTAATCAAGTATAGTATTAATGCAGCAGAGATTGCGAAGATGTCAGACATTTACATGGGGCTTACTGTCAAAAGTCTTGACGATGAAGAAGGTCTGGCGGCAGTACATTCAGCAAGGATGGTAGTTGTAAAACACAGAACTTCAATTGATAAACTTCGTAAAAGTTCAAACGAAGATGCCCAGGCGTTTATCAGGAATAACAACAATAACGCAAAAAAACTACTTGTCTTGCTTGAACCGATTGAAATGCACTTGAAAAATGAAGAAGGGAAAGTTGAAGCTGAAAAGGCAAGGATTAAAGAAGAGGAAGCAGCAGCCGCAAAAGAGAAGATCCAAGCCAGGGTTAATGCGCTATTTGCCGTAAATGTTGTTTTGCCTTTTCAGGATGTAGCGCTATGCTCAGATGCGGAATATGAGGACAAACTTATTCTTGCAACGGATGCTTATAGAACAGAGCAGCAGCGTATTGCTGAAGAACAAAGAATCAAGAAAGAGGAAGAAGCTAAACTTGCTATAGAACGAGCCGAGATAGAGCGTATTAAAGCGGAGCAGGATGCCAGGGCAAGAGAGCAGGCTGAAAAAGAAGAGGCTTTAAAAGAGCAAGAGAGAGCTATCGAAACTGCAAAGAGAAAAGAAATCGAACGCCAAGAGCAAATAGCCTGGCGGGAACGAGAAGCTGAAAGGCTGCGTATTTTGGCTGAAGCCAATGCCGCTGAGAAGATAGCGAAGGCAATTGAGGATGCCAAGATTGCTGCCGAAGAAATAGAAACTGCAAGACTTCTAAAAGAGGTTGCTGAAAAAGAACGTGTTGAACGTGAAGCCAGAGAGAAAATTGAGGCTGAGAAAGCTAAGGCGGCTGAGAAAGCACGTAAGTTAGAACTTGCTCCCGATAAGGATAAGCTGTCCACATTTACAGACAAGATACAAGAATTAACAGCCGAAAAACTTAATCTAAAATCAAAAGCAGCCCAAAATGTCTTTGCCTATATGATAGACGCGCTTTTAAATGATGAAACAACCTTTAGGGTAAAAATAGATGGATTATAAGCTTGACAAACTTCCGAGGTGTAACCATGAATGGTATCCAAGACTACCTGAAATCAGAATCTGCCCAAAATGTAAATCCGCTTATTGGGATAAGGGAAGAAAGAATAAGCGGTAACAGGTTGTCTCTAACAGGACAAAGATTTGGAAGATTAATGGTTGTGGAATATGCTGGAACAAAAGGTGAGAAGAAAACCAAGGCAACTATATGGAAAGTTAAGTGTGACTGTGGGAATGAATTAATAGTTCGAGGAGGAGACCTTAAGTCTGGAAAAACAACGTCATGCGGATGCCTTCAGAAAGATCGTACTTCAAACGCTTTGACTAAGCATGGATATAAGGGAAAACCAATCTATAACACATGGCAGAGCATGAAATCTCGTTGCTCTAATCTAAATAGTCATGATTTTAAATATTATGGTGGAAGAGGTATTATATTTTGCCAAAGGTGGAAACATTTTGAGAATTTTCTTGCCGACATGGGTGAAAAACCAAAGGGGCTTACGCTTGAAAGAAAAGACAATAATGGAAATTATTGCCCCGAAAATTGTTGTTGGGCTACTCGCAAAGAACAGAATAGAAACACTTCAAGAACAAGGAATATAACACATAACGGGGAAACAATGTGTTTGAACGATTGGGCTATAAAATTAGATATACATCGCGCTACTCTTTATAGCAGATTAAGAAGATATCCTGCGGAAATAGCATTTAACATGCCACAAAGGAGCTATAATGCCCTCACTGGAATTTGAGGTCTGGTGCTCATGGTGTGGGATCGGCCTCCAAACCAAAGATGTCAGCGGTGGTATCGAGGTCGAGCCATGTGAAAAGTGTTTAGAGGCTGCCAGAGAAGAGGGCAGAGATGAAGGTTATAATGAAAGAGATATGGAGGAGAAAGATGACTGAAGAAATAGTAAAATACAAAGCAGGTGAGGTTACAATAGAGTTAAATCCTGAAACAGTTAGAAAATATCTGGTTTCTGGTGGAGGCACAATTACCAATCAAGAAATAATGATGTTTTTGAAACTTTGTGAATATCAAAAATTAAATCCATTTTTAAGAGAGGTTTATCTTATTAAATACGGCAACCATCCAGCAACAATGGTAACAGGGAAAGAGACATTTCTAAAGAGGGCTTATAGGCATCCAAAGTATCGTGGGCATAAAACTGGCATTTCTGACGATGGTCAAATAGCATGGGCAGAGGTATATGTGGATGGCTATTCTGTTCCTATAAAATGCGAAGTGGATTATAAAGAATATGTTGGCCGAAAAAATGATGGCACTGTTAATAGTATGTGGGCATCAAAACCGAATACAATGTTAAAGAAGGTTGCGCTTGTGCAGGCGCTCAGAGAAGCATTTCCAGAGATGTTTGGCGGCATGTATTCACAAGAAGAAATCAGCTCCATTAATATACCGTTATCAACAGAAATAGTTGATACCCAAGTAGTTATAAATGATGACAAAATTAATTTATATGAACAATGGGAGATTAAGTGTAATGAAGCCGGAAGCGCAGCTAAGTCAGTTGATGAAGTAGCGAAATGGTGGAAAGACAACTCACCTGCTATCAAAAAAGAACTCTCGAAAGCTGATGCCGCCAATATCTATGAGAAGGTGAAGGTTTATAGTAAAAAGTTAGCTGTGCCTGAGAGAGAACCCGGAAGCAGTGAAACGAGGTAATATATGGCTATTATAATTGACAATATAGACCAAGGGACACCTGAATGGATGGCCTTGCGTCTTGGAAATCCTGGGGCCTCAAATTTTGGCAAGATACTGACAGCCACAGGTAAAATATCAGAATCCCGTAATAAATATATGATTGAGCTTGCCTGCGAAATTGTGTCGGGAAGAAGCGAAGATAGCTTCCAGTCATACCGAATGAAAGAAGGTAATAAAAACGAAGCTGAGTCACGTCGAGTGTACGCCATGAATCACGAAGACCTTGATGTGTATCAAGTTGCGTTGGTTTATAAAGATGAGAGAAAAATGGCTCATTCAAGCCCTGACGCACTGGTCGGAACAGTTGGTGGGTTCGAGACCAAAGATGCCAAGTTCACAATCCAATATGACCGATTAATGAGCGGTAAGATGGAAACAAGTCATATCCCCCAAGTGCAGGGCGGAATGTATATTTGTGAACGAGAATGGTGGGATTGGCAAAGTTACTGTTCTGGCTTACCAGAATTATGTATTAGAAATTATCGTGATGAAAAGTACATATCTCGATTAGACGAAGAGCTTGAGAAATTTAATTATGAGCTGGCAATCTTAGTAAACAAATTAAAGGCAATGTAAGGAGAATAACATGTCAGATTTAAACCAATGCAATTTTATAGGGAGAATTGGTAGAGACCCTGAAATCAAATACACACAAGATGGAACAGCCATAGCCAACTTTTCAATAGCTGTTTCAGAATCATGGAAAAGCAAAGACGGTCAAAAAAAAGAAAAGATAGAATGGGTTAGATGCGTAGCTTGGCGTAAATTAGCTGAGATTATAGGCGAGTACGTTCACAAAGGCCAGCAGATTTTTGTATCCGGCAAATTCACATCACGAGAATGGGAAAGGGACGGAATTAAGCGGTATATTAGCGAGATAGTTGTGAATGATATGCAGATGTTAGGTGGCAGGTCCCAGTCGGATGTCGCAGACAAGTCAAAGCCAGTGCAAAAGCCGGAGAATGACTATCAAAACGTTGAAACGCAGACAGGGGGAAGCAGCATAGACGATTCGGGGATTCCTTTTTGATGGGGTTAACAAGATACAGAAATGCAAAAAGGAAGAGCTTTTAAAACATAAGGAGGCATTGTGAAGGGTGATTATAAATTGGAAATCATGAGTGAACGTTTTGAGTCTATTGATACGGTGATTGATACACAGCCCACTCGTTTGGTAAAATATTATTATCAGATACTAAACATTATGGATTCAATGGATGAAGCTCTCAGGCGGGCTTCGGATTATCCAGAAGATTTAACTAAAGAAGATGCTATCCAGGTTCAGGCGGCCCTCGAGGAAATAGGCGCGGTCTTACAAAAATATGAAGCAACGTTTAATGGGTTCGATGAGTAGAGAATCGGTATTCATGGAAGCATATTGTTCTATTTGCAATAAAAAAAGAACTGTCAAGCGGGTGGGCGGCTACATCTTCGGGGCTCAAGAATATCCCATCCTGGCGTGTCAGTGGTGCAGGGCGGCCTCCACAAAGTGGAAGAAAAAATATAACCAACAAATTAACTCTGATGGGGAAAGCAAGCAGTCCAAGGCGTAGTAGGCAGCAAGAGGGAACGATATGGTGCGTCATCCACTGTGTCCCGCGTTGCTTTCCCCACAGGTTATTTAGATGTTATTTTGGAGGTAAAATGTGTAATTGGTGCAAAGAGGAGGCTGGTGTTATGCCGCAAGAATCAGGAGCCAAAATGCCGATGATTTGCAAAAAATGTGGCACTAAAGCAGGTGATTATGATTATAAACAAATGAGGGAGTTATTAACAAATAGCGCAAAAGAACACAGCGTTCAGGATGCGGGAAACCAGTGTATTTATTGCCGGCATTGGTTCGAGGCTGGACATCCCAAATGTGGTAATTGTGGGCAAGAATTCCGGCTGTATTATAAAACCACAATACAGCCAGATGGAACTATAATACATGATTACAAGAATATACAACTAAAGTGCAGAGGACAAGAAACTCCGGTCATTGTGAACCATCCGCCGCTTTGTTCTAAGTGTATGCGGTGTCATCATTCAGAGGATGGTTGCCGCTGACTTATTTCGTTATATTTTGGAGAAATTACTAATGAAAAAATTTGAAGTTAATAGAATGGCTGTAATAATAGATATTATGTCTGAATGTACAGGTTATACTGCATCTTCAATATTAGCAAGGTTACAGAATTTTGCAATAAATGAAGAAGAATTAAATGAGATAACGACTGTTTTGAATGAAATGGATGAATAAAGTTGAATATAACAAATCACTGCACCATTCAGGGAGGAAAATAAATGAAAAGATATGAGTATTCAATTGCACGAAGTCTTAACGTGATTACTGGTATAATTTTCTTTTCACAATTATTCGTGGAGGTAAGTGGCATTATTAAGCGTAAGCCTGGATTTGAATGGGTCATATATGCTTGTGGCGTGGCTTTTTTATTGTCTATCATTTATGCTGCTGTGTTAATTTTACTTAATGCAAGGAATGAGGCAGAAAAATGAGCAAATATAAAGAACAAGATGAAGAAATTAAAAATGCAGATGAGTGTTCCAGACAGCTTGCCACGCATTTATATAATATGGAAGCGGCAAGACTTGAAAAAGACATACATATCTTTGAAACGGACGATACGTTCAGACTTACGCTGGAACGTATCAAAAAAGGTGACTTATGAAATACCAACGAGCAATAACAATACTTGGCTTATTCGCTATCATCGCATCCTGGGCTTTTCTTGCTATTTATAGACTCTTCAGGTTGGCGGAGCGGTTCTTTTGTTTCCTTAACTCTGCATTCTCTTTCAGAAGGATTGCTATCATCCGTTTGTGGAGACGGCAATCCTTCTTGACTGGAACATAGCGGGTTAATTTAATGAGCCATTTAAACATTATTTATTCCCCGTAAGAAGGCTTATAACACTTCCAGCAGCTCCTTTTTTCTCAGCCGACCTGCCAACCACCCAAACGCTGCACACCCCGCCCCAAGCCCACCAGAACTCAGTAGGAAGTGTTAGAGATGGCATAGGCTTGCTTGTAAAGAAGGCCGCAATAGGAAAGGCTACATGTACCAGAAAAATAAACAAGAGCCCAGAGTAAACGAGAGAAGGCCTGGCACGCTTGGTAAAATTATCTGCCTGCTGCATTTCTGATACGATAATTGATTTTTGTGCGTCAATAAGAGTTGTTTCACGCTTCTCAAGTATTTCCTGCATCTGGAGTTGCGCTTGTGCTTTTTCCGCACCTGTCATTGCAGGCGGAAGAAATCTATCAACTAAGCCTTTAGCGAGATCCGCAATAGAACCAATACCAGTTAAGTCAAATCCCATATTACCTCCTACCCTTCTTTAATTAGACCAATTATTTCCTTAGCTCGATTTGGAACTTGAACAAACCATTTACTATCTTTAGCTTCATTAGCAGCATCTTCCCAATCACCCTTTTTTATAGCGATAACCATTTTACGAAACAGTAAAAACCTTCTGCTGCCCAAATTCACCATCATGTCGATTAAAGCAGCCTGTCTATTAACTGTAAAGTCATAAAAGTTGGGAAATATCGTAGTTAGTCGGTTTGTGGCGTGCTTTATATCTTGCAGCAGGAGAAACTCAGCCTCATATTCAGACAAGCCTACATCATCAAAATTTCTCCCGTACCCGCCGGTTGTCTTGCCGGCAGTGCATTTATACAAAAATTGCCGGTAGCCCTCGTGTCTTTTAAGCATTTCTAATATGTCAGTCATAGCTTCGCCCCGAATGTTAATAGCTTAACGGCTATATACATAAGGCTAATCGCTCCCGCAACTGTGACACTGCGGATAATCCATCGCCAGAAGTCAGAAGATTCTTTTTGAACCTTTCTTACTGCATTTTTTACAGCAATATCAGTTTCAACCTTTTGCAATCGGTCATCGCATATATCGAACTTTTCATCAATTTTCCTGTGCACCTTTTCAAAGCCAATGTTCATCGTGGCGTGAATGGTGTTCACAGCCTCAAGTAACTTCACTTCCTCTGCGGGCGCCATAGACATAATCCTTTTAAGTTTTTGGAAATTTAATCATAATTGCACTAACTCATTATCTTTCACCAAAAAATCTAAAGTGTCACTATTGTGCCCATCTGCGTGGA
>Ga0180732_1001878_pt1 | contig 12021 bp, 26 predicted proteins | sample KR11_01MetaG_FD_148674 | JGI IMG/M metagenome (GOLD analysis project Ga0180732, IMG submission 148674) | Groundwater microbial communities from the Olkiluoto Island deep subsurface site, Finland - KR11_0.1 MetaG | ecosystem: Environmental > Aquatic > Deep subsurface > Groundwater | place...
AAGACTAATGCCCCAGTGGACTTCTTTAGGGTTAACATAAGAGCTACGGTTAAGGAAAAAATCAATAGATGGGAAACTCATCCACCTGAACAGATGGACCTCTCTCATATTCCCAAAGAGGATCTAGAGTGGCTTGTAGGATTTTGGGAAGGGGATGGAACCATAACATCTGGTGGAGGTTCCTTTGCTATATCCTTCCTCCAAAAAGACCCATCTGTCCTATATATAATAAAAGACCTGTTGAAGCTTCCAACTGAGCCTCTTAAAATGCCTTCAGGTGGATGGCACTTATACCTAGGAGGAAAGGCAGCCTCGCTTCCTTTAGCTGAATCCCTCTGTAACACTTTAGTATCTCCCCAAAGGGTAGAACAGCTCAATAAAATTCTCACAGGCCTCAGTATAAAACTTAGAGCTGAGGAGCATCTACCAACAAACCCTTGGATTGCTGGCTTCTGGGACGCTGATGGACACTCCACCACAGACGGCCACACTATAACTTTAGCTTTCACCCAAAAAGATAGAGAGGTTTTAGATAAGATTAGAAACCTAATAGGAATGGGAACTTTCCATACCTACAGAAATGCATGGATGTTATATTGGAATGGCCCAAGCAGCAAACCTCTAGCTTCAACCCTAAAGAAGTACTCAAAAGACCCAAGAAAGAAAAGGAAGCTATTAACAGAACTGGGATGCCTAGCTATGGTAAATCCTACCTATAAGGAGTACTATGACGAACTTTGAAAAAGATGCTCCGGGGGGACTGCCCGTGTTCGACATCGAGAGCATAGGATGGGTCCATCCTATTGCAGTGGGGTTTTTCGATGGTTACAGTTATATAGAGTTCATTAAGACATCAGAAGGGACAGATGTAATCTGGGATTTTCTATCCTACCTCAAGGAGAACTTTAGGGGTGGGAAACTTTATGCCCATTGTGCTTCCAAGTTTGACAATAAATTTCTTCTAGCATCATTATGTCAACACAATGAGGTAGTAAAGTTAGAAGCAGGATTGATGAGGTTGAGATGGAAAGAGCCAAACATAACCTTTGAGGACTCCTATCCAATTGTACCAATGTCCTTAAGTAAGATGAACAAGATGTTTGGTGTAGAAGAGAAAGGAGAGTGGGAGCATGAGAAAGGTCTATCTCCTTGGGAGATGAAGGGAAGGTTACCTACCTTCAAGGCATACCTCAAAAATGACTGTCTATCATTATCTCACTCCCTGGGGAAATTATGCAAGTTGTTAGGCACAACATTTGGTGTTATGCCCTCAATATCGTTAGCGACAACCTCAGCAAAGGTGTTTGATAAATGCTTCTATGAGGTAAGTAACATAACCCCCAATGAAGAGTTTGAGGATTTCATAAGAGGAGCAACTTATGGTGGAAGGAATGAGGTCTATAAAAGATATGGAGAGAATATAAACCTCTATGATGTTAAATCTATGTTCGTATCCTGCTATGATGTTCCTATACCAATAGGAAAAATGAGATGGATTAAAGGTGATATAGATAAGGGGACCATAGTAGAGGCAACTGTAAAAGTCCCAAGAGATTGGTATATTGGACCTCTACCTTATAGGTTAAGAGGAAGACTTATATTTCCAGTAGGGGAATTCACTAGTTGGTGGGACATTAGAGAATTGAGGAATGCTATTCAGCTGGGAGTTGATATAGAAATTAGAAGACAACTTTACTGTGAGGAAGAACCCATACTAAAAGACTTTGGAGAGTTTGTAAGTAAACTCAGGGGTGGAAAAGAAGATGATTTCTGGAAGATGTTTGGGTTATCCCTAAGTGGAAAGTTTGGACAAAGCAGATGGAGAGACCTTATTAAGCATATCTCTGAAATAGGAAATATGGAAGGATATACCCCACTAGATGATAGGGAAGAGTACTTCCTAACAAAGGAATACCTAAATAGAAAGGCCCCCTATATAAAACCTGCAGTCTCAATGAGAATTAGGAGTGAGGCCAGAATTAGACATTTGAAGGTACTCCTGAGTGCCTCACAAAAAGGAAAAGTCTTCTATGGAGATACAGACTCTATATTTACCACTGCAAACCTTTTGATAGGAGATAAGGTGGGGGAACTAATCCATTTGGGAAAGGCTGAAAGAGGATACTTCATTAAACAAAAGTTATACGCCATAATCCAAAAAGGAAGATTAAGACAGAAAAGTGCAGGTTATAGTGACCTTAAACTGGATGAAGAAGATTTCAAGAAACTATTAGATGGTGGGGATTTAGATATAGAAGTATCTTCTCTACCCCCCTATAAGAAGACCTTAAAGGAAAAAGAATTAAAGTTGTTGACCCATGGCAGGCTCGTAAAAGGAAACTTGGGTGATAGCAGGACATCCTTAGGAGAAGATACAGAACCTATTTGCCTTCCTTAATCCCAATCTATACCCAACCTGCTACTTCCTGGCTCAAATTGTATTCTTACCTCCCAAGGGTCAATAAACTCTTCTAATAGAGTTTTCTCATAACCTGGGTCAATATCTACCCTATATAGGATTTCTTCCCCAAAAGATTCTTGAGGAGCTCTTCTAAGCTTCTTTACCAACTTCCTCATCAACTCTACCCTTCCCCTTAAGGACCTGGTGAAATCCTCAAGTTCCTCCTCACTTGCTCCTTCCTCAATCCTCATATCCTCCAAGTGGGTATCTATATACTCCCCACTAGACTGAAACTTAACTGCTCCAGGTAAGTCTCTCAATGCTTTTGCCCTTTCCCTCTGAGTAATATAAATAAACATTATATCTCCTCCTATGCTTCCCAAAAGAGTATCCTTGGGAGAAGATACGGAACCTATTTGCCTGCCTCCATAGCATCTAAGGCATCCATATAGAACTCATAGTCAGTATCTTTTAGGAACATCTGGTAACCCCTAAATGGGGAATAATCAATATCCCTTGCACCCCCAAGTTCACTAAGAATCCTACCCGCACTTTCCCTAGCTTCTTTATGGGGCCCAAACTTCTTTGCAGCCTTAAAGAAGGGTATCAACCTCTGAGCCTCCCCATAAGTTACCCATACCTCTCTAGTTCCTCTAAGTTCTCTATCCATCTCATTGCCCCCATAAGCTCTGAAATAAGTTTTTCAATATCTCTTCCTCCCCATCATCTGCCACGAGGAATGTTACATATTTCATTCCAGGATTTGGCCTTGCCCTCCTAAGCCTTTCCAACAACTTCCTAGCTGCCCTTTCCTCTTCTCCATCAAGTTGTTTATGGTCAAGCACTATTTCTAGAGCATCTGCCAACAATGCTAATTGTTCCTCTGTAAGTGTATGTCTATACATTTCACCAACCTCCTATTCTAAGACATCATAACTCAAGCCATCTATCTTAACTCCCAATGATAGGCCTTCCTCTGGAAGTGTAACATCTACCTTAAGTGTAAATTTAAAGGTAACTAGGTAAGACTCAGAATCATCTGCTTCCACCCTGGGTCCCCCAATATAAGGCATAGGTCTTCCTTGGACTAGAAATATATCATTCCCCAAAGATACTACTTGCCAACTTAGTATCAAATTGGATGACACAGTAAGGCTGGCAAAATTGGGAGTCCCTCCTGGTTGTGAAGGGAATAATACTAAGTCCAACTCTTTTATCTCTACATCCCGACTGCTGTCATTGGTAAGCTTGATAAAGATAGTACCAGGAGTGTTATCTTTGGGGATGAATAGATAGCTAGAACTTAGGCTAGCAGTTATATCCTCTCCACTTGGAGCCGCCGCCTCTTCTTCCTCCAATGCCTTTATTCTAGCCTCAAGGGCAGCTAACTTAGCATCCAAACTTGTGGATAGAGTAGCAAACTTTGAATCCAACCCACTAGGTAACCCAGCCAAGGCAGCTACCTCACTTTTTGTGGCATCCAACTCACTCTTTGTGGCATATCCACCTAGCTCGGTCTTTTTGGTATACTCTCCCATAGTAGCAATCATGGCCTCAAGTCTTCCTATTGTGCTCCCCGACTTACCTTCCAACCCAGTTACCACACCTGATAAGCCTGCAAGCTCATCCTCTAAAGTCCGGAAGTCCCCTTTTCCTGGTGCCAATTGGAAAATCAAGAAGGCCGCTATGGAGATGGATATAACAGAAGACAAGAGTATTTGTGGAAGGCCTTGAAGGGTAAACTTACCTTTGCCTTTCTCCTTTTCCTCATCGCCACCTATATATGTCAAGTCCCCCCTCTTATGTTCATCCTCTTCATGTTTGTTCAGCTCACTAATTTTTATTGGTGGTTTCTTTATTTTGTTATTCACTAACCCCCTCCTTTATTTTTGTTGTTTATTTTCGTCCCTTCTTACCTGTTCAAGTAGACCACCTCCTCCTTGCCTAAATTCTCTTAATAGAGTATCTCCCATGGTAAAAAATTCCCCAATGCCCAACAGTTTTTCCTTACTTACCTTTTGGACCCACATTATAAGACCTGGGCCTTTATACTTTGCTGCCGCCTCCGAAGAGCTCTTTGCAAAATAAAACTTACTCTTCTTCGTCCATTTATAAGGTGCAACCTGTTCCCTTATCCTAACTTCATAAGATACTCTCACTGCCACGGTAAAGCCTCTCTCATCTGTCTTAACTTTCTCTTATAATACCTACTGTTAGGCTTCTTAATCTTAGCAGGTTTGAATTTTGGGAACTCAACCTTTGGCAGTTTTGGAAATCCTTCTATAATCTCTTTTTTCACCTTGCAATCTCCAATACACGCTCTTTCCCAACCATCTCTGCTTTCCTCACAACTCCCTTCTTCAACAAACCTCTAATTGCCTTCTCTGCATCCCTTCTAGAAATCCCTAACTGACTTAATTCACCAATAATATGACTTGGAGTGTCCACATCGCCATTCCTAACAACTTCCGACCAAGCCTCCTTCTCAACCCTTGTCAAACCTCTAGGAATCGTTAACTTCCTCAACCTCTCAAAGGTAGGGTCGGATGTTGCCATTCCAGTCAAAGGAGTAGCTCCCATCGTTCTTATACTAGGTGGTTGTCTTAACCCACCAATTCTTGGTATAGTAGTTTCTCTTAAAGGAGCATACTCAGGAGCAGTCAAGCTCCTCATTGCCGTACCAGGTTCAGCCAATCCCCTCATTTCCATAAAGGATTCGGGTCTTGGAGTTGGAGGAACATATAATCCCTTGTACATAGCTTTTGGAGTGACCATCGCCTTCGCACCCTTGATGGGACCTCCTAAAGTTCCTAGCTTATATCCCACGCCTGCAACTTCCCCAACTCCCTTTGCAACCGTCTTAACTGCCTTTGCTCCTCTTTCAAACCTTTGCCATCTTGTCTCACCTGCCCTCCTAAGGGTAGCTCTTCGTTCAGCAAGGGTCATCTCCCTTTCAACTTTTAGCCCCTCCTCCTTCCTTCTCTTAGCCCTCTCTAACTCCTCTCTTTGCCTCTTGAGTTTCTCAATTCGCTTCCTTGATTGTTCCCGTCTCTCTACCTCCTCCCTAGAAGGCTCAACAACGGGCTCCTCTATAGTAGGTTCCCTTGTAGGTTCCTCTCCTCTTATGTACTCCTTCGGTACCTGAATCTTCTCAGTTTCACTAATCCAGAGTTCTGGAAGCTCCTCCTCTTCCTTTGTAGGTTCTTCCCTAACCCTCAATTCCTCCTTTGTGGGTTCCTCCTCTTTTTTTCTTTTCAGAAAGTCCCAAAATCCCATCTTAATCTCCCTCCTGTTCTTCTTGCCTTAACCAACTCATTACTTTCTTTTTAGCAGCTTCTATCTTATAGCCAGGCCCACCATAAACCAGCTTGTTTACATACCTCTTGATGATTTCTGGCCTTTCTTCATCTGAAGCCCATAACATTTCCTTCATGAAGTCCCCATGAAGACCTTTGTATTTCCTCTCTTCTTCTGGGAAGGCTAAACCAAGCGAAGGCTTTTTGCCAACTTTCTTCCTGAGTCTCTCATAGTGTTCTTCTTCTTCATCAAGGATTCCAATATCCCTCTCTAAGCTCCCTATCTCACTCTCCAATTCCTCTATTTCCGTTTCCAACATACCTAAAGGTTTTTCCTTTCTCTTCAAAAATTCAAACATCACCTTAACCTCCCACGTGCTAACTCCTGTATAGGCATCCTAGGTGGTACCTTTTGTATTGCCTGTATGGGCATTCCAACTGGTCCCCTCTGTATTGTCTTTAGAGGCATCTCCTGCCTAGGTTCCTCATAGTCCTCCTCTTCCAAATCCGGAAGACCAGTGGACCTTCGAGCTGCCCTTCCTGCCAACCACTCCTCACCTTCCTCAACAGTTCTTCCTGGAGTTTCTTCTCCTTCCATTTGTGGGGTGTCTAGAGCAAGTGTAGGTTCCTCCCCCATAGGTTCTCCGTAATACAATTCAACATCAGACATTATGTCTTCAGAGTTACTCATCTTCTCAGCAACCATGTTCTCCCTCAAAGGACCTCTTTGAGCCCTACCTATCCTATTTGACCTCTCCAGATAATCCAAGAACAAGGTCCTTGCCTTCTCAGTAGAAGGAGCATGGACAGTTGCCGACAAGTCAATGTTTGGATGGGTTACCCAATAAGTACTCATTCCTTATTACCCCCTTAAAAATATTTACCTCCCAAATCTAGGAGTAGAAGGCCCCTCTTCTCCTTCCGCTAACCTATCCAGGATTTTACTAACAATGGTCATAGGATGGTACCTACTAGGGTGGGGCCCAACACTCCCGTGTATCCAACCTATCCCTCTATCAATTGCAATTATCTTCTCCGACCTAGTCTCTGCCTCAGATAAATCCTCTACTATGCTTTCCAATAATTTCTCATCTCCAAACTGTCCAATAGAGGTTTCAACCTCATCTAAGATTACTTTTCTGCATTCTTCAATCTCCTCTTCAGATGTAGGCTCCTCTCGAGCTATTTTTACATATGTTTCAACAGCCCTTCCAAGAGGATCCCCTCCCAACTCAAAAAGTAGTTCATCCACGGTAGAAGTATCTTCTTCTATCCAACCCCACCTTAATAACAGCTTTATCCCTCTTACTTCCTGAGGAGTCTTAATAGGCTTATTAAAATTCCAACCTATATTCGTAACTAACCCCTGTAAGTGTTCTGGTAAGTCAATCAGACTCCTCTCTTCCTGCCACCTCTCTCCTCCTTCCAATTCCCAGTCTTCCCAAGCATGGCCCCCTTTTTCAGTGAGCCTAAACTGATTAGTATTCAACTCTCAGGACCCCCCTTCTCATCCCAATACTTCCCACCGGGTCGATAGTCACTTATTTTGAGCTTCTTGACCTTAGTAACTTTTATTCCCTTCGCAACAGGTCTTAGGTCTATCATCAACCACAAATCTCCTTCTTTATCTTGAACACCTACATTATAACTAACTATCTCTCCCTTCTTGAAACCCGTATCCTGTCCTTCCCGCTCCCAACCAGAATCTTCAAGTTTCTCTACCAACTCCTCCCTATCCTTAAATACCTGTCCCTTTCTTGGTATAAACTTCCTCATACTCAAAACCCCACATTGTAGAAGTTTCCGAAACTACACCCAGCCTTCTTTAGCTTCTTGTGGCTAGGCCTCAACCCTTTCCGCTTCCTGGAAGATGGGAAGAGCTCCTTGACCATCTTTACAGAAACACCTGCTACTACCACCGGTGCAATAATCCCTATCATTGCCGATAATCCATACATATTAAACCTCCTTATATCGTCTATGTAGAGTGAAGAAATGGTCTGCGTCGCTGCGAGCTTCCTGCTTAGTAGATTTTGAGGTAGTTACATTAGCCAATGCCTGCAATGCTCTCGCTGTGGCAAGCAAGTCATAATCCCTAGATTCTAAGGCAATCTCCCTACGCTCTTTAACGGACATATCAGCTTCCCACCCAAGAGGCTCCCCTGGATTGTACCACTTCTCACCTTTATACCTTCCAGGTTTACCTTTATCTGGTGTCAAATAAGACTTCCTATGGATTGTCTTACCATTCCTCTTATATGTCTTTGTAAGTATCCTCAGCATTCTCTTCATCTTCATATTCCTCCCTTGTTTCTAAAATCCCCTTGCCCAACTTAAACTTCTCCTCCCTATCGAGGGACTCGGTAAGGTCTCCTGAGATGGACAGTAGATGAATACCTCTCCCAGGACCCATTTCAGTTAGTTTCTTCCTAAATTCAATAACATCAATTACGTCTTCGCTAGGTGTAAAAGTCCCAGGAAGCCCAAACTTCCTTCTATTGGCATTGATATATCCAATAAACTCAGCACCATAACCCCAGCCAGACTTTGGTATTGCAACCACCCAATCTTCTAGGGGTTGTAATTGGTGAATTTCACCTTCTTCTTGCTCACTCCTAAACCAGCTTGGTAATACCACTAGAATGGGGTTAAACCACCTTTCAGGCTCAGCACCTTCTACCTCTCTTCTTAACCTTTCAAAGTTCCTGCTGGTTTTTACCACCATTCCATAAGCCAATTCCGCTATTGCAAATCTCATTTTTCCCATTCTAGAAACCTCCACAAATCTTTTCTATCTGCCTCAGATACCTGTATGCCCACAGCTTCTAACCTTCCAACTACCAACTCCAATGCCTCCTCATTACTGAAATCATAATCTTCTATAAGAGCCATAAGAGCCGGACCACCTACTCTAGGATTTAATTCCTTATCCATTGCCTCCCAGGCAAAAACCTCAGCCTCAATCTCCCTATCAACAAACTCACTTACTGTCATCCTCCCAGGTTCATGCCCAAGCCTCTTATGAGCAAGTTCATGCAACCTTGTCCTGGTACTAGCCTTTGGAGGTAAGACAATCTCCCTTTCACCTGAATATCTACCTAGACCTTCCATTTCACCCTATCCTCTATTTCTCTAACCAGCCACCTTGCTTCCTGCTCTGCCTCTTCTTTTGTTCTGTGTTCTTCAAAGTAGGAGGATAAAGCCCAAATTGCTTGCTCTCTTGTTTCTGGAGTCCACTCACCAACCTTCATCAAATTCTCTGGTAACTTCCCATGCCCTAATCTCTTCTGAGATGGAGCCCCAACTGTAGATACCTCCCGGACCCCTTCCAAAATGAGCCAACTCATGACTCAGGGCCGCATGAGGTTCCAACTTGGGATCGTCCCTCCTAATATAAATAACACCTTCAGTAGGGTCCCACTCAGAATGGATAGGCAGCCCTTTACCTCTCTCATATTCATACCAATGAAGTTTTGCCATATTCACAATCCAAGTTTGGTGGTAGGACAATCTCGCCTTCACCTAGATAACTACCTTTACTTTCCATAACCTCATCCATCTTTTGGGTATTCTCCAATTTCTTCATTGGAAACCTCATCACCTGCCAATTGCCTAAGCCATGATAGAATACTTGAACCCACCACCGACTGCTCACGTTTTGGTAACTTTCGCAGAAGGTCTGGATCCCAATGCAATTTACTCATTGCAGTATCAAGGGCAATGGCCTTTTCCGATTTGGTTCTTGGTTCCCCAATAGACTCCTTGACCTCACTTATGGTTAAGTTAGGCATACCCCCAGTTGCCTCAATCAGTCCTCTAGGGGCCCCAAGTTTCTCTAATCGTTCAGCGGTTCCTCTTCTTGTTTCTGCTATCAGTAACTCCTCCTCTCCTATTCTCTCCTTCAAGATTCTCAGTGCCTCATCCAGTTCCTCTTCAGTAGGCTCTTCCTCATATGCCAACTTTTTATAGGTTCTAAAAGTAGGCAACAACTCAGGGTCGTGCTCACCTAAGGTCAGAGTCATATGCGAGTACTTGTCACTTACTTCCTCTGCATAGCCTTTCTCTAACAGAGCCTCAAAGTTAGGATTAGTACCTATAGGTAGCTTCTTAGGGACATAATCAAGTGGGTGTAAGGTTATAAGAAGCCCTAGAGCAGCAAACTCCGAAGCAGCTCTAAGCCCCAAAGTTGGCTTTTGGACCAACTCCCAATACCTATCCACCCCTTCTGGGGTTAATTGCAGATTTCTCTTATACCACCTAAGTCGCTCAATCATAGAATTTACAATCCAAGTTTAGGCTTACACCATCTGTCCATCCTTGCCTTGGCTTCCCTAGCAAATTTGTCTGTGCCCCGCCCACGGGCCCACCTGTCTCCGTTCAGGCCAGAAAATTGCTTAGACTCCTTTGCAATCCTCTTTGCTAAGGTATCCAGCTGACCCTTTGGAACAATCCCATTTAGTTTCAACCTTTTGTCGTTCCCCATTACCAATACCCTCCCTATTATTCTATTCTCAAATAACCTTCCCTCTTTGCTGACCTCACCAGTTCTACTGTATCACTTGAAGTCAGACCTAAAGGTCCAGTTACTTTTTGATAGATTTCAAATACCGTTGCACCTTCCTCCCCAAACTCATCCTCAATTCTTCCTGCAAACATCCAATAAGCATATTGTTTACCTTCAAAGTCATCACTAGGCAGCTCCTTGCCAGTTGCCACATACTTTGCCTTCCCAATTGGAGCCTTCCATCTGTCTGTGGTAATCATATCCCACCTCCAGTGTAAGACTTACTATATATTTGTCTCCTGCTTCCATCCGGATACAACCTATAAATTCTAATCTCATATGTATCCCACCACTCCCCAGATGATATATCCCTCAATACCTCTTCTGCATCCCATAAGGCATCAGTCAGGGAGACATAATCTCCTATACCCCTCTCTTTCAGCCTACCAGTCGGGCCATAAATTCTCCATTCCACATCAGTAACCTACATTCTTAAAGTTTCCGATTTTCTTAACCTTCTTCTCGACCTCTGATAGCTTCATGAACGGAAGTATCCCTGGTATCTTTGGTAACTTCACTTTCTTCAATCCTAGACCTCCTTTCTTAATCTATCTACCTTCCCATCTCCGTAGGTGCAGTAGGTTGTTCTAGTGCAACTGGGACAACATAACCCAGGTCGGTCAACCTTTTGAGTGCAACCTTCAAGACATGCGGATTTGCACCAGTTTGCATTTTGAGTTCATCTATTTCCGCTGTACCACCCAATTCAGCAAGATGTTTCATAACCTGCCTTGAGGCATTACTTATCCTCTCTGGGAAGTTACCCATTTGCAGCCTACTTGCCCCCACCGGAGTAATCTGGTAATACTCAATCTCCTGTTTTCCGTACAGTGGCATTTCCTAAAACCCCCTTCTTTTATTTATCCTAATACCAAAGCCAAGCCTAAGGCCTTTTACGAAATCATTCCCTAACTCAACAATCTCCCTCTCAGTCCTTCCAAACTTCCTTATCCCATTTGGCTTTACCATACCTCTAATTCTACCCAGATTAGGCACAACAGGACTTTTCTCATTAAGTCGTGGGAGGTAATACTTACCTAGCATGTTCTTGTTTACCTTTAGTGAAAACAATTTGCTCATTTCTTCTTAAACCTCCTTGGGTCACCTTGTTCCCTTAATACTTTACCACCAAGGCCCACCCCATACAATGTTTGGGTTGTTTCCATATCGGGTTTTAGTCCCCTGATTGCCTTCCAAGTGATGCCTAGTACCTTCTTCCAATCCCTACCATGAGTCCTACGAGCTTCCCTCTCCAATGCCTTTCTCTGAGCAATTGTCATTCTCTTCTGAGATATTTCTTCCTCAACCTCAAGTTCCTCTAAAAGTTTTTCCTTACTTTTTATTTTTTCATTTGACATACTACCTCCTCCTTGCTCTTATACGAGTTCTAAATTCGGACATATATCGGTCTGCTTCGGATTCTTTTTCTCTTGGAGGCCTACCAAACTCCTTCCACCTTCTACCTTTGGCCTCATGAGTTATTTCTATATCCAATTGTAACACCAATGGAAGGAAAGACAATAGTAGGAACACCCACATAAGTATTTTGGCATGGTTCTCGGTCAAATCAAAAGGTGCATCTGTTGAGAAAAAAAGCCACATGAATAAGCCAAACCACAAACCAAAACCTATAAAGGCCAACAGGATATTCTTCCTAAATCCAGAGTATCCGGTAGCAAACATTGCTAATATTATTATACCAAAGAATAGAAATGATGCACTCATAAACCCTCCTGTATCTCCTGAGGCAAATAATTCTG
>Ga0180732_1001879_pt1 | contig 12013 bp, 9 predicted proteins | sample KR11_01MetaG_FD_148674 | JGI IMG/M metagenome (GOLD analysis project Ga0180732, IMG submission 148674) | Groundwater microbial communities from the Olkiluoto Island deep subsurface site, Finland - KR11_0.1 MetaG | ecosystem: Environmental > Aquatic > Deep subsurface > Groundwater | place...
TTTTCAGACCTAATTTTTTTCCAAAGCGTATAGCTTCCCACATAATGAGATTACTTGCCATTACTTCCCTATTTTCACTACTTGAGGCGCCATAGGGATAATATAATGTGTCTTTGAAAACAAAGAGCGTCCAGGCGGTAAGTATCTTGCCTTTATATTTGGCCAGGAAAAGATGAGAAGTTAATTGATTGAAATCCCCCCTACCCCCTTTAGTAAAGGGGGAGTCTTTAATCATTAGTGTTTCACGGAGTAACTTATGATACTTTTCGGTGTGGACGTAAAAATTTTGCCTCTTGGTTGTCTCTTCCATGAGCCGCCAATATTCTGAAAAAGCTTTTTCGGAGTTGTCTTCAATAATTTCAACGCCATGCTTCTTCGCAACCTTAATATTGTATCTGGCTTTCGGATGCATGGCTTTCAGAAGTTCTTCTTCGGATTTGGTTAAATCTAAAACAAACGTATATTTGGTGAAGAGAGGGTGGGCGGCCAAAACAAGATCAAGCTTTGTCATTCTGGCTTGTCCAGAATCGATTCTGGAGTCCTCGCCCTGCTCCTCCCCGGAATGACGATTTAGAATGATATTTGGCTCCAGTTGGATAAAGATGCATTTTTCTTCTTTACCGATTCTTCGCAATTCATCTATTAATTCTTTATTTGGCATATCGCCTTTGGGAAGATAACCAATGCTAAAAGGCGTTTTGGGAATTTTGTGAATGGTGAGCGTAAAACCTTTGACTAATTTTCTTTTTTCGAAAAAACCGCGCCGGATAACTTTTATACCGGTTTTTCTCCTAAACTCTCCCCACTCGAAGGATTGGAGAGGATGAGAAACTACACTATTAAATTCACTATTATCTTTTATTGTAATTGTTCTAATGTTCATTTTTTTATATATTTTTATCCCCCTACTTTTTTCTCAAATCCACCCTGACCCTCCTTTAGAAAAGGAGGGACTCTTCTCTTTCCTAAAGCATCAACGAATACCTCCTCCTTTTGTTAAAACCCGCTCCTTGATCTCCTCCCTTTGTTAAAGGGAGGCTGGGAGGGATTTAATTTTCCGATATAATTCTTCTCTAACTCCTTCGATATTAGATAACACCTCATTATCATTAAATCTAACAATAATATATCCAAGTTTGTTTAGAAGGAGATCTCTTTGTTGATCTTTAATTTTATGATTTTCTTCATAATGTTGACTTCCGTCAATTTCAATAATTATTTTGTGACTTAGACTGACAAAATCAACAATATATTTTCCGATTGGCCTTTGCCTTAAAAACTGGATATTTTCAATTTGCCTCTTTCTTGCAATACTCCAAAATTTTAACTCCGCATCAGTCATTTGAGACCTGAGCTTTCTCGAATAATTTTTGAGTTTGGGATTGTAGTATATTGTCATAAAAAGAAATCCACCCTGACCCTCCTTTAGAAAAGGAGGGAAAATTAGCTTGGACTTGATCCATTAAAAAGGAGGGAATCTAAGTCAATTCTCCTCACTTTTTCCTAAAATAGTCATACTTTTCCTCCCTTTTCTAACAACTCGCCACGCTCTCCTCCCTTTTCTAATATCCACACCTGTTTCCTTCCTTTGTTAAAATGTTCTTCATTGTCACCTCTTTTTCCTAAAAGCACAACATCTGCCTCCTCCCTTTTTTAAAGGGAGGTTGGGAGGGATTTAAACTCTCTAACTATATAAATAATATCAACACAAAATATATTTGTTTTCAAATACCTCAAAAATCTTCAGTTGAAACAATATCTTTAATATTACCAATCTTTATTTTAGTAAATTCTTTTTCGTCGTTTGTGCCAGGTTCAGATTTCATCACAAGTCTCCATTCATGTTGATACGCATCCTCATTTGATTTTTGTAAATAATGCACATTTCTATAAACCGAGGGATGATCTTTGCTTACACGCGGATCATTTCCTCTATTGTATTCTACTTTTACAAATCTTATATCTCCTATCTTCCAGTCAAATGTATAATGTTTATTTAATAATTCGTGAAGTTTTTGTATGTCATGTATTTTGGCAGCGCATACATAGCCTTTTTCTAGCATTTTTTTAAAATCAACATTTTCGTCGCAAATTGAAACAATAAAAAACGTACCTAATCCTTCTCCAGTACTTAATACATCGTTTGATCCAAGTTTGCGTTTCCATATGGTTTTACCTTCATCTTTATCTTTTCTTGTAACATCTTTGCAATTTTTATAAAAATTGAGGTTTCCAAACCTCACATTTCCATTAATGAATTCCTTTCTATGTTCTTCCTCTGTGAAAAAACGATAGTACTTCATATATTATTTACTTTATCTTTGCCTTATGTCACGTCAATATTTTTTTGAATTACGATAGTTTTTTCAATGACGGTTATTATTTTCTGATAATGCACGATATCTTCGTAAGCTAGTTTTTTGCCTTTGCGGTCTTTGAGCCATTTTTGGGCGGGTTGATAGCCGCCGATGTAGAATCCCCAGGCTTCTTTTGGAATATCTCCGAAAAATTGTAAGTCGTTTATAAAAACCCTGTCTCCTCGAAGCTCAACTTTTTCAATAAGGTTATCGCCTCTTATCGGATAAGTGGTGGTTGGTTTTTGAAGATCCGGATCTTCCATCAAATGAAGCCTGCGCAGTCTTCCGCCCAGCGCGACCAATTTCCAAAAGCTATCTCTATCCTTCGCCACCGGCACGCGGGGGAAATCGGATTTGAGAAAGTCCTTATATTTTTCGCGGTATGATGGAGAATGTAAAACCGCATATACGTAATCCAGAATATCAAGAGGGCTGACTGTATTTAAAATCCCTCCCAGCCTCCCTTTAGAAAAGGGAGGGGACTGATGTTGTGCTTTAGAAAAGGGAGGGGATTGGTGGTGTTCATTAATAGAGGAGAGAGGAATGCCCTCCTTTTTTAAAGGAGGGCTAGGGAGGATTTCATGGTCATCCATCCAAGCATATTCTCCAATGTTAGTAATTAATTGTTTTACTAAACTCAAATTTATATTTGGTCTCCGACAATTTAAATCCATCAAGTTATTCTGCTCATCACTTTCATAAAGATAAAGTGGAAAAACATACCCTCTTTCTTTTGATCTATTTGATACAAACGATTCGTCAACAATTTTGTTAGTAATATTTAACAATGTCCAATTCGTATTTACAGAAGATTGCCTACAAGTAACAATACCTAAATTTTGTTTTATTAAAAAATGGCCCATTATTTTGCTTACAGTGCGCCATACTAAATTTTCATGATAAAAACAATTTTTGATATCAAATGGTCTATAATTTATTGGAGTAATAAATTTTTCAAAATTATTCTCTTTTGATAATACCTCTCTTGCTTTAGTAATATTCCACCCTGGCTTTTCTCTTATTTCTAATTTTCTACATAGTTCTGCGTTTGATCCTACAAAATTTATAAACAACTGTGCTTTGTTTATTAGCACTCTTGTATCATCGCCTATAACTAAATTATCATGAGCGGTTGTTATTCCAATACCATTTACAGGAAATAGTTCATTGATCTTTATTCCTTTTTTATACTCCGTCTCTAGCTTTTCATCTTTGTTTAAAAAATAATAGCTGGGTTCATTGAGTCGGATCTTTTCCCATTTTATTTTCTCAAGCGTATTCCCAAAAAGAAAATCAAACTTATGTTTACGAGTTCCCCAAATATCCGATTTATATACGTCAGCTAATTCTTTGCGTTTGGTTTTATGCTTCACGGCGACGATGATTGCCACTCCTTGCTGGATATCAAAAACATTTTTGTCTACTCCTCCATCAGGCGCCGCTTCTTTTTTCTTCGCGTTGCCATGAAGATCGAGTATATAAATTGATGAAAAAGTTTTAGTTAATTGCCAGCGCATTCCTCGAAAAGTTGGATTGTCTATATATCCATGATTTGTAATCATGGCGACAATTCCTTCACTCGTTTTTGAAATTAAATCTTGCGCAAAAGCAATAAATTTGACATAGTCATCATTAATCCATTTTGGATTTCTTTCTTTCAATTTTTCTATCCCGCCCGGCTCATATTTATATTTTTCGACAAGCTTCATTGCGAAGGCTCCCTTATTAAAGCTTTCGCCGCTATACGGAGGATTTCCGATCACCACCATAATAGGAGTTTCATGCTTTATAACACTCGCTGCTTTGGCCTCTTTACTAATTACTTCCGCAAGCCCAAAGCTAAATAAATCTTCACCTACTTTAATTCCCTCTTCAAGAGAATTAGTCAAATATACACCCAGTCTCCGGTCAAAGTGATTGATACCTGTTTCTCTAAAAGTCATGGCAAGTTTGAGATGGGCGATAGTATAAGGAGCCATCATTAGTTCAAAACCATGCAGTCGTGGTAATAATTCCTTCTCAACATAACTTTCCCATAACCCTTCCTGGTTCTTGAATTTTTTATAAATAAATTTGACGGTTTCATTAAGAAAGGTTGCGGTTCCGACAGCGGGGTCAAGGATTTGCACTTTATGAAGAGTCTGTTTTGCTTTCGTACCTTGCAGCATGATTTTCCGTTCGATTTTTGTCGTGTCAGCCAATCCTTGGGGAAGATCAAATTCGCTTTTTAAAATATCGTCAACAGCGTGTATTATAAATTGAACTACAGGTACGGGGGTGTAATACGCTCCCATATTTTTCCGAAGTAGCGGATCATATTCTTTAAGAAAATCCTCGTAAAAATGAATTACAGGATCTTTATCTATTACTTCTCCAAACAAGTTATAATGTTGAGTTACAATCTCGGCTACAGCTGAAACGGAGAATGTGTCACATAATTCATCTACGATATAAGTGAGTCTCCTATCGAAAGTTGCACCGGCAATATGATCAAAAAAATGTTGCAAAAACGGATTTGACGCGGGGATGAGATCACGCGCTTCTCCACGAGTGAAATTTTCAGGAGTTTCATCATAGTATCTTGCGATAAATAATCCATAAACAAGAGTTTGAGCATACATATCTGCAAATTTATCAACTGTCAAATCTTTTATCAGTAACTCCTGCATAATTTTAAAGATTCTTAACAATTCATGATTCTTATCATCATCTTTCTTTAAATACTGTATGACGTTATCTTTCACGCGGGCGGCTTTGCCTCCCATAATTTCAGCAAGTCTTTGTGCATTGGTGATTGTTTCAGGTTTACCCTCTAAAAACGCTTTCAGTTCACGTTCCAGCAGTGGATAGTTTTCTTCTATCGGAGCGATAACCGAGTTTTGTGTTCTGGCAATAGTAACAGTTTGGTACTTATTTCCGTTTCTGAAAAAGCGGAATTCGATATAGTTGGTCAAAATTAAATTGGCGTAACCAAGATAGCGCTTGAGTTGCTCTGTTTTTTCAACTTGGTCTAAATCAACATTTAAATCTTTCGTTTCTACATAGCCCAAAACCAAATTGCTATTTGTACCTTTATAAAATGCAAAATCAGGCGCTCCATGCGCGGACCTACTGGGTTCATTTAATGCCCGAACTGTCGGATCAACTGATTCAAAAAGTGTTTTAAGAGCAGGACGGTAACTATGCTCAAGCGCATTTCCGGTAGCAAGTTCTAATAATAATTGATTGATATATTCTTGAACCACTGCTCGTTATTATAGCTTGATTTTATAAGTTTTGCGAACTGTGAAATCCACCCTAACCCTCCTTTAAAAAAGGAGGGAATTGAATGGTTGGTGTCGCCCGCGTCCCCCACAAGGGGACTAGGTTCTGCGAACCGTCGAGCGGGAATGACAGTATGTAATATAAACTAGTAGCTTACCGCTTCTTTTTTTATTATCAGGTGTTCGGGGAGTTCCAGCACAAAGCGCGATACGGTATTCGCAGCGCGAGTGCCGAAAAATAATCTCCGGCGGGCGTGAGTCAAAAATAGTCTCTCTTTTGCCCTGGTCATACCGACATAACAGAGACGGCGCTCCTCTTCAAGTTGGGATTTGTCCATAAGGCTCCGGCTGTGGGGAAAAAGCCCTTCTTCCATCCCTATCATAAAAACTACCGGAAATTCCAATCCTTTCGCAGCATGAAGAGTCATAAGTGTTATGGCATTTTCCTGCTTGCCGGCAGGCAGGTCTTTTTGTTTGTCTGATAAATATTCCTGTTCAACTAATGCCACATTTTCAAGAAAATTGGTCAGATCGGGAAAGCTGATCGCGACCGATCGCAATTCTTTTATATTCTCAAGCTGCGAGCGATCTTTCTCGATTTTCTCATCGTACAAATCAAGATATCCTGTTACCTGAAGTACAGCGTCCAAGAGTTTAATTGTTTTTATATAAACCCCCTCCGACTCCCCCCAAACCCTCCCCAGCCCTCCCTTGTCAGGGAGGGAGTCTTTAACTTCCTCCCCTGATAAGGGGAGGTTAGGAGGGGTTTTTGAGAAGTTGGGGAGGGTTTTCTGATATTCCAGGAATTTCGTGAGCCTGCCTTTGCCTATTTTTTCTGCACGTTTATATGAAATCGTGTCTTTTGGATTAGAAATAAGGCGCAGATAGGAAAGTACATCTTTAATTTCTTTCCGTTCGTAAAAGCGAATACCACCTATAAGAAGGTATGGAACGCCGTGATGGAGTAATACCTCCTCCAGTACACGCGACTGGGCGTTGGTACGGTAGAGAACAGCTACTTCATGAAGATTTTTTATATCCAGCTCAATAATTTTGCGTATTATAAATTCAGCTTCGTCCTGTTCACTCCCCGCTTCGTAAACTTCAATTTCCTCGCCCTGCGGATTCTTGGTCCAAAGCTTTAGTACCGGATGGGATTTGTTCTTGGAAACAATAGTAGTCGCGCCGTCAAGAATTCTTTGTGTTGATCGGTAATTTCTTTCCAACGAGAACGTCAATGTACCCTTGTAGTCATCTTTAAACCGCATGAAATTGCGATAATCTGCCCCCCTCCAGGAATAAATACTTTGACTGAAGTCTCCTACCACACAAATATTTTGATACTTCGCGCTTAAAAAGCGGGTCAACATATACTGCGCCCTATTTGTATCCTGGTATTCGTCTATCAAAAGATATTCAAACCTGTGCTGATATTTTTTGAGTACTTGATCGTTTTCTTTAAAAAGCCTTATTACCTGTAGTATCAGATCGTCAAAATCCAGAGCATCGCATTCTTTCAAAATTGTCTGATAAACGGAATAAATTTTGGCTACGGTTTCTTGAAAATACCCCCTAGCAAAGGCCGGATACTCATCTGCAGTAATGAGCTCGTTCTTGGCCTGAGAGATGGTTGCGTGTACGGAGCCGGGCTTGAAATCTTTGATAGAAATTGAAAGCCGGCCCATCGCTTGCTTGATGGCTTCTAACTGATCCTGAGTATCATAAATAGTAAATTTTGGCGTGAATCCGATATATTTCCCATCGACACGGAGAATTCTTGCGCAAAGCGAGTGGAAGGTTGAAACCCATGGCGAGGTTGTCAGAGGCTTCGCAATTCGTTCTTTCATTTCGCTCGCGGCTTTATTGGTGAATGTGATACACAAAATAGATTCCGGAGGAATTTTTTTTTCTAGCATTAAATAGGCTACTTTTTGTGTTAGAACACGGGTTTTACCGCTTCCGGCGCCGGCGAGTATTATAATCGGCCCGTCTGTTTGTAAAACGGCTTTTTGTTGATCAGGATTGAGATCCTTGAGTAATATATCTGTCATAGGGTATAATGAATTTTACCATATGAAGAAACTATTTCTCGTCGCAAACTGGAAGTCGAATAAGACAAACGCCGAAGCCAAGAGTTGGCTTAAAGAAATTACGAATTACGAATTACGAATTACGAATAAGGAGATAATTATTTGTCCACCGTTTACGCTATTGTCAGGGATGAAGGCTTTGATTGAAAAGAAAAAATTACTTTTTAAACTTGGAGCGCAGAATTTATCGCCTTTTGACGCGGGGGCGTATACTGGGGAGATAAACGCAAAACAGATAAAGGAATTTGCCGATTATGTTATCATAGGCCACTCTGAGCGGAGAAATAATTTTGGCGAAACTGAGGAAATACTTTCGGAAAAGGCGAAGAAGGCAATGGCGGTTGACTTGACACCTATTTATTGTATTCAAAATGAGACTACTCCTGTGCCTAAGGGCGTTATATTGGTAGCATACGAGCCTCCAACGGCAATCGGAACGGGCAACCCGGACACTCCTGAAAATGCAGAAAGAGTAGCAAAAATTGTCAAAGAAAAATATCCACATATTGCTTCTATTTTCTATGGGGGCAGTGTTACACAGGATAATATTCGCAGCTTTGTAGAAATGGCACACATAAGCGGGGTACTGGTCGGAGGGGCAAGTCTTGACGTACTCAAATTCACTGCACTTATTAAGAACGCCTAAAAAGTTTTAAATTTTTCCCACAAGGGGACTAGCTTTTTCAAAGCGTCGCAATTTTCAATGAATTTTCAATTATTAAATTTTCAATGAAAAATTTTTAAATAACTCACGTTACGCAGTATAAGTTTCTGGCTTGTCCAGAATCTGATTCTGGATGCGCCCTTTCGGGCTTATCAGAAACAAGTTTGCGTAATATAAGTTATATAGTTACTATGTCTGCGAGAAAAGTAAAAACAAGAAAAAGAGTAATATTTGCAATGTTAGTTTTTTTGCTTGTAGTAATAGGGCTGGCGGGGATAAAAACCTGGAAATATCTTTCAATCGGTGTCGCGGTGGTAACGAACAATAAAATCGAACTGAAACAGTCCGAACAAAAAAGGATCAACCTGCTTCTTCTTGGTATTGGCGGGGGGACGCATGAAGGCCCTGACCTTACAGATACAATAATTTACGCGAACATTGATCCAAATACCAAGAAGGTGGTGCTTGTTTCTATCCCGCGGGATATTTGGATACCCGAGCTTGAAGCCAAAATTAATTCCGCTTACGTAAATGGCGAAGAAAAACAAAAAGGGAAAGGCTTGCTTCTCGCTCGTGCTACCGTAGAAAAGGTTACAGGACAACAAATTGATTATGCTTTGAAAATTGATTTTAATGGTTTTGTTAAGGCGGTAGACATGGTTGGGAGTTTGGATATTGACGTTGATAACGCATTTGATGATTTTGCATATCCCCTCACCGGACGCGAGAATGATCTCTGCGGACACGAAGACACGAAAATCGCAACGTTTTCAGCGCAGATTGCTACGGGGAGCGCGAGTATACTTGATCTATTCCCCTGCCGCTTCGAACATCTGCATTTTGACGCCGGACTCACTCAAATGGACGGGATAACAGCGCTTAAATATGTCCGTTCCCGCCATGCAATCGGTGAGGAAGGATCGGATTTCGCCAGGTCAAAAAGACAGGAGAAAGTAATCGCCGCTTTCAAAGATAAAATTTTCTCACTGGATGCACTTCTCAATCCCGTCAAGGCTTTGAATTTGATTGACGTGGTGAATGACAGTATTGAAACAAATATAAAAGAAGATGAATATGATGATTTCATCCGGCTTGCCCGGAAGTTCAAATCCGCTGCTATTACCAGCGTTGTTTTGGATACCGGGGATTCGCAGACTGGCCGTCCGGGGCTGCTTATGAATCCCCAAATCGGGCCAGAATATTTGAACCAATGGGTTCTTATCCCAACCGCGGGAAACGGGAATTACACGGAAATCCGGAAATATGTTGAGTGTGAGATAAATAAAGGAAAGTGCGATATTTCCGCCAAAAATCCTCCATCATTCTAGTGTCTGATAATCGAAAACAGTGAGCAAATGACGTGGCGAGGCTATTAAGCCTTTCAGGTGGAAGTTTTATATAAATATTATTACCAAAAATAGTTGAACTTTTTTAGAATTTTTTTTAAATGATTATCTAAACAATCTTGGGAATCTTTTTCTGAAATAAAATCATTTGCTGTTATATTTCCAGGAGTACCTTCTAAATATCTAGCAGTCTTGCTTCTAATCTCTAGCATTCTATAATGTTTAAATATATCTCTAAACATTAAATTAATACACTTTTCTCTCCAGGCATGTTGGGACTCCGGATTATCTCGCTGATAGTTTCCACTCCTCCAATCAGGACTAGCCTTTGTAAGCTGACATTCCATAATATGTACAGCTGTGTAAAATGCTACTGTAATTTTCCAATCTTTATATTTTGATTTACGCAAAATCTTAGTCAATAAAGAATAGTTGGATTTTGCTTGATCCTCATGGATTTGATAATTAGCCATTGTTTTCGAAGATAAGTACTGAATCTTTGTGTATATTACTATCAGCAATATTTAAATAGTTAAAATTAATTAATAAATTATTGTATTGGTCTCTTACTTCTAACTCTTTATCCAATAGTGATTCTAGTTCTTTATTAGTATAGGCTTGTGTGTTTAAAAGAATATCTACATTTATGTAATCTGGCATATCGCTTAAATATATTTTTTTAACTATTTCTAATACTGTAAATTTTTCGGTTATTACTATTGACATCCTTTTTTCATTATTTGCTATTGGAGTAATAAAGTTATTATTAAGTAAACTCCAATAATTTGCATACCAGAAATTACATTTTGTATTTATTTTCAGTGGCTCTGGTTCTTCTGTTTGAGATTTATTAATGGCCCAAGGAGTAGTGTCTTTACAAGAAAATACCGAACTAAAAGATATTTCCTTATTTAGGTAATGAAAAAAATCTTTATATTCTTCTGCTCTTCGTCTAATAATCTTTCTTGAAGAGGAAGTTTTAGAAGTTATATCATACTGATCAAATAATTCCTCAAGAGATGTTGTCTGTTCCATATGGTTTTATATTCTTAACAATTTCGTTGAACATTGTATTATAAAACTTGTTTATTAAATCACTTGTAAGATCTTTTTTATCTTTAATATCAATGTTTATATCGTTTAATAATATGTAATTTTGCCTACTTGTATCATGTTTTTGCGCTATTATTCTTACCCAATTATTTACATTGAACTCTCCGACAGTTTGCTTTTGTAACAGGTTTAGCTGAATTTCTTGTTTGTTTTTTATATCCTTAAACTCTACATTAAACAATTCTAGAACTTTATCTATTACTTTTACATCTGATCCAAATGTAACAATTAATCCAGTCCTATTTGTTGACATAGAATGCTTGTCTATTAATACCTTACTTAACTTGGCAAGATATTTCATTACTGCCTCAGTAATTTTTTTGTATTGTATTGCAGCATTACTTTTATTGTTAAAAATAAAATCAACTCTTGATAGAGAAATATTAAGCTCATATTCTTCATTCTTACTTTTTAATATGATTCTTGGTATTTCATGCGGTGCGTTATCTGGAATTGGTAAAATTAATGGCTCACCATCTAAAACTTCACCTAAAATAGATTTTAAATTTGAGGCTAATATTAGCTTATCTGATACATTTATTGAAGATAAGAAAAAGGCAGAGTGAATCGATTTTACAGTCATATATTAAGCCTTGTCTTTAATTATTACAAAATAGCGAAAAGAATAGCAAGCAGGTAAATATGAATTATACTATTAATTTGGTAAAATAGCCAATTAATATCAACTAAGATCAGGCGGCGAGGCTGTTACACCTGAAGGGTGGAAGTTACGCAGACTGACCGCCCGGGGCTACTTATGAATCCCCAAATCGGGCCGGAATATTTGAACCAATGGGTTCTTATCCCAACCGCGGGAAACGGGAATTACACAGAAATCCGGAAATATATTGAATGCGAGATAAAAGGCAACTGTGGTAGTTAAATTACCTCTTCTTACGCTACTATTGCAGTTATTTCTTTAATATTTGTTGCCCTTTGAGCAAAAAAAACAGTATCTTTTTCCACGAAAAGTATTCCCGCCGGTAATTCTTTTGTATTTCAGATACGTTTACTAAAAAAACTGCTGTTTGTAAAAAGTAAAAAGCTCAAACTCTGTCAAGCCCATATAGAAACGTCCGCTTTTCTCCAATATAGAAATGTCCTCTTTTTCATAAAAGCAATATCATTAATCTCCAACCGACCAGTCCTGTTTTTACAGAGCTGGCATAACCGGTGTTGT
>Ga0180732_1001880_pt1 | contig 12011 bp, 18 predicted proteins | sample KR11_01MetaG_FD_148674 | JGI IMG/M metagenome (GOLD analysis project Ga0180732, IMG submission 148674) | Groundwater microbial communities from the Olkiluoto Island deep subsurface site, Finland - KR11_0.1 MetaG | ecosystem: Environmental > Aquatic > Deep subsurface > Groundwater | place...
CCCGCGCCTCTTCTTTTGTTTTTAATTGTTCTTTTTTCATACTATCTTCCCAATTAAGGGGGTTAATTATTTTTATTGGATGCCCGAAGGCACCCTAAAAGAAAACTAAACACGATCACTCTTTTTACTATTACAATTAAAACATCTGGGCTCGATATTCTCGATATTGTTTGACCCGTTTTTACTCACTGGGAGTACATGATCCTCTGTCAGCCATGTGTAATATTGACCGACAAACGGTTCTTGCATACCACAATCGGCACAACAATAATTGAATTTCTTTTTTAGCGCGTTCCATTGCCCCAGAGTATGTGACCCAGCATCTTTAAGTAATGACCGGCGCCTGTATTTTTTATTCTTGTCATGCATCCGAACGCGTTCTCTATTGGCGGTCTTCCATCTTTTGAGATTCTTTAATTGTTTTTGATGGTTAATGGGATCGACGGAATACTTGCGTCTTTTTTCTTGCAATCTTTTTCTATTCTTAGCATAGTAATTCTTATAATGTTTGGCACCGTACGCTTTACAATATTCTAATTTTTTTTGTCTATCTTTGTATGGCATACCTTATTTGCCACTCGACCCGAACCCTTTTGTATGTCTGACGGTCTTGGGCAGTACGTCAACTTTTTGTGCTACCGGCATATAATAAGGTAACACCAATAATTGAGCCAATCGCATTCCTTTTGTTACCTTTATATCACTTGAAGTTCGATTCCACACAAGAGCATAAAGTTCCCCCGTGAAATTCGAATCAATCACATTAATCAAAACATCGAGACCATATTTGCGGGCAGTAGATGAACGATTTATTATTAGCCCAAATGTGCCCTCCGGTAGTTTTACGCTTATTAAGGCGGGAACGTCTATTGGCATGTCTAACCCCGCAGGTATAACTTTGTCTTCTGCCACGTAGATATCTCTACCGGCATCGCCAGGATATGCTGGTTCTGCGATCGGATAATCTCCTTTTTGCGTAAATTGCATGACGAGGTCAGTCACCGGCTTCGGGGGTTTAATGCCCGTTAGGTTTTTCAATCTTGCCAGTTTGTCGGTCATACGGGAAAGAACTGCCTCCACTCCACCCGTTTCCATGTCAGCGAGGCCGTAATCTCGCATTTTATTATTAAAGATGTCGTTTAAATTAGATAGGATCTCTTGTACTGGCGTGTCATCAGTAAAAAGAGATTCTCTCCATTGATTGCGGAGGAGCAAAAGACCGATAATACTATACCCCATACAGTCTATGAATGAATCCTCGATAGATTCAAAATTTGGTTGTCTATTCTCCATATTTATTTGTTGGTTAATTTTTATCTTTGTGTGGGCAGACTCCACCGTTAACATTTCGTCCGCAATTACAGTTGAAACACTGAACCCTCAGATATGCAGGGTAGTGGTTCTTTATAGTCCACAAGTAAAACTTATGCCCCGATGGACGATGTACTCCTGCAGCTCTTAATTCTTTCCGATGTTTATTGCCATCATTGTTGGCATGATCGATGGTTAAGAATCCAATATTCCTCTCTCCGCAACATTCACACTCACCGTCATAGTGTTTGATTACTAACATTTTATCTTTCGATTGTTTCTTTTTCATTCGAGCAGCAATCTTCGATGCATTCAATCTGTTGTAGACCTTCTTTTTCCTTAATATGTCCAATTTGTGTGTTTCGTAGTATACTTTGTCTCTTTTGCGGAGACAATCTACACAGTAACCATGTCTGTTTTTGTGGGGTAATCCGCATCTATAACACCTCCGCATATCATTATTTGTTATGGAATAACTGACAGCACTCTTCTCTCATTAGTTGCTTAGTTTTAAATTCAAGGTTAATAGCATTAATAATGTCATATTTGTCGTATCTAGCTCCTCTCCATTTAAATCTGTCGTTCCCATGTTCCAACCCATACCGTATAATGTCTTCTTGCGTAGCCCCATAAACCACTCCAGCTAAACCTGCCCACAGTGCACAAGCCAAACACATTGGGCAAGGTTCGTGTGTTGTATATAACCAGCATCCTGGTAGGTACCTGTCCCCTTTTACCCGTACAGCTTGACGAATAGCGACAATTTCGGCGTGTGATGAAGGATCGGCGTCTAGTTTTACGTGATTAACCCCAACGGACACGATCCTTCCTCTTTTGACTACAGCTGCAGAAATGGCGTACTCACCGTGCTCACGCGCACGCTTAGCCTCAACGATTAATCTTCCCATTATTTTGCGTTGTATCATACTCCTATCTTAATTTGATTACAGTTGTGGCCGAGGTTGATACGTAGGTAATAGGTACTCCTAATCTCTCTTCTAAATCCGCTATGTATCTTCCAATTTCACCCTCTCCCTCATTGAGTAGGATGTGTTTATCTAATGCCCCCCATTGGCGTGGGTATAAATAATTTAAAAATCCGAGATAAATCTCCGAACAACCGTTAAGCTGGATTGCACGTTCGAGTGCTCTCATGTCTAACCGAGCAATACGGCGGAGCTTTCGAGTCACGGTCGTAATTTCGAACAGTTCGCGAAGGTTGGAGACGACCTCTTCCGGCAAGCGTTTAAACACTTCCGCATGGATACCGGAGAGCTCCTTGGAGAATTTTTCTCTTTCCTCCGGCGTGTATGTATGGAGCGGTTTTTGTGGCATGACCCACTCGCCGCGTATCTCTTGCTCCATAGCATCAAAAGCCTGCAAGCTTTCCTCTTTCACGCGCGGGCCGAAAGATTTAGAATTGATCTCGCGAGCAAGCTCGGGCCAGCCGATCTCACCAGGCATCGGGCCGGAGTTGCCCGCAACGCGAATTCCAAAAGTGCGGACTACGCCGATAACATGGAATTCATGTTTCATGCCCAATCCCGCCTCGGCTACTAAGGTAGCAGCATTCGTGTCGCGACCTGTGCAGTATGGATAGTCGTTAGAATGGATCAGAGAGAGTGCACTACCTTGTATACCCTCCAGCAGAATCTCACCTTCGCATTCGTTAAGCATTTCCACCGTGTCTTGGATCCTAAATAACTTATTCACATTTTCTTGCGCCCACCGGCAGTTGCGGAATTTCATGCTGGCATCTTTGCGATCAATGGCCGCTTTTATGGCTTCTCCGCATCCTTTGCCTGTGCTTCCCATGCGTTCGTGCATACCTTTTTCTTTTTCTGCGATGTCTTCGGGATGTAAGAAGGCATTTGAGTCAATATATAAACGGTCTTTTATCTTTATGCCGTCGTCTTCCAACATCTTTATCTCGCGTTCCAACAAACTCGGTTTGATGTATGCACCAGCCCCCATCACCAGTTTGCTTTTCGGGTTGACGAATCCACAGGGGATGGTTTGCATGGCATACGCTTTTCCATTGTAATAAGCTGTGTGTCCGGCCTGTATACTACCCCCACGAACAACAAACTCGAAATTTTTTTCTTTACAGAGGGTCTCTACACATGCGCCTTTTGATTCGCTGCCATGCTGGAGTCCGACTACGATTGTCACTTTTGCCATATTGGTTTATGATTAATACTTAAATAATTTTGTAAAAAGCCCCGTGTGAACTCGTTGGCGTGCCGATTCGTCTAAACGAACCAGTCTGCACTTATTCGGCTACACGGGGAAAGAACTATTGGATGAACGACTTGTATGGTCTCTCAGGAAAGCGAGACTGCCAGCTTATCCTTTCCATCTCCATACCTGAACTCTCTTTTGGACCAAAAGCCCAGAGTTCGTCACATCGTTCGAGCATCTCCACACACATCCGGAGGCCTTCTGTTCGTTGTTCGGGAATCTTATCGTCTAAGAACCACGGAAAGAGAAGGTGTGGAACAAATGGTACGTGCCCTTGCTCCATTACGTACTTGGCATATTCTGCCGCTCGTTCTTGGTTCTCGCGTTTCGCACCAAAGGGAGATGACACATAGACAAGTTTTCTCTTACCCATCGTTCCCTCCTTGTGTGGACAGATGCCACCATTCCTAGCGCGCCCACAGTTACAATTAAAACAAGCAACAACGTATCCCTCGGGGTAATTATTCTTTTTAAGCCAATAATAAAACCGATTACCCCCGTATCCCAATTTTTTTCTGTGCGCCCCCCCGTCGTTGTTTATGTGGTCTATGGTGAGAAATTTTACTTCTTTTTCTCTGCAACATACACATTCCATTTTGCCCCCAGAGTAGTACATTAATGCTGTAAGTACAAGGTTATCGCGCCATTGCTTATTATATGTGTTCCTCTTTTGTTTATTCTCTTGCCTATATGTAGCTTGTTTTTCTTTTATTCTTTTTTTATTCTCCTCATAATATCCAACCATATACTCTTTATGGTGTTTTTTATTTCTCCCCATATCTTTCTTTCGTTATTTTATACGCCTCTTCTCGATTTTTACCCTCTCGGACTAAATCGATTAGTTTAAATTCAGCATTCGCTATCGTTTCGTCTATCGGCTTATCTACAAATTCAAGTTGTTGTGTACCGGCTATCATGTCTTCGAGCATACCCACAAAAACAAACACAGCCGATTTCATAGACTCACGCAATACTGATTGATCTGTTAAGGTTCGAGATAAAAGGCAGGAAGAAGCCACTCGTGCTACTACGCTTCCCAATGGGTAAACGGATTCCGCCATTCCACTTACTCTTTCCATGCGCCAGATGTTCGGAGTGGGTTTGTGTGCGAGAGCAGTGGAGGCAATGTCTCCCTTTTTTGTCCGTAGATGCCCAAATGCCACGAGCTGTCTTATGTTGTTGGCAACTCGGGCCAAGATGGCCGAATGCGCAATTAGCCAATCCGCCATCTGCATATCAACTATGTGATCATGCGTTTGTGTGGCGTATATTTGGCTGTGCGGGAACATTTTGTCGAGCGCAACTTCATTTATACCCAGATATTTTTGTGCGTGTCTTATGCCTAGAGAACCACGGATACCACGAAAGACAAAATCAGGCTTATGGATGCGCGCGATGGATGTAATATCAGGGAAAAACAAATCCTCCAGTTTGATTTTACCAGCTTCGACTAAATGAGTGTATGCAGTAAGCCATTTCTCCCCGTGTTGTTTGACAAAGAAATCATTCATGCCTCTCCATACTGTCTCCAGTTTGGCATTTAATACCTCATAGCTGTCTTTCAAACGCCATACGTGCACGTTGGCTTCTATGTCAGAGGAGGTAAGACCGATATGAAAGTTAGCCTCTCCCATCTTCCGGCATAACTCGCGTACGGCTTGCTCTATGCGATGCTCCGTGGGGCGCGGGTTTCCTTTTATTGGCACGGAAGGTATACCACAATCCGTGAGAAGCGCGCGATACGCAAGTTCTATGCATTCAAATTTCTCTTGCCAATAAGCTTCGTTCCAAATTTTTTTTAGTTCTTCTTTCATAGAGATTTTTTGTTTTAGTCCGCGAACGGGTCTGGCGCCGCTTCGAATTCTTTCGCTGTGTCCACTTCTTTTTCATTCTCCACCACGATTTTGGTCACTTCAAATTCAGGAAAATCTTTTTCATTCTTAGACATCTTGATCCGCGCCCAATCGCCCACCTGTATGTGCGCATCTATGAGCGCGCGAGCCAGATTGCGGGAAGCAGAAGAAAGCTCCATAACCTCTCCACTCTGCAATTCCATAGAGTAGATATTCGTCATGCCGTCACGGTCGCCGAAGCCCTCGTCGGCTTTTTCGCGCTGCGCGGGTTGGGCGATTTTCACTACAAGCCCTGCACCTTCAAAATCTTTAATCTTAAGGAATTTACCTGCGGGTTTAGACAACTCCTCCTCGTCTTTTTCATTGAATAAATCTTGAGACATATTACAAATATATTAATTATTTTTTAAAACCAAGCCTCACACATGTTATCCTTATAATCGCACATCATACAGGTCGAACCGTGCGATTCTCGATGCGCCGTGGGAGCGAATTCCATTTCATTGTAAATTTCGTCGCATACGTTAAGTATTTTATCTCTTCCCATAAACTGATCGGGCGTGATGTATTGGACGCGCGGTTTTACGTGTTTTGTCACTATGAAATACGCGAACCGATATTCGGGTAGGGCCATCGAATAAATGGAGTGCTGGACTATATTGTCACGGAGCTTCTCGTCGTGTTTCTCTCCGTTCCTGTCCTCATAAAGCCACTCCCTTTCAGAGCTTTTGAATTCCAATATCGTTTTTTGCCCGTCTATCTTATCTATGGCGAGTGCGTCCAATATTCCAAAGAATTTATACTCACGGCCATTCCGCGTTACCCTCGGCCATACTTTGTATTCGAAACTCTTTATCTCAAAACGGTCAAATTGCGGATTGGCGCGTAGAGCGTCCACCATTCTTTGTATTTCGATAGGAAAAAGAGCGCGGTTGAAATCCGTCATTTCGGCCACGGCACGATGGAAAAGAGTCCCAAACTCAAAATATTCGTGAGCTTTTGCCGAAACGCCTTCTATGTATTGAAAAAAGAATTTCTTGTGACAATCACGGAAGCAACGCAATTTTGAAGCTGAAAACCACGGCATATTTATTTGATTAGCTTTATCTTCTCCTCCAGGCTCGCCGTCAATTTCAACATTTGCGACATGGTGAGTGCACCGATGTCTTTTGCCCCGACGAATTTGAGCGCTTTCACCCATCCTTCTTCCGTTATTTTTGCCTGTTCTCCCAGCTTTTGCAATCCTTCTATTTCTTCTTTCGTGCAGAGGCGAGAGGCCCCATGGTAATCCACACAAGTTTTGTAAATAAAAGAAAGAGTCAATTCTTCTCCTTTTAATTGTTCCGGTAATCGACCAGTTCTGTCTTTTGCCCAGAATTTGTCACCAGAGTGTGTAAACCCAGTACGCCCCTCTTTATTGGAGACAAGATAAATACAAATATCGTTGTACCCCACGATATTCGCAGGCAATGACTTGCCAGAGAGTGAAGGACGGCGCACTAAAATTTCCCCATCTTCACGTTCTTGGCTTAAGGCTACCAGGATGCAATTTTTGTCCAGATCCCGGAATCTACGGAAGAAAGTTTCTAATTTATCTATGCTCTTCCCCCAATCTTGAACAGTAAGCGTTTCCTTCCCCCCCCGTATGTGATCATTCATTTTTTTAGCGAATTCTGTTATAGAATCGATAACGATAGTATTATAAGGAGCAATGTTCTGTTCTGAAAAAACATCGTCTGCTTCTTTTATGTTATCTATTCGCATAATATCTATGTTCTTAGAATACTTCTCAGGGAGAAAAGACGACCCACTCTCGATGTCAATAAAAAGAACCCTCCCCAATTCTGCTGCGCTACCAGCGAGCCATGTTTTTCCGCTTCCAGCATCTCCATATATTACGATATTGAGATTCGTATTCCCACTTTTTTGTACTTCTGCCAAATTTTTTACTTCCATACCCCATTCTATTTAATATTAAACTTTTCGTTTGACCTTTTTTAATTTATGGGGGCAAACCCCACCATTTAACGATCTACCCGAATTACAATTAAAACAAGAAATTTGATACCCTTTGGGATAGTTATTCTTTTTTAACCAACGGTAAACAGTGTGACTTCGCCCACCCGAACCTTTCCCATTAGTTATCCTTTTCCTGTGTTCACTTCCTTTCCCGTCAATATGATCAATAGTCAGAAACTCGTATATCGTTTCTCCACAACAGAAACACCTAAAAGTTCCTTTTGAATAATGGGATATAATATCGAACCTTAATTGATGCCGACCTTCCCGTTTTTGTATAGTTAATCTTTTCTTGTTCTTTTTGCGATAACCGATCATGTAAACTCGTAACTTCGCGTTTATTTTTTCTCTGTTTTTTATGCGGTGCCTACGCCATGCCTCCCGTTGTTTTTCTTTGTCCCTCATATCTGATTTCTTTGTTTTTTAATTCTCTTTTTTTGGTGCCTCGACCTCTGCACCATTCACATTATTAATCAAATTTACCATGCCCAAAGTCAAGAGTTTGTGCGTGCGTGAGCGTTTTCCGCATTTTTTGCATTCCACAGTAATGGGCGTTTTAATTTCGTGCGATGCTCCAGCTTTTACCCATGCGCAGGGTTCAAGCTCTCCCGAGAAGCACGCCGGACAAAAGAGCGGCTCGCTTCCAAATTTTGGCCGTTTGGACGATTTCCGACACGTTGGGCACACCGAGGTTAACCGCACCGTTTTGAATAACTGACTACATTTCGCGCACAGGAGTTCTTTTTTGGGCTGTTTTTCGTTTTCCATATTTTTTGCACCTTTTATTTAATTCTAAACTGTCTGCTCTTTTTATTATATCACATCGAGTTTCTTTTTGTCAAGCACTCGCATTGTTCTTATGTCGCCACGTATTTTTTACAATATCTTCTTTTTCCCTCTCCCACATCTTCTTCTATGATGACGCGGTCTTCTTCCATTAAAGTATCCAAGTGCACATCGAGTTCACGTGCCGTAATATGCGTATTGCGGAGAAGGGCTGATCTCGGGATACCCTCCTTCCCTGCCATGCGTATGCGATCCATAATGCGTCCCCTTAACCGCACAGTGTCCGACAAGAGCAAATGTTCACGCGTTTCATCGTAGGACGAATCCCAAAGCCATTTCATAAAGACAACGGCACGCCGCATATTCTCATCTGTAATTATAGTAGACGAAGGGTCTTCATTTATCTGATATAAGCAAGCGATTTTTAAAGCGTAAAGCGGATGACGGATGAAAAGATTCCGAATGCGGTCTTGGGATTTCCCTATGGTGGCGCTAAACTTTCGATAATATACGTCGTACATTTCTGTGGCTCCTGGAGAGAGAGTGAGTGCTCTTTTCATTTTAAACACTCGCCGTAAAAGGTCACGAAGCACAATTTGTTCTCCTGGCTCTGCCGTGAAAAGCGGAAGAGATTGGTCGCGGATTTTCTTTTTTACCACGCAATAAATGAAACGGTTGAGCCATCCTCCCTCAATATCCTCGGGGAGCACTTTGTCTTGGAACCAGTCCATGGTAGTGGAAGTGAGGATGGAAATGTGCGGATTATTGATTATGATGTCGTCTGCTGATTTGATTTTTCTTTTAAAAAAAGCATTCTCAAAAAGTTCAGTAAACATCTCCTTTGCGCCTGCCATGTATTGGCGATCAAAACGTGACAAGACGCCACCGAATTCGTCCCAATGAAAAAGCCCATGCGTGTGTTCAACCAGCTCTATGAGTAATTTCTCCACAGAGAAATCATTCGGGTAGAGCAAGGTCTCCTGCGGAGCGTCCGTTATCATGTTTAGAATTTTCGTCCCCATTTTGGTAGCTGTGCTTTTTCTAAAAGTGGCCGTGCCCGCCACCATCACCATCCAAAGATTGAAACGTTTGAATGAATCTCCAAAAGCGAAAGAATATTGGTGGGACACCACACCGAGGAGCGAAAATGCTGTGAGCAAATGAAATTCAGGTGGCGCATCAGTCAAACGTGAAGCATAGCGAATGTAGCGGTTAATGAAACCATGAGAGGGTAAGATAGAAAGCGGGAATCTTTGTGATTCTTCTACGTGTTCTATATCCCAAAGATAGGGGTCTTTATCCTCTTCTGATTGAGCGCGGAGTTCGAGCTCGTAAGATTTAGGGAAAAGCATGCTTCCCATATGTTTATTTTATTTCTTTCAAAAGGTGCGGACAAACGCCTTTCGTAACATTCTGCCCACAATTACAATTAAAACAGAGGATTTTAAAACCTGATGGATATCCGTTTTTCTTTAACCATGAATATGTTCCCTTACCAGTTTTGATGCCCTCTCTTCTTCTATGCTCGCTCCCTTTTCCGTCGATGTGCTCAGTGGTCAGAAACTCGAATATGCTCTCTTCGCAACACGCACACTTCGGCTTTCCTTTGGAATAATGAGAGAATACTTCGAATTTTATGTCGTGGTTATGTTTATCCATTCGTTTTTTTATACTGTCCCTGTTTTTTCTGGCATATGCATGTCTTTGAGAGAACGTCTTTGCATTATATATCCTCTTTTTGACGAGTATCGCTTCACGATTCTCCCAATGATATTTTTTACTCTGTATTCGTGAATAGGCGGATATCTTTTCTATGTTTTTCAAGTAGTACAGTTTCTGTTGCGCGAGAATCTTCTTTTTGTTCTTTAAATAATGCGCGCGTTTTTTTGCCTGGGTTTTTTCTTTGTTCTTTTGACAGTGCCCTTTATCGGATTCTCTCCACATATGGAAGTAATGCACCATGATTTTTTTACGGATAGACGCCATCGTTTGGTCCCCACGAATACATCAACGCGTCTAATTTTGGGTTTGTTTTCATTGTCGAATGTAGATAAGACGCAAGACAATGCCCTTTTCGCATCTTTTATTTTTTTACCATCGGTCTCTAACCGAAGGAAAGAGGATGAAACGATTAAAGTGCACAAAAATTTTAACTGCTCATATTTGTTCATATGTGAACAACGATGAAAAGGCCACTAAAAAGAATAATTAACCCAAAAATTCTCTATAGCGACCTCTTCATCGTCGAGGTTAATTTTGTGGACGGAGAAAAGCCCATGCTCACCTCCGTCCTTTTTCATTAAATCATGCCGAATTAAACGTTGTCAAACATTTGAACTATTTTCGCCAAGTTTCACAAATGAGGCCGATAACGAAAAAAATCATGAGAGCCAAACCGCCAGCAGATAGATGATTCATATTTGAGAATTTAATTTTCAATTATTAAAACAAACCTATGCACCGGACAAGTTCTCCGCCTAACTTATACACTCCGCCTATTTCCATTCCTTCGCCTGATTCAATTTCTACCACAGAACAATTATCACCAAATACAATTCTTTTTTTTGCTGTCATATATTCTTCTTGTAAAAAGTTTTCTAAATTCATATGAAGTTATTTTTTATAAAAATTATTCGCACATTCCACATCCTTGCAATCCGCAATCTTCGCACTCTAAATGACACCAATAAATTTCTTCTTCATTTTCATCATTTTCAATTTCTGATATATTTTTACTTCCGCATCTTCCACATATTTTTTTTCCACAAACACATTCTATCCAACAACAATTTTCCAGTATTTCATTGTGTTCAGCACCGCATTTTTGGCAATGTATTTTTTTGGTCATAGATTTTTTTATAAAAAATGAATCCGTCCGCTTTCACGATTCTCATCGTGCACTTTTTCTTTCTTCTTGGCATATTTTTACAAATTTCTTTCTTTGTCTATGGTTTCTTTTGTATCGTACGCGCGAGAGAAAGAACACTCCTCGCAAAATCTGCCCTCTCCATTATTTAATTCTAAACCGCACTGTTCACACATGCCCTCTTCAGGTTCTTTTTCTTCTTCTTTCATATTAAAAGTTTTTAGATATCCCGAATAACCGCAAAAAGGACACTCCACCATGTAGCGGTATTCGCGTAAGACCACGCGGGCTTCGTTCCCGCATTTACATTTTATTCTGCTCGCTTCCATATTTTTTTATCGTGGCTTTCCGCGTGGCAAGGAGCCATCGCCCCAGCTACCACGCGTACTCGCCATACGAAGAGAGCATGCTCCCCTCTAAGCTAAGGCCTGGAAGTCCAAACCCGCTCATAACCCCTGACGGACAACCCGTCAAGGGATGAATGAATGGGTTTATCTCTCTTTCTTCAAAGATTCTCGGAATTTCGTTATATCCTCCTCGTCAATTTCTTTTTCGCAATCGGGACAATAATATCGCGTATCTTGCCCGATATTCTCGTCTTCATCTAAAACATTTTGTTCTATGTCGTAATCTCCTACTACAGTCGCTTTTGCCTCATACCGTAAAGTTTCGTGTTTTTCTCCGCAATGCGGACAGACAAAACGTTTTTCATGTTTAGTATGCTCTGAACAGCTTTCATCAGAACACCAGCCGTCTTTTGTTTCTTCTGAACCGCACAGATGACATTTGCGTACATCTTTTTCATATTCTTTTAATTTTAATCTACGCGCGATGGAACGCGCCTCAAGTTCATAAAACAGGATGTCTTGACACAAACTCTTTATGGATGTGCAGTCAAAATTGGCATCGGACGAAATGACCCAAGAACCCCATTT
>Ga0180732_1001881_pt1 | contig 12010 bp, 6 predicted proteins | sample KR11_01MetaG_FD_148674 | JGI IMG/M metagenome (GOLD analysis project Ga0180732, IMG submission 148674) | Groundwater microbial communities from the Olkiluoto Island deep subsurface site, Finland - KR11_0.1 MetaG | ecosystem: Environmental > Aquatic > Deep subsurface > Groundwater | place...
ATAATGCCCGCCACACAATTCCGTTAAGATGGACCATCATTATTAAGGCTGGCGACAGTTATGTCGCCATCAGACCGATTGAACTGAAAAAACAAGGGACGGCTGAATCTCTTGTTTATGAATGGAAATATTGGCCCGCGCCCCCTTCCAGCATCTCTCTGGGAACGCCGGTCCAATTGAATGGAGCAATATCGCGAGTGACGAACAAGGAGTAAGAATTGAACTTCAATAGCCCTTTTAGGTTTTACCTATCAGGGCTTTTTCTTTTAGAATATTATTTCAAAGAAAAGCTTTTTCTGTGAATCGGGCATAGCCCGACTTTTTTAAGTACTTTCCTGTGTAATTTTGTGGGATAACCTTTGTGCTTTTTAAAATCGTACTTGGGATATTTTTTATCGTATTTCAGCATTATCCTGTCCCGGCTGACTTTAGCAATAATGCTGGCTGTTGCGCAGGAAAAAACCTTGACATCCGCTTTAATAATTGATTTCTGGGGTATTTTTGATTTTATTTTAAAATTGCCGTCTAAAATCAAGTGATCAATATTTTTGTTCAGCTTGGTTCGGACTTGCCGAAGAGCTTTTTCCATTGCCAGCTTGGTTGCCTCCAAAATGTTTATCTTATCAATAACCTTTTCTGAAACTCTGCCAATCCCCCATTTAATCTGCGGATGGCCGACTAAAATCTTATAAAACTCTTCTCTTTTTTTTGCCGTCAGTTTTTTGGAATCTTGAATTTTTAATTTTGAAACTTTATTTTTGGATCCCGGCGTTATAACAACTGCCGCAGCCAAAACCGGTCCGGCCAAAGGCCCTCGACCTGCTTCGTCCAATCCAACTACTGCCTTAAACCCTTTTTTCCATAACTTTTTTTCTTCGTTGAAATTCGGATAGCGCATTGTTGTATTTTAACACGCATGTTGTGTCCTGACACGCGCCGCTATATTCCAACTAAATCTTAACGACAAAATTGGAAAAAAATCGTTTGACTTTAACTTTTTTAAAAAGTAAAATGCTTTAATCGGTTTCTTTATGAAATTTACTCATCTACATGTTCACAGCCACTATTCCCTGCTTGACGGCCTGCCGAAAATTAAGGAGCTTGTAAGTTATGCCAAAGAACTGGGAATGGATTCTCTTGCCTTGACTGATCACGGCGTTTTATACGGCGCTGTTGAGTTCTTTAAAGCTTGCCAGGAAAAAGGAATAAAACCCATTATCGGGTGCGAAGTGTATCAGGCCTATGAAAAAATGGATCAGCGAAGAGTAAATATAGACCATAAAAGATACCATCTGGTTTTATTGGCAAAAAATAAGCAAGGATATATAAATCTGGTCAAACTCATCACAAAAGCTCATTTAGAGGGATTTTATTACAAGCCAAGAGTTGATGAAGAACTGCTTGCTCAGCACTCGGAAGGATTAATCGCCCTTTCCGCTTGCTTGCAGGGAAAAATACCCCAATTAATTTTGGCGAACAGAATTGAAGATGCCAAAAAACAAGCCCTGAAATATCAGGAAATTTTCGGAAAAGGCAATTTTTATTTGGAAATACAACACCACGACCACATCCCGGAACAAGAAAAAATAAACAACGCTTTAATAGGTTTTTCAAAAGAATTAAACATTCCTTTAGTGGCAACTAACGATAGCCATTATTTAAAATCAGACGATGCCGAAGTCCAGGATATTTTAATGTTGATTAACACCGGAGCCGACCCCAATGACCCAGAAAGATTGACAATGAAAGCAGATGATTTTTCCTTGCGGCCGCCCCATGAAATGGAAAAGCTTTTTCTCCGGACGCCCGAAGCTATTGAAAACACTCAAAAGATTGCCGAGGCATGCAATTTTCAATTTGAGCTTGGCAAAACAAAACTGCCAATTTTCCAAGTGCCGGACAATAAAAACCCCGAAGCATATTTGGAAGAATTGTGCTATCAGGGATTAAAAACCCGTTTTGGAGAAAAACCCGATAATAATGTAATTGAGAGATTAAAATACGAACTTTCGGTTATTCAAAAAACCGGATTTGCCGGCTATTTTTTAATTGTCCAGGATTTTGTTAACTGGGCGAAATCAAATCGTATTGTTGTCGGACCGGGCCGCGGTTCAGTTGGCGGGTCTTTAGTTTCTTATTTGCTTAACATCACCAATGTTGACCCGTTAAAAAACGACTTGCTTTTTGAACGTTTTTTAAATCCGGAAAGAATCTCAATGCCTGATATAGATCTTGATTTTACGGACCGCCGAAGAGACGAAGTTATAAACTACGTGGCTGAAAAATACGGAAAAGACCATGTTGCCCAAATTATCACTTTCGGAACAATGGCGGCCAGAGCAGCTGTCAGAGATGTCGGAAGGGCGCTGATTATTCCTTATAGCTACTGCGACCGGATAGCAAAAATGATTCCTTTTGGCATGTCATTAGAAGAAACTCTGGAAGGAGTCAATGAATTCAAGGAACTTTACGAGTCGGATTCGGACGCAAAAAGACTGATTGATTTGGCAAAAAGACTGGAGGGAGTGGCCCGCCACGCCTCAACCCATGCCTGCGGCATCGTAATATCTGCTGCGCCTCTTACCGACTATGTTCCTCTCCAGCATCCTACCCAGAACGACGAAAGCATTGTCACCCAATACGAAATGCACGCCATTGAAGATTTGGGCCTTTTAAAAATGGACTTGCTCGGATTGAAAAACTTAACCATTATTGAGGACTGCCTTACCCGCATCTATAGTATTTATAATAAATCTATAGCCATTGACAATATTCCCTTAGACGATGAAAAAACCTATAAACTTTTGCGGGAAGCAAATAGTGTGGGCGTGTTCCAATTGGAATCATCAGGCATGCGGGCCTATTTGAAGCAATTAAAACCAACCAGTTTTGAAGATATTGTTGCCATGGTAGCCCTTTACCGGCCCGGCCCAATGCAATTTATCCCCGATTTCATTAAAGGAAAACACGGCAAGAAAAAAATAGAATATCTTCATCCCAAACTTGAGCCGATTTTAAAAACCACTTACGGGGTTTGCGTTTATCAAGAGCAATTAATGCAAATTGCCCAGCACTTAGCCGGTTTTTCTTTGGCTGAAGCCGATGTTTTGAGAAAAGCGGTCGGTAAAAAAATAAAAGAGCTTTTGCACGCCCAAAAAGAGAAATTTATTGCAGGATGTATCAAAAATAATGTTCCAGAAAAAACAGCTAAGGAAATTTGGCAGTGGTTTTTACCTTTTGCCGAGTATGCTTTTAATAAATGCGTGACTGGAGATACGGAAATTATTAATTCAGAAACAGGACAGATAATGAAAGTCGAAAACGTATATAAGAACCCGCAGCTAGTAAGGGAAACTTTTTGCATATCCGACAATCTTAAAATAGAAAAGGGGGCAATAGTTAGTGTGTTCTCTAATGGCAAGAAACCAGTATTTGAAGTAAAAACCCGAAGTGGCAGAAAAATCACAGCCACTGCAAACCATCCCTTCTTGAGTCAATACAACTGGAGGGTTTTAGAAGATATAAAAATAGGAGAAAGGATTGCTGTTCCGCGAACTATTCCAGCACCTAAAAAAACTGTCACTATTGATGGCTATAAAATTGCTCTGTTGGGATATTTACTGGCGGAGGGGAACTTCTGTCATCCTAATACTTTCTATTTCTATTCTAACCTTGAAGAAGAGGTAAGTGACTATCTGCAATATCTGGAAAAATTCAATAACACCTTGGGAAGAAAAGATTATAGAAAGTCGGCTATTGCGGTAAACACGAAGAGAATTGACGTTAAAGAACCTTCTGCGGCGGTGGAATGGATAAAAGAACTCGGGTTAAAAAATAAAAAAGCGACAGAAAAGTTTATCCCTCCTTTTGTTTTTCAACTGCCCAACTCTCAGCTTGCTTTGTTGGTGGGAAAAATGTTCCAAGGAGACGGCTGCATTAATTTGAAAAGAAAATATCCTCAGATTTTTTACGCCACGTCATCAGAGGACATTGCCAAATCGCTACAAACAATATTCCTAAGACTCGAGATTATTTCTACGGTGCATGAAAAAAAATTCAAATACCGTGGAGGAATAAAAATCGGCTACACTATCAATATCAATCGCTACGATAATATTCAGAAATTTGCGAAACTTATTGGGCCCCACCTTCTGAAAAATAAGCAATCTGTTTTAAATAAAATTATAAAAACCCATCCAATCTTAAATGGAAGTATTAAAACATGGTCTGCGAGAGAGAGCAAGGATATTATACCAGTAAACCTTATTCTTCCTCTAATTAGAGGAGTCGTTCTAGAAAAAGAGTTGGTTTTCTCTGGTGTCGCAAGAGAAAATGAATTTTCAGAAAAACTATTTCTCTCCGACCCAAGAAAGAGTGGCTTTTTAAGGGAAACTGTAGAAATCTTTTATAAGGCACTAGGCGATGAAAACATAAAAAAATACGCTGATTCAGAGGTTTATTGGGATGAAATCGTATCAATTGAGAAAAAGGGGGAAAAAGAGACTTTTGATTTGACAATCAAAGGTAATCATAATTTTATAGCAAATAATATTTTTGTCCATAACTCCCACAGTGTGGCTTACGCTACTATTGCCTGCCAAACCGCGTACTTAAAAGCTCATTATCCGGTTGAGTTTATGGCCGCCCTTTTAACTTCGGAAAAAGCAGACGTTGAAAGAATCGCTGTTTTGATAAAAGAATGCAAAAAAATGGGCGTTCCGGTTCTGCCTCCTGATCTCAATGAAAGTTTTAGAAACTTCTCGGTAGTGCCTGATGAGAATAAGATCCGCTTTGGACTGCTGGCAATTAAAAATGTCGGCGAAAATATCGTGGAAGCGATAATCACCGAAAGGAAAAATGCGGGCCCCTTTAAATCAATGTATGATTTTGTTTCCCGCATTCAAACCAAGACCTTGAATAAAAAATCCATGGAGAGTTTGATAAAAGCCGGAGTTTTTGATAAATTAGAAGAAAGGAACAAGCTTCTTCATAACTTGGGAGATATCCTGGAAGCAAACCGGGAAATAAAGCAAAATCTGAACAACGGGCAGAAAAATCTTTTTGCCGACTGCGCTTCTTTTAACCATAATGATTTGAGGTTGAAACCCGCTCAAGTAATTTCACTAACCGACCAGTTAAACTGGGAAAAAGAGCTTTTAGGGCTTTATGTTTCGTCCCATCCTTTGGAAAGTTATAAAAAGATTTTTGAGGGAAAATCTTTCCCTCTAAATAAGCTTACCGAAGAAATGGTCGGGAAACTGGTAAAGATCGGCGGAATCGTCTCAACGGTCAAAAGGATTATAACCAGAACCGGCAAGCCAATGTTGTTTTTAGACCTTGAGGATCTGACAGATAAAATTGAGGTGGTTGTTTTCCCGACAATTATTGAAAAAAACCCCGCTGTTTTTGAGGAAAATAAAATTGTTTTCGTAAGGGGTAGGGTTGATAACCGCGACGGCGAAATAAAGGTTATCGCCGATAATGTTGAGGAAATAGTAGAAGTTTAAAGCTTTAATCTTTAATTTAAAAATACCAATCTAAAAACCGGGCTTTTATTATTTAAAACTATTCTTTAATTTTCTTATTATGAACATAGAAACTATACGACATTCATTGGCCCATATTATGGCTTACGCTCTCCAGGAATTGCATTCCGGGATTAAGTTTGGAATCGGACCCGCGATTGAAAACGGATTTTATTATGATTTTTCCATCCAAATACCAAAAGAAGAACTGCCTAAAATCGAAAAGAAGATGCGGGAATTAATCAATCGGAATATTGTCTTTAAGAAAAAGCTTGTTTCAAAGCAAGAAGCTAAAAAGATATTCAAAAACCAGCCCTATAAGCTTGAGCTGATTTCTGAATTGCCGGGAAAGAAAGTGTCGGTTTACGAATCCGGAGAATTTATTGATTTGTGCAAGGGACCCCAAATTAAATCCACCCTTCAACTTCGTTCAGGGCAAACCAAAGAAATTATAAACTCTTTTAAATTGACCAAGGTTGCCGGCGCTTATTGGAAAGGCGACGAGAAAAATAAAATGCTTACCAGAATATACGGCATTGCCTTTGAAACAAAAAAAGAACTGGATGACTATTTAAAACTTCGAGCTGAAGCGGAAAAAAGAGACCACAGGATTTTAGGCAAAAAGCTTGATTTATTCGTTTTCTCCGATTTAGTCGGCAAAGGCTTGCCGCTTTATACGGAAAAGGGTTCTGTTATCCGAAGGGAACTGGAAAGGTTCGTAGTCAACGAAGAAATAAAAAGAGGGTACAAACACGTCTATACTCCGGATTTAGCCAAAGTAGATCTTTATAAAAAATCCGGCCACTACCCTTATTACAAAGACACCATGTATCCTGTTATGAAGATTGACGAGGACGAACTTATTTTAAGGCCAATGGCCTGCCCTCATCATTATCAACTTTACTCAAGCAAACAGCACTCGTACAAAGAACTGCCCTTCAGGATCGCGGAATTAGCAAAACAGTTCCGCTATGAAAAGTCGGGCGAATTAAGCGGCTTAACAAGAGTAAGAATGTTCTGTTTGGCTGATGCCCATATAATCTGCCAAAAAGAAAAAGCATACGAAGAAATAAACAACGTTTTAGATTTGATAGAATTTTCTGCTTCGGCCTTGGGACTGGAAAAAGATTTTCGCTATCGATTGTCTCTCGGCGACAGAAAAGACAAGAAAAAATATTACAAAGACGATAAGGCCTGGGATTTTGCCGAAAACATCCTGCGATCAATTCTAAAGAAAAGGAACGTTCCCTTTTTTGAAGCCGAAAAAGAAGCTGCTTTTTACGGCCCGAAAATTGACATTCAAATGAAAAATTTTATCGGAAAAGAAGAGACGGCATTTACCGTCCAATATGATTTTATCGCACCAAAAAGATTCGAGCTTTTTTATATTGACAAAGATGGCTCAAAAAAAGAGCCGGTTGTTATCCACCGATCTTCCATTGGAGCGATAGAAAGAACAATAGCTTTTCTGCTTGAAAAATACGAAGGCGCCCTGCCCTTGTGGCTATCTCCTGTTCAGGCTTGGATTATTCCTGTTGGAAGTTCGCATCAAAAATACGCCCAAGAAGTTTATAAACAGCTTCTGTCTTTAAGAATAAGGGCTGAAATCCAAAACGACGATGAAACAGTTTCCAAAAAAATCAGAAACGGAGAAATCCAAAAAATCCCCTATCTTTTGGTTGTCGGAGACAAAGAAATCAAGGCAAACTCGGTGGCAGTAAGAAAAAGAGGAAAAGATAACATTGAAACAATAAAATTAAACAAGTTCATCGAAAATATTATTAAAGAAATAGAAACAAAAGCATAAATCTATGCCTCAATTATCCGAACCAACTAAAAGACTTTTATCGCAATATCAAGCCGGCATAAAAGCAAACCAGCCGATAGAAAGAACTCCCACCATTCATGTGGATGAAGTGGCCGCAAAAATGGCTGCTTTTTATGAAAAAGTAAGGGGCATTATTGACTGGAGGGAAGAACATCTTTTAAAAAGAGGGGCTATCCAAAGAATGCTAAAAAGGCGGTTTTTTGTAGGAATTGATCTTCTTAAAGAAGAATCTACCCGCGAAACCATTGCCGAGCCCCTGGTTTTTGAACTAATCAGAGGCGGCCACTACCCTAACGATAAAATTCCCGAAACCAAGATAACCGAGGTCCAAAAAACAGTTGATAAATATATATTTATACTGAAAAATACGCCTCAGGCCCAAAGCGGACAAGAAGCCTTGGAGTTTTATAACTGGTTTTTATCAATTGCATCTTGCGAAATTGAAGAAATACTCAGCTCTTCTTATAGAGAACGGGCCTTAATCTCCTACATGTACGAATCAATGAAAGAACGCATTGTTTTGAACGAAGGAGCTATTACCATCAAGCCGTTGAAAGAAGAAGAAAAAGACACTCAAATTTACGTTGCTGTCCAGAAAGCCCTTTTTAAACTTGACGCGGCGGTAATCAGCTATCACCTTTTGAAGCACCGCTGTCCCGAATGGAAAAGCACTACTCGAGAAGAATGGTCGGAAATCGCAAAAAATATGCACTCCATCAGAAGAAAAATAGAAAGAGATTTGTCCCACCCCTTAAAAGACAAGCTTTACCAGATTTGCGAAAAGTATGATACCCCCTATCTGCTTTTAAGCGATGTTTTATCTGAAGAAAAACCGGAAGAAATTTCTAAAAGCATACCAGAACCGGGAATTATGGAAAGCTTAATAAAAAGAGCATATGTTAAAAGATTAAACACCCTTCAAAGCCGTCTTTACCGCGCCGCCTTTTATTCAACTCTTTCTGTTTTATTAACAAATGCTTTTTCCGTTTTAATTTTAGAAATACCTGTGGCAAAGCTGATGTACGGCTTTTTCAGCCATTCTCCCCTCTTAACAATATCGGTGGATATTTTAGGGCCAACGATTTTAATGTTTTTAATGGTAGTAACAATTAAACCGCCTCCGAAAAACAATTTAAACGTTGTCTTGATGGAAGCAATGAAAATCATTTATCAAAAAGAGAAAGTAGACGTTTACGAGATAAGAAATCCCCGCCAAAAAGGAATTGCAATGAAATCAATTATCGGTTTTATTTATCTTTTCGCAGCCCTGGTATCTTTCGGAGCTATCTTCTGGGTTTTTTCCATGGCTAAGTTCCCTATTACCTCTGTTTTTGTCAACATCATATTCTTTGCCCTTATTGTTTTCACGGGTTTAGCTATCAGAAGGCGCGGCGAAGAGCTTACTGTCGAGGAAACGCCTCCGGGTTTGGCTGATTTCTTCTTTGATATTCTTTCCCTGCCGATTGCCGGAGCTGGTCAATGGCTCTCCAATAAATGGAAAAAATACAATATAATATCCGCTTTCTTTAGCGCTTTAATAGATATGCCTTTTATGATTTTCGTCGAGTTTATCGAACAGTGGAGATATTTTTTGAAAGAGAAAAAAGAAAAAATACACTAGACCCTTTTTTATGTCAGATTTAGATTTAGAAAAGGAAAAAGAATTAGTAAAACGGGCTCAACAAAATGAGCCCGAGGCTTTTTCTGAGCTTTACGAAATAAACTACCCAAAGATTTTTGGCTATGTTTTAGGGCGAATATGAAATACCACCTGATTACCTTTGGCTGTCAGATGAATAAATCGGATTCAGAAAGAATTGCCGCTGTTTTTGAATTTTTCGGGCATAAACCAACCCTTAAGTTGGGTGAAGCTGATTTGGTTGTAATAAATATGTGCTCTGTCCGCCAACCAGCGGTTGACCGGGTGCACGGCCTTGCCCTGAAAATTAAAGAGTTGAGAAATAAAAAGAGAAATAAAAACAAGAAGCTAAAAACCATTCTTACCGGCTGTATCGTTAAAAAAGACAGAAGTATTTTTTCCAAAACATTCGACTATATTTTGGATATAAAAGATTTGCCGAACTGGCCTTTTTGGAAAAAATCAAAGAAAAAATCTGCCTATCCCAAAATAATCCCAATAGTCCCCTCAAAAATCAGGGCTTTTGTACCTGTTTCCAACGGCTGTATTAATTTTTGCTCTTACTGCGTTGTCCCTTTTACCCGCGGCCCTTTGGTTTGTAGGAGCCATAAAGAAATTTCAAAAGAAATCAAATGCCTGGCCAAGAAAGGATTTAAAGAAATCTGGCTATTGGGCCAAAATATTAATGACTACCGCTCTCCGGATAACCCTTCTGTCAATTTTGCCAAACTTTTTGAAATGATTGAAAATATTCAAGGAAATTTTAAGGTTTTCTTCCTTTCCCCCAATCCCAAGAATTTCTCTGTAGAATTAATTGATGTTTTGTCTAAATCCAAAAAATTCGGCAAACGCCTTAATCTACCTGTTCAGTCCGGAGATAATAGAATATTAAAAAAAATGAACCGACCCTACACAGCAGACGAGTATAAAAAGCTGGTTAAAAAAATCAGGGAAAAAATCCCGGATATTGATTTATCAACCGATGTTATTGTCGGCTTCCCGAGTGAAACAAAAAAGCAGTTTGAAAACACAGCTAAACTGTTCGAAGAGGTCTGCTTTAACGCGGCTTTTATTGCCAAATATTCCCCTCGTCCGGGAACAGCTGCTTTTAAAACAAAAGATGATGTTCCTTTTAAAGAAAAGAAGAAAAGGGAAAAGATCTTAATGGATATTGTTAAAAAATCATGCCTAAAAAATTAATCGTTATTTTGGGACCGACATCTTCCGGCAAAACCGACTTATCCGTAAAGCTTGCCAAAAGATTTAAGGGCGAAATAGTTTCCGCTGATTCAAGGCAGGTTTACAAAAAAATGGATATTGGAACGGGCAAGGTCACTAAAAAAGAAATGCAGGGCATCCCCCATTATCTTTTGGATGTTGCTTCCCCAAAAAAAAGGTTTGATGTTTCCCAATTTAAAAAACTGGCGGAAAAAGCAATTGATAAAATATTCAAAAAAAAGAGGGTGCCGTTTGTCGTCGGGGGCACCGGCTTTTATATCCAGGCAGTGATTGACGGAATTTCAGCGCCGGAGGTTAAACCCGACTGGAAACTAAGGAAAAAACTGGGGCAAAAACCGCTTCCAGAACTCTATAAAATGCTCCAAAAAACAGACCCCAGAAGAGCTGCCGCTATTGATAAAAACAACCCCAGGCGCATTATAAGGGCCCTGGAAATCGTTTTAAAGTCAAAAGCCCCCATTCCCCCGCTCCGGCCCCAAAAGCCCGATTTTAAGGCCTTATTTTTAGGAGTTAAAAAGAACAAAAATGAGCTGAAAAAACTAATAGAAAAACGCCTCTTAAAAAGATTAAGCGCTGGAATGGCGCAAGAAGTAGAAAACCTTCATCGCTCCGGCGTTTCCTGGAAACGCTTGGAAGAGTTCGGTTTGGAATATCGTTTTGTCGCACAATATCTCCAAGGAAAATTAGAATATGATGAGATGGTGACAAGATTGCAAAAAGCAATTGAGCATTATGCTAACCGGCAGATGACATGGTTTAAAAGAGACAAAAGAATCAAGTGGGTTAAGGATTATCCGCAAGCAGTTAAAATCTCGGAAAGATTCCTAACAGGAAGATAATTTATTGACATAAAATAAATAATATGTTATATTATTGGAAATACAGGGAGCGTTCCCTGGTTTGCCCCTTAACAGTTCGTTGGAAGGAAAGGATTCGCCATGGAAAAGACCAAGAGCAAGATTTTTCCAAAATTAATGTCCATAATAACGATTCTTTTCATACTAGCCGGACCATTCATGATATTGAGAGCAGTTCATGCCCCTACCCACGGTTTGGCTTGGAAAATCTTTTATTTTGGTGGCCTGTGCTTTATCAGTGTGGCTTGGGTCATCAAAATTATGGGCAGTTTCTGGCAACTGCCTCAACAGAGCATGAATCGCCGTCCTCAGGGACGGTGAAAATAAAAGGAGCGGCGGCGGACAAAGCCCCGAGAACGCATTGCGTTTTCGGGGTTGTTTATTTATTTTAATTATTAACTGTTTTTCTCTCCTAAATTATTTCTTTAATATGTCGCTTAACAATTTCTGGACTAATTGGGGATTTGCCCTGCCTTTTGTATCAGCCATAACTTTCCCCGCCAGAAACTGAAGGGCATTTTGCTTGCCTGATTTATAGTCTTCTACTGCTTCCTTGTTTTCTTTAATAATCTTCCTTGCCGCTTTTTCAATTTCTTTTTCATCACTTACCTGCCCCAACCCCTTATCATCAATAATCTGCGACGGGTCTTTCCCGGTTTGAAGCATCTCTATTAATATTTCTTTTGCCGTTTTTGAAGTTATTTTTCCGTCGTTAATCAGAATAACGAATTCCGCAAAGTTTTCGGGAGTAATCGCGCATTCTTTTTCATTAAACTCTCCCTTAAGCAACCCTTGTAAATCAGTAATAATATAGTTTGCGGCTAATTTTGTTACTGGAGCGGATTTTTCTTTTTTCGCATCCGCTTTGACTTCGCTAATAACTTTTTCAAAATATTCTCCTAAATCCTTATTATCGGTGAAT
>Ga0180732_1001882_pt1 | contig 12006 bp, 10 predicted proteins | sample KR11_01MetaG_FD_148674 | JGI IMG/M metagenome (GOLD analysis project Ga0180732, IMG submission 148674) | Groundwater microbial communities from the Olkiluoto Island deep subsurface site, Finland - KR11_0.1 MetaG | ecosystem: Environmental > Aquatic > Deep subsurface > Groundwater | place...
TACATATTTATGTGCAGGTTCCAAGGCAGAGAAAGCCACCAAATCCCCCGCCCACCCTTTGCCTTCGCTCCCTCGCTTCGCATCGGTCGCTTGCCCCCCGCTAAAAAAGGAAGAAAACCCAATCAGATGGGATAAGGTATTTAACTATTAAATTTGATTCTTGCCTGGGGATAGCACGGCCATGCGGGCCGCCCGTAACTTCCTAAACAGCTTGCCATAACTAAAAGAAAATGCCTTTCCCACGGATAAGAGAAACGGGCAGATTCCACCACGCTCCTGCTGTGCTAATATCCACGGTTTATGCTTTTCTACTATTTTGAATCAAAGATATCCCGTCCGCTTGCGGCGGGGAACTTTATTTTTTGATTTGCATCGAGTGTTTGGTTATAGTAAAGTTTTTTCTGTAAAGTTTTTTCTTGACAAAGTAAACATGAAAGTAGTATGTAACTTCGCAAACCTTTTAATAAACAATAGTAACCTAATCGTAATCCAAATATTTTAAAAACAGTAAGATAGCAAGATAGGCGACACGACATGCAAGGTGCTGTGAATAATTATGTTTATAACTATTCATATTGTACAATAAGGCGCTATTCATCCTTGTTTGGTGAATTTAGCGCTAAAGTTTTTGGCCGCTATAGCTGATAAAGCTATTAGTGGCTTCCGTTTTTTGGGGGGGTAAGGAAATGGAAAAAGAAATAGATCCTGATAAGAAAACTATTGAAATAGATCCTGATTATAAGAAAATTATTGATAGATGTGCTGAGAGTGGCGAAAATTTTGTCATCAATAATGGCAATGCGATGCATGCCGCTTACTTGTTAACTAAATTTTTCGCTAAGGCTGAAGATCAGGTGCGGATTTTTACTGGTGTACTTTTTGCAGAAGTTTTCGATGGCCAACCTTTGATTGATGCCGCGGTCGAATTTTTATCCAGAAGCGCTAACAATAAAATAGTTGTTGCTTTTCAGGAAAAAGAGGGAGAAGAGGAAAAAAGAGGTAGGGTTTTAAAAAGAAATTTTGTAAAAAAATTAACTACGACTCTCCCTAAAAATTCCGGCAAGCTAGAAATATATTCTATTCCGTTGGATCTGGACGGCCAGGTAAACCATTTTGCCGTTATGGACTCCAAAGCATTTCGTTATGAGCTTGATCACGACAAAAAAAGTGCGGTCGCTAACTTTGGTGATCAGAAAAACTCAGGCAAGCTTAAAGAGTTTTTCGACAAGCTCATCGCTGGCCATTCCACCAAGGTTACCATCCACGTTTAATGTTTAATTGCCAACTATGCGATTTTCAATCGTTCATTTCGGTCTGCATGGGTCTTTGTGTTGCCTATTTAGCCTTGCCAAGACTCAGATATCAGCGCCGAATAGATGAAGCTTTTCTACGTTTTCAAAAAGAGAAAAACGCCTGTATCGCTCCATACATCGAAAGCATGAACGTTAAAAAAAGGGGAGCACAGAAAAACGAAAATTTGGATATAGAAATAGAAGATATAAGTAACTTTCGTGATAGTTCTTTGACGAAGATCAACGAAAAAGTAAGACAATTTAGGGAAAACGAGTACGGATCATGGTTTTTTAAGCACTGTTTTCAACCGAAAAATAGCATAGGAATGGACCAGATGTACATTTCTGCGCTGGTTGCAATATTATTTTTTCTGCTTTTTATAACAACAATCATTCCAGAACTTCCTGCTTCTGCTTCTGTTTTCGTTTCGCTGTCGCCATTCGTTGTTAGGTGGGATATTTTTATTATTGGGTGGGGGTTTTTTATCGTACTATTTCTTATAAGTCTTATTTGGTCAGGAAATAAGCATATTACAGAGATAGAAAATTTATTAAAAGATGGCCTGAGTATTATTGAGTCTACATACAGTACTGACCCATACGTAATATCTATTCATAAAATGACTACTGATCAATAAGAAAACAGCTCTGACCGCCACCCTTAATTTTTTCTCAAACCATTTGCCAAAAACCACCACAAATCAGATACTTTTCTTGAATTGAAAATTCCGCCTCAATATCAAAACCATATCGGCATAAGTACCTAATTCGTCAAATAAAAGTCCCATAAAAAATCCTACCAACCCTTTTATCCCTTATTTCTTAAACCATCTACCCCCTTATATTTAATATAACGAAATCCCCATATATTGTATAACCAATACCAAACTAACAAGATTTTGATCGCTGCTATCAAACATTCAGCCTTATTCAAAGACAGTTGCGATATTGATATGAAATCAATGCCTCAAGCAGCTCGAAATAAGTAAAAGAAAATGCCATTTTCCGGTTAGGCTTCCTACCTGCCTTGACAGGATGGCGACACGCAACCCTTCCTTGGGGTTAACACACCATACTTACAACCGAGTTCAGGCTGGTTGTTATCTCACCACAGATTTATATTTCAAAGAACTATTGCCTCGCGCACGTAGGCGGACTTATTTCTTTTTTATGAGTCCAGATATTGTGGTGCAAAACTATTGCCTCGCGCACACGTTAGACGTCCATAAACTCTTTTTTATCGTGTGTGTAAATTCCCTTTTTTATAGTCTACTAAAACAAATCATTAAGTAAATTTTACCGCACTCGAAAACCCACTTTTGTTCTGATTATTTTTTTATGCGACATCCTTCTCATCCTTTTCAATTTTGGAAATCTCTGTCCCTTTAGCTGTCAAGACAATACCACTAAGCGTTCGTGACGCCAAACCTCTTTTAACCAGCCGATTAAACGCCCTGGCAGCGGATACCGACGCCGACTGATACCTCTTTTTGCCTATGGCTTTTCGGTTAAATATCAATGCCCCTGTGTTTTTGTCCCGAATATTATCATTTGTTGTAACAGGGAAGCGGTAAAACTCAATCAGAACATCCCTCGCTAACACACTGCCCTGGTTTTTATAGGCCAGTTTCAGAATACATTTTTGCAAATCAGATAAGCATCTACTCAAATTAAGCCCCTCTTTTCTATAGGCGTCGGGTATTTAACCGTTGCCAACACCGTTTGTGTTTGCATAATAAGTGTTAGTAGTTTTGCCTGTTCTAAAAGTTTTAAGGATTCTTTTTGCATTTTATACATTGTACTTATTGTAACCATTCAACCATTAGTGTATTAATAACAGGTGGATGACACACCTCGCATATCCACCTGCCGCCTATATTATCTTTCTTGCGCCAAAAGGTTTGACCGCCGCAACAATAACAGGCGGTCGTCGATTGCTTTAATGCCCTGACAAGCTCCTGCTTGTGGTCTTTCAATAAAGATATGGTCTCATCGGTCATAGTACCTTTAGGCGCTTTATATCGTAGAAAACCTTCGTCCACTGACAAAGTCACATTCTTTGAGTTTAGTTTTTCAAGAACTTGCAAGGCAGTCATTTAAATCACCCCTTCCTCGAACTCTGCTTCCAATTCTGTTTTTTTATTTTCTCTGAAAACAAAGCCTGAACTGTCTGAATAATTGTCTTGCGTGCCGCTCCCCCCTTTTACATCCGCAACAACGCCACAATCCTTTACTGGCATAGGTTCGCATCGTTTTTGAACCGCAACATCTTTCTCTTGTGTTGCGCTTTGATTCTCACATAAATTATTGATATTATTAGCTTGTTGCGTTGTTGCGGTTTGATCAGGGGGTATGTGCCCTGTTGTGTGATTGAGATACCTTTGGAAGGCGTCCTCAAATTGTTTTAATGAATATCCTTTAGGCGTGTTGTCATCAATTCGTATCGATTTAGAAGAGATACCAAATGGCCTTAATAATCGTGCCAAGGCATTTTGATTTAGAGGCATGCCTTTACGCCAATCAGCCCATGGTCGATCTTCAATCTCAACTAATTTTGCGGTAAGAAGCTTTGAACTTATCTTGTCCCCTTGTTCCTTGAAAATTTCTTTGATGTCTTTTAGAAGTTGTTCACGGGCAGTTTCGTCGCCTGATGCTTTTTCAAGATTAATCATTGCCTTTCGTGCTAAACTTGGCCAATCACCCCCGATAAGGTCGGCTATGGCTTTAAGGGGAGTCCAGTTGTCTGTCGCCCTGTCGTTGCCAACATTTGGCATGTCGGGCTCAGATCCCAAAAGAGCTTTAAAATGGTCTTGCGCCCACCTCGCACTTTTGCGCCGTAATATTAAGTGTTGATCATTAAAATCTAAGTTCACCTTGCCGGTTTTCTCGCCAGGCGCTTTTCGCTTCATGCGGATAACAATTGAGCGATCTCTGTTGGTGTCTGGTAGATCACCTATCATCGAAATAATTTTTGAGCCCCAAGTCGAAAACCTTTCGGGTTCAAGTGTTTCTGTATTGGTTCGGATTACAAAAGCAGATCGTCGAGTATGTCCACTATTTATTATCCCCCGCAATTCGTCGTTATTTTTGATGAAAGTATCCGCTTCATCGACAATGATACATGGTTGATATTTTTCAATTGACCTAAAAAAAGCAGAAGGACTTATATTTGACGCCAACAAAGGTTTATTGACAAGACCCTCTACCACTTCTAATAACGTGGTTTTCCCACATCGCTTCTCTGGAGACGTGACACCCAGCATGGGCAGAATGCGAAAGGCATCATAGGTATATGTCAATAGCACCCAAAGGGAACATGCAATCCTTGAATGGCTATCAAGGAGTATATGGGATTTGATAACATCGCTTATTTCGTTCAACAATTGTTCTCCCTCAACCGGTGTTTCCCATAGGTCAACTACTTCAACAATGCTTTCAGGTTCAACATCCTGTTGGTTTTTGGCATTTAAAGCCTTAATATCGCGGGCTATCCCCCGTGTGAAGTCACCTGGAAGCTCAAAGGTTTTTTTCATATATTGAATATGGGCAGCCATTTTAACTTCCGACATGTCAGCTAATTTTTCTTCAATAGGTTTAAGCCGGTCAGACAACCGGATAAGGTCAATGCCCTCCGCCGCTATTTGATCGATTTCAATTTGCACTGGCGTTTTAGCCGCTTTAATTAGCTCCTCAAGCTTCTCTTTGCCGTGGTCTTTGAGGAAGTCTGTCGCGTCTATTTTTTCTTTCCCCTCCGGCAGCGGCAGATTAATAATATAAACAGGCTTCCCTGTTTCTTCGAGTTTGCCGGCTGTGTCGAGAGCTCCCTTTATGCCTGCTTCGTTTGTTTCATTGTCCGGGATTAAGTAGATCGTCCTGGCATGTCTTGTTAGTTTGTTTAAGTAGTCTTGATCTTTTGCTCTGAAGCGGGTTGTTACAGGTGAAATGGTAGGGTATCCAGCCTGCAACATAGCCAAACAATCGGTAACGCCCTCAGCAACAAAAACCGTTTCAGCTCCCCTAATTGAATCCTCACCATAAAACCATTGGTTGCCGATAACTTCGGAAATATAGGAGCGTTTCTCACTCTTGGTTGGTAACTTTTTATATTTGGCTTTCTCCCAGGCATTATCAGGTGTTTGCTCAGTTTTCCGGCCTATAAAATATACAACCTGGCCATGGCGCCAATAGGGGAAAGTCAATCTGTGGTTATAAAATTCAGTAGGAACTCTTTGTAATTCAACAAACAGCCCAGTCTCAAGGCACTGTACCTGACTATATCCTTGCGTTGTCAGATACTCTAAAAGTCCCCGGTCTGTTGAATATCCCAACTGATACTGGTCAATGGTGTCCTGGTTCAACCCGTAGTGTTCTTGTAAGTAGTTCAACATATCAGGGGTCTTTAATAGTTGATCATGGTAAAAGCCCGCCGCCTTTGTGAGGATTTCAAAGACAAGGCGCTGCTCTTCCGATTTGGCTTTTTCTTCCGATGTCTGTTCCTTTAATTCAATACCTGCATAATCAGCTAACCACTCTATAGCCCCATGGAAGTTGGTATGCCTGGCAAGCTGTACCAATGAGATAACGTCGCCACTTGCGTTGCAATGGTAACATTTGAATCCCTGTATCTCCGGCCAAATAACAAAACATTCGCCGCCCTTGCTGTCATGGCCATCCGGGCACTTACCACGATAATAATTCCCTGTTTTATGCTGGGGAAGGCAGTCCAAGGCATCAGCCACACTTATTATGTTGCATTGTGATTTTAAGCTTTCAATATGAATATTCATTTAGCGCCCCCTCCGCAGAGAACCAGGCACCTTTTGTCGTGACCAGGCTATCAAATAAAGGTTGAGATTGTTCACGGCGTGACAATCTGATATGTTTGTTCTGCATTTCCAATACCCTCAAAGCCTGTTCATTTGTCCAGTGAGCAGGCTTTTTTAACTTAGGCGTTATTCCTCTATGTTAGTGCTTTCCGCTTTCGTTTTGTCTTCAGAAAACAGCTCTATATGACGTTTTTTCGGCAAGGATTTGATTTCTGCTGACCGTTCGATCTTTGTTTTTCGATATGGAAATAACGGGCAATCTATTGACGGGCATTTTGAAACTTCCATAAGCTGTCCGGCACAGCACCATAAACAATAATCCCTAATGGCTTTCGCCCTGTCCTTTGCGTTCTGTTTTCCCCGCCCGGATCGGAAGGCATACAAGGGGCAATCGGTAAACATACAGATTGTTACTTCCTTGACCGCCCATCCGGAACAGTTTAGGCACCTTTCCCGAATAGCCTTTCTTCTGTTTAGATCAACTTCTTTAGGGCCGTTTTTCCCAAGGATTAAAACTATCACTTTTCAGCCTCATTTTGCTTTTTCAGCCAGTCTAGAACTTTGTCGAGCTCAAATTTGACGTATTTACCTAGTTGGAGTGAAGGTATGCTATCCGGCCCTTTCATTCTGGTTCGCGAATATACCCATGAAGCCGGGACTCCTAAAACTTCTGCCAATTCGTTAACACCGATTAATTTTAGTTTTTGATCCATAGTAAATTCTCCTTAAGGTTTATCTGTTTAAACAATATTAACTATACGTTCATGTTCGTACCTAATATAACCTCTTAGAATATCTATGTAAATTCCCGCAGGGTGGAGAAAACAGTTTTCCATAGTAGACGGGAATTTTTGTAACTGATTAAAATCTTAATTGGTGAGGATTTAAGGAATTGTAAAAAATTAAACTCTCGTAAACGTTCACGGGAGTTTAATTGTGTGGAAAGAGTCGAATTAGACTATAATTTGGTATTTAGGTACCTTTTCTCCTACCTTTGGAGCGGTCAGGGCATAAATCTTTTATCCAGTTGCGCACAGTTTTTTCTGTATATAAGTTTCCATCTTTTTTTTTCGTGTGAGGCAACAACTCTGGGTGATTTATCATGTCGGCAATAGTTATTTTAGGGTCTTTTCCCCAAATTTTTTTCGCAATAGCTCTGCATTCAATTTTTGCTTTTTGGCTTAGTCGATGTTTCTTAACTTTTATTTCTTCCTCCAAATTAAACAATGCATTATCAGGAAATAAGGCCGATGGTAATGGTATTCCTATTACATCAACCAGACTCTTTTTTAGCTCAGACAATTTTACAAAACGTGCTGTATTGTGAATAATTTTTCCAATTTCAATGTGTTCCTTTAAACTAAGTTCATCCGATTTCTCTTTCAGCCTTTCATGGGTAAGTTGGTCACGCTTTTGTTCGATATTAAATTTTTCTAAATCCTTTGTTGTCGGGTCAATGTAATATAAGGGGATATAAGTGTTATCCTTAAAAATTGGGGAGTTTCCTCTTGCCCAATGGTTAATAAGCATATGCCAAACATCTTTGCGCGATTTATAATCAGAAATTGACAGTTTTCTAGGCCCAGTGTAGAAATCATTGCGTTTTTTAATTTCAGAAAACATATTCTCAATAAGTTGCGTTAAGATTAAATTTTTCGTATAGTTTTCATCTGATGCCATGATAAACACCAAGTGAGATAAACCAATAAAGCCATTTGAGATTGCCACCTTAGCTATTTTATTTAGCCAGATCTCATTCAAGGTTAAATTTTTTAATAGAAGGATCTGCTGGTCTAAGTTCTTATTATTGCCCTCGTTTTTTAACGTACTGATTTCAAGGCTCAAGTTCCTATAAAGTTCATTTCTCCATCTTTCCTCGAACTCTCTTTTAACGTCTATTGGATCTCTTTGCCCATACAAGGATGTTCCTAACTCGAATTCATCTTGAATAGGAGTTTTAAGATACGGCTGAAACAATTTCTGGTAAAATAGAATTGATCGAATTATATATGTCTTTAAAATATAAATAACATAATAATCGGGATCATCCAATGTATCTTTACTTTTCGGTTTTACCATTTTTGAAAGAGTATGGGCTTGTCCGGCAATTTCTTTTAGCCTTTGAATATTTTTATTAGAGAATAGGGATAATTGTTCTTCTTTAACCGCAGTTTCTAAAACTTTTTTTGCTCTATATTTGATTTTTTCAAATTCCAATTCAATTAATGATAAAAAATATTCAGCTTTTAAACCAGGCGGTGGTGGGATATCTATGTCAATTAGCTCATTTAGTCCATTGTCTGTTATGTTTGTTAGTATGCCTGGTTTTTTGAGATCAGTTTCGTCAAATTCAAATTCAAATTTATCTCCATCTTTTGCGATAAGACTTAGTAGCAATTCGTCTGATTTTGAAATTGGGGAAAAACCTTCTTCGGTTTTCACCCAAGATACAGCCCATAATTTATTCATTAGGTTTTCAATATGATCCTTAGAGGAATATATCTCTAAGAATGGTCTCAAATCTCCATCAACAATAGATTCATAAATAGCAAACTCTGATTCTTTATGATAATTATCTGGCAAATCTTTTTTTGAAATTCCATATTTCTGCTCATATTTTTTTACATCATCAATTTTAAAGAGCAGATTCATAAGTATTCTATCTGTTGTTGTTCCATGTGAACCTGCATAGAAAGGGGTCTTTAGTAGCTCCTGGAAATCGTATAGATTGTTTTTTTCAATGAAGTAAGGTTTTGGAAGAAAATCTTTTGGATTATAGTTAGGATTAGGGGTTTCTATATAAATGACTCCTTGATTCTCAATTTTATAGTCAGAATTATATACAGGTAGACCAAGATCAAAGATAACGTTTGACAATTGTTGAAGGTCTAAATCCCATCTCTCCATCAAGCGCTTTCCATTTATCCATGGCAATTTTAATTTTGGCATAACGCCTCCTGTCACGACCTGGTGGAGAGTCCTGGGAAAGTGGTTCAGGAAAACCACCTTCGGGGGAACTCACCCTATCCCCGGGAAGCTTTAATTTAGGTCTCTATCAGGTCTCTATAATGACCTATAGAAATGAATATTAAAATATAATACCAAACAATCTTGACAATAGAAACACCATAATATTAAAGACTATTATACAATATCGTAAAATAATATATATTCTTAAATAAACAGGTTAAACGCTTTCACACGGTAGAAGTCACTGGTTCAAACCCAGTACCGCCTACCATAAAAATCAAGGGGTTAGGGCAAGTGCCTTGCCCCTTTTTGTTTTTTTTGCCGGCAACTAATTCAAACAAAAACTTTATCAAAGGAGGAAAAAACATGAAAACATTAATAGCTGCGATGATTACTTTAATATTTTTGTTCACAGCACCAGCTTTTGCTAAAGGGCCTGGTGGTGAGGGTAAAGGTAGTCATAATGGAGAAGATATCAAAACACATCGCGGGGTAATGGGAGAGAAAGCAGGTGATAAGGCTGTAAACATCAGAGAAATGGAGCAAGAAAAGCTTGAACGGGCTGAAGAGGTCCAGGAAGAAAAGCAAGAAAAAGTAAAGGAGAAAAGTCAGAAGACAAAAAAAGGCTTGGAAAAACAGCGCGAGAAAAAAGCAGAGCAGGTACAAAAAGAGCTGGATAAGGGATCTGAAAAAGGACAGGAAGCCCGCGAGGCGCGTAAAAAGTGGTGGAGATTCTGGGGGGAAGGCGAATAAGACAAATCCTTATGCCCCCAAACCAGTATGGCGCTGCTCTGATGCAGGCTTACCTGGGCAGTGCCATTACATATCCGCTTGTTTCATCGCCTTTTTCAAATCTGAAAACCAGCGTGTAAATTGATTAGGTGTAAGCAGATCAAAGGTGTAACGCTGTTTTGCATCATTACTATATTCTTTATCGATATCTGCAATATTAACTGTTTTCGGATTTCACACTAACATGAGTCAAGAGCAGACTTGACCACCTGCTTTTAGCCTTGTGAAATCATGTTTGCTTTTATTTAACTGGGGTCAACTACCTTCTTCAGTTTAATTACCACGTCAACTTATAAACTGATGTACGTCCCGCAAGTCCCACCCGTCCCGCAAGTCCCACCACGTCAACTTATAAACTGATGTACGTCCCGCAAGTCCCAGGTTATGCCATATTCAACGGCCTGTGAGTTTCAATCCTTGTTTTAATGGATTCTTCTTTTCAATTCGGCTTCGCAATTATAATGCTGATGATTATTGGATGTTTCAATCCTTGTTTTAATGGATTCTTCTTTTCAATGCCCTGGCCCGCAATAGGCTCTTTTCTTGCCCGCAAGTTTCAATCCTTGTTTTAATGGATTCTTCTTTTCAATTAGGCAGACAAAAAGAGTTTGCAACTATCCATAGAGTTTCAATCCTTGTTTTAATGGATTCTTCTTTTCAATTGGTTAGATTTTGCTGTTTTTAAAGATTGGGCTCTTCGTTTCAATCCTTGTTTTAATGGATTCTTCTTTTCAATCTCTTGCTGATTTCATCAAAGCCGAAGATATGAAAGAGTTTCAATCCTTGTTTTAATGGATTCTTCTTTTCAATAAGGTTTGGTAAATTGATAGCAGTTAAAGAGATAGAGTTTCAATCCTTGTTTTAATGGATTCTTCTTTTCAATAATGATTGGGAAGATGCTGCTAATGAGGCTATAGATAGGTTTCAATCCTTGTTTTAATGGATTCTTCTTTTCAATCTTCTTCCACCTCTACACCTCTACCGAGTAGATCAGTTTCAATCCTTGTTTTAATGGATTCTTCTTTTCAATAGTTGATGATACGCAACTTAGAGCCGGGCACAGAACGTTTCAATCCTTGTTTTAATGGATTCTTCTTTTCAATCGTGTCGGCTTCATTTAAGTCTCAGGCAGATAAGGGGTTTCAATCCTTGTTTTAATGGATTCTTCTTTTCAATTACAGACCAGGCATGGTAGTAATCTGGTCTGCATCTGGTTTCAATCCTTGTTTTAATGGATTCTTCTTTTCAATTAGATGAGAAGTTTGATATATGTGATGACCGATTAGTTTCAATCCTTGTTTTAATGGATTCTTCTTTTCAATGCGAAAGGATTCCGAGCGATCACCTTAGAAAACTCATGTTTCAATCCTTGTTTTAATGGATTCTTCTTTTCAATATCATAGATTTGAGGGGAATGTCTGGTTCACCATTCGTTTCAATCCTTGTTTTAATGGATTCTTCTTTTCAATAAAAAATGACGGATCCTGAATTTGAGATCAATGGTGTGTTTCAATCCTTGTTTTAATGGATTCTTCTTTTCAATATGAAGAAATCGCCAATTTAAAGAAAAGGAAGTCTCGTTTCAATCCTTGTTTTAATGGATTCTTCTTTTCAATTGCTCATGTGGTGTCTGCTAATTCTCTTGATATATTGTTTCAATCCTTGTTTTAATGGATTCTTCTTTTCAATCCCCTCTTAATTCTCAAAGATAAGATCGATTTCAAGTTTCAATCCTTGTTTTAATGGATTCTTCTTTTCAATTGTCTTCTGGACCCGCAAGGAAGTCGAAGCTCATGGTTTCAATCCTTGTTTTAATGGATTCTTCTTTTCAATTATTGTTCGTGCTTGCAAAGAAAATTTATCTCATTGTGTTTCAATCCTTGTTTTAATGGATTCTTCTTTTCAATGGTATTCGAACCATGGCTTGAAATGCTGCTGCTCAGTTTCAATCCTTGTTTTAATGGATTCTTCTTTTCAATCCATGCAGTAAAAGCGTTTGACGCTGTTTATGTAGGTTTCAATCCTTGTTTTAATGGATTCTTCTTTTCAATCGATCCTGAAATCAACAGGCATTACCGGGCATCATAGTTTCAATCCTTGTTTTAATGGATTCTTCTTTTCAATGA
>Ga0180732_1001883_pt1 | contig 12000 bp, 11 predicted proteins | sample KR11_01MetaG_FD_148674 | JGI IMG/M metagenome (GOLD analysis project Ga0180732, IMG submission 148674) | Groundwater microbial communities from the Olkiluoto Island deep subsurface site, Finland - KR11_0.1 MetaG | ecosystem: Environmental > Aquatic > Deep subsurface > Groundwater | place...
CACCTCTGTTCGTCGTTGAGATAGAGCGATTTGTCGTGCTGCCTCAGCCTCTGCCTTTTCGGCTCGCTGTTCGGCACGGCGAATTCTTTCCTCTTCGTCTCGAGCACGAATGTGTGGAAGTGGTAAGGCCTTATAGACCTTCGCCTTCTCTACCGCGAGTCCAAGACCTGAGATTCTTCGCTCTCTCTTTGCCTCACGTGCCTCACCAATAGCCTCACGCTCCATTCCTCGAAGTTCCCTTCGCTCCTCCTCTTCTTTCTTTTCCCTCTTCAATCTAGCTATCTTTCGTTTGAGTTCTGCTGCTTCCATTTCCTTTACCTCCTTTCTTAAATAATCGTCTTATCCAATCGATTATCGATGGTCGTTTTAACTCTGTTAGTTCACGTTCACATTCTGATTCCTCCTTTCGTAGTCGCTCAAGTTTCGTTTGTTCCTTTAGTTTTTTGACGCGATTCTTCGTTTCGGCCTTCTCTTTGGTTAGTACACTCTCATTCATATCAAACTCTCTATAACAGCATTTTGAAAGTCATCACCATAAGACGTCCAAGCTTGGTCGAGTGCTTCGTTTATTGCCGTCTCAGCGTCCTCGTATGTCGGATAGTGAGTTATCGGTCCAGCACCAAGGAAACCTACAACGTAGTTGTCCGTTTTAGATGCCTTCCGAATGTACAGACCATACTCTGTGTATCTTTTTCCCATTGTTTTACCTCCTTTTCATTGTCCTATGTATCCTAAGAAGGGCATGAAGCGACCTAATACATTCGCTAACAATAGTACTACTGCTAACGTTGACGCATTTACTACAACCTTTCTTTTCTTAGTCTTCTGTCGCGAAGCTATGAGACCTCCAGCTGCTCCTGTGAGCATTAGTGTTCCAAAATATAACGCAGTCATATTCGATAGTACGTGAACGTCCCATCTAGTTAGCTCCCAAGCTCCAGTGTTGATTTTGGACGCGAAGTATGCAACTGTCAGCGAAGCTGGAATTAGGAGTGTCAATAGTACTTTTTTCATCGTCTACTGCTTTCGTTCATCCATGTATTTTGTTTCGTTGATAGCGTACTCAATTGCCTCATTGGAGGGTGTCCATTTTTCTATCATTACTTCTTGGGTTTCTAAATCAGTTACAAAGGTTCTATAGAGCTTATCTCTGTCTCGGAAGTCCTTAAGTTTGGCTACACGTATCGCCTTTTCCTTATCTTCGAGTACAATGAACTTCGAGGTCATTGTCTCGATGCTTGTGTTGTGGTCGTCGTTATACAACCAGCACACCTGCCACCCTCTACCAAATATCAACGCATCTTCCGGAACTTCACCTAACTGATTATAGAATTGCTGACCTGTAAGGTTTGGGTCTAAGGTTCGTCCAATATCGTAGAGATGAACGTTAAACACTATCAACGCACAACAAGTGACCAAAGCCAATTTAGGAATGTATTGCTTCAGCATTGGGAATTCGTGTTTTATCGCTAGCAGCGCTCCAAACGCGAATGATGGAAGGCAATACACATACGTCTGCGACGCAAAATCTGTCAAATAATAGATTAACGGCAAAAGGAATAGCGACGGTAATAGATAGCTTCTCGCTTTGAACTCTTTCATCAATCCATAGACGACTAGTATTAAGGCAATTCCGAACCCACCACAGGTGATGAGACCGAAGTCTCCTAACCTTATTATTAAGTCGTGAGGTGGTAGTATTGCTAGTCCACCAAGCAAGCCTGTTGCGTTTGTGAAATACACAAAGTAATCATTAAGTGTACTCCCACCAATCCACACGTAAGGAGCTCTATTAGCGAGAGGAATGTAAACGTAAAACGCTATACCTATGAGCGATAGTAGTGCTGGTTTGAGTGACTTCCTGTCAAAGTAATCTGAGATTATCAGTGGTATGAGGACGAAGCCGATTAGGTGATGTATTCCGAGTCCAAGAGCGCACGCTAAGTACTTCAACTTGTTGTGACCCACCAAATGCAGGTAGTACGCGAGTGTCATTGCTAGAGTGACTAAAGCATATGTTTCAACGATGGTTGATTGCGACACGACCAATCCACTTCCGAGCCAGATTGCAGGAGCTAAGAGTTGCTTCCAGAGCACGTTCGTATATCGCTTCGCGATTAAGTATAGTAGGACGGCAGTGATGCTGGAGGCAATGACGCTTACCATCGCTAACCTCCAAAATTCTGTTCCCAGAGGAATTCGGACTACTAAATAATTGAGTAAGTTAAGGCACGGGGCTCCAGTAGAATGCGAGAGTACGAAGTACTTCGCACTCCTCAAGTATATCGTACCATCGCAGTCCGTGTTAAGCCATGTCATGTTAGGTGCGCATAACAAGGTGAAGTAGCCAAGACTGACTAGCCCGATTATATGTGGAATGTGCTTAGTGATTTTTGAACACATAAACTTCTATCTCTCCATCTTCAAACTTCTTCATTAACTGCAGACCATTGTAGTCTTCTAACTTATCTGTACAAGGCGTTGCGTACGCTCGAGCAGTCATCAACTCGCTTCTGTACAGCACGTAGTCGCCATCTTCTGCGACGTACGTTTTCTCAAGCCATCTATCGTAGATTGCCGGTTTGATTGTGTCAGAACAGCTATAGGAATCTCCGTTTAATGAGTTGACATATTCTATGGCTTGCATATCAGCAGGTCTTACAGCACTGGTGTATCCGAACCAACTTATCAAATGTGGAATGCTACCACAGATAACGAGTACAATTACTATTGACGTAAATAGCTTAGTTTTATCAACTGTCATCGCGACTCCTGCGAGACAAGCTGTTGCTATTGCTAGAATACTCGACAAGTCTAGTGCTTGTCTGTATGCGTAGTCGGATAATTGTGTGAATGAGGCAGGTAACAATACTATCGCAAAACACGCAAGTGCGACAATGAACAACTTGCTAGAGCGAGTTAGCATTAACTTCTTTCTGTACATTATTAGCGCAGCGATTGAGAGACAGAGAATGACTAGTGTCGTAGGACCTAAGCCATAACTTAAGAAGTTGCCTAACGTTACAGCTGAAGACGTTGGCGCAATCGCTGTGGGTACTGAAGCGATTGTTGGTGTGGTAGTTACTACTCCAGCAGCTCTAGTTGTCGCTTGAGTTGTTAAGGTTTGAGAGTAAGGCAACAGTCGTACCAAGACCAGACTTAGTCCTATCACGCATGCTCCGAAACAAGCAGTCTTGACTAGCTTAGTTCTGTCTCTCTTTAGCAGTTTGTAGACTACGATTACAACAAAGAACGAAGCAATGAAAGGCAGCAAGTATAGCGCAGTTGTGTGGAAGACGCTGAAGGTTACAAACAGGAGCAACGATACGAGTGCTTGGTAGAGTCTGTATTCTGTGAACCACCTAATCGCGAAGAATATCGCCAGGGGCAGTATCACGTACATATTTATGATGTTGAAGATGGTGCCAAAGTAGAACTGTCTAAGTATGCTATGAGTACAGAAAATTGTTATCGGAACAGCTAGCAGCCCTGCCCATCTATTCACTAGTCTTGATAGAACGAAGTAGAAGGTAATACCTACTGCAATCAAAGCTAGATAATTGAACCACAAGAATAGATTATCTGTGGACACTTCAGTCCACTTACTTAGGAACCTTATAGGGTAGGCTACGATTGCTTGTCCCCAATACAAAAAGTTCACAGCTTCTCCCTTACTAACTGCGTCAATTACTAGCAAGTGTTGTGCGCTGTCGTCGCCCGCAGTTGGATAGACGTAACCGTAAATTAGAAGGGGTAGAATGATTACTACCACAAAGACTGCTATGAGTAATGGACCTAAGACTTTGTGAGCTTTTTCTTTAGGTTGTTTCATTTTTCATCTTACTAGTCCAAACATTTGGTGCATGATTCCGGTAGTACAAAGCATGAAGGACACTAGCAATCCCGAGATAAGAATGAAAGGTGGAACTTTGATACGTTCTGCTACATCTATTCCACCTATGATAAAGCAAGTAGATAGAGGTATAAGGGCTGTGTAGTAAGTTCTCGAAATACCATATACATTGGATAGGTATGGCGAAAGGACAGTGAGACATATCATAGAGTAGCAAACGACAGACAGTGCTTGGAAGTTAGGATGTGCTAGTTCACCTTTTTTGCGTAACATCAAAAACAGTCCATAGCTCATAACAATGACTGTCAACCAGCTAAAGACAAACTCTATCTTCTGTGGTATGTTCATGACACTCAGCCTCTTGCCAAACGCTGCTTGAATTACTGGCCCTCTGCTTTCGATGCTCCAAAAGCTTTGTTCTTCGCTATTTTCGTTTTCCACTTTTGTGACTGCGTCTCTTACTTCCGTTTTTGTGACTGCGTCTCTTATTTCCGTTTTTGTGACTGCGTCTCTTATTTCCGTAGCTGTGTCTCTTATGACGTAGCTGCCGTAGGTGGCCGGTGTAATTGTTACTAGGCTATACCACACGAACATTGCTACAATTAGACTTACTAAGGCTATTGTCATTGTTTCACGTCCGTGTACTCCTCTCAATGTTGTGAACACCCAAGTAAGTCCCAAGATGAACAGGCCAGCAAAAGCAGTCCCGTAGTGTGAGATGACAATGCCTACGGTGCAGACGACAATGGCTGATACCCGATATCTTGTTTCCAAACTTTTACGAAGCAATACTAGGACTAGTAAGCCGAAGAATATGAGCGCTACATTGATTCTGGCGAACGAAGGTGACCATAGAAAGTAGGGCTGTGACATCACAAAAACAGATGCTAGACATGCGTAGTGTGGCCTGAGAAATTGTTTAGCTATTAGGAATATAACTATCGGTAGGAAAGCAATAACTATACTAACGTACAGGTTGAAGACTACTAGAGGATTTGCTCTCACGACTCTCTGAATAAGTGCAGGAAGTAGTGTGGTCATTAGGCAGGAACTCAGCACGTTGTCTCCGATTGGCTTCCAGCTTCCAGTCTCAGTAATCTCCTTGTATATTGCATACTCACTTTCTGAGTCAGAAATAGCTGTGTAGTTGTTATTGAAGACATAGCTGAGAGTTATAACCAACCCGATTATTCCTATCAAGATGGGGAGTATCCACTTATTTTTCACTTTTTCTCAAATAACTCCACTAAATCACACATAGCTATGTACTTATGCTTTACAGGTCTTAGTCCATGGCGGCCGCAGACCTCTTCCAGAGACCTTCGCGTGAATTTGGTTACATGCTCTTCTCTGTAAGGTGTGAATCGCTCGGCGATGTACCAGAGCGGTCGTGAGTAATCAGGAGTGGCGATAACAACCTGTCCTTCAGGCTTCAGTATCTTTGATACTAAAGCAATTGTTAATTCGGGCCTAGGGAGGTGCTCCAGTAACTCTATGCATAAGATATAGTCAAAACTGTTCTCTTCGAACATTAGCATGTTAGTATCTACCCTCTTGAACGTAGCTTCTGTACATTTCTTTCGCATAAATGCAAGCTTTTCTTCATTTGTGTCTACTCCGATAGCGTTACTGTACCTCGATATTATTGGACTGCTACCGCATCCTATGTCTAATAAACTCGAAGCACTTGGTATCCAGTCCCAAATTGTCTTAGCTATTGATTGCTTCCACCACCTCTGAATTATAGTGCCTCTATAGAAGCTATGCCAATCGTAATCTGCACCGTGGGGGTTCCTCTGCATACACCAAATAAGTGTTGACGCCACCTTATACTTAATCGGAAATATGATGACGACGGAAAGGAATGCGCCTTGTATGTACCACAGACCGACTACTTCTACAAAGAGAGCTAGGAGACCGAGGTAGATTCCGTCGGTGATTGCCGATAATACTTGGTACTTCGCCCATCCAACAGCGTGGTTGCTAATAGCTCGCTCTCGGAACGTCCATTTATGGTTTAGAGCATAATTGAATGTCGAAGCTACTATAATTGATAGGATTGCTGATAAAATGTACCAAAGTCCTGCGATGTCGGTGAGTGTGTACAATAGCGTAAAATGTATAAACGCTCCGACAGCACCTATCATTCCGAACTTTAGCCACCGAAATTGGTGTAGATACAATCCGACTAACTGGAGTAAATAGTCCATGACTTGTTTACGTCCTAGTTTGGTTTGTCCTTGTGTTCGAGTACCAAAGGTAAATGGGATTTCTATAACTCTATCGAAATTCCCGCGAACTAAAAGTTCGAGCATTATCTTGAAGCCTCGAGTACTAAGACTGTCTAAGACCTCCCGCGAAGCTTGTCGGAATCCGAAGAACCCACTAGCTGAGTCCTTAATGCTTGTTAGAGGGAAAGCGAGTAAGTTAGCAACTCGACTGATTATTTTGCGCTTTAGCGTCCACTCATCGCATCTTCCACCTTTTACGTATCTACTCGCGATAACAAAGTCGTGAGTGTCTAACTGCTTTAGCAGCTTAGGTATGAGTTCTGGCGGATGTTGGAGGTCTGTGTCCATTACAATCACCTTCTCTGCGTTGCAGTGTTTGATTCCGTCTATAACCGCAGATGCCAAACCTTTCTTGTTCGTTCGATGAATGACTTCACAACCTGCTTTCTTAGCTGCTTGCGCCGTCTTGTCGTCGAGGGAGTCGTCTACGACCAAAATCGTGTCGTTGTAGCCCGCGTGGCGTAGCCTTCGCACGAATTCGGGTATATTTTCGCTTTCATTCAGCGCAGGAGTTATAACTACAGATTTCATGATGTCTCCTTTGAGTCACTACGTCGCCATCACTAAGTACGCAATCAACTCAGCCACGATGACTCCAAGAACGCTGTAGAATATCTTATCTTTGTATCGCATCAGTCTGACATTTAATCTTTTTACCATAATACACCAGCTACGTTTGCTAGTATCAATACTCCGATTACAATCATAATCCCGGCGATTATAATCGCTACAGGTTTGCCTCTAAGAGCAAATAGAGCAACTGTGCCAAAGATGGCAAAGATTGCAGGAATGAACCATATTAACGTTTGTGTTGAAGTCTTCGTTAGTTGAAATACGGAGTCGCTACCGTAATTTGTTCCATCAGCAGACACACAGAATCTATAATGGACTGGCTTGTCGCTGAGGTCCGTGATTACTGCTGTGTATGTTCCAGTAGAGGTCACTACTTGAGCTCCGATAGTATTTCCATAATTTGTATCGTATCCCCACTCAAACCAAACAGTAGCTGAAGGGAAGTTGTTTAGTGAGTCAACGTTTCCGCGAAGTGTAGCTGAGTCAATGCCCAAAGTTATTTGGGCAGGCAGAGTAGAGATTGCAGGTGCCATCATTACATCGATTCGCGAATCTTGTGTTAACTCGGCTACGGTTCCAATTGTTAAAGACGAACTGGCAACTCCACTTCTCTCGATTAACTTCTCTGACATGTATCCTCCAATTTCAGAGGCAAATACTTGAGCATATGGTAGTAAGAAAACTATTGCTGCTGTTAGTAGTATTAGTAGTAGATTATTATTCCTGTAGACCACTTTTATCTTATTTATCTCAATTTCCCTCTCCAATTACTGCTCTCCAGTCAAATGTAGCACCACTTGCTCCTGGATTAGTATTTACATTGATGGTGAAATTACCTGAAGTTAATGTATCAATCCACCAAAACGATATTGGGTTAGTTGTATTGGCAGTTGGAGTTATTTGAACTCCAGTTGGAGTAGTAGCCAGTCCATGAGTTACCTGTATTGTAGTGCTGCCTGATAGAATTGTGGCTGTACCTGAGTTTTTAGTAACATAACCAGTGCCTCCCAGAAATGTTGTATTTGTACCCGCTAGGGTAAGTGGCTGGTTATAACTTCCATAGATGGATGAAACCCCACCAGTTATAATGTTTTCACCTGGTTGCGTTCTGATACCCAGTATTATGTTCTCTTGACCATCTGTTTCCTCTTTGAACGCATAATCAGTATTGTTCGCACTAGTAACAAGACCAAGTATAATAGATTCCTTTCCCCTCATATAAAATCCATTATAGTTGCCCTCAAGATATGTTGTCATTATGGTGCTTTCCCTGCCTAAAAAGTGAATAGCTGGCACACTAGTTACAAATCCACAACTCTGAACGCAAGCATTGATAAGAACGTAACCCTCGCCACCAAAACAGTTAATACCATAACTCCCGCAACCCAGCACATTTGGATTTGTTAAAGTGGTTTTGTTTGGGGTGTAAAAGTTAAACCCTATACCAACACAATTTACGATTGTTATATTCACAAAGTTAAGATAAGCACAAGGGCCACCCTGAGCAACACTACCAATTGCAATACCATCCCCAGATATGTTGTTAGCTTTGTTACCATCTATTGCTATATCCCGCATGTCAAGAAAAAACTGAGCATCGGGATAGCCATATTCTCTAATCACATCACAATTAGCATTGTTGGCTAGTTTAAGAACTGTTCCTCTACCTTGAAGATTAGCGTCGAAATAACCACCAGAACCCCTTAATGAAATACGAGACCTTAAATATATGGTAGCAGAGATAGAGAATGTACCTTTCGACAAATAAACAGTCCCTTCACCCCCATACACATCACCAATATTACAAGCATCAATAGCTGCCTGTATATCATCTTCTGCATTGGCATCGGTAGTTGACCTAACTATTTCCCCAGTGCTGCCTTTCTTCACCCAGTAACCAGTAGAGTCAGGGACATCATCGGTGGCAGTGTTTACTCCAACTATGTATGTTGCTGTAGAAGTAGAAGCAAATAATCCTGAAGAGCCATAATATGTAGTCCCAATCCAAATGTTATTAAACAACCAGTTAGTGGCAGAAGATATTGTGATACCACCTACATCTGTACTAAAATCCCTAAACACCCAGTTACTCTGACTTCCAGCACTAAATAGAGCTGTTGAATTATTACCAGCAAAATAGGTAGCCTTGCCAACTCCTTCTATAGTGACACTGTCAACAGCTCTGCTAACAGTAGCTCCAGGAGTCCATTGATAATTTCCTGCTAGAACAAATAACTTTCCACCTCCTGCAGGTAAGGCATTCAATGCTGCCTGGAACTGAACATTATCATCCGTTCCATCACAAGTGTAGTCTGCGACTCCTGCAGCATAGACTTCGGTACCGATGGTCAGAGTAACTTGGTGCTGTCCTAGTTCGAATGTCGGAGAGCTGGTGCTTGTTGGTGGAGAGTTTATTTGTACTCCGATTGGACTTGATAATGCTAGTACAAGCGCTATAGCGCATACTACTGCGGACAGTTTCCATTTACGTTTGAAGAAATTCTTCATTTTATCCCCCCTACCATAACGCACCTACTACGTTCTGTATTATTATTATACCTATTGCAATCAAGACTCCAGCGATTACCATTGCTATAGGCTTACCTCTGAGAGCAAACAAGACAACAATGCCGAAGATAGCAAAGACCACTGAAATGAGCAGTGCTAAACTAAATGTTGTAGTTGATACACTGAACGATTGGTCACTGCCATAAACGTACGTACTGTCGTTTCCTATTCTAACCACACTTCTGTAATGAACTGTTTTGCTTGGTGTGAAGTGCTCTAAAACATAACTGTAAGCACCAGCTAAGTCTAAGGTTTGAACTCCGACTGTACTTCCATAGCTTGTACTATATCCCCATTCGAAATAGGCATATGTGTTAGACGCAACTCCCATATCACTTATGTTAGCATTCAGGGTTGCACGGGTTCCTCCATTTGCGCCTTTATTTGTTGCAGCGTTGGTTGTTATAGAAGGCATAGTAAAGACAAATGTTTGGTCAGAGCCGAGAACTATTGTAGGGTCATTCTCAATAACTATTCTGTAGTGATAAGTCTCTCCAGGCGTCAAATCATTCGGTATTGATACAGAAAAAAGACCGGTGACATCTCTGGTAACTGCCGACGTGTTGCTACCATATGCAGCTGTTAGTCCATATTCGGCATGTGCGTAAGTATCTGAGGCAACTCCCATATTAGTAATATTGCCGCGGAAGTTACCACCCGTAACCGCATCTTTGTCCATGGTGACTCCACTTGCTGTGGAAGTGGTTATAGAAGGCATAGTGAAGGTGAAAGTAACGTTGCCTCCATAACCAGAACCATCAACGTTTGTACCTTTGGCTCTGTATTGGTAAACTGCTCCCGGTGTTAGAGTAGCTGGCACTGCAGTGGTATAGTTTCCGGTTACAGTTAGTACCTGGGCTGCAGTTTCACCAGTTAGTGTGCCTAGCAGTCCATATTCAAAACTTACATTAGCACTGGGAGCTCCACCAAGGCTTACTAATGTACCATTGAATGTTCCTCCGGTTACTCCATCTTTATCCATTGTAATGCCGTGTGCTGTGAGAGTGGTCATTGTTGGAGGAGGGTCTTCGTTCCCATAGTAAATAAACCCACCATCTAATCCAGTGTAGAAGTACTGTTCAGACAAATTGCTGCATCTTATTTCCTCAGCGCTCAAGGGTCGTCCATAAACCCTGGCTTCTCCAATAATACCAGTAAAGAAGTTAGCTGGTACCGCGTATCCGTTGCCAAGAAGAAGGTTCTCAGCACAAGCATTAACAGTTCCAGCAAAAGCTTTGGGTGCATAATCTTCTGAGCCATCAACATATCCTCTTATTGTTACGCCATCATAGGTAAAAGCAAGATGGTACCACGTATCTATTGCAAAAGTGGCTAGGTTAACCCACTGTGTAGCAGCATCACCAATACGGAAGTATATGGTATCGCCTGCTGCCCCATAGCAGAAAACAGTCCACCCTGTTGTAGCAGCTGCTGGCATTTTGCCGATAATGTCAGTGTAGTTACCTTGCAAATTCCACTCAATGGGGGACTTCACCCATAAATCTACTGAGACATTACCAGTGGTGAGGCTTGCTCCATTCCCACAATCTATTTTGGCGTTTACCCCGTTAAAGGTTCTGCCTAGTGCTGACCATGTAGATGTGCCTTCTGTACCATTATTCCCGTAGGAAGTTGAGTCATAAATTATAGTCCCACTGTTATTGTCTGTATAGAGAGGAAGGACTGCCGTAGCATTGGTGCTTGCCCAGACAGCATTTTTGTCTTGCCCATCTGCAGCGATAGCATTGCCATAATACATATAGATATAGTCAGAATAGTTACTATAGGCTGTTACATTTACAGTAACAACCACTGTAGCGTTCTCTGAGCCGGGAGTATCATTCCATTGTGTAATGTGAAAAGGCAGAGGAGTAACGTCATCTTTATCTACAAACCTAATATCAGTACCGTTAGCAGCTATCTTGTCAAAATCAACTCTACTTGGGTTAAGGAAGATGGTAACTGGAAAGTTAGTCAAATTCTCAGTAAGAGCTGTGGCATTGAAGGACAGAACATTCCTGTAGTCCCAACCAGCATTCCACCAACTTGCTGCTTGGACAGGCAGTGCTGGCACAGACATAAACAGCATAAGTGTCAGTGTGCTAGCTAATAGTATTCCGGTTAGTTTCTTGAGTTTCTTCATTTCGTTCCTCCTTTTGTTGCGCTTTAGCGCCTCCTTGTTGCGTTCATTACTTTCTTTTTGTAGGATTCGTAGTCGCTCTCTAGAGAAGGTCTCTGCCTCCCCGACATAAGCATGTTAAGAGCCAAGACCGCAGTGACAATTGCCATTGCGCCACCGAACATTAGGAGTCCAGTGTTCATGGCTGCGTTGTCGAATGCTTTTCCAAACATTAGGAATGCGAATAGTATCCATCCTAGTGAGGAAGCTAGAAAGAGTATTCCACTCTTAAATATGAATCCCATTGCCATAAGGACTAAAACAATAGCTGTTACTGCGAATACCGTCATACCTACCCCCTCAATAGAATTACTAACTCCTACTTCTTCCCAGTCGCCATCGACGTCCTGGGACCATGCCCTGTAGTAAGCGGGTGCGTCGGTGGTATCGAGATTGACATTATAGTCAGTTGTACCCGTTCCCGTTCCATAGTAAACCTCAATTCCGTCGGTTATGCTCGTTGGTAGTCTTCCGATGACCTTTCGTATCATTGTGTTGTTTGCGCTTGCTCCTTTTGTCCACGATATTCCTACCTC
>Ga0180732_1001884_pt1 | contig 12000 bp, 13 predicted proteins | sample KR11_01MetaG_FD_148674 | JGI IMG/M metagenome (GOLD analysis project Ga0180732, IMG submission 148674) | Groundwater microbial communities from the Olkiluoto Island deep subsurface site, Finland - KR11_0.1 MetaG | ecosystem: Environmental > Aquatic > Deep subsurface > Groundwater | place...
ACATAATTAATCCTATTTTCAGTTTCAGGGTGAGTTTGAAATATCCCCAAATTTACTTCAGGTTTAAACATTTCCCGGGCATACAATCTTTCTAAAAAAGTTAAAAACCCTACCGGATTGTACCCCGCCTTAATCAAGAGATTTGTAGCAGTCAAATCTGCTTCTTCTTCATATTCTCGGCTATATTGGTTAAGAAGGGTTATGGTAGTAAGCTTACCTAATACGCCTACATCTGGTTCCCTGGTTAAAAGAACGGCTAAAATAGTTAACAAGGTAAATTTAGTATTATCTCTGGTTTGTTTTAAGGCATGATTGTGGATTACGTGAGCAATTTCGTGAGCTAAGATTCCCGCAAGTTCATCATCTGACTGGACATAATCAAAAAGATCATAAGTCACATAAACATATCCACCGGGGATAGAAAAGGCATTAGGCCCATCCATCTTCAATATTTTAAAGTGATAACTCATACCATGTAAATCAGAAGCCCTGGCCAATTTATTACCAATCTCAGTAATCAATGAATTTTGATTTAAATCTTCAATTACTTCATATTTTTTCTCAATATCTTCAGATAGCTTCTTTCCTAATTTCTGCTCTTTGTTTAAGTCTCTTTCGGCAGAAAATGAATTAAAACTTACCAGTAAAAAGGCTATTAAAAGAAAAACTATCACGGAAACTAATTTGTTTATTAATTTTCTATTTTTTCTCATTTTTTAATAAATTCTTGAAAATGCTCCAAAGCAAAATTCAGAGCATCTTCAATCCCCTCAGCCCTTTTCCCTCCGGCTTGCGCAAAGTTGGGTGCTCCGCCTCCTTGGCCTTCAATAAATTTTGCCGCTTCTCTTGTCAACCCATTCATGTCATACTTTAAGGCTCTGGAGCAGGCACACAATATCTTCGCCCCCTCGCTTTTAACCCCAAATAACACAACTACACTTTCATCCAGATTAATAATCTTCTGTACCAATTCCCTCACTTCTTGAAAATTATCTTCTTCGAACACTTTGTTTATAATCTTTATTCTATTATCTCTCAAAGAAGATTCATCAATCAATTTTTTTGCTTCATATTCTTGTAATTTTTCTTTAAATTCTTTTAATTCCTTCCTAATTTCTTTCCTCTCCTCAAGTATCCTATCTATCGCTTCTCCCAGTTCGGAATCCTTAATGGTTAATTTATTAGAAATATTTTTGATCACTTCATTCTTCCAGAAATAATCTTTCCAGGCACGCCTTCCGCAGATAAACTCCAGACGGATTTTTTCTCCTCTCTTTTCCCATTTAGTAATTTTAATCGTTCCCACTTCCCCGGTTGCCCGACAGTGAGTTCCTCCACAGGCAGAAAGGTCGAAATCTTCCACTTCAATTATCCTTATCTTTCCCGTTTTTTCAGGTACTTTCCTCAAATTTAATCCCTTAAACTCCTCTTCTCCCTCCACAAAATAGCACTTTACAGGTCTATTATCAAAGATAATTTCATTAGCACATTCCTCTGCTTTTTTGGCTTCCTCTTCGGATAGCTTTTCTTTTGCAATATCCAAAGTACAAACTTCTTCCCCTAAATGAAAAGATACGGTTTCAACACTCCATAACTTCATCAAAGCCCCGGATAAGATATGCTGCCCCAAGTGTTGCTGCATATGGTCAAACCTTCTCTTCCAATCCACCTTTCCGACCACTTCGGAATTTATTTTCTCTTTTAGCTCTTTTTTTAAAATATGAATTATCTCATCGCCTTCTTCTACAACTTCAACAACTGGAACATCCTGGATAACTCCTTTATCGTAGGGTTGGCCTCCAGAGGTAGGATAAAAAGCGGTTTCATCCAGAATAACTGCCGACCGATTATTTATTTTTATCTTCTTCAAGACTTTAGCTTTAAATTCTTTTAAATAAGAATCTTGACAATATAATCTTTCCGTCAATATTTTTCTCCTTTAAATTCCAAAAAATTCCTGTGCAGTCTTAGAAGTAATTTTGGCTACTTTTTCCAAACTAATTCCTTTTATTTCCGCAATCTTTTCGGCAATCAGAGGGATATATTTTGGTTCATTTGGCTTCCCCCGAAAAGGATGTGGAGCTAAATAGGGAGAATCAGTTTCCAAAACCAAGTTTTCCAGAGAAACTTCTTTTACTATAGCTCTAAGTTTTTTGGCATTATTAAAAGTTACTACTCCGCCTATCCCCAGATAATAACCCCGCTCTATACATACCTTGGCCATATTTAAATCCCCGGAAAAACAATGTAGAAGTATCTTTAATCCTTTAGCTTCCTCAGCCAGAATCTTTAAGGTGTCTCGATGGGCCTCACGGTCATGAATAATAAGAGGTAAATTTAATTTCCGAGCCAAACTTATCTGTTTCTTAAAAACCTCCATCTGGCAAGGTAAGGTGCTGTGTTTCCAATAATAATCCAAGCCTGTCTCTCCAACAGCCACTACTTTATCCTTTCTGGTTAATTCTTCTAATTCTTTTAAATTCTCCTCATCTAAAAATTTACTTTCGTGAGGATGAAAACCAATAGCTGCATAAACTCCTTCAAAACGAGAGGCAAATTCCAGGGCAATTTTGCTGGATTCCAAATCAATTCCTATAGTAACCATCTTAGTTACTTTCTTTTCTGCTGCATCCCTTACTACTTCCTGAGTATTCTTCTTTATTAAATCGAGATGGGTGTGGGTCTCCACAAAAAATGTACTAACCTTAATCACTCCCTCTGTTCTTTTATTTAATATTCTACCAATCTTTTGGTCAGTTAACAATTCCTAATTAATCAATAGAATAGCCCAATTCACCAATATAATTATAATAACAACTTGGTCTAAAATAGTTACCAACCCGACTAACCACTTTTTAATATTTAAGTCTTTGCTTTCTTGAGCTTGACAGCTGTGCCATAGGCCAAAAGCTCAGCGGCACTACCTATTACACTGGTAGTCACAAAACGTATGTTAATGATTGCATCTGCTCCCAATTCTTCCGCCTGAGCTATCATACGGTTAGAAGCTACTATGCGGGCTTTTCCCATCATCTCGGTATACTCAATCAACTCACCACCAAGAACAAGTCTCACTATAGCAGATAAATCTCTTCCAATCCAAATGGCAAAGATAGTATGTCCCTTGACTAAACCTAAATTCTTAGCTATCTCACTGCCCGGTACTTCTGCAGAATTTTGGAGCAATATGCGAGTCTTGGTCTCGCCAGTTGGGAGTTCTTCTTCTTGATCTTTGCCCTTTTTCTGTTCAAGTGCTACTGTCAGTAAGACCAGCAGGATGCCTCCTAAAAGACAATAGATGGCAATCTTCAACCACCAAGGGAACATGGGACTATAATATACATGCCAGAGTCCTCCCACAAAGATAGCAGTAAAAAGTCCAACTACAAAAGCAAGCGAGCCAATAAATCGGAAAAATTTCATGATTTTTACCTCCTTATCACAAAAAGTTTCAATTTTTAAACTTTAAGCTCGATTTTTACTTTTAAGAATCTATCTATATTATACTACTATATTCGGCAAAATCCTCAAAAATCCTCTTTTTTCAATTAAAAAAACTGAGAGTAAATAGGATTAATTTTAAAAAGTTTTTCTTCAGGTGTAATTTTGGTACTGCTGTTGCTGTTAATATAATCTACTCAAATCTAAAGAAGCGGATAGCTAATAATAATGATATAGTAGAAATTGCCAGGAGCACATAGAAATTAGGAAGAATTTCAGTTATTCCAAATCCCCGGGTAATGATCTTATTAAATCCATTGATAGCCCAGTATTGAGGAGTAAACCGTGAAATATTTTGCATAAATCTGGGGACAATTTCAATCGGCCACCATGCCCCTCCTAACATACTGGTCACCATCGAAATAAGCACCGCAAATGCCCCGGCTTGAGCAGAAGTTCGCACAACAACAGAGAGAAGTGTTCCCAACCCGGTTACTGAAAGGACATAACTTACTACCAGCAGTAAAACTCCCAACGGTAAATTCCCCCAATTTACCTTCAAAACCAACTGACCAAAAAGAATGAGAATCATAAATTGAATAAAACCTACCAAGAAAAACCCCAGCATTTTACCAGAAATAATGGAAAATTTCTCTGTAGGGGTAGTTAAAAGCCGAGCCAGTGTTTTATGGTGTCTTTCTTGCACCATTGCCACTCCGGCAAAACATACCCCCATCATCACAAACATTACCGCAAATCCGGGAGAAGATGCCTCCACCCCTATAGGTATATTTTCATCCCTCTTTTCCACAGATAGAACAACATATTCTATGCCAATCGAAGGTGCAGGCTCAAAAAAGGCATCAGCTTTCACAAAAGCCTCCTCCCATATCCTCTCCTTCTCGTCTTCTAAAACTTCCTCTTCTAATACCACTCTTCTTTCACTAATTTTTTCTACAGTAAAATTTGCCGCCAGAGCATTAATGGAAATTCTATGAGCAGTCTTCTCGATAAGCTCTTCCAGAAAATAGGAGGAGTTCCCCTGGGATTTTAAAATCTCAATTACTACCTGTTCTCTTACCTTAAGTTTTTCTGAAAAATCACCTGGAATTATTAAACCTACAGAAAGTTTTGTATCTTTTACCGAGTTTCTCATTTTATCCTCATCGTCCTCTGCCATTGCTACAATCTTAATGCTCTCTTCTTTTCTCAATATCTCCTCAAATACCTCTCCATAGATTCCTCTATCACTATTTAAAAAACCTACCGGGATTTTTTCATCTCCACCCCCTGTCGTACTCATTGTCCCGATAAGGGTGGTCCAGACAATAGGCATAATAATAAGCCAGATTAGATTGCCTTTATCGCGAAAAGTTACTTTTAAAGAATTAAAGGCTATTACCAATACCTTTTTAATCAACTTTTACTCCTTTCATCCTCAACCTGAAGATACCTAAAGAGAAGAAGACTGTAGCCATACCCAGAAGAACCAAAACTTCCGGAAGGATGGAAACGACTCCTCCTTCCTGATACATCAGCTTAAGGAATCCGTCAATAGCCCATCGATTAGGGGTAAATTTACTCACCATATTCAGCCAATCAGGAAAAGCAAAGGCAGGCCACATTCCCCCTCCCATAAAACCGAATATCATAGCTAATGCTGGTCCTATATTTCCAATCTGTTCTTCGCTTTTGGTAAGGGAGGCTAAAAGTGTAGAAAGGCCTGAGAAGGCTAATACCGAGGAAAAAATCATAATAATAATTCCCAAAATAGAATCTCCCCAATTAACTCGATAAAATATTCTGGTAAAAAATACAATCATCACAAACTGCAAAAGGGCAATCAGAAAAATGCCAAAGAGTTTCCCGCCTAAAATTTCTCTTTCACTTACCGGAGCAACTTTGATTCTCTCCAGAGTTTTATTCCTTCTTTCCTGAAAAATTGTTTCTGCTCCGGCATTTGTAGCAAACAAGATATACATAACCCCCATTCCCACAGCATAGTATTCCATAGCCAGGGGGTTTTTATCCATTCTCTTCTCTGTCTTCTTATCCATCCGAATGAGCTCTTCCATGTTCTCTATCTCCGAAAGCCAGACTGGTATTAATTGTTGAATTTCGGCAGGATTTATCAGATTCTTGGCAACTAAAATTCCCATAGAAGTTCCCAGGATAATCCTTCTCTTTAAAACTTCCAGAGTAAAAGCCTCCACAATATTTTTTATCACTCCTGCTTTAATAGTCTGTTCTGGGTCTGCCAATATCTTTATCCGGGTATCTTCTCCTGTCATTATAGCTTGAGAAAATTCCTTTCCAATAATAACACCGGCAGCAATCTTCCCTTTATTTACTTCATTTATTATCTCTTCCTTACTCTCCACATACTTTATCTTTACCATATCCTTCAGTTGCTCAGACCCAAATACTTCATCTAACAAAATCTTGGAAAATTCTCCATTATCTTCATCAAGAACAGCAATATCTATGGTAAAGGGTGTACTGGTCCATAAAGGCTGAAAGACCATACCCAGTACCAGGATCAAGATTAAAGGCATAACCAACAATATAATAAAAGAAGAGGGGTCTCTGGCCCTTATTTTTACATCTTTAATTCCGATGAGAAAAACCTTTATCATATCAATCCCTCAATTCCTTTCCGGTCAGATGTAAGAAGAGACTTTCCAGGTTTGGCTCTTCCACTTCCACTGATTTAATCCTGATACTATTATTGCCCAATAATTCTATTATTTTAGGCAGAACCTTTCTTCCCTGCAGAGTTAATATTTCAATAGCTTTATCTGCAATTTTCACTTCATCTGTCTCCGAAACTTTTTTAATAACTTCTACAAGTCTCATTTGTACTTCATCAATGGTAGATATCTTTAAAGAATCCATCTTCCCCGCTAAAAGCCTCAATTCATTTTGCGTCCCCTGGGCAATAATCTTTCCCAGGTCCATAACCGCCACCCTATCACATAAAAATTCTACTTCTTCCATATAATGACTGGTATAGAGAATAGTAAGACCGCCTTTATTTAATTTTCTTAATGATTCTAAAATATTAGTTCTGGATTGAGGGTCAACCCCTACGGTCGGTTCATCCAGAATGAGAAGTTTCGGAGAAGGAAGAAGTCCCACAGCAATATTTATCCTTCTCTTCATCCCACCAGAATATTTATTAATTCTATCTTTACTTCTCTCGGTCAATCCCACTACCTGCAGAACCTCATCTACTTTTTCCTTCAGTCTCCTCCCGCTTAATCCATACATTTCTCCCCAGAAAAAGAGATTTTCTCTTGCCGAAAGAGTGGGATAGAGGGCAATGTCCTGAGGGACCACTCCGATTCTTTTCTTCACCTCAATAGGCTCTTTGATTATGGATTTTCCCTCGATATGAGCATCACCTGAAGTAGGAGGAATCAAGCAGGAAAGCATAGATATGGTAGTAGTCTTACCTGCACCATTAGGACCCAAAAGGCCAAAAGCCTCACCCTTTTTGATCTCAAAGCTTATACTATCTACTGCCTTTCTCCCACTATAGACTTTAGTAAGCTCTTTCACTTCAATTATATTCATCATATCTTCTCCTATATTTTTTCACCAGATTTATACTATCTCTTGGCTCTTTGGATTTTTACCATAAATTTAAATTTTAGCCAGCCACCTTATCTTAAAATCTGCAATCATGATATATTTTTTTACTATTAATTAATTCTTAATTACTTTATTCTATACTATCTTCTAAAAATCCTTCTTTTTTTTAAAATAAAATTATTTTCCCCTAATTCTTCATCATTCTCCGTATGATGAGGTAAATATTCTCCTACCCCCTATTGAAATTTTTCCACACTAACAACAACAAGTAAGAACAATAACAATACAACAGCAACAACATTAGGGTGTAATTTTTCCCCTGCTGCTGTTGCTGCTTTTAAAATTTTTTTTAAATTTTTTTCCCAATCTTTTGTATTTTCACCTCTTTTTTGCAATTTTATAAGTAGAGGGGTAAATATTTCTCTTCTCCCTCCCTCTCCCCTCGGAGGGAGAGGGCTGGGGTGAGGGGGAATATTCTCTGTCATTGCGAGCTCTGATTTTATCAGGGCGTGGCAATCTCAACTCGCAACTTGCAACCCGAAACCTGTCTAAACCAAAAACGAAAAACTAATAACTAAAAACTATTTAGAGAAAGGTAAAAACTATGGAAAGAAAAATACCAGTTAACAAAACTAATCCTTGTACTACTATCCAGGACTACTTCTTAGCCCACTGGGTAAATACCATCGGCCTTGGTCCGGCTATGCTCTACCTTCAACTCTTAAGCTATTGCCATAAAGGTAAAGACACCGCCTGGCCTTCCATTCAAACTCTGAATAAAAGGATGGGTACTACCACTAAGACTTTAATTAAATACCGCAATACTTTGTTAGAATATGGTCTAATCAAAAAAGTAATAAAACAAAGATCTGCCTCTGGAGGATATGACCACAATCTTTATCAGATAGTTCTATTAGATAAAGAAAATATTCTTTATCCTCCAGCAGAAAGATTACCAGAAGAAAACGAAGAGATTATCTCCGGGGTAGCAGAAGGATCTCCTTCCTCCAATCAAAATAATCCCAAGAAAATAGTTACTGATAATAAAAAATCTATAAAAACAGAAAGGATAAAAGAAGAATTGACAAAATTAAATCTGGATAAAAAATCGATTGATAATATAATTTTAAATTATTCCTTAGAGGATATTGAGGAGAAATTAGACCTTCTCCAGATAAAGAGAAATGTAGTAAATCCTGCCGGCTGGCTAATTACTGCCCTACAAGCTAATTATCTTAATCCGGAATCATATAGAGAAGAAAATGATGAGGAAGAAATAAAATCAGAAAACATAATAACAAACCATAGGGGAACACTTCCCGGAAAGAAAGAAAAAGAAGAAAAGAAGAGATTGTCCCGAGAAGAAGAACAAAAATGGATCAGAAAGATAAGATACAATATTTTAAAATGAAAAGAGAGAAATTCTTTTTACCAGACATCCTTTTTAGTTTAGACATTATCAACCTCAAAAGTGGTTAAAATTGGCCGACCAATATTAGGTAAAGGAAATTCTTCAAGATATAGTTCAGTCGATTCTTTTAAATTAGAAATTGCTTCTTCAACTGTATGTCCTTGGCTAACGGTCCCTACTTCAGGACATTCTGCAACATAAAATTCTTCTTCTTTGTGAAGAACTGCGGTAAAAGTGTGTTCACTCATTTTAACACCTCTTTGACTATCAGTTTTTTAAAAATAAATAGACTTTATTTTTATTTTCTTCGTAATTTTTTCTCTCAAAATTAAAATATAAATTTAAAATATCACATATTTTTTCACTCTTTCATTAATATAACAAAGATGTTAAGTCTCCCTCTATAAAAAATTATTTTAAATCAAGGGCAAACTTTATAGCTTTATTGACCTTATCAATCTTTTCTGGAACAAGATCGGTTATCTTTTCTGTAAGCAGCTCCTTTCTAATAGTAATTATTGTATCAAGATTTATTACACACTTTTTAGGTAAACCATCTTCTGTTCCGAGATTCACTTCCACGGGTATATTGCGTATTGTAGAAGTAACCTCAGCAACAGTAACAGCATTGCGTACAGAATAAGCCTCATCCCTGGAGAGTAAAACTACCGGCCTTTTACCTATAGGACTCGGTAGATTTGCCCACCAAATTTCACCTTTATGCATATTAAAACTCCTTATCTAAGGTTTCAAACTGAACTTGTTCAAGTTGAGCTATATAATTTGTTTTCTCTGGAATTCTCTTGTAACCATCAATATATTTTTTGATTTTAAATTGTTCATCCTCTTTTGCAAAAAAGAATTTAATTATTTCCTGTACAAATGCGCTCCTGCTAACACCCTTCTTCTTTTTTTCTTCTTCTATTCTTTCATACTCTTCATGTGGAATAGTAACTGTCAATCTTAATTTTGACATATTTATCTCCTTTGTATAACATTTGTTATACTTTTGTTATACTATTATTATATCAATATAAAAAAATCTTGTCAATTATTCTTTCATAAATTCCCTAATCCCTTAAAATAATTTTTCTTTATAATTTGATGCAAAAAATAACTCCTATCTTTTATATTATTCTAATTAGTATTATTTTATGTTAAGCGCGAAGACGCTTGAAATTTTGCGTATACAAATTTATTCCTTTAATGTTCTATTGTCAGAAGAACCGTTATCCTCCTGACACTTCTGAGTCAGTTTTGCCCGTTGATTTAGGGGTATAGACCGCCTCTGAGAGGAACCTCGCTGATCATCACACTGATACTCGGCCCGTATTGGGGGAGAAGATATTGCTCCCGCTCCTGTTTAAAGCGCTGCAGCGCAGGGGTGTAGCAAGCCTCAATCTGCTGCGGGGTGAGCCCTTCTTCCAGGTAGCGGCCGATCTTGTCGGTCCCCATTATCTTGTCGAGCGCGACAATATTTTTTGACGTGCTCTTGGGGACCTTAAAATCTCCCAGCATAAAGGCGTAGGCCAGGGCGTAAATGCCGCTCTTCGCCGGGTTAAAGCAGTACGGATTGAGGATCTCCAGGCGCACACCCCCCGCAGTCCCCCGTGCTTCCGGGACAAAGAACACCCCGGGCAGCCCCGCCCCGTTGAGCAGTTCGGCAAAGCGGACGCCATCGAGACCTTTCCCGCCAATCCAGCGGAATTTATCAGCCTGGAAAACACCCGTCCCCTCTCCTAACCCGGTAGCCATGTAGCCATAAGCGGAGGCAATATCGGGAATGTTGGGGGAAGTCTGCACAAAAGGCAGGCCTGTATCATGGAAGGCCATAGCCCGATGATAACCTTCCATGGGAATAACGGTCAGGGCAGCCCCGATATGGCGGTTAAAGAAACGGGCTAGTTCCCCGGCGGTCATGCCGTGGGCCATGGGCAGGTTGTCCACCCCCAAAAAGGATTTATAAGGGTCTTCCAGCACAGGTCCTTCCACAATCATACCTCCCAGGGGGTTGGGGCGATCGAGGACGATTAGCGGTTTTTTGTACTTCTCCGCCGCAACCAGGCAGTACTGCAGAGTGGACATATAGGTATAACTACGGGCGCCGATATCCTGGATATCGAAAAGGAGTACGTCGATTCCCTGCAACATCGCCTGTGTGGGCATCCTGGTGCTACCGTAGAGACTGTAAACAGGGATACAGAACCGGGGGTGTATGTAGGACTCCACCCACGCCCCGGCTCTGACAGTCCCGTCGATACCGTGCTCGGGACCGTAAAGGGCGACCAGTTTCGTGCCCTCGGTGGCGGCTAGAATATTGATAAAACTAATCCCCCGGCTGTCCACACCCGTTTGATTGGTAACCAATCCCACCTTCTTGCCGTCGATAAGGTGGGAATAGCTTTCCAGTAAGACCTCGTTGCCCAGTTTTACCGCCGCTGTTGCATTGCACGTCCCTGCGGTGGGAAAGACCAGGATAACAACTACAAAGGCCAGTAAGCAAAATATCCTCCTCGTTTTCTCCTCATTTTTACCTGGGTTTAGCCAGGGTCTATAATTAATTCTATTTATCATTAATAACATTTACCTTTCATTTTTAAGGATTAATATTTAGAGAAATTATTTTCTTGCTCTTCTTTTAAAATATACTCTTATTTTAATCCTCTCAGACTATCGTTTTAGATCTGTTCATTCTTATTCTTTATTATGTGTCAAAGAACCGTCCCCTGACACTTACATAGAGCTCTTCCTTTCCCTTTAGGTTTCAATTTAATGTGTAATTCGATAGGTTTATTTATTTCATCTAAGGCAGCACGATTAGAAATCTTGAACATCTCTCTTGCATCTCGATTGGTTATTTTGCCATTTTGATTCATAAATACACATAGATTTATATTCGACAAAGTTTTGTAAAATCCTTCTTTTTTGAAGAAAAAGTTATTAGTTATTGGTTTTTTGTTAACAGAAAAGGTATTATGAGATTGCCACGGATGATATTCAATATTAGTTGAATATCATCCTCGCAATGACAATATTTCACCTTCGCTTTACCCTGTATAGGGAAAATAGCTCACTACACAGGACAAGCCCGCCCCCGCAAAAGGAAGAGGGAAATATAATTTGATAAATTTGTATTAAAATGTTTTAAATAAAAAGGGTTTTTTGATTTAGATGGCGAATTATGATTATATGGATAATATTAGGTTTATAAAGCAAAGAGGGGCATACTTTACTTTTTGCTTAGCATTGAATACAGAATATAAAAAAATATTTCCTTTTTTTAGTGAATTTATTAGAAAATAGAGGAGAAAAAATGTCTAAAAATATTTTTAAAATTATATTGGTTTTTATTTTATTATTTTGCCTGTCGAATTCTACCTTCTTTGTCTATGGGGATGCCATGAGCAAGAAAAAAATAGAAAATACTACTATTGATCTAACTTATGCTGATATGGAAGCTCAATTTGCAAATAATGTATTTATCACTAAAGATGGAGAATTTAAAGTAATTGTAGAAAAGGATTTAGAATTAGAAGATTTGTTGGCTAAATGTA
>Ga0180732_1001885_pt1 | contig 11996 bp, 12 predicted proteins | sample KR11_01MetaG_FD_148674 | JGI IMG/M metagenome (GOLD analysis project Ga0180732, IMG submission 148674) | Groundwater microbial communities from the Olkiluoto Island deep subsurface site, Finland - KR11_0.1 MetaG | ecosystem: Environmental > Aquatic > Deep subsurface > Groundwater | place...
AATAATACTATAACTCCGCTTTTAATAGAAAAGCCAATTATATTTTACGGGGTTACTATTGCCGGGGTTGCCTATCTTAAAGGGTATGAACAGTATTGTTTTTGTAGTCACTAAAAAATAGGGGTCAGGTCTTCACATTTGACATAACATTTTTGCTATCTTATGTAGGAATAAGTTATGTCAAATGTGAAGACCTGACCCCATACTCACCATTATTATTAATATTTGGGTTGTTGGTTTTTGCGTCCTTTGGTGAATGTGCTCCCCTAAAATCAGCTCCCATCGGCATGGCGGTGGAGTTTATGGACCATGCTGCCTGCGCGTATATAATCAGGACAAAGGCTGGTTTGAGGAAGAAGGCATAAACTTTACTTCTTATGAGAGTTACGTAACCGGCATGGCTTTAGCTTCTGCTTTAGCTCGAGGTGATATCCAGGTGGCCTATATATGCCTGGTACCAGCCATAAATGTCTATGCCAATGCTAAAGTTCCGATAAAGATAGTTGCCGGTACACATAAGTATGGTTATGGCTTGGTGGTTAATCCTGATAAGATAAAAAGTGTTAAAGACTTAGAAAGATCGGATATTCGCATTGGTTGTGTCAGGGAAGGTGGGGCGGTAGATGTACTTCTTCATAAGACCATAGATAAATACAATTTAGATGAAGGGAAAATATTAAGTAATATCCAGCGGATGAATCCACCAAAGCAAGTTCTGGCTATCAAGATAGGACAATTAGATGCTGTTTTTCTCCCTGAACAATGGGCTACTATGGCTGAGGAGTTTGGTTTTAAAATGTTACTAATGAGTCAAGAGATATGGCCTGAAATGCAGGGGAGTGTTCTGGTGGTTAAGGAAGAATTGATAAGAGACCATCCTGAAGTCGTTGAAAAATTAGTAAAGATATCACAAAAGGCGACCGATTGGATTAATCAGCATCCTCAGGAAGCAGCAGAGATTGTAGCTCGTCAATTACAGGAAGCCGGAGGGAACCTTTTTCCGGTGGAAATAGCTGATATAGCTACCAAGGCAGAGATTACTCCCGAAGTTTTATTAAGGTCTATGAATAGGTTAGAATATACTACCGATATTGATCTTGCAGTGATTCAGGAAGCAATAGATTATGTCGCTCAATTAGGTTACATTAAGAGCAGCTTTAAGGCTGAAGATATTTTAGATTTGAGTTTTATAAAACAATGAAAAGATATAAAATATTTAAATTAAAATGGGAGATAATCCCCATTGTTATATTTCTGGGAATATGGGAGACAATTACTCGATTAGATTTAACACCCGGTCAATTTTTCTTTCCTCCTTTTTCTACTGTAATAACGGAATTTTGGTATCTGACAGTCAGTGGAGTATTGGGGCGTAATTTCTTGAGCAGTTTAATTCGAGTCCTTATTGGTTTTTCAGTTGGTTCTATTGCCGGACTATTTATCGGAATTATAATGGGATGGAACAATATAGCCAACAAGACATTAAATCCTATAATCAGCTTAATTTATCCTATTCCTGCCCTGGGCTGGCTTCCTTTATTGATGTTGTGGTTCGGTATTGGCGAGATCTTACCGATTGCCATAATATTTATCTGTTCCTTCTTCCCTATTCTTTATAATACTGTTACCGGAATTAAAAACGTGAATAAAAATTATATTTACGCGGCAAGAACTTTAGGTGCCTCAGATATAGAAATTATCACCACAGTAGTTATGCCCTTGGCTCTCCCAAATATATTTACTGGCCTAAGGTTAGAAGCTGGAATGGCGTGGCGGGTAATAATTGCGGCAGAGATGGTAGCTATCCCCACCGGGATTGGCGCCTTGATGATGAAGGCCGAGAGTCTTATTCGTATAGACATTATTATAGTTTGTCTAATGGTTTTGGGAGTAATGTGTCTTTCTTTTGAGAAATTTTTTGCTTTTTTAGAAAAGAAGCTGACTAATCGATGGGGGTAATATGTCATCTATTAAGCTTAAAAACATTTCTAAATATATTTGTAAAAATATTAACTTAGAGATATTTGATAAAGAATTGTTGGTGTTATTAGGACCGAATGGGGCTGGAAAAAGCACCTTATTGAATGTTATTGCTGGATTAATCGACTATGAAGGGTCTGTGTTTTTTAGTAACATGCCAGTGGATAAGGTGCCTGCCAATAAGAGGAGAATAGGTTACTTATTTCAAGAATTGAATCTATTTCCTCATCTCGATGTATCTGCCAATATTGCTTATGGTTTGAGAGTTCAAAAACAACCCCAAGACGAAATAAAGGATAGAGTTGAGGAACTCCTTCAAATAATGAAGATAAAACACTTGTCCTCTCGTTATCCCAAAGAATTGAGCGGGGGTGAGAAACAGAGAGTGGCTTTAGCCCGGGCCTTAGCCAATTCTCCTCGTATTTTACTTCTTGATGAACCGATGAACAGTTTGGATTATCGTACTTCTAAATATCTCAGGACTGAATTTAAAATACTACAGAAGAAATTGGGCATTACCACCATTTATGTTACTCATAATTTTTATGAGGCAGAAGAAATGGCAGAAAGGATTGCTGTGCTTGATAAAGGCAGAGTAGAGCAAATAGGGTCTCCTAAGGAAATATTTTTTCATCCTACAGAGGTGGTTAATGATTTTATCGGGGCACCTAATATTTTAACCTGTGATTATTGTAATAGGTTAAGTTTTGGGTTGATAGAGGTAAAATGTGGCGATATTTCTCTGGTAATTTCCAGTGAAAGAGAGAAAATAAAGAAAGTGGCGATTTTACCGGAAGATATCTATCTTTCTGATACTAGACCTCCCGGGCCTGATGTAAACAGGGTCAAAGGAAAATTAACTGAAATTGAGGAATCATCTTCTACGGTCTGTTGCACCGTTATAACCGGAAAAAATTCTTTGAAGGTAAAGCTGCCTCAGGAGATATTTGCCAGCATGAATTTAAATATCGGTGATGAAGTGTGGTTGATTTTAGCTCCAAGGAAATTAAAAACCATTACCGATGACGATTAATTTTTCCTATTTTAAAAATACTTTGATTTTTATCTCATAAAAAGTTTGATATTAGATAGTATCTTTATATATAATTAGTCATATCATATAATTGTATTTTAACAAATTCATACAAACTTGTTCACTTTAGTGATGTAAAAATATAAAAGGATTGAGAGAACAAAAATTTAAAAAAGATTTAAACAATTTATCGAAATAGTTAGGGGGTTAACTTAATGTTAAAAGGAAAAGATGTAATAAATACTACTCAATTTTCACTTCAAGAACTTGATTTAATCATGAATACTGCTGCGAGTTTTGAAAAGCAAGTTAAAAGTGGAGATATCATCAAAAACATGGAAGGCCAGGTGGTAGCTGCCTTATTTTTTGAGCCCAGCACCCGGACCCGTCTTTCTTTTGAAACTGCAGCCAATAGATTGGGTGCCCGAGTAATTACGGTAGCCAGCGCTGCCAGTTCTTCTGCAGCCAAGGGAGAATCTTTGGCGGATACTATCAGAACAGTTGATGGCTATGTTGATGTTATTATTATGCGTCATCCGATGAAAGGCTCGGCTCAGATTGCCGCTGATAATGCAAAACACCCTTTTATTAATGCTGGTGATGGGAGTGGACAACATCCCACTCAGGCCCTCCTAGACATATATACTATCCGTAAAGAAAAGGGGGCCTTAAGAGGTCATACTGTTGCCTTTGTGGGAGACCTAAAAAATGGAAGAACTGTCCATTCTTTAGGTTATTTTATGGCTCTCTATGGCAGCAAGATGATCTTTGTTTCTCCAAAATCTCTAAAAATGCCTGAAGAGATAACTGCTGACCTAAGAAGTCGAGGAGCAGAAATTGAAGAGACCGAGGATTTAAAAAAAGCTCTATCGGTTAGCGATATAGTCTATGTTACCAGGATACAGAAAGAACGTTTTGAAAACCTGGCAGAATACGAAAAAGTTAAAGGTTCATATATTATAAATAGAGCTATGATTGACCAGGCTAAAAAGGGAATCACTATCCTTCATCCACTTCCTAGAGTAGATGAAATATCTAATGATGTTGATGATTATGAAGGGGCGGCTTATTTTAGACAAGCTCATAATGGCCTTTATATTAGAATGGCTCTCTTGGCATTAGTTACCGGTAAAGTATAATCCAAAAATAATTTTTCCACGAAGCAGTATTAAGTTGCAATATGATTGCAACCCAAAAAGTAAAAAAAATGGTAATGTAGGGGCACGATGCAGCGTGCCCACAAGAGATATTAGGCAATAATATAAATTAACAGTTGAAGAGTAACAGTACGGAGGATAATTTATGAATAGATTTGACCTAGTAATTAAATCAGATAAAGTATTTATAGATGGCAGATTGATAGATTGTTATATAGGAGTAAAAGACGGAATAATTACTGCCATAAGTAAAGAGAAATTAGAGGCTGAAAAAGTTATCGATGCAGAAGGAAAAATGGTTTTACCTGGCACTGTGGACCCTCATGTCCATATCAGGGCTCCGGGGCATGATGAAAGGGAAACCTTTGAAAGCGGTTCAAAAGATGCTGCCTTAGGCGGAGTTACTACTATAATTGAAATGCCCATCTCTGTTCCTCCACCGCATTCCCCCGAAATAGTAAAGAGAAGAATGGATGTCGCAGAAAAAGAAGTAGTAGTCGATATTGCTTTTTTTGGGGCGGCAGGAACAGATTGCCTGGATGATATTATCCCCTGTGCAAAGTCTGGTATTGTTGCTTTTAAAACTTTTTTACATGAAGCTCCCCCTGGTAGAAAAGAAGAATTTATCGGGCTTACTGCCCCAAATACTGGTGACCAATATGAGCTTATGGAAAAAGTAGCCCAGACGGGGGTAATGATCGGTTTTCATGCAGAAAACAATGATATGATCAATAAAAATATTACCATTCTCAGAAGGGAAGGCAAAATCTCTCCAATATACCACGGCAGATCTCGTCCCCCGGTGGTAGAGATAGAAACAACTTCTAAAATATTACTCTTTGCAGAAAAGACCGGGGCGAAAGTAGAAATATGCCATATTAGCACCCCAGAAGTTGTGGAATTAGTAAATAAGGCAAAATCTAAAGGAGTATATGTAATAGCAGAAACCTGTCCCCACTATTTGTTCCTTGATGAAAATGCTCTTAATAAAGTTGGAGTATTTGCCAAAGTTAATCCTCCTTTAAGAAGCGAAGAAGAGCGGCAGGGGATGTGGGAGATGGTAAATAATGGAAGTATCGATATTATCGGAAGTGACCATGCCCCTTATACCAAAGAAGAAAAAGAAAGAGGAAGTGAAGATATATTTGTTCCCCCTGCGGGATTCCCAGGTTTATCCACCAGGCTGCCCTTGCTTTTCACAGCAGTAAAGGAAGGGAAGATGGAGCTGGATAGAATGGTTGAACTTATTTGTGAAAATCCGGCAAGAGTGTTTGGTTTGTATCCCAAAAAAGGGACAATCGCCCTTGGTTCAGATGCAGATTTTGTGATATTTAATCCCGATAAAAAAGGCATTATTTCCAAAGAAAAAATGTTTACCAAGTGCAGAGACAGCGCTCTGGTATATGACGGGTGGAAAGTTTACGGAAAACCAGAAAAGACTATTGTTAGAGGGAATGTCGTATTTGATAATGGGAAAATAACTGTTTCTCCGGGATACGGAGAGATTATAAAAGTATACAGAAGTTGATGTTTTTTTAATAAAATTGTAGGCAATCTTTAAGGGAAAGCGAGGAAGGATAAATGGATATAATTGATTTGCAGAAGTTGGAAAAACTAAATAATCAGCATGTTATAAAAATAGTAGAAGAAACTATTCAACTTTGTAAACCAGCAAAGGTAACCATGATAACTGATTCGAAAGAAGATATTAATTATGTAAGAGAATTAGCCCTTAATAATGGAGAAGAAAAAAAATTAAAGATGGAAGGTCATACCATCCACTTTGATGGTTATTATGATCAAGCCAGAGACAAAGCCAATACCAGATATTTGTTGTCTAAAGATGTAGATTGGGGGATAAAGGTAAATTCGATAGAAAAAGATAAAGGGCTCAAAGAAATATATTCTTTCCTTGATGGTAGTATGAACGGGAAAGAGATGTTAGTAAGATTCTTTTCTCTCGGTCCAAACAATTCGGTATTTTCCTTGAAAGCCCTTCAGATTACCGATTCTGCCTATGTAGCCCATAGTGAAGATATTCTCTATCGGCCAGCTTATGAAGAATTTAAAAAACTTAATGGTTCTCCGGATTTCTTTTTCTTCCTCCACTCTGCCGGAAGATTAGAAAATGGGGTTAGCGTAGATATAGATAAACGGAGGATTTATATTGACCTTGAGAAAAACAGAGTTTATTCGGTTAACAATCAATATGCCGGAAATTCGCTGGGACTAAAAAAATTAGCTTTTAGATTGGCTATCAAGAAGGCTAATGAAGAAGGATGGTTGGCGGAGCATATGTTTATAATGGGTGTTCATGGTCCAAATGGTCGGATTACCTATTTTACCGGGGCCTATCCCAGTGCTTGTGGCAAGACCAGTACTGCCATGATTCCTGGCCAAACCGTAGTTGGTGATGATATTGCTTATCTTAAAAAAATTGACGGGGTAATAAGGGCGGTAAATATGGAATCAGGCATATTTGGTATCATTCATAGTGTAAATTCGGAAGATGATCCCGTGATTTATCAGGCGTTAACTACACCGGGTGAAGTTATCTTCTCTAATGTATTAATTAATAATGGAGTCCCTTACTGGGGAGGGATGAAAAAAGATATCCCGGATAAGGGGATTAATTTTTCAGGAGAGTGGTTCAAAGGGAAAAAAGACAAGCAGGGTAAAGAAATTCCTTGTTCTCATAAGAACGCAAGATATACCCTCAGGTTAAATGAACTGAAAAATATTGATTCCAAGGCAAATGATCCTGGTGGGGTACCGGTAAAAGCTATTTTTTATGGAGGGAGAGATTCTGATACTACCATACCTATAGTGGAATCACTTACCTGGGCACATGGTGTTTTTCTGGGGGCTACAGTTGAATCTGAAACCACTGCCGCAACACTTGGTGCCCGAGGGGTGAGGAAATACAATCCGATGGCCAATTTTGACTTTATTTCCGTGCCGCTGGGAACTTATATAGAAAATCATTTGAAGTTTAGTGATGGACTTAGAGAGATTCCTAAAATCTATACTACCAATTATTTTTTAAAAGATGAATCTGGCAATTATTTAAATAGTAAATTAGATAAAAAAGTATGGCTTCTTTGGGCCGAAGGGAGAGTTCACCATGAATTCGAAGCCATTGAAACCCCAGTTGGTTTAATACCAAAATATGAAGATTTAAAAAAATTGTTTATTCGTGAGTTGAATAAAGATTATACTCGGGTTGAATATATACAGCAATTTTCTTTAAGAATTATTAAGTACTTGAAAAAAATGGAAAGGATGAGCAAGATATTTGAAAATATTAAGATGCCAGTTTCCTTTGCCGAAGAGTTAAAAGAACAAATTGAAAGACTAAAAAAAACAAGGACAAAATTTGAAGAGGATATAATTTCTCCTTTTAAGTTTTTAGAAAAATAAAATAAATTAATAATAGATTAAGTATTTAAAAACAACTACAGAAATAAACAAATTTAATAAAATGGGGTCGGATCCATCCGACTCCCCTGCGAAAATTAGCCGTTTATCCTCACATTTACCTTTACATCATATTACTTCTAAAAAAAATTTAAAAAAATTTTCAAAATTTTTTCAAAAAAAGAAGGATTTTTTTAAATCTGTATAGTATAATAAATTGTATTTAAAAATAAGACGCTGTCTTGTATAATAAGACAACGGATGAAGGTAAAGTAAAGTTAATATAATGAGTAAAAAACGTTCAGATTATTACATACAATCTATAAAACGAGCTATACAAATTTTAAATTCTTTTACCCTTAAAGAAAGGGAATTGAGTATAACTGAGTTAAGTAAAAAATTGAGTTTACATAAGAGTACAATTCATCGTATTTTAGTAACGTTGGAAGACGAAAGTTTGGTAGTAAAAAATCAAATTGCCCAAAAATACCGCCTGGGCATAAAGCTATTTGAATTGGGGCATATTGTACAAGATCAAATGGAAATACGGGATTACGCTCTTCCTATTATGAAAAAACTTGCTAAAAAAACCGAAGAAAGTATTGATTTAAATATTCTTTCAGATGGAAAAAGGGTCAGTATTGAAAAAATTGAAAGTCCCCATGATGTTCGACGGATCATACAATTGGGTAAAAGCTTACCCTTGTATTGTGGTGGTTCAGGAAAAGCTTTGTTGGCTTTCTTGCCAGATGAAGAGATTGATGAAATTCTCCATAAAGAAGAACTTATCCCTTTGGGCCCGAATACTATTACCAATCCAGTTCAGTTAAAAAAACATTTAAAAGAGATTCGCAGAAAAGGTTATGCCATTAGCTTTGAAGAGAGAATTTTGGGATCTGCTTCTATAGCAGCGCCAATTTTAGATTATAAAGGGAAAGTCGTTGCTTCTTTAAGTATTTCTGGACCTACTACCCGTTTTACTAAAAAGAAGGTTCCTATACTTATTTCTTTAGTAAAAGAAGCAGCCCAAAAAATTTCAACTTCACTTGGTTATCATACAAATATCTAAAATAAATTTAATTGTATTTTAAAAAAGAAAAGGAAGGATTAAATAATGAAGAAAAAAGTTAACGAAGATAGTTTTTTTGAAGAGTTATCTATACCAGAACTAAAAACAAAAGATTTATTACTATTTGACCAAACTGATAAACCATTTTTAATCTTGTATCTATTCATTTTTATTTTAGGTATTATTCTTACAGTTCTAAGCATATAAGAGAGGGGAAGAAATAAGAAGATGGTAATATCTACTCAATTAATTATACTCATTGTTTATTTTGTTTTTATAATGTTTCTGGGAATATTAGCTATGAAAAAGGTAAAAGGTTCTGAAGACCTTCTGGTTGCAGGGAGAAATTTGGGAATGATGTATGTCTCCGTTTCTATTGCTGCTGAATATATGGGTGGATTAGGAACCATTGGGACTGCGGAAGTAGCTTTCAATCAGGGGATGGGAGTAATTTGGTATCATATTGCTTCTGCGTGTGGTTTGATGCTTTTTGGTTTTGGTTTTGCCCATTATTATCGAAAATATAATGTAATTACTGTTCCTGAATATTTATATTATCTTTATGATATAAAAACCTGGAAAGCAGCATCGGTTTTAAATGTGGTGGGTTACTGGATGTTTACTATAATCCAGATGACTGCAATGGGTTCTTTGGTAGCCAGCGTAACCGGATTTGATTTAAGGTGGAGTGCCTTGATTTGCGGGATAGCTATGACTATTTATCTTTTGGCAGCCGGAATGTGGTCAGTTGCTTTTACCAGTGTAGCATTTATGATAACTATTGGAACTGGTATACCTCTGGCTTTTTGGTGGGTTATGGTACGTGAAGTACCATTAGTGGTTAATTCTGGTGGGGTAGCAGGCTTTGCTGGTTTGGCTAATGCACTTTCTGCTGCCGGACTTAATGCTGAGCATATGTTGAGTCCTTTTAGTTTAGGATTTATGGTGATTTTGGGATATTTCCTGGGAGGAGTATTAGGTATACCAGCAGCCCAGGCTACCATAAATTTCTCTTTCGGTGCTCGTAATTGGAAAGTAGCCAGACTCGCTCCTGTTTTAGCGGCTATATTAATCTTACCTTTAAGTATTTGGACAGGTTCAATGGGTTTATTTGCCCGAGCAGCAGATTTAACTACCAACCCAAAGCTTGCTTTAGGAGCAACTTTAATGAATATAAATCCAATAATTGGAGGTATCGGAATAGCCGGAATATTTGCTGCTCTGGTCTCCACAGTTGCTGGTATATTATTCGGCTGTGCTTCTATTATGGCAAAAGATGTTTGGCAAAGATGGCTTCACCCAGGGACAGATGATAAATATTTAGCCAAATGGACCAGATTGTGGATTCTTATAATTGGAGTAAGCTCTGCTTTTGGGGCAATGACTTTACCTAAAATATTACATCAGGCTTATTTTGTTTACTCTATTAGAAGTGCTTTAATGATTTGTGTAGCTTTCGGTCTTTGGTGGAAGGCTGCTCATCCCAATGCAGCCTTCTGGAGTATGGTAGTAGCTTTAATAGGTGGGACTATGTATCAATTCAATATTCCAATTGATTTCCAAGCATTTTTTCATTTACATATCGCCGTATGGTGCGGCTTATTAAGTTTTATCACTTTTATCGTAATAAGTTTATTTTCAAAATGGACTTCTCAGACTTCAAGCGAACTTCCACCAGTGGTCCGTAATTAAAGATAAGGAGGAATGATAAAATGTATACCTATTTTTTCCCGGGATTTCTTAAATTAGATTTAATCATATGGGGCTTACTAATAATTGTTTTTGCGATGTTTGCCCGATATATCCATAAATTACCAGGGGATGCAATTATGAAGTGCAAAGCAAAAGCAATCGAAAATAAAAAGAGATTAGGAATTAAAATTTATAAGATCTAATTTCTATCTTTGATGCTTAGGTATAAAATCTGCTTTATTCATAAATTAGGATAAAAGAAATAAAAAAAATGGGAGAATTTATTTGCTATGGATTACATTTCAATTATTTTTACCGTTAATCCAGGTGCTACCTCTACTAAATGTGCTTTATACCAAGTTTTAGATAAGGGAATAAAAGAGATTACATCCGAAACCATTGATCATCCTGATAAAATTATTGCACAATTTGAAGATATTGCCACCCAACTTGATTATCGAGAAAAACTAGTTCGTCAATTTGTTAATGATTTTTTACCGGAAAATGCAAAAATTGTCGCTTGTGCTGGCAGAGGCGGGATGCTTACCCCAGTTCCCAGTGGAGTAATTAAGGTAAATGAAGAATTGGTAGATTTTTCTTTAAATCGTCCTGTCTATCAACATGCTTCTAATTTAGGGGCACCTTTAGCTTATCGGGTAGCCCAGACCTATAAAGTAGATGCTTTTATAGTTGATCCGGTGAGCGTTGATGAATTGACACCGATAGCCCGAATCTCGGGCAGTCCAGATTTTCCCCGATTTAGTTTTGTCCATGCTCTTAATATACGAGCGACTGTTCGTAAACTGAGTGAAAGGTTAGGTAAAAAATTTGAAGAGATGAGGTGTGTGGTTGCACATTTAGGAGCAGGCTTTTCGATAGCCGCTTTTGATCGGGGTAAGATGGTTGATAATGATAATCGAATGGAGTCAGCTCCTTTTACTCCCGAAAGAGCAGGAGGAGTCCCACCGATTCCTTTGGTTAAGGCATGCTTTTCAGGCAAATATACTCAAAAAGAGCTGATAAAAAAACTTTACGGAGAGGGAGGAGTATACGCCTATTTAGGGACTAAGAATATGAAGGAAATTGTAATAAAAGCTAAAGAAGGCAATGAATCTGTAAAACTAATTTATGATGCTATGATATATCAGATATGTAAGGAAATTGGAGCAATGGCTTCAGTGCTGAGCTTTGATATGGATGGGATAATAATTACGGGTGGATTGGCAAATTCTGAGAATTTGATGAATGAAATCAAAAAGAAAGTCCATAAAATAGGAAATATTTATATATATCCTGGGAGCAACGAAAACGAAGCCTTAGCTCTAAGTGTGTTAAGAGTAGTCCAAAGAAAAGAGCAATTTATGACCTGGCCAGTAAAAAGTGGAGAGTAAGGAGTATATGGATATGTCTATAAAAAATTTTAAAGAGTTGAAAGAGATAGTAGTAAAGTTAAAGCCTATGAGAGTGGTCGTGGCAGCTGCAGAAGATGAAAGAGTAATTGGTGGGATTAAATTAGCTAAAGAATTAGGGATTGTGAAGTCTCCAATTTTGACTGGAGAATTAAAAAAGATAACAGAAATTATTAAATCATTAGGAGAAGATATAAACGAATATGATATTCGTGAAACCGCCGATGGTTCAGAAGCTG
>Ga0180732_1001886_pt1 | contig 11989 bp, 9 predicted proteins | sample KR11_01MetaG_FD_148674 | JGI IMG/M metagenome (GOLD analysis project Ga0180732, IMG submission 148674) | Groundwater microbial communities from the Olkiluoto Island deep subsurface site, Finland - KR11_0.1 MetaG | ecosystem: Environmental > Aquatic > Deep subsurface > Groundwater | place...
AAATAAACAGCAGGAATTGCTTCAGCGCCAGGTATCAGTAAAATCTATTCTTGAAAAGACCAGAAATAACATGAAACTTGCAGGAACGCATGGTATCTGTCCGGTTTTTAACGGGATAAAATGCACATCGATCAATGACTTTGCCGGGTATTTCGATGATGAGATAAATGCTCACACAAGAATGCTGAATGAAATAAAGTTAGATCTGGACCTTATATCAAATTCCCTATTAAAACTTGAAAATCCAAGAAAGAAGCGCGATGATATGGCTGCGATCATTGAATCCAAAAAAAAAGATATTGACGCTTACAGGGGTATTTCAACTGAGGTAAGCTCGCATAAAGCGAAACTTGAAAACCTGTCATTATCATATCCAGCGATAAAAACAGGAGTTCTGACAGGAAGCGAAGAAGAGAGGAAGTCCTTTACGATAACACTGAATTCTAAGAAAGCAGACCTCAAAGCGCTAAATTCACCGGATAAGGAATTAGGAAAACTGAACGGACTTGAAGAAAAAAACCTTAAGGAACTGAAAAGCCTTGAAAGCGTTCCGAAGTCCATTGATTTGAAGAAACGTGAACGGGACAAGCTTGCCTCTCAATTCTTAACATTCGATGGGCTTGATGAAAAGATCGTCTTCCTGCAGGATAAGATAATGAAGCTCGAACCTGAACATAATAGATATTTGCAGGCTCTTCCACTTGCTTTGAAAGTGAGTGAATATGCAGAGGAATGCAGGAAACTTGAGGAGATCATAGCGTCGATGAATTCTGATCTGAGCGGGTATATCCAGAAGCATGAGGCACTTTTGTCTGAATTTGATGAGTCGATCCTTAATGAGACGATCTCCCAGCTTGAAGAACTTGGAAAAGTAGTGAGCAGTAAGGCAGAAGCGGTCAAAGGGAAAACTAAGAACATGGAAAAACTCTCGCGCGAAATTGCTGCCATGGAATCTGAGCTCTCAAAAATAAATGACATAGAGAAAAATCTGGAAAATGAAAAGCAGTTCTTATCGTTCTCAAATTTTATCCGTGAGACTATCAAGGATTCATCAGAATACATCGTCAATGAATTTATAGGTGAGATAAGCCAGGATGCCAGTAATATTTATTCCGAGATAATGGATGATTTCACATGCGGGCTCAAGTGGCAGAATGATTATGATATTGAGATAGAATCCGCGGGTGAAGTAAAATCGTTCAGGCAGTTAAGCGGCGGTGAACGCATGAGCGCGGCGCTTGCTGTGCGGCTTGCGCTCTTGAAAGCCCTTTCAAGCTGCGATTTCGTATTCCTGGATGAGCCCACACAGAATATGGATGAGATACGGCGGGAAAAACTTTCGCAGGAGATCATGAACATCCGCGGGTTCAAACAGGTTTTCGTTATCTCGCACGATGATACGTTCAACGAGAAATATGCCAATGTGATAAAGATCGAAAAGACAGATGGGGAAAGCAGGGTTGTATCATGCTCGATTTGAAAAGTATTTCTGATCAGTTCGATGCAAAGCTCTCAGCGATAAGATCGTATGATGTGGAGCGATCCACACTTTCAGAGGAGTACAGGACTGAACTTAAGAAACTGAACATCATTGATATTTCCATGAACGAGCGCCTTAATGCTTACAGCGGCGCAAGGCTCCTTGAACCTGGTAAACTTATCCATTCTTTTCCTTTCAACTGGAAGAACAGGCATGATGCAATTGAGTGGGTGGATTCCGTGCTATCAGGCGTCGCAGTGGGGGCAGTGGATGGCAGCCAGATATATTCAGATAAGAACTATGAGATACCGCTTGCAGTAATACAGACTTCGCAGATCCTTAACAGGCATACGAACGACAGCGATTATAGAGAGAATACAGGGGCTCAGATCATCACTCCCGATGAATTCGAGGATGCAAGTGTGTATTCCTTCGGCGCCGAATATGTCGATGCGCGCCGGTTTGCCATGGAATGCGATAGTATCATGCAACTAATGAAAGAGCATGATAAGCCCTGCATCATGCTTGACGGCGCGCTCATCCTTTCTCATATCAATGTTCTTAACAGGAACATAAGAGAAATTTATGTCCGAGCAATAAATAAACTGCTTGAAGCTTCGGAAAAAACGCGCGCTCCTTTAATCGGATTCATAGACACGACTATGCCGCGCGATATCACATTGATGATGCATTTCCTTTTCGACCTCAAAAAGGGCAAGCTCTCTGATACGTATCTTTTCTCGCATCTATTATGGGGGGAGAGGACGGCGGCGTTCCTCTGTGACAGGGACGACAGGAGGGGCGATGAGGCACGTTCTGTGCTGGATAACTACGGTAAATTCAAAGATAAGATCGCGTTTTTCTATATGAGGGTGAGCAATGGTCTTCCAGCGCGCGTGGAATTCCCTGTGTGGATGTATGAAGAAGGCATGGTCGATAAGATAGCGGATATTATCAGGGCAGAATGCGTTATCCGCAGCAATTATCCTGATATTCTTATGCGGGCGCATGAGGCTGCTGTTATAAAGATGAACGAGCATGGATTGTTCTATGGCATGCTTGACAATTTCTGCAAAGTGCACGGGATCAGGATCAATAAGAGCGCAAAGAATTTTCATAAGATGATAAACAGGTGATGGAAACAAATGAGAGAGTAATTCATTCGTTATCGGTGAAGAGACAAACCGGACGATGGAACACGGATTGCGCGGATGACGCGGATACGCGCGGATCCGTGAAAATCCGTCCGATCCGTGTCATCCGTGTTCTGTTCGATATAAATTAAATTGGAGAATCGTACGAAATTATTACCGCAGATAAAGGCGCCCAGAGTCGCGCCTCTGGAGGGCGCATCCACGTATGCCCCCACGCAGGGGCATACGTGTCTATGCATTGCGGCGGGCATGACGCCGATGAAGGCAGATTAATTGCTGCGCATCTGCATTTATCTGCGTTCACCGAGAAAATGAATATGTATAATGATAATCAACCACAGAGCACACAGAGAGCACAGAGTTCTAATTCTCTGTGTCCTCTGTGCCCTCTGTGGTTTTTCGTACCGGAAAAATATAATTAGTATCACAAATGAGTTGGTAATATGGTAATAGGAGACATAATCAGGGTCGAGGATGCGAATACGTATCTTGTAAAGATACCGCCCGATACCCAAAAGGAGCGCATCGGCAGAATGGTGAAAATTGAAAAATCTGATGAGACAATTGTCGGTGTGATAAAGAACATCACGCATACCATACGCGAGGAGCTTATTCCGTATATCGAGCCTGATAAGCAGCCAAAGTATGCCCCATTTAATGAGGATTTCAGGAACAGCTATTACGTTATTCATGGGCTCGGCACTATCTGCAAGGGAAGTGTGAGATACGTTATTGATTCACCGCCTGATATCAGGGATAAACTCGAACTGTTGAGTCCTGATGAAATGCTGGAATTCCATACCCTGAACGGCAAACCAAGCGCAGCATATTTTCATACAAGCAGGGATGCGCTTGATAAGACGCTGCTCCTTTGCATAGCAGAGCAGGTAGAATCTGTGTGCACGGAATGCAGACCGATGATGAGGCTTGTGAAGAAACACCTCAGGAGGGATTAAATGCTCGGGACAGTGAGTAATTCAGATGAAGAAGGATTCACGTTCATCTCATGCGAGCGCCTGCCTGCGGGGATGTTCGTATGCTATGACGATGCGGGAAAAAATATTCTGTGCAGGGTGGGACACGCGCAGCCCCTTAACCATTATCCTCAGGAGTTCCTGATGGATACGGAGCTTGATGCGGATGAGGTGTCAGGATTCTATGGTCTTGATCCTGAGGATTTTAAATATTATTCCTATGCCGCGTCGGTTGTCGGTTATTTTGATGCAGCAATGGGTGAGTTCGTAAATCCCCGTACCAATCCTGCATGTGGAGTAAAGATCGCACGCGCTGGTGAAGAAGTCCTGAAAGACATAAGCAAGATCAATAAAGGCGCTGCAGGTTCGGCATTCATGGGAAATGTCCTGGGCGCGGATACGGGCGTCGTATTGTCTGTCCGGGATCTCGTGAGCCAGCATGTGTCTGTGATCGCCTCGACGGGCGCGGGAAAATCATATACCGTGGGAGTCCTGGTCGAAGAACTGCTAAGACCCTATAACATGGCTCCTGTCCTGGTATTTGACCCGCACGGTGAATATTCATCCCTGGGTGAAGTCCAGAACAATCCGGATTTCATAACTCCAACGTATCGCCCGAAGGTCAGGACTGTCAAACCTGAGAGCATAAAGATCCGTATCAGCGACCTATCAATTGGCGATTTTATCAGCATAATGGATGACGGTACCATGTCTGATAAGATGAAGACGCTCTTCAGGTCTGCGTATCACAATCTCAAGAACAACAGCAAGAAAAAGTTCACACGGAATGAACTGAAGCAGGAGATAGAGGCTCTGCAGGATTCCACGAACGAATCCACGATAGAAGGAATAAAGTGGAGGTTCGGGAAAATGTACGGCTCCATATTCGATGATTTCCAGACCATCCCGCTTGCTGATTATTTTAAAGTGGGTCAGCTTACGATAATGGATGTATCAGGCATTGAGGAGACGTTCCAGCAGCTTATCGCATCCGTGATGCTGCGCCGGCTTTTCGATGCGCGCGAGGGCACGGAGAACAACCGGTATAACGAAACGCATGTGGATAAGTTCCTTCCCTATCCTGTATTCGTGGTGATCGAGGAGGCGCACAGGTTCGCTCCCCACAGCGGAGAGGCAAAATCAAAGAGCATCCTGAAAACGATACTCTCGGAAGGCAGGAAGTTCGGGGTAGGCGTGTGCCTCGTATCGCAGCGCCCGAGCAAGCTGGATGCGGATTCGCTTTCGCAGTGCATGACCCAGATAACGATGCGGATAATCAACCCGACAGACCAGCAGCAGATAGCCCAGAGCATCGAGAGCGCGAGCAGGGAGCTGATATCAGAGCTGCCTTCTCTGGCGAAAGGTCAGGCGATAATCTCAGGGGTGGCGATAAATACGCCGACGTTAGTGAGGATAAGGAAGAGGCTTACGAGCGATGTCAGGGGGAGGAGCAAGGATGCGCCTGCGCTCTGGGCGGAGCAGAGGAAGTACGAGGAGAAGCATGAGAGGACGGAGGTGAGGGCGGATGAGGAGATGGATGTGGGGGTGTGAGGGTGGGGGAAGGGATGGGGGTGGAAGGGAGAGATTATGCGGGATAATCGAAAAAGCAGTATATACAGGCATTGAACTTAATTCAGGGGTCTGGGTGACTTTTTAGTAATTCGCTTGATATTTTTTCTTCGATTTTTAGGGTGTTAATTATAATGCTTTCTTTTTTAAGATTAGTCAATTTTAAATTCCGTGTCAAAGTCCCTATTTCTCTTATTATTTCTAAAGAAGGAAAGGGAAAATTTCTTATTTCAGAAACATTAACCTGAGTGCTTCCATTTGTAATTTGGAAATACTGGTTATATAACTTTGAATTTAATAAGGTTGAAATGCCATAAGCTTCGTCTATTGTCAATTCACCACCATTTTTATATAAATAATTTACATGATTTTCAATACCAATAAAATCTGAATTTAAACAATTTTTCAGATAAATTCCTGCGTTAATCCGTTGTTTACCTTCTTTGGTGCTAAACCGTTTAATTAATACGTAATTTTTATTGGGTTTTAATATCTTGACTGATTCTTTTGTCATTTTTAATCCAATAGGTATATCATTGTTTTTAAGAGGCCATTTTATCATTCCATCGACAAGATTATGCATCCAAACCAAAGGAATAAAATCATTGTGGTCATTTATCTTTTTTAAAAGAAGGTTCTTTGCTCTAAAAGGAACAACGGGACCAGTTGATACCTTGAATCCTAAAGTCTCTAAATTATTATCAAACTTATCAATATAAATTGCTATTAATTCATCAATTTCAGAAGTTGGTATTCGCATTACTATATCGTTATTATTTTCAATAATAATTTTATCATAAGTTGCATTTCTTATCATTAACCTTTCTTCATCAGTAGGTATTCCTTTACTTACGCTAATTTGGATATTTTCTGGCTTTTTTGAGGTTTTCATTGCATTTAAAATTACATTTTCTTGGAGCACATCGTATTTTTTAAAAATTTCTTTTCGAGAATCAAACAAATGTATCTTTTGTGGTTTTACTGTTTTGAAAAACCATTTTCTAAAAGCTTTGAAATATGATCCGGAACAATAACTCCTCGGAGTTAATGCTGTCATTTGCCCACCATTTTTCAATAATTTAGCTGAGATTGCCATAAAAAGTGGATAGATATTAGGTTGACCACTAACAATATTTTTCAGTTCAATTACTTGTGAGGAATCTTTATTAAGTTTATAATATGGTGGATTTAATATTACAAAATCGTAACCGCTTTTATTGCAATCGAATTTTTCTAACCCATTAAAAATTCTCGTATTTGATAAAATAAAATCTTCTTCAAATATTTTATATTTAATATCTAAACCTTTAGCAGCCAGATCATCTTTACAGGTCTGCATATTTTGCTTAAGAAAAGGCAGTACATTGGGATCATTTTCGTATAGATCGAATGATAATATCACTTTATTTTTAAGTGATTTTGCATATTCACAAAAAGTACTTTCAAAAATCCCAATTCCAGAGCCTGGATCAAGAATTCTTATGCTCTCTTTTTGTTCAATATTTTCAAATAGGCTTATCATTAATTCACTCACTTTTTTATGAGTAAAATATTGTCCTTTCCGTTTTCTATCCACAATCTGGATAATATCGATATACCTATCAGTAAGGCATTCAGTATAATCTACAAGAGTTTGATCCGAACTTTTCTCAGGTATAGATTTAAAATTTTCAATAATCAAAATCTCATCTCTTATGGATAATTTAATAGATGTTCCATTAATGTACTATCTTTGTTGTTTTCAATACAATTCCCGCATTGTTGGAAATACTCTTTTTGAAATGTGTTTTGACTATAGATTACTAATTCCTTCCAACCTCTGTCTTTTCTCAATTTTTCAGAATCTTTTGGAAAGTAATTAATCAATATGAATTCACATAATAGAATTATGTCCATTGGAGGAAATGGAAATCTTGGTTCATCATTTCCCCCAATATGCAGATGATGCCAAGGTTCTTGTTTTTCAGGAATTTTCTTATCAATATGAAACTTGAATATTCCTTTTGTCGACTTAATCTGAAGCTCTACATTATGCTTCTTTATATCTTTCCCAATTCCTTCAATTTTGCAAGAAATATCGATATGCAAATCTGATTTATTTTTCTTAAATATTAGAGGATGATCTCGGGGTATTAAAAATTTCCATTCTCCTTTTTGTAGCTGGCCCCTTAGTGATCTTGCTCTTTCGATAAGAATATGATGGGAATCAGGCTCTAAATAATTTTTTAGATGTTGGTTGGCAAACCTTTCCAGATTAGCAGAATAATGAATATCCACCATTAAATCTCCAATTTCATTGACGAATTTTTAATAACATATCGTGTTCTATCGGATCAAATTTGTCATCATTTATTTCATTAGAATTTCTTATTGCTTTAAACGACACTCTTGCTTCATCCATAATTGGCGGACGATTGTCGGGCTTATAACCTAATGAACACTTAATCATTACAGGTTCCTTCAGAATGTAACATACCCACTCCGCAGGCTCTTTCTCACAAAATACGCATTTTGCCCTTTCAATATTTGTTTTATGAACCCTCTCCCATGCAAATGGAAATCCTTCACGAACAATCAAATCTCTTTCTTTTTCATCCATAATCGACTCCGCAATTTCCTGTAATCTTGATTTCCACCAGCGACCTTCAATTGGTGCGAATATATTAGAATATTTGGCTTTAGTAAATAAATCTTGAATGGAACGCGATAGAAATGTATCTTTAGAGATACCTAAGAAAGTCGCAGCATGAATAGGGTCATAAAGTATACCAGGATATTTTAATAAAGTATTACGTATCCAATATGCTGCTTCAAATACAGACCATCCATTTTCAGAAATTGTTGGAGGGTCTGAAAGCTTTAGAGAATCATAATCGTTTTCAGGCGCTTCAATCATTTTTAATAAGTCCTTCAAAGTTTTTGATCCAGTTTCACGAAGTCCCTTATAACCAATTGCCAATTTATACAAGATATCTAAATTCTTTCCATTTTCTTTGAGGATGTCACTTTTATAAATTGCTTCATCTAAGCTAGATAATATTTTAGGAGAAAATTTTTGTATTTTAAGAAAGTCTATTTTGGTAAAAAGTACCATAGGAACATCTGGGAATTCTTCTCTTAACGCAGTTGAAAGAGCCGCTCCAGATACCCCTAATAATACATCATCTTTCGGTATGGTCAAATCAAGATCTACTAAAATTAGTTCAGGTTTTTTCTTTTTTACTTCATTTATGAGATCTCCTATTTGCTTTTGTGAATTGACAGCAATAATTTCAAATTGATTTTTGGTGATTTCATTATCTTCAAATATTCGTTTATATTTTCTTAACTCCTCATCTTCATCGTCAATATAAATGGTCTGTATTTTCATTCTATTCCCTCTTAGGTAACATTACTTCAACACAAGTTTTCCAACCTTCTGGCGGATTAATAAACTGCACATGGCCCCCACATGCGTTAATTATATCACGGACAATTTTTAAACCTAAACCAGTCCCTACACCAAATTTTAAATCAGGTTCACTATATGTTATAAAAGGTTCAAAAACTTCCTCCCAACGACTATTATTAAGACCTCTTCCAGAATCAAGAAACCAAATATGAACATAGTCATTTTCTTCAAACCCTTTTACTTCAATATGTCTATCATTCATACCTATAACAGCTTTTGCAGCGTTTGACATAAGGTTGATTAGTACAGAAACTAATTCTGACCGATACATTTTCCGGGTTCTCAGATTATTGGGTATATTTATGGTATACTCTACTCCAAACTTATTAAAATACCACTTAAAAGGATGAAAAATACTTTCTACTATTGGTAGGATAACCCATTCTCTCTTTTCTCTGCCCTCTGCACCAACAGTCAGCCCAAGTAATGAACCCAATTCCTTTACCATTTCTATACGATCACTAAAAGATTCTTGAATTTCATTGTATTTCAATTGCTCATCTTCGGGCATCTTTTTTATTATTGATGAAAAATTATTATTCATTTCTTCCATAGCTTCTACTAAAGCCCGTAATTCATGATTGAGAATTAGAACTAAAGTCCCCGTAGAGGCGAGTACCCTTAATTGGGCGGTTTCTCTTTCTAACTTTTCTTCTTTTCGTTTAAATTCTTCATCTCTTAAATTCCTTAATTCATCTTCGGTCTTTCTTAATATCTCAATTTTCTGCAATCGAATTTCTTCTGATTTTTTTCGCTCTATCTCAGCCTTTAACCTGATTTCATCGTCTTCCCTTCTTCGTTCTTTTTCTTTTTTTCTTGCTTCCTCTTCGACTTTGATATATTCCTCTTCTTTTCTTAAAGCTTCTATGAGATGTTTTTTAGTAAGTTCATCCACTTTCTTGCGTTGTACTTCTTCAACTTTTCGTCGCTCAATTTCTGATTTTCTTCGTTCTTCCTCGGCTTTTTTTAGTTCTTCTTCAGCCCTTCTTCGATCTAGGTCTGCCTTTTTTGCTCTTTCTTCAGCTTTTCTTCTCTCTTCTTCAGCTTTTTTAGCCTGTTCTTCTGCTGTTATTCTTGCAGCTTCAGCTTTCTTCCTTAACTCTTGCTCAGTTTTTTTCCTTGCCTCTTCTTCCGCTTCCTTTTTTTGGTCTTCTAATTTCATCTTTTTAGCAACTTCATTAGAATACAAAACAGTAGCAAAATCAACTCCCAATCGAACAAATTTTCTTAATTCTTCAAAAGCTTCATTGTCAACCAATCTTTCCCGATTGACTGTTATTTCCAGCATTGGATTACTATTTTTTATAAACTTTAAATGTCCAAACAATGCGTGATTCTTAAAAAGACGTAATCCTGGCCTATCATCTTTCTTTTCTAGATAATCACTTACCTCTTCATCAACTCCACTAATTGACCTACCCCGATCATAATCAACTTTAAGCCAATCATCGCCCTTTTCACCGTATCCAAAAACTCTAAACTTATCAGAATATACTTTAATGCCACCTCTTGATTGACCTATTTCTTCAGCATCACGTAATCCCCAATCTGAACCCTTAAAAAAATGAGAAAGATAAACAAAAATATAAATTTCTAAATGTGCATTTCTCAAATGTTGAAATGCTTCAGTCCGTGTATGATTCTTGGTAATATAGTTTATTACCTTATTTAATACTCTTATCTCATAAGTGGCAATCCCATTCTCATCGACATTTCCAGAAAGCTTAGCCCAAGCATTCCTTAAGAATGTTTCTTCAAGCTTTTCTTCTTTTGTCGGAAACTCAGGGCAATCAAAATCAATATTAAATCCCGGATCATATTTACCAATTGCTTCTTCAAATTCTTGTCCGTCTTCAAATGTTGTAGGGGAGATTAAATCGGTTAGTTCGTTTCTCAGGCGTCTAATATCCCAACCATCCCATGAATCTTTAGTATCCTCTAAAATCAATATAGTACCTGTTGGGGTTTTGTCATCAACAGGTTTTGTATTATATTTAACAGGTATTTTATCCACATCAGAACCTGGTAAAAACGCAGTCCAATCAAAGAAAGCGCTTAATTCTTCTTTATGTCCATCTTCTGTTATGGCAATAGATTTAAGTCTTAGTCTTTTTGATATTCTCCTGCAAGCAAATCTTCCAATACCTTTTTCACCGGCTTTTTGTCTTTTATATTTTTGAGAAATTGGATTCTTTTCTTTATCGATTGTGGCGATTCTCATCCAAGTATTCCTAAAAGAAGGTAATAGCATTCCAGAACCATTGTCTTCAACTGTTATTGTACCGCCAATATTTCTGATCTTCTTTATTTTGACTCTGACTCGCGTAGCATCAGCATCATATGAATTTTTAACAAGTTCGGCTAATGCGACAGCCCTATTTGTTACTAGCTTTTCACCTAATTGTAGTAATAACCTTGAGTCTATGTTGAAGTACAGATCATCTTCTTTTTCCATTTTCTACCCATACAAATTAATAATTGCTTAAATTTTTAAATTTAATATTTGCTATAGTATTATCTACCTTTAAATATTTATTAGTACTCTTAGGGATTCATAAATTGTATCCCCGAATAATACATAAGGTTATCATTTATGTATTAATGCTTTTGCCTATACTCCTATAGACAGGGCTTTTGACTTTTCATCATCTATTCAACCGCATACCTGCGCCGCATTTGAATTTTTGAGAACAAAAATAACTAAGGAAAGGAAATTTCGGGATTATGTGACGCGGCATTCCTCGAAGCACTAGAAATAAAGCCAGAACAACATGCTGTACTCGAACAAACCCCCCCACCTCATAAAAGCACAAACCCCAGCCCCCCACCTGCTCCCAATCCCACCGTGCCCCTCTTATCCTGCATCAAGAGAAGGTCAGCGCGCCTCCCGCGAAGTGCCCCGCAGCCGCGATACTGAACTCAGGCGAACCGGAAGGCGCCTTGGGATGATGGGGTATTCCGGTCACCTGTATGCTTTCATTTTGATCTGAGGAGGTTGCATGGGGGCATATCGGCGCCGCGGGATTAATATTTAAAGAGTGATAAATTCATGACACCGACGATAGGACACGGATGACGCAGATGACGCGGATGCGCGCTGATTTCGTATCCGTGGAAATCCGTCTGATCCGTGTCATCCGTGTTCCCCGTCGTGGTAATTCTGCTTTATGCGCCTCGAAGCTAAAGCCAACACAACAGGACTCACACGAACAAAACCCCCCCATAAAAACACAAACCCCAGCCCCCCCACCTGCTCCACCGTGCCCCTCTTATCCTGCATCAAGAGAACGGAAAGTGCGGGTAACCGCGAAGTGCCCCTGCAGCCGCGATACTGAACACAGGCGAACCGGAAGAAGCCTTG
>Ga0180732_1001887_pt1 | contig 11988 bp, 12 predicted proteins | sample KR11_01MetaG_FD_148674 | JGI IMG/M metagenome (GOLD analysis project Ga0180732, IMG submission 148674) | Groundwater microbial communities from the Olkiluoto Island deep subsurface site, Finland - KR11_0.1 MetaG | ecosystem: Environmental > Aquatic > Deep subsurface > Groundwater | place...
AATATTCCCGCCAATACTAATTGGCAGTTTGATCGTGCTACCGGAAAATGGGATCTTCATGGCACTAATGTTAATGGTACCGATCGAATTTTAATTAATGATGCGACTATTAATTCCAACGGTCAGATTACCGGTGGAGTTTATGACCATAATATTATTACTATAAATAACTCATTACCAGTTCCAAGTGGTGAACCGGGGACAACGATTAACGTCGAACCACCGGCCTCCGGAGGAGAGATCTGGAGATCGGCGGCCGACTACCGGGTAGTTCATGCTCCGACTGAACCTCAAGCAATCAATAATTATGTTGAGTCGACTGGTGATAAAGCTAATCCTTGGGAAGTGACTTTCCGCTGGCATGACAAAATAATTCAAAATCCTAATACCGGTGCCGCTATTAATGTTTCACAAGCAAATCAAGCAGGACAGGTAGGAATGCTTCTTCAAATTCCTCATTTTGGTGATCATGGACAAGATGTTGCAATTTTTATTCCGGCCCATCAGGCGACTGACGGAGGATATGAGGTTCATTTTGATCCGACCGATACTAAAACTTTAATTCAACTGCCTGATGGTCATACCGCCACCATGGCTGATATCTCCCGCGCTTTCTTAAATAACGGAGAATTGACCAAGTATGTTGAACAACATGGAGTCGGAAGCTTAGGATCCGAGTTGACATATGAGGGTAGAGCGGCCTTTAATTTGGCCAATCCTGATGGATTAATAGAACACCAAGGAAGGATTTTAGCCGGCGTTTTGGACCCAACCTCAAATAATTACGGCCACGATGCTTATAACGGCGCTTTCTTAGCTACTCATGCTGTTCACGGATCCGGTGCAGTTAATCTTACCGAAGGTCCACATCCAGAACCCCCACCAGGTTTTGAGCCGACGGTTAATGTAAATAATATTACTGACACAACAAATATTACTAATCTAGGTTATCGGATCGATTCTCTGCCGGCTGAAAATATTGCGGTTCCTTTAATTCCAATACCAATTAGGGAAAACATTGAAAAAAGTGTTCCTCGCGAATCAAATACTCCTGTTACAACAACTCAAACTACAACCACAACTACGACCGTTCCACCAATTCCTAAAGAAGAAGAAAAAAAAGATAAATCACGTGATGAACTGGAAGAAATCGCCGGGGCGGAAAGCAATCTAACTCCTCCCGTAAAAGAAACAGAGTTGACTGATGAAGAAAAACAAAGGTTTGAAAAAATGACCGAACAAGCAAAAAAAATTTTAAACAAGGATAAAAGCCCAGATGTTGTTTTAGAACCAAAAGAGCAAGTAATACCGGCAATAAAATCAACCGATCTTACAGTTGGTAAAGAAATCTTAGGAAGCGTTGCGAGAACAGATAAAGAACATAGTTTTAATGTTAAAATTGGCCCTGATCAAAAAGATTCACCGTATGAAATTTATAATTATGATATAGAAAAAAGGAAATTTACTATTCGAAAAATTGATCCGGATGCGCCTAAAATAATCTTGATTGCTCAAAATGGAAGTCTGTTTGAGATAAAAGCCGACATGGGATTTGTGCAGGACTTTGGGGAAAACTACTTTTTAATAAACGAACAATATTATTTTTTATTTGAAAATAGTGTTCTTATGCCGATGACTGACCCGCAAGAAATTAATCAATTAAAAAGTAAAGTTGCAAAAGCACAAAAATAAGTTGATAACTATTAATAATTTTAATATCATAAATCTATGACAGATCAAAATAATGGTAAAACTAATTTGACCAGTCAGCCGCAAGGAGTTCGTGATCAGGTAGCTTTGTTATCATTTATCGATGATTTAATCAAGGAAAAAAATGATTCATCAATCACTCCGGAGCAGCTGCCCCAGGTCAAAGCAGCCTTACTCACCGAACTAAACGAAATGATCAATACCCGGATGGTGACACTTTTACCTGAGGTCAGTCAAAGACAACTAGACGCAATGTTCGAGAGAAAAGCTACTGATGAAGAACTTGATAAATTTTTCAGCGAAAAAATTCCCAATCTGTCAGCCGAGATTGCTTCGGTTTTAATAGATTTTCGTGGAGCATATTTAACACCTCTTACTCCTCAGACAGAAGAGAAAAAAGCAACTGATGAATTTTTGATGCCGTCACCAGCACCAATAACGCAAAATTAGATTAATTATTATGGTATAATTTGCTCATGGAAATCCCACCTCCAGCACCGGTCCGTTCAACCGAACCAGTTAAATCACCGGAAAAAATTCAGATTAGTCCTCATTTTCGGGCTCTTCATGGCCGGATTTTGCTTGGAAGCGATACCCTCAATCCAGATAACAAGAATATTTCACCGGTTACAAAAGAAGCTCTGGCAAGTGGCAGTCCTCAGATTTTGAATGAATGCGCCACTAACTGCCGGAGGAAAGAAGCGACTGTAGAAAAAGACAAACTGGAAGAAGAAATTACCACTCGGGTTGCTAAAAACACTCTTGTTTTAAAACAGGACCTTTCGAAAATAAAAAGCTTTGATCAGGAAAAAACCACTAGATGGCAGACGACCTTGACTAAGCTTTTCGGTAAAGATACCGCCTCAGCCACCGATGCCGAAGTCCGAACTCTTTTTGATAAATATTTTTACAGTAAAGACAAACTAGGAAATGATTCGGACACAGATCTTTTTGCCAAAAACGTTTTAGAAGTTTTTGGCGGAGATATGGAAGCGATTGAAAAAAACGCTGACTGCATCATCTGGTACGCCCGCATCTGCGGATTTACCCAAGACTATTCAGAGACGGTTTTCAAACACCAGATTACGGCCAAAGCCTTATTAAATAGTCAACCGGATAAATTAGTCGAAGAGCTTAATCAAAAAGAGGCCGAAGATAAACCATCCCGTATTAACGAGACAAATAATGATGAAGATCAAGTGTTAAGGTTTATCTGGGGTAATCAGGGAGGGGCTTCGGACGAGACAAAACCGACGCCGGAAACGGAAGATGAAGCCAATAAAAAAGCATATTTTCAAGCAAAAGAAATTAACCTGAAATATATTATGGACAGTACAACCACTTTGGAAAAATTTAATCAATTATTAACGGAGGTGGAAATAGAGACGTTGACCGAAGATCAATTCAAACAAATGAAAGAAAATGAAGAAGAGAGTGAAAACTAGTCGTCGGTAAGCACAGAGCATATTTAACCAATTTAGAAACTAAAAAAACAGCCATTGATGAAAGTAAAAAATTATCAGAGGAAAAACAAGAAGCAATCAGGCTGAATAATTTAATTAAGTTTAAAGAAGCCGGTAAGGATGAGGATGGATTGAAAGAAGCAAAAGAAAATTTAGAAAAATTGCTTAAAGAGCACGATATTAATCTTGAGGAATTAATAAATAATTTTAGTGAAACAGTTAAAAGTAAGGGATCGTCAATAAAAGAGGAAGTTGATCGCCAGATTCAGGCATTTGAAAATAAAATTGATATTTGGGAAGGGATAGAAGAAAGTAAAGAGGAAGAAGAAATACCAACTCAAGTAGAGCAAAAACCAACAGAAACAGGGAAACCTCCGGAAACTCTGGAGAAGAAAAAGAAACAAGGTTTATTAGCTAAACTTCGAGCGAGATTCTCCAAGAAAAAACCTGATAAGTCTTCTTAAAAATCGAACCTATTTCTTTTTAAATTTTTCCTGAAGATCTGTTTGACAATCCTGGCAGTAGTGATGTCTACCAAGATTATCTAAGCGATCGCGTGTGTATTTAATCCAATCATCAGGAACCCTCAAGCCTTGTTTCATACAACAACCGTCATTTTTACAATGAGGTCCTAAAGAATTTTCGATATTATTTTCTCCGCGTCTGTTTGAGGGTAATCCAAAAACATGTCCGATTTCGTGGGAAATCTCAGTTTTAACTACTTCATTTCTCAGATCAGTATCGGGAACGCTATTCCAAAAACGATGTAGAGAAATTACTGTTCCCAGATCGTCTTGAGCGGCGCCAACGACAAAGTTTGTGTCGCTAGTATATAGATCTTTATTGGTGAAGACTATCGCATGGTGGGGATGTTCTATTTGATCGCGATCTTGTGAAAAACTATACAAAAGCAATGAAGCGTCATATTGATTGTTTCTTTTTACTGAGGGATGAAGCCGTGAAAAAAACTCAGAGGCGGATCTATCTGAGACAATAATAAATTCTTTCGGAACACCAATTTGAGATAACGTCCAGCCAACCGCTTGATTAATTAAACGTCTTTGTTCGTCGTTGATATCTTCGTCAAAGTAAACAACGGCAGGGATATGATAAGGTCTTTCAGGAGAGGTTGTTCTAACTTTTTCAATTCTACCATCACTCCATTTATTTTCTGTAACAAGAGGATATTCTGCGGTCCCAAGAATTAATTTGACTTCGGCATTTTCTCTAGTTCTTCTTCCTTGAGCGTCTCTTTCGACTTTTCCTGCGTGGATTATTATCGGTTGTTTAGGTTTTGGAATATTTTCCCACGGATTTAATACAGGTGGTTTTGGTTCTGGTGGTTCTGGTTGAGGTGAAGGAGGAGTTGTTACCACAATAGGTTTCTCGTTAAAAAGCCACCTTAACGACATTTTTTCCTCAGAGTTAAGATAATTTAACCTTAAAGTAGGGGAGTTGTCGATGGTTTTTTCTTCGTTAACCTGTTCTATTAATTCCTGTTTTTTTGCCGGGTCGGTTAGTTTTACCCGAGCTAAGATCAAATCCTCAATAATTTCAGCAGAATTTCCACCAAAAATATTGGCCCTTTTTTTTATTTCCGGCAGATTTTGATTGAGCTGGTCAAAATTAATCTTTTCGTTTTGAGTAAAATTGGCGATAATTTCATCTGCATAAATATTAATATTTGATTCGCCTTTATTTTCTCCAAAATAATGATGATAAAGTTTCAGAGCTTCTTTTTCCGTAAAGCGGGGATCATTATAATATCTAACCATCGAGTCGCACCAGGATTTTAGTTGTTGGTCAAAAGTACCTTTATCTTTCCAGTAATCTAATCTTTCTTTAGTTGAAGCCTGATTTATTTTTACGATCGTTGTTGGTTTTATTTCGGATAACTGTTCCGGGGTTATTTTCCCAAGATTAATTTTATTAGGATTTAAGGCTTCACCGCCTAATACTAATCTGGTTTGCAGAGCCACTGTTTGTCTGGCAGTGCTGAAGATCTCTTTTGTAGGTAAATTTTTTTGCCCCTCGTTCATTATTTAAGTATATAATAAACCCTTTCTAATCACCAATAATCAAATTCCAAATATTCCAAACAATGACCAATTACCAATAATCAATAATCAAATAATTTTATTCATTGGTAATCGAAGTACAATTTCTTTACTTGTACATATTGAGGTTTTTTTATTGATGCTAAGCTCCGTTAATATAGTTTTGTAGACTATAGACCATTGACTAGCCTCAATATTTTTGATACTCCTAAATTAAATATAAGAATTAATAAATAATTCAATTAGTTATCGTGCGATCGTCTCATAACTAATTTATTTACTATGAAAAAAAATAAAACAAGGCTCAAACCGGGGCAAATATACTGGGAGATTATTAAACTGCTTGGGATGATATATCTTTCTGGAGGGGGATTAATATCTAGACCGATTTTACCTTTGTTAGTTGATGAGATAAAAAAACTTCTAAAAGAATTAAAAAATATTGAGGTTGAGAAAGAAAAGATACAGACAACCCTTTTGAAATTAGAAAAGAGGCAGATAATTAATCTAACAGAAAAAGATGAAAAAGTATTTGTTGAGATTGAAGGGAAAAATAAATCGGTAATTTTAAAATATTCAATCAAATCAATTCTTGATTTTAAAAAGAAAAAAAAAGAATGGAACGGTAGATGGTATATGGTATTTTTTGATGTTCCGGAAATCCAAAGGAACAAACGAAATTATTTAAGAATATTTTTAATTAAAATAGGCTTTTATAGATATCAAAAAAGTGTCTATATATTTCCTTATGAGTGCGAAAAAGAAATTCAATTAATTAAACAGATAGTTGAAGGAGGAAAATATATGAAATATATAATAGCCGACAAAATTGAAGATGAAAAAACGATAAAAACCTTCTTTAAAATAAAATAATATTAGTTATCGTGCGATCGTCTTATAACTAATAAAATATACATTTACACTATTTGGATAATATAAATAGTTTAAAGACGATCGCATTGCAACTAATATATAGAAGAAAAAAACCTAAGGCCAATATGGATAAAAAATAATTGTCTTCATCTTCAAAAAACATCATTCCGTAGATTATAACTAGTCGATTTTGAAAAACGATTTTAATATGATTACTCAATTATGAGGGGTAATTTTTATTATCGACGATTAGGAAAGAAGATCACTGAGATAAGAAAAAACCGACAATTGTCTCAAGAACAGTTAGCGCTGTTGTCAAATGTTGATAGAAGTTATTTGAATGAAGTAGAAACCAGAGATTATGAAAATTTTAAAAGTAAAATTAGACAATTTATTGAAAGATGTATAAATTATGAATTTATTTCTCTTCCTCAACTCCAAGTAATCGCAGAACAACTTCTTTACGATATCTTCTATCACCACGGGAGTTGATTCTTATTGCCGGGAGTTTTCCTTTTTTTCCCCAGCGTTTTATAGTTAATGGAGAAATTCTTAAGAGATCAGCGACTTCACGGATGGTCATTAAATCCGGTAAATCGGAAAGTGATACTTTAGTAGTTATTTTGTTCTTAAGTGACATGGTTTGTATTATAAAATGTCAAATCAGAAATGTCAAATACTTTTGCCTTTTGAATTTTCTAATCATCTGTATTTTTTGTAAAGCGAAAGAACATCGTTACAATATTGTTCGCATGTTGTATTCGTACAAGGATATTGACCGCTTACGTGTTTTGCTGCTGCAGTATTAACAACATCATCCGGCCAGACTTCGCCACATTCCGGTTCGACAACACGATTTATTGTGGCGGACGCAAAAATCATAGCATTATCAAAAATCACCCGGCGGTCTATATTATTAGGCAGAAATGCTATCGTGTTCTTTCTAGTGGTATCTTGTTCCCACTGGTTTATTGAAAAAAGTCCCATTTGACCAGGATTTGCCCCAGGAGTGATCATACAAAATTTATTTGCATAATAACTGTCTGCTGGAACATAACCTGTCTTTGCATCATAACCAAATCCTTTACAGGGATCGGCGCTAGAAGTCTTCCACCAACCATAGGTATTATAGGGGACTGGATTATCATAATAATTGAACCAGGGTCCGGTTTCTTCTTCCTGAAACGCCCGCAGAAGCGCTACTGGGACGCAGATTCTTTTATTGACCTCTTCAAAGATTTCTTCCAAGGTCGTGCCTGGCCGCGTGTTAGAAGTAATTGGCGCTGGAACTGGAGTGGCGGTTGGTTGAGGGATTGCAGTTGGCTGAGGACGGGGAGTGGCGGTTGGATTTTTGGTTGGAGTTGGGGTTTTTTTTGGAGTTGGAGTTCGGGTTGGGATTGGAGTTGGAGTATAGGTTGGTTGCCCAGGAACAACAGTTGGGACTTTGGTTGGGGAAGGGCCCGTAGGACTTTGGCGAGGCAAAGTCGGGGAAGCATTTTGGGAAACTGTTGGAAGATTAAAGTTTATTGCTTGCCCCTCGGAGCCCGAAGGGCGAAGTGGGGCTTCATTGTTACCAGGATTGTATTGAAGGGTGAAAAGTTTGGTAAAATCGAGAGTGGGGAATTTGAGACTGGAAAGGAGGTTTTTTTGGACAAAAGGAGTAGTTGATATACGTCCGTAAAGATTAACCACAAGAAAAGCGACGAGAAGAGAGGCAAAAATTCGTAAACGATGATTAAACATTTAATATTTGTAATTTGAATTTCAATTGTGGATTTGTTATTTGTAATTTGTTATTTTTTCCTTCTTGATTTCCCTTTACTATTAATATACATTATATATAGAAATAATTTTAAACATTAATCAGGTGTCATTCCCGCGTAGGCGGGAATCCAGACTAGAATTACCATATTTTCAATGAAAAATAAAAGAGGCACTTTGAATCTAAGACAAAAACAGCAACTATCTGAAGTAATGGGAAATACGGCTGTAGCAGTCTTTAGTATTGGAGCACTTAATCCTTTATTTACTCAACAGATTAATAAGTTTATTGGTTTCCAATTGATTGCCTCAGTAGTAGTGGCTATAATTGTAGAAGTTATCAGTTTAGATATTCTTAAAAATGATCAGACCTTTTGACATCACTTTTTTGATGATGTTGGGTTTTGTAATAGCGATTTGTTATTATATTTATTTTTCTATTATTAAAAAATAATATGAGCATAAATACTTATTATATCTTACTTGGGACAGTGGTGTTTTTTGCATTATTGCTTTTAGTCTTAGTTTTACGGGAAAATAAAAAAAATGAAAAATAAAAAAGGTGAGATCGGGACGATTGTGATGATGGCGCTTCTTGTCATAGTATCTCTCATTGGTTTTTCTTCGCAGAAGTTTTTATCTTTAAAAAAAACTATCTCAACTCAAGCAGCAGCAAATAGATTATGTTGCCTAAAGTATGGTTGCGGACTTTATGGAGCTTCAGCCGAGCAAAGAAAAGTGACTGCGATTGGATTTGAGGGAGTAAACGCTCAAGGAACAGCCGGATACACTAGTTGTTTAAACACAGGTTATACTGGTTCATTTTATTGTGATAGTCTTTCAGGAGCACCAACAACAAATGGGACTTCAACTTATGTGACGAGTGCCGACTGTACGACTTCATCAACTCCGACTCCAGCCCCGACACAAATTCCAAACACTTGTTCCTCAAATGGTGGAGAATGTAGATATACGTCAGATTGTAACGTCGTAGCTGCAGGTGTTGGCTATTGTATTAATTTATTAAATTCAAGTTGGACTTGTTGTAAGAAAGCTGCCTCAGTAACAAACACTCCAACTCCAACACAAATTCCAACACCAATAATAGTAAATAGTCCATTACCTACATCTTCAGGAACGAGATGTGCAATAATTGCTCATGCTTATAGTTGTGGTTATTCTACAAATAAAACTTTTTTTCCATCTCAAAAAATTGGACTATGCCCTGAAAATTCTTCATGTTGGGGAATAGATAATAACAGTTGTAATCAAACATATACAGAAGTAAGAGATAAACTTTGTGATTATCAGCTATCGACAGGATGTACAATAATTGCTCATGGTTATAGTTGTGATGGTTCAAATAATCATTTTTATCCATCTCAAAAAATTGGACTATGCCCTGAAAATTCTTCATGTTGGGGAATAGATAATAACAGTTGTAATCAAACATATACAGAAGTAAAAAACCAACTCTGTAATAGTCAGCAACAAAATCCGACTGGTTCAACACCGACCAGAATGCCAACACCAACAATGAGATTAGATAAATGTACGTTGAGAACTTGTCAACATATAACTAATTATAAAGATATGAATTATTGGGAAAAATGTATAGGCACTACTGATACATGTGGTTATTTTTCGGACGAAGATTGTGGAAAATCTATTACAAAAAATATTAATAATTGGTGTTCTGACACTGATAAAAGAGAAGAGGTAATAAAGACGATAACAATTAATACAACGGTGGAAGTTTCAGAAGATGTAAAAATAACATATTTTGATATAGAGAATCCGGAAGTAATAATCATAATTTATGGGAATGGAGAAATAACAAGGAAAACCTATTATCATCTAAATTTTCCAATTACTTTTTCATATACCGCTCAAAACACATCGCCGTTTACCTGGATTTCTCCAAACGTCGAAATTAGAACAAACCAATGGTACAATCGACATAAATCCTTTTATCCACCCGAAAGTTTGCAGTGTGGAGAAGGTTGTGATCATCTTGATTTCCCAGTTATTATTAAATAATATGTTTTTTAATAAATATAAAAATCTAACAAAACTTTTTTTAGCATTTATATTCGCTTATTTATTAAGTAGTTTTTCGATAAAGAATGTCTTTTTAGCTAATTCTCCGAGAGTAAGACCTAATTTAGATCAGTATCTTTTGGCGAAAATTAATAACACTAAAGATAATATACTGGCAAAGTTTAATTTTAACTTCCTTCCTTCATTTAATTGGCCAAATCCCCCTAACATTGCTCTTAACACTTCCAGTCAGAATCGTGATGAAGTCATTAATTTTTTAAAAAATAATTTAAAGCCGATAACCAAAGGAGTAAACGCGGCAAAAAAAGATAATTACATTTATACCGAATTTACGATGAGTGAAATCGAGTGGATACAGATCACATATACTTTGAAAAATGGCCAGACAATGACAATTGAATATCCCAAAGGTACCAGTCCGCCGCCGAAGGAGATTTATGAAAACTAATTTGCTATTTGATTTTTAATATTTTATATTTAATTTAAGATCCCTCGACGGAGTTTATCCTGAGATTGCTTCGTCCTCCGAATCGGAGGACTCGCAATGACATCGAAGGGCTCAGGATGACAGGAGAGAGGGGATAGGATCCCGACTTTCGTCGGGATGACAGAGGAAAAAACTATAATTTATGACAAACGTAGATATCTCAAAAAGAAAATTAACTCATGATCAAAAAATAATTTTTGGAGAATTTTTAAGTAATTTTGCTTTAGCTTGGTTGAGTTTTGGTCTTATAGCACCGGTATTTAGCCAAATTGAAAATATTACTAGTTTTATTGTTAAATTAGTATCTACAATAATTGCATCAATAATACTTATGATATTGTCTTTAAATTTAGTAAAATGAATTATGACATTTAATTTTGATACATACTACGCTATAATCACGATTTTTATTTTAATATTTGCTTTAATTATTTATTATTTTTTTATCAGAAAACCATAATATGTTTGATCTGAACAATATATTAATGATAGTTTCACTGGTATTTGGGTTTATCGTACTATATATAGTTATAAAGAAAATATAAAATTATTATGTACATCGGTCCATTTTATTTCGACACAAAAGAACTTTTTTTAATATTGGCAGCAATATTATTAGGTCTATCATCTTTTTTTGGCTGGAGTCTCTGGTGGTTTGACCGCCGGTCATTATTAACTCTAATTATCTTGGTGTTGATTACCAAAGGATTATTGCCCTCGATTCACAATGAAGCTTTTTTTATCCTGGCGATCGTCGCCATATTTTTGACACTTTATTTACCAATTTTTCAGGTAGTCTTATTTTATTTCCTAAGCTTTTTAATGTTTAGGGTGTTAAAGGTGATATGAGAAAAATTCAACGGGGTGAAATCGCTACTATCGTTACCATCGGTTCATTGGTTTTTATCTTAATCGTCACCATTGCCTCAACCTTCTTTTTTAAGAAACCGCAGATAACTTCGACAAAAGCGGTTGGTACTTGTTCTTCTCCAAATTCTTGCGATTATTCCCCTATGTGCATATGCGGTACTACTTCTGATACAGGGTGTTCTCCTCCAAAATTATGTTGTAAATCCTGTGCGTCACCAACCCCAAAACCACCAACCGCCACCCCAAAACCACCAACTGCGACGCCAACACCTATTTGTGGAAGTAGTGATCGGTGTCTTCTTAGCCCAAATGTTTGTGGATATAAATGTGATTGGGGTGACTGTGGTATAGGTTGTGCATGGAATCAAAGGTATGTCACCATTGGTAGTGGAAATGCATGTTGTGCGAGTTCCAGTTCAGGATGTGAAGTTTTTCAGGGTTGCGTAGCTCCAACTTCGACTCCAGGCCCAAATGATCCCACCAACACTCCGACCCCGACCAGGACCCCGACGCCGACCCGGACGCCAACTCCAGGCGGGCCGACTAAGACTCCGACTCCTTCTCCAACACGCACACCCACTCCCACCCCGACTCTGTTTAAATGTACAGATAAATGTAGCGATAACTATGATTATACGGAAGCTTATGAATATTATTCAACTACATCAGATTGTAAAAATGTGGTGGGTTCGCCGGCACCCAAATA
>Ga0180732_1001888_pt1 | contig 11985 bp, 13 predicted proteins | sample KR11_01MetaG_FD_148674 | JGI IMG/M metagenome (GOLD analysis project Ga0180732, IMG submission 148674) | Groundwater microbial communities from the Olkiluoto Island deep subsurface site, Finland - KR11_0.1 MetaG | ecosystem: Environmental > Aquatic > Deep subsurface > Groundwater | place...
GTTTGAAATATTATAAAAGGAAATCGGAAGTGATATATCCGGGGTTTGATGTTATTTATTGGCAAAAAATTAAAAATGTCATTCTGAGCGAAGCGAAGAATCTAGCAAAGCGTAAACTTCGTTTACTAGATCCTTCGGTCACTTCGTTCCCTCAGGATGACAAGAGAGAGAGGGATAAAAATTACTTTCTCATTGTTTCAAGACTTGAACTATATAAGAAAATTGAATTGGTAGTTGAAGTTTTTAATAAATTAAATAAACCGTTAATTGTTGTTGGTGAAGGGACGGAAGAAAAGAAATTAAAACAAATTGCGGGTAAGAATATTGCTTTTCTATCGAAACTGTCTGACGTCGAGTTAGGAAACCTTTATTCAAATGCTCAAGCTCTGATTATGCCGCAGGAAGAAGATTTTGGTTATGCATCCTTGGAGGCGCAGTTTTTCGGTTGTCCAGTAATAGCCTATAAAAAAGGAGGGGCAAGAGAAACAGTTATTGAAGGAGAAACTGGAATATTTTTTGATAATCAAAACCAAAAAAATCTAAGGGAAGCAATTGAAAGATTTAACAAAATTAAGTACAATTTGAAGATAAAGACGGTAAGATTTGGTTTAGATAATGTAAAAAGATTCGAGAAGGAAATATTTATTAAAAGTTTTTTAATGTCATTGCGAGAAGCGTTAGCGACGAAGCAATCCCAGTAAAAGAAGAGATTGCTTCGCTTCATTTCATTTCGCTCGCAATGACAACGATAACTTATGAAGGCAATAATATTTGCTGGAGGAACAGGTACAAGACTTTGGCCGTTATCCAGGAAAAATTCACCAAAACAATTTGAGAAAATCGCCGGAGAAGAATCTACTTTAGAACTAGCCGTTAATCGGTTATTCCCAGAAATTGATTATAAAGATATTTTTATTTCTAGCAATATTAAGTATAAAGAAATAATTAGAAAAAAAATACCTCAGATTCCAGAAGGAAATTTAATTCTTGAGCCGGAAAAAAAAGACGTTGGACCGGCTATTGCGCTTGCAACAAGTGTTTTATATAGACTTAATCCTGATGAGCCAATTGCCATACTATGGAGCGACCATTTAGTCAAAAAAGAAGATTTATTTAAAAAAATAATCAAATCAGCGGGTTCTTATATAAAGAAAAATCCAAATAAAATAGTATTTATTACTCATAAACCAAGATTTCCAAGCGTTAATTTAGGATATGTAAATTTTGGCAGTAAGATAATGAATCAAAATGGTTTTAATTATTATGAATTTTTAGGGTTAAAATACCGTCCTAGTAAAAAGATTGCAAAAACTTTTTTTGATTCCAAAAACTATGCTTGGAATTTAGGTTATTTTGTTACTACGCCAAGATTCATATATAATGCTTATAAAAAATTTTGTCCTGATATTTTCAATAACATTGAAAACATTACTAAGTTTTATGGAAAAAAAGGTTTCGAAAAATATCTTAAAGATAATTATGGAAAATCAGAGAGTATTAGTTTTGATAACGCAATTCTTGAGAAATTAAATAAAAAGGACGCCTGTGTAATAGTTGAAGATATTGGTTGGAGCGATGTTGGTTCTTGGGAAGCTTTAAAAGAAGCTTTACAGATCAATCAGAATGAAAATATTACCCAAGGGGACATTTATCTTGAAAAAGTTTCCGACTGTTTGATTTATAATTATGAAAATAAAAAATTAATTGTTGGGGTAGATTTAAAGGATGGAATTATTATTAACACTCAAGATGTTCTTTTGATTACGACAAAACATTCAATGCCTAAAATAAAAAAAATTGTTGAAAGTTTCAAAGGAACTAAAAACGATCATTTAACTTAATGCATATGATGACTTTATTTTTTGGTGAACAATATATAAAGTGTTTAAAAAGGATTATTGACATTATTGGAACGATATTTTTACTTATATTATTTTTTCCAATATTTGTTGTGACTGCGATTTTAATAGTCATTAATTCAGACGGTCCAATATTCGCCGATGTTCCTGAGAGAATAGGAGAAAAAGGAAAACGTTTCAAAATGTATAAATTTCGTTCGATGATTACTAATGCCCACTATATGTTACGGACTGATCCTCGTTTCACCAAACTATATGATCAGTATAAAAAAGGGAGTTACAAGTTAAAAAGAGATCCTCGAATAACCAACATTGGAAAATTTATAAGACGTCATTCAATTGATGAAATACCTCAATTAATTAACGTTTTATTAGGCGAAATGAGTTTGGTTGGCCCGCGAGCGTATTATCCGGATGAACTGGAAAATCAACTAAGAAAATATTCTCATACAAAAAAATTAGTAAATAAAGTATTGTCAGTTAAGCCAGGAATAACTGGTTTGTGGCAAGTGTCTGGGAGATCGGAGATTAATTTTGATAAAAGAATTGCAATTGACGCAGAATATATTAAAAATATTTCTTTATGCAATGATTTGAAAATTATTATTAAAACACCTATAGTTATGATTAGTGGTTGGGGGGCAATTTAAAGTTAAAATAACCTATGAGAAAAAAAACTGTTTGGAAAAAACTTTTACCGGTATTGTTTGTTCTGTTAGTTCTTGGTTATCTTTTTGTCTTTCGCCCAGTCATTAAAATAAATAAAGAGGTGAGGGCGCTTATTACTTCTGCAAAAGAATTAAAATCTACTTTTTCTAAGAATAATATTGATCTTTTAAACAGTAAAATGAGTAATTTTTCTTTGGAGTATGAGACCTTTGAAAAATCAGCTAAGTCTATCTATTGGGCATCTTTTATTCCTTACGTCTCGGATTTTAGAATGGGAGTTGAGGCAGGTTCATATGTGATAAAAGCAGCCGGAGAAACAATTACCGCTATTACCCCTTATGCTGATTTAATTGGATTTAAAAAGGGACAAGTGTCATTTGTTGAAAAATCTGCTGAGGATAGATTGCAAACTGCAGTGATGACTCTTGACAAAGTGTTGGGAAAGATCGACGTTATTTCAAATGATATTAAAGAAGCAGAAGATAGAATTAATAAGATTGATCCGTCAAGATATCCAAAAAAAATAGGAAAAACACTTATTCGTGAAAATATTATTAATGTCAAAGAACAGTTCAAAGGAGCATCATCTTTATTTGTTGATGCCAAACCATTAATAAAAAGATTGCCAGAGATATTAGGAGGCAATAAAGAAAAAACTTATTTAACGATATTTCAAAATGATAAAGAGAGAAGAGCCACCGGTGGTTTTTTTACTTTTTATGCAATCTTTAAAGTAAATAAAGGAAAATTATCAATTTACCGATCCGAAGATATTTATTCACTTGATCAGACCATTTCTCCTCATCCAAAAGCGCCTAGGGAAATATTAACATATCACAAGGGAGTAAGCCAATTTTATCTTAGAGACAGTAATCTTTCTCCTGATTTGGTTGAATCAATCAAGTTATTTGAAAGCTTATATCAAAAAAGTGGCGCCAAAGTAGCCTATGATGGAATTATTTTAGTTGATTCTAAGATACTTGTTGATATGTTAACGATTTTTGGTGATACAGAATCATCGGGAATTAGATTTTCCGCAAAAATTGATAAAAGATGTGATTGTCCTCAAGTAATTTATACTCTGTTTGATATTGTTGATCGGCCGGTAGGTTATTTAAAAGAAAATAGAAAAGGGGTTTTGGGTGATTTAATGTATGCGCTTTTTTATAAAGCTCTTGGTTTTTCACCATCAAAGTATTGGGGGACGCTGGCGACTACAATGTATAAAAATCTCCAAGAAAAACACATACTTTTAAATTTTACCGATCAAGAAATTCAAAAGTCTGTCGAAAAACTTGGTTTTGCAGGAAGAATAGATAGTTATGAAGGTGACTATCTTCATGTAAATAGTGTCAACTTTGCCGGTGCTAAGTCAAATTTATTTGTTTCAGAATCGACTAAATCTATTGCTAAGAAAGGTAATGGCGGGTTAATTAATAAAGAAGTAACGGTTGAGTATAAAAACCCATATCCTGCTTCTGATTGTAATTTAGAAAGGGGTGGTCTTTGTCTTAATGCAATTTTAAGAAATTGGGTGAGATTCTACGTTCCAAAAGGATCAAAATTAATAGAATTCAAAGGATCAACAAAAAAAGTACAAACATATGATGAACTTGGAAAAACTGTCTTTGAAGGCTTTTTAGAAGTACCAACAGAAGGAAAAGCCACCGTTGTTGTCACCTATACTCTTCCCCAAGATCTTAGTAAAAAAGATTATTCTATTCTAGTGCAAAAACAAGGGGGAACCGATAATCAAAAGTTAAGAATTGAACATGAAGGTAAAATTCTATTTGATGGATTATTGAATGTTGATAAGGTAATAAAATCCTTATGAGTCAGGGCGTTAAGATAGAAGGATTTATCTTTAAAAAAACTTCTCTTTTGAATCGTGATTTAATAATCACTATTTTTTGCCGGGAATTCGGACGAATAAGAATTTTTGCTAAAGGGATAAAGAAATTAACCAGCAGGCGTAGCCCCCACATCGAGACTGGAAATTTAATCAAGGCCGTCTTATCTAAAAACAAAGATTATTATTTTCTCCAAGAGACAGATCTAATTTCTGGATTTTCTCAGATTAAAAAAAATCAGTCAAAGTTCCAGTGTCTTTATTTATTCCTATTTATATTAGAAAAACTTCTTCCTGAAAATCAAAAAGAAGAAAAAATGTACAAATTACTTAAATCTTTTATGATCAGTCTTTCAAAAAGAGATGATTATAAAGTAATAATGACTGATTATTTTAATAAGACGGCCTCATTATTAGGTTATCAAGAAAGAGATAAGGATAAAGATTTAATCGAGATTACAGTTTTTATTGAAGAAATTATTAATGAAAAACTACCGGCTTTTAATATATAATGAATTATGGACGAAATTATTTCACTTTGCAAAAGACGAGGTTTTTTTTATCCTTCTTCTGAGATTTATGGAGGCTTAGCCAATACCTGGGATTTTGGTCATTATGGTGTGCTTTTAAAAAATAATCTTCGGGATATATGGTGGAGAAAATTTGTTTTAGAAAGAGACGACATGATAGGAGTTGATGCCTCAACTATTCTTTCTCCCCGCGTTTGGGAAGCCTCCGGTCATTTAACCGGATTTAATGATGCTCTGGTTGACTGTAAAAAATGCCATTTTCGTACTAGAGCAGATTATCTTATCGAGAGCAAACTAAAGAAGAAAGTTGAAGGGCTAGAGGTAGCTGAATTATCCAAAATAATAAAAGAAAATAAATTGGGATGTCCTAAATGCGGATCAAAGGAGTTAATGGATGTTCGTAAATTTAATTTGCTTTTTGAGACTAAAATTGGGATAATCGATGATTCTAAATCAACTGCTTATTTAAGAGGGGAGCTGGCTCAGGGTATTTTTATGAATTTTAAAAATACTTTAGATTCTTTGAGGGTAAAAATTCCTTTTGGAATTGCTCAGCAAGGTAAGGTCTTTCGAAATGAAATCACTATGGGTCAATCAGTTTTTAGAACCTTAGAATTTGATTTGATGGAATTTGAATATTTTATCAATCCCAAAGACTGGGAAAAAATATTTACTTATTGGCAAAAAGAAATGTGGCAGTTTGCTCTTGATATAGGATTATCAAAAGAAAACATTAATTGGCGAGAGCATGAAAACCTTGAAAGATCATTTTATTCAAAAAAGACGGCCGATATTGAATATAAGTTTCCATTTGGCTGGAAGGAACTTTGGGGAATCGCTTATAGGACTGATTATGATCTAAAAAATCATTCTTTAAAATCAGGAGTTGATTTAAGTTATAAAGACCAAAAAACGGGTGAAAAATATATTCCTCACGTCATTGAACCGACTTTTGGTTTGTCACGCTTAATCATCGCAATTTTAGTAGAAGCTTTTAAAGAAGAAGAAGTCAATGGGAAAAAAAGAATTTATTTAAAGATTAAACCACAGTTGGCACCTATTAAAGTAGCGATATTTCCATTACAAAAAGATGAAAATCTAAAAAAAATAGCAGGTGATATTTATCATGAAGTAAAAAAAACCTTTACGGCCGAGTTTGATGACGCCGGTAATATTGGCAAAATGTATCGAAGACAAGATGAAATTGGGACACCTTATTGTGTTACTATTGATTATCAGACGAAAGAAGACAAATCGGTAACGGTTCGTAATCGTGACACAATGACCCAAGAGAGAATAAAAATTGATAATTTAAACAATTATCTGGAAGAAAAATTACAAAATTAATTTTATTATGAAACTAAACAAAAACATCTATATTATAGGTACGGTTTTATTGGTATTATTAGTATCAATTTTTATTCTTTTTGGAAGGAAACAACTACCAAAAGAAATAAATAATGAAATATCTCCATCTGAGGAATTAATTCTGACAATCGATAACTCCGTTAAAGTTAGTTTGGATAGTATTTCCGGCAATAAGGAATTATCATTGAAAGTAAGCAATATGCCAAAAAACACTCAATCGGTTGATTATGAACTGTCTTATAAAACAGCGCAGCAAGGTCTTCAGGGTATCATTGGTACGATTACAAACGAAGGAGACAGTTTTGAAAAGAAATTAACCTTAGGTACTTGTTCGTCCGGTACTTGTGTCTATCATCAAGTAGTGGGAAAAATAAAATTGACCTTAAAATTTACTGGAGAATATGGCGAGAAAATATTTGAAAAAGAATACGAATTATAGATTGGAAGGGGGTGTTTCAATTTATGCCGATAATTAAATCAGCTAAAAAAAAGGTGAGAAAAGACAAAAAAAGAATAGTTCATAATGCGATTCATATATCTGCCTATAAAAGAACCTTAAAACAACTAAAAAAAGGAGGAAAAAATGTCACTCAGTTGATAAAGAAATTTTACTCTCAGGTAGATAAGGCAGTAAAAAAGAATATTATTCACAAAAATAAAGGACAAAGATTAAAATCTAAAATCGGTAAATTTATTTCTAAAAAATGAAGTATAAAATAAATCTGATGCCTAAAAAAGAAACTTCTTTGGTGGAGGAGGTTTTTTATTTTGCCTTGAATTATTTTCGTTACATTATTATTATTACCCAGTTAGTTGTTATTGGAGTATTTTTTTATCGTTTTCAGATTGATCAAAAAATAATTGATTTAAAAGAAGCAGTTGATCAGAAAAAGGAAATAGTTAATATAGTTTTGCCATTACTCAATGAAGCTAGCCGGATAGATAAAAAAACTACTGAAATTGAAAAAATTATTGATAAGCAAAACTCTTTTTCTTCAATGATCTCTTATTTATTATCTGTTTTTCCAGAAACTGTCACTTTAACTAATTTTGAAAGTAATAATGACTCTTTGAAAATTGCGGGAATTGCCAGCAATCCAAAACATTTACAATCTTTTTACAATTTGCTAAAAAAGGAAAAAAAATTTAATTTAATTGAATTTCAAAACATTAAAAAATCCGACACAGGGTATAGTTTTACGATTGCTTTAAATAAATATGCAAAAAACTAAGATATCTAATTCAATTTTTACTAAAAAAACAAGAGATTATACTTTTGTGATCCTTTTTTTGGTTGTTTTCTCTATATTTATATTAGCTGCGATTAAACCGTCTTTGACGACGGCAGTTTCTTTAAAAAAAGAAGAAGCCGATTTAAAAAGAATTGATAATTTATATGAAAGTAAAATTTCAGATATAACTCTTATTCAATCACAGGTGGAAGAATATAGGGACGATCTTTATTTACTTAATGAAGCGGTATCTCAATTTCCTGAGGTAAATAAAATGATAGAAGACGTAAAAAAAATTGCAGATAAAAATAATTTTAATATTAAAAAGGCCAGTATGTCCGATGTTAATTTATCCCAGAATAAGAAAAAACTTGATAAAGTTAGTTTGATAATTGAAGGAAAAACTAATTTTGATAATCTCATTCTATTCGTCAATGATCTTTTTTTGCAACGGAGATTAAAAACTATTCCTAAAATGACGATTACAAAAGATATGGAAGCATCAGGGGAAGCAGAACTAAAAGTTGTTTTAACAGTTGAGGGATATTATTTATGAATAAAAAAGAAATATTTATATTATCAGTTGGTATTTTTTTAACAGTTTTTGCCTGGTTAATTGCCGACATTTATCATGCAGCAACTTTTGATAAAATAAAAGTGAAGGCAGAAATCCCGACTTTAAATAAATATCAGTTAAAAAAAGATGTATTTGAAAAATTAAAACAAAAACTTAATTAATTATGATTTATTCCAAATTTTATTTCAGAAAAAATTTAAAGATCTCTAATTATTTAGGAATAAGTTTGATCCTGTTTATTGTCTTATTATTTACATTTTTGATAACTTTTAATAAATCGTCTTTTAAGACCGGCAAGGAAGAAGTAAAAATGGTAGAAATTACCAATCTTAGACCTATTCAGGCAACTATTGTCTGGCAAAGTAATAAAAAAGAAATCGGCTCGATAACTTATGGAGAACAAGAAAAAAACCTAAATAAAGTTGCTCTTGACGATCGAGACGTTGTTGAAAAGAAAAACAATTATCAAAATCATTATGTAACTGTTCGAAGCTTAAAACCGGATACAACTTATTTTTTTGAGATTAATTCCAATGGAAAAGCTTTTTTCTTTAAGACACCTTCGTTATCAGCTTCAAAAAACAATTTTAATCAATTTTTTAGTAAAGTTATAAAAGCCAATCTAGTCCCGGAGAGCAATGCTTTAGTCTTGCTTTATATTGATACTGTCAGTCCTTTATCAGCCTTGACAAAAGATTCAGGCGAATGGCTCATTCCTCTGAATTCTTTTTATGAAAAAGACAGCTTAAAAGAAAAGATTTTGTCTGGAAAAGAAAAAGTAAGAATAGAGATAATCAGTGAAAATAACGAAAAATCAACAATAAGTACCTATTTAAATAAACTGTCCACAATATCCGAAACCATAATTATGGCAAAAAATTATAGTTTTATTAATGACGAAAATGTTTTATCAGCCAGCACATCAATATCAGAGGAAAAACAAAATAAAGTTGAAATAAGTTATCCTCAAGAAAAAGCAATTATTCCAGGGAGAATACCTTTAATACAAGGCGTAGGCGTACCAAATAAAGAATTTAATATCGTTTTAAATTCCAAGAAAACTTTTTCCGCTAAGGTAATATCAAACAGTCAGGGAGAGTGGAGTTATCTGCCGCCTGAAAACTTAGAATTGGGGTCGCATAACATCACAGTGACGACAGTCGGTTTTAATGGAGAGAAAGTGATCTTGACAAGAAATTTCACGCTCATATCAAATGAAACCACTGAAGGAAAAGTTTTAGGAGTGGCTAGCGGAGAACCGACGATTTATCAATCGCCGTCACCAACAACAGAGGCAATAACACCTATTGTAGTTAGTCCGACTATTTTTGTGGCAGGCGGAGCCGATTTTTCAAATTTATTATTAGGAAGCTTTTCATTTTTTGCAGTTGGATTAGGATTAATTTTAATTTTTTAAGATAATAACCTATGGATTTATTTAATGTATTAACTTATTTAAACAAATTAAGCTTAGTGGCTTTTTTTATTACAGCAATTGTTTTGATATATCAAGTAATAATAATGAAAAGAGACAATAATAAAAAAAGCTCAACTCCAGTTATTCCTAATTTTAATGAAAATATGGTTGTTCCTGTGAAAAATTTTACTTCTATCAATGAGGAAAAATTAATTCATAAAACCCAGCCAATGCCGAAAAATATTTTTTTTCCTATTATTGGAATTACAATCATCTGCCTAATCTTGGTCATCTATTTAATTACCAAACAAAACAAGCAAGTGGACATTGTTGTGGATACCAATAAAATAGCTCCAACTACCCAGCCATCTATTTCACCTTCGCCCGCATCTGCGGCTATTCCGACTGGGATTCCCAAGCCCTCTATTTCACCTTCACCTACTTCTGTTGCTATTCCGACAAGAATTCCAACAACATATAATAATGAAACAGTAATTGCTTATATAACTCCAAAAGATCAGTTAGTTGAAAATACACCTACGATTTCTTTTACTGCTTCACCAACAAAAACTGGTACCCTTCCTTTAACCGGAGCAATAGAAAACAGTTTGATCGTAACGGTAATTTCAGGATTCTTGATTGTTTTAGCTTTTGTTTTTTAACTCCTGGCAGTCAGCTCTATTTTCAAGATAGCATTTGATGTATTGATGAATGATTGAAAAGCTACCGTCTTTTGGTATCAACACCCAGGCACCATTATATTTATCAGAAATCACGGGGTTGGTAAACAAGTCTTCGGTCAGAGTGATTTTTTGCTGGGCGAGTTTTTTATTAAAAAGAATTTTTTTAATAATTATCGCCACCTGCTGATTTGAAATATCCCTTTTAATTATCTGGTCAAGAATGTCATACAGTTCTCCGTATTTTTTAATATTGGGGGTTTTTACGAGACTGATCAGTTTATTTTTTACAGCTTCAATGATTTTTTGCTGCCTTTGTTCGCGGGCAAAATCCGTCCCTTCTTCGCTTTCCGAATATCTTGAGCGGACAAATTTCAAAGCCGCGTCTCCATCCATGGTTATCTCTCCTTTGTTAAAGGTAATTGTTTCGTAGCGGCATTTATAGGTTTTGTCACCATCACAGTCATCATCTTCGCGGCCGGCAACAGGATATTTTTTGTCGGTAAATGATCTTTCAACATTCACCTCTATTCCTCCCAAAAAATTAATCAGTTCTTTAAAATGATCAAAGTCAATTACGGCTGCATACTGGATAGGCAGCCCGATCACGGATGAGATTTCCGCTTTGGCTAAAACTAAACCTCCCTGCCCTGGTTTTTTTGCCTCACCGTAGGCGTAGGCAGAGTTTATTTTGTCATCCAAAGTATCGCTCCAGATATCACGGGGAAGGGAAACGGTCGACAGTTTATTGGTTTTAAGATTATAGCTGGCAACGGTGATTGAATCGGATAAATTTGGACCGTCATGGTCGCCCCCGGCAATACCAAGCAGGACAAAGTTAACCTGATTATCAAAAGATTTGAGGCCGTCCAAAGATAGCAAAGCCTGAATAGGCGATACCTTAAGTGTCTTAGTGACAAACTGATAGTAAGGTCTTATTATGACAATTACGATAATCAATAGCCCAATAAAAAAAAGAGTCCATTTATGGAAACTGTTCATATGAGAATTTGTGATAATATTATAATTCATGAAATCCCAGATAATCAACCAATTAAATAATAAACAAAAAGAAGCAATTGAAAAACTTGGAGGTCCATCAATTATTTTAGCCGGGGCGGGGTCTGGCAAAACCCGGGTATTGGTCAGCAAAGTAATTAATTTGATTGAAAATCATCATATTAACCCGCGGTCAATTATTATGATTACTTTTACCAATAAGGCGGCCGCGGAAATGAAATCAAGAATAAAAAATTACCATTTGGGTTTTATCGGAACATTCCATTCTTTTTGCGTGAGAATATTGCGGATTGAAGGACAGTTGATAGGCTTAAAAAATAATTTTTTGATTTATGACGATGATGACCAAATATCTTTAATAAAATTAATCATTAAAAAACTAAATATTAGAAAAAAATATACTCCGGCCTATTATTTAAACCGGATATCCGGAGCAAAAAATATGCTAATCAGCCCCCTCCGGTATTTTGAGTTATTTTCTGACTCGATTTCCAAAGATATTGCCCTGGTGTATAACGAATACCAGCAGGAGCTGAAGAAAAACAGCGCTTTGGACTTTGATGATTTAATTATGACAACGATAAGTTTATTTAACAAAAACAGAACTGTCTTAGCCAAATATCAAGATAAATACCGCTATATTCTTGTCGATGAGTTTCAGGATACCAATTATGCCCAGTACATTTTAACAAAATTATTGGGGAAAAAATACCAGAATGTCACCATAGTCGGCGACTTTTCCCAGAGTATTTATTCCTGGCGGGGGGCGGAGATAAAAAATCTG
>Ga0180732_1001889_pt1 | contig 11977 bp, 11 predicted proteins | sample KR11_01MetaG_FD_148674 | JGI IMG/M metagenome (GOLD analysis project Ga0180732, IMG submission 148674) | Groundwater microbial communities from the Olkiluoto Island deep subsurface site, Finland - KR11_0.1 MetaG | ecosystem: Environmental > Aquatic > Deep subsurface > Groundwater | place...
TGATTATGAAGGATTACCATTTGATAATATAGCAGTACAAGAATGGATTACTCCAAGAATAATAGAAATGCCAAGACAATATCATCGGCAAGGATCAGATACTGAATATGCACAAACAAATAATGTTATATATAGTATTAACATAAATGTTAAGAAATCAGGGGCAACTACTACTGATAAACATTATGCATTAAGAGATGATGTAGTAAATTATTTTAGAATAGGGCAGGATATTTCTTTAAGAGATTATGCTGCATCTGGAAGCACTTTGATTTGCTATATGAGAGTAAGGGATTTATTAGAAGATAGTTCATTAATGGATGACCCTGATTTGATGAAATATAAAGTAAAATTTGAACTCGACTTTACTGAAATGGTAACGATATGATACTATCCAATATAACAAATATGAAACGGTGCTTTGATAGTTATGTGAAAACTAATTTATCAGGTGTAAGTATTGATTTTGAAGGATTGCCATTTGATAATTTGGCTGTTAGTGAATGGATACAACCAAGAATAATTGATGGATATGATAATAGAAGTTATAGAGATAGTGAAGTAAAACAATCGGCGACAATACTTTATCAGATAAATGTATTTGTTAAGAAATCAGGAGCAACTACTACTGATAGAGTTTATGCGATAAGAGATATGATAGATACTTGTTTTAAAATAGGGAAAGATATAGTATATACAAGTTCATCAGGAAGTACTTTAGCAATTGCAAGAGTAAGAGAATTAAAAAACGATTTTCCAATAGGGGATGATAATGAATTAAGCCAGTATATTTTGGCGTGGGAAATTGACTTTAACGAAGTTTAGGAGGTAACAAAAAATGGATGATAAAAAAGCAAGAGAGTTATTAATTAAATCTGGTTTGTCAGAGAATAAAGCCAAAGAAGTAAGCGGTCATTTGGCGAGAGAATTTAATAAGGATCAAGAACATCATAAGAAGAAAAAAGAAATTGATGTAAGTGAAGTAGTTGCTCGGTCTAAAAAGGGATTTGTAAATAATTATGATGATAAAAATTTATCTGAAGTAATTACTAAGGAATAAGGAGGTAATGTAAAATGTTATTTCAAGGAAAAGATGGAGAGTTAAGACTTTATGATTATGGGAATGATGGCACCACATATTATATGAAAGTACTCTTCTGTGAAATGAATTATGATGGGCCTGTTGCAAGACCAAGAACAGAAGAAACATTAATAATGGATAGAGGTAATTTCGATAGTAATGCTCATTATGTAGAAGGCAATGACGAACCAAGATACGCTCCTATCCCTATTACTTTTTCATGCAGATTAGCTGATACAGTAAACACAAGAGCGTTGGCGGACTGGCTTAGTGGTGCAACTAATATTCCTAATGTTGCTGGTGGCACTACAAGAATTTATTCATTTGATGGAGTAACTTCTATTGATGGAAATACTTTACCAGCATTTAGAGATACAGGAAAGCAATCCTATCGGGTTGAAATGCTTTGGGATGGAACAAGTGATATAGGTTTTAAAAGTGATGAAGTGCATTTTAAACCTGGCGAAAGTAAAATAACCGAATCAGCAGAAGGGTTGACGTTATCTTGTAACGGACAAGTATTTGGTGATGTAACAAGAATTACTTCTTTTACAAGCAGCGTAAGTCCTTTCAGGGCGTGGTATTAAATAAAAGGAGGGAATAGAAAATGATCTTTCAAGGTAAGGATGGAGAATTAAGAATAATTGAATTTGGTTTGAATGGTACTACTCGGTATCTTAAAGTACTATTCTGTGAAATGAATTATGATGGGCCGATAGCTCGTCCTCGTACTGAAGAAACTCTTATAATGGATAGAGGTAATTTTGATAGCAATGCTCATTATATTGAAGGTAATGATGAGCCTCGTTACGCTCCTATTCCAATAACTTTTAGTTGTAGGGTTGCGGATACCACTCATAGTAAAGTGTTATCGGAATGGATAAGTGGAACAACTAAAATATCAGGTGTTACACAATTATATTCTTTCAAGGGCAATACTTCTATTGATGGCAATGCTTTACCTAATTTTGTAAATAGTACAGCTAAATATGCTTATCGTGTTGAAGTGCTTTGGGATGGTACAAGTGATTTAGGTTTTAAAAATGAGGAAGTATATTTTCCGCCAAGTGAGCAGAAAATAACTGAATCAGCAGAAGGGTTAACATTATCTTGTAATGGGCAAGTGTATGGCGATGTAACAAGAATTACTGCTTTTACAGCAGGAGCAACAGCAATATAAATTTTAATTTATAACAAAAGGAGAAATAATAGTGGAAACAAAAAAAATTACAGAGTTAGTTGAAGGTGAGAATCTTTTTACTTCCAATGGTGTTAGTAATATTAAGGTAACAAAAAACGGACAAGTAGTTTGTTTGGAAGTCCCTATTGTATCATCTGGTATTACTGAATTAATTGATTCGTTTGATAAGAGTGCTCCTAAAGCTCCTGTTAAGGATGTTAAAGTTACTCCTGATAGTCCTATGGGCAAAGATATGGGAGTTACTAAAAATGAATGGGTTAAAATTCGGGATACTTCTGATCAGGATTACTTAGAGAAAAAGCAAAAGCATGAAAGTTCACTTGGTATAGCAATAGTACTAAAAGGTATGGCAGTAGAGATAAAAGATAAGTCTGGAAATATAGTTGAAGAGCCTGATAAAAAAGTTGAAATCATGCGAAATATGGGAATGTCAGGAGAGCAATTTTCCCAGATGGTAGCAGACATTCAATCTTTGACTAAATGGTCAGAGGAGGAGAAGAAAGATTTTTTCGTTTAGCGATGGGCTTAATGCCTGTCAAAGTAAAAGATCATACAGGGAAAGTAATTAGTGAAAAAATTGATTATAAACATAGAACAATACTCAACTTGGAAATGTATATTTGCAAAGAGTATTTACATGGAATGTTACATAGTACTTTTTTAAAACTTGATCATGTTGAAAGACTTAAATGGTATTTATTTGAAGAGATGGAGCGAGAGCGGGAAAGACTTTCTAATGAAGAAGAGATTAGTAAAATGAAAGAAGAGCGGGAGAGGAGTAAGTAATTGGAAGAGCTAACTGTTCGTGTTGGAACAGACACTATGGGGTTTGAGAGAGGACTTGCAAGAGTAGGGAAAACTGTTGCTGGTTTATCTATGCAAGTTGCTAAGTGGGGAAGTGCCGCCACTGCCGCTGGTGCTGTTGCTACTATGTGGATTGGTATGAAGTTTGAACGAGCTTTAATGGAAACCGCTACTGTTGCCAATGCTTTTGGGAATGATTTAAAAGATCTTGAAAAGAAAGCAAGAGAGTTAGGAAAAACTACTGCCTTTACCGCTACTGATGCTGCTAAAGCTATGTATGATTTAGCAAGTGCCGGTTTAACTACAACAGAAGTTTTACAAGCAACAACTGATTCTATGAAATTTGCGGGTGCGACTAACTCTACTATGGCTCAAGCTACACAAATTGTTGCTGCAACAATAAAGCAATTTAATATGGAGGCCACTGAAAGTAAAAGAATTGTTGACACTTTTGCAAGTGCTATTACTGATTCATTGTTGACTATGGAGAGTTTAACAGAAGCAATGAAATATGCTGGTACTACTGGTGCATCATTAAGTTGGTCTTTAGAGCAAACTGTTGCTGCTGTTGCACAATTTTCAGATTTAGGCTTAGAAGGCAGTATGTCTGGAACAAATTTAAGAATGTCTATGTTGTCTTTGATGAATCAAACAGATAAATCAAGAGAAGCATTAAGGAGAATGAATTTAACTTTTAAAGATATAAATCCTGAAGCTCATGATTTTGGAGAAATACTTCTTACTTTAGGCAAAGCAGGTATAAGTTCTTTAGATGCAATAGATTTATTTTCATCAAGATCGGCAATGAATATGAAACAATTATCCAATCTTGCGGTACAAGGAACAACTGATTTTAAAGCAATGATTCAATCGTATGTAACAGGGCAGCAAGGAATTGGTAGAGCTGCTGAAATGTATAATAGAATGATGGATACTACTTGGGGAAAATTTAAAATAGTACTTTCTAATATACAAGATTTAGCTTTAACTGTTTTTGATTTATTTAAAGAACAATTAGGGAGTGCTTTTGATTATATAAGTGAAAAATTTATTAAATTATCAGAAGTAATAGAAGAAAATAAAAGTGGGTTGAAAGAATTTTTTAATATTTTAAAAGTTGGTTTAGAAGAAACGGCTACTGTTGCTGCTGAATCTGCTGGAGTTGTAGTTAAATTTTTTGCTGCATGGGGTGAATTAAGAAAAAAAGCAAGAGTATATGAACAAGCCCATATGGAAGGAACTACTGTTTTTCATATAAATATGGTAGAAAAATTAATTGCTGCCGACGAGGAGTATTTTGATGCTTATTGGGATCAACAAAAACAAGTAATAGAGCTTGATAAAAAAGCTGCTAAAGATAAAAAACAGATAAAAGAAGCAAATAGAATGAATCTGTCTGCATTAGAAGATATACTTAGTATCGAACAAGAAATATACAAATTAGAAACAATTGCTGGTAAAAAAGGTATAGATGCTTTAAATGCAAAGCATAAATTAGAACGTGAAGCAGTAGATGATTTAATTAAAAAAGCAAGAGATGCAAGTGCTGAAGGAATAGCACAAGCAAATCCTAAAGCTTCGCTTCAAGAAACAAGTAAAATGCTTGTAGAATTAGATAAACGAATGGCGCTATTAAGTAGTAAATATAAAGGAGCTTTATCTAAACAACAAGCATTAGAAATTTCTGATTTTGTTAAACAAGAATCTGAAAAAAATAAAAATAGTATAGAAGAAGAACAAAGAAAAATAGATGCTTTTAAAAACATTGAAAGAGAATACTCTTCTTATATGGCTACTGTTGGTTTATCAGGTCTTGCTTTAATTCAAGAACAAAATAGACAGGAAATAGAAGCTACAAAACTTAAATACGAAAGATTAATAATCGAATATGCTAATCACAAAGAAGAACTTGAAAGAATGCGTGATGCAGAAATAGGGGCGAAAACAAAAGTTGGTGGAGTAAAAGAACAAGAATTTATAAAAGGAGCAAAAGCACCAATTGAAGAACAACTTAAACAGTATAATGAATATATCCGTACTTATGGATTGGAAGGTTCAGAATTACAAAGAGTACAAGGCCAAATAGATATAGAGAATTTAAAAGAAGTATATGATGAAAAAATAGCAAAAGCAAGAGAATATATGGATGTAAAAGCGGCTGAAGCAGCAGTGGTTGATGAAATAGCTAAAAGATCATCAGAAAATCAGATAACATATGAAAAAGCTGTTGCTGATGCTAAAAAACAAATGTTAATGGACACTTTAAATAGTACTGTTGAAGGCTTTAGAACAATAGCTGAAGCAGGTGGCAAGTATAGTAAACAAGCATTTGCAATGTATAAAGCTACTGCAATAACACAAGCATTGATTAATACTTATACTGCTGCAACTGGTATTTTTAAGAATATTGCTTCTACTGCTTTTCTTGGGCCATTAGCTTTACCTCTTGCTTATGCGGGCGCTGCCGCTGCTATTGCCGCTGGTATGGGGCAAGTTGCTATGATTAAAGGCCAAGAAATGCCTTCTTATGATCAAGGCGGAATAAGTACTAAACCCGGAGTATATTATTCCGGTATTCCTGAAGCGCATATTCCTTTAAAAGATGGTAAAGTTCCCGTAGAAATTGCTATTAATACCAGAAAGCAAAACGAATACAAAAGAGATAATAAAGAAAATAATAATGTTATTAATTTTAATCAAGTAAAAGAATTAATTAATAACTCAAAAAGTACTTATGATAAAAAAACAATTATATCAGACAAAGAAAATAATAATGTTATTAATTTTAATCAAGTAAAAGAATTAATTAATACTACAAAACTAATTTCTTATGATAAAGGTGGAATAAATACTACACCACAAATATACTCTACTAATGTACCTGAAGCTCATATACCTTTAAAGGATGGTAAAGTCCCTGTAACAATAGGTGGTAAATATAATAATGCTGGAAGTAAAGTAGTTAACATAAATTACGTTATGGAGAATCCTACTTTTACAGATCAGGATACTTTAATAAGAACACAAGCCGCCATTGCTTCTGCTATTGCAACAAGAATAGTAAAGGAAATTGGTTCAAACGTAATAGTAAATGATTATAATTCTGATAAACCTATACGAAAAGTATTAAGAGGAGGCAGGTAAAATGGCAAGTGCTTTTGGTGCGGTTACTCCTACTTGGGTTTATCCTTTAGAACCTGAATATCATAACGTAACTACTCAATCAGAAAGTATGAAAAAGCGGTATTATAATGTTTCTGGTAGTTCTATCGCTCAATATAGATTAGTATTTGAAGGTATGTCAGACGCACAACATACTACTTTAAAAAATCATTTTAATGAATGTAAAGGTGATTATGATTCTTTTACCTGGCAAACTGTTCCAGCTTATATAGGAACTGATATGGTTGGACGATGGGTAAAAGGTAGTTTTAAAGAAGAAGTAAAAGCAAAACATTGGGAATGTGAAATAATGTTTGAGGTTGATATTCCATGAAAAGTTTACATACTGATGTTGTAACTGAAATTGATCTTTCTCAAAAAAGGCCAAGAGTATTATTCGAGTGCTATCTTGATAATCTTACTTTGACTTATGTAGCAGATAGAATAAATATTGTTTTTCCATTTGGAGATGTTACTACTTATACTGCTCTTGCAATTCAACTGGATGATATGGAGCAAACAATTGAAGGGCAGATAAATAGAGTAAATGTTTCATTCGATAATACTGCAAAGTATATGGGTGCATATGCAGCCTCATATGAGTTTGAAGGTAAGCAATTAATCATTAAAAGGGTATACTTAAATACATCTGGTAACGCTCCATCTGGCAGTACTATATATAATGAATTATTTAATGGTACTTTCGAAGCGCCAAAAGATGTAAATAGAAGTTGGTTTCAAATTTCTGCTACTGCTGGCAAACCATTAAGAAGAAAAGTATTACTTAAAAATTATAATCGGGAATGCAATCACGTAGCCGGTGATACTAATTGTAATAGAGATAATTTATTTGATTTAACTACTCTTAAAATAACAGGTGGTGGAGTTTCTTCTGGTAGTGCTACAACTTTAAATTCAAGTACTGCTTTTTCACAAACTACTTCTTATTGGAATCATGGAGTTATAGAAATTGGAATATCAGGTACTACATATAAAAGAAAAGTAAAAGAATATTCATGGTCTCCTTCTGGGTTAACAGGACAAATTACTTTTGACGTAACGTTGCCTTTATCTGTTGCTGCTGGTAGTGTATTTCAAGTAAAAAAAGGTTGCGATAAAAGATGGGATACTTGCGGTGCTTCATATGCTTATGGGCCTTCTGCTGATAATACTTTAAACTTTTATGGTTTTCAACATATAGGAACAAAAAGAGAAACAGGATAATATGATAAAAAGATTAGAATATCACAAAGAAGTATTTGCAATAAATGATTTAAAAAATGACGATCTATCTTTACTCAAAGGAAGTAAAAGTTCCTGGGTACAGTTTTTAGTAGAAAGGATAGATCAACTTTATATTTTTGTTAAGTATAACGAAGATGAATTACTTAATTATATGGTTTGCGCAAAAGACATTACCATCCCGATTAGTTCTTCTATATTAATACTTCATATAGCAAATGATTTATTTGTTAGCGAATTACTTGAACAAGCAGACGATTTAAGATCAAAATTAGGAGCAATGGAAGTACTAATAGAAACTGACGAAGAAGAGCTTTATAAACAATATGGATTTACTAAAAAATTAATTATAATGAAAAGAGAAATATAAATGGGCTGGTGGAGTAGTATAGTAAATACTGTTGAAGATGTAGTTGGTGTTGTTGCTAAACCTCTTGAATGGGCGATAGATGCTATTTCATGGTTTGCTGAAGCGTCAATAAATATAGTTAGTGGTGTTGGTTCTTTTTTTGGTGGTTTAATGCCGGATATGCCTTCTTCTCCTACTTATAGTAAGGATTCACCTACAAACACTATTGAAGAAGGGTTAGAAATTCCAAGAGCATATGGAAGGGTAAGACTTGGTGGAAATGTATTAAGAGTAAATACTCCTGATAGTGATGCATATGTAAAAATGCTTGTTGCTCATTGTGAAGGGCCGATAGATCAAATTCTTGCCTGGTATATTAACAATAAAGATATTACTACTCTTCAAAAACAAAATAGTATGTATTATGCGTATGCTTCCGGCACTACTACTCAAGGGATATTGCAAGTTAATGGTGCTGATTTATTCACTGAAAAACCTTGTGCATTTCGTGGATTGGCTTATAGTGGATTAAAATTAGATAAAACATCAGATGATATTGGCGGATCATTTCCATCTACTAATGTTGTTGCAAGATGTTTATTATGTACTCCTATTGCTAAGAATTTAACAAGCACTACTTATGCATGGACAAAATCAGGTTCTGGGGTAAGTGAATATTATTGTCGATTAGCTGATAGTAGTAATCCGGGAGTATCTTCTCCTCAGACTTTATATATAAAAGATATATCTAAAACAACAGCAATATTAGGAAGTTTAACTACTGGTACATGGAATTATGGTGATAATGATGCACTTGGTTATAGTGTTCCTTATGTTTGCTTAACTCAAGGTGATTCTGATTATGCTGACCCTGATGTTTCAGCATTAACTCATACTGTTAAAGTAGAAGAAGAAAAAACTTTTTCAAGAAATCCGGCAGTAATAATGTGGGATTGGTATAGGCATGTTGAAAATTATTCTGTTGGTGAATTAGATGATTTATCTTGGAAATCATTAGAAGTAGTTTGTAATCAAACCCCGATAGGAGAAGGTGGGCCAATACGACCTCCTGGCCCAAGTAGAGATACAGTAAAAGAAACAAGCCATTATGGGCAATCAAATTCAAATAATGCTTATAATTTTTATGGATGTTATGCTTTTGATATTAATAAAAGTATAGATGGAACTCATACTAGAAATCAATGGGAAAGTCGTAATATGGCGGCAATCCCTTTAATTGGTGATTGGCTTGGTCTAATTGGTGGCCCAGGAAGACAAAGACTTAATGTTGATCTTGGAGTAGAAGGAATATTAACAAAAATAGTATTAGTAAATGGGCATATAAACGGCGCTGAAACAGATAGAGGCATTAAAACTTTTTCTATGCAATGTAGTAATACTGCCTCTGATTTAAATATAGTTGGTTATTTAGGAACAGGTAGTAGTTGGGTTAGTATTCCACAAATAATTTTACCATCTCAATATTCTGCTACTACTCCTGAAGTTTCTTATGCAATTGGTGGGGTAAGTCAAACTACTATTCCATATCGCTACTATTCTTTAAAGATACAAGATAATCATGGTGATCCGCTAGTAATGGATTTAAGAGATTGTTGTTTTTGGATAAAAAGTAAAAGATATTTATTCGACTATATTTATGATAATGAAGTTGAAATAAATGATGCGAAGAAATTAATATGGGCGTCCTTTAACGGTAATATAATAAGATCGCAAGGAAAGTTAAAGCCTGTTTTTAGATGGCATCAGGAAGCAGATGGAAAAGGCAATGTAACAGACAAAACAAGAAGACATACTTTTACGGAAGCTAATATTATTAAAGATAGTTTTGCATGGAGTATTCCAGAAAGAGTAAATTCTGTAACTGTTGAATACTTAGACCCGAATGAAAACTTTAAGAAAACTTCTATCAAGATAAGAGATGATGATGATATAGCTACAAGAGGAGAAGTAGTTTATAAAGAAACTTGTTATTTTATTACTGCTCAGGATGTCGCCAGAAGAAGAGCGCAACAAAGATTAAACGAAGCAATGTATGTAAGAAAAAGATGTTCGTTAAAAGGTATGGATGATGCATCTGATTTAGAAGTATATGATGTGTCAGGAGTATCGCATATCCTTGCGCCTTGGACTGGCACTAAAGACTTTCTTATTTTATCGAAAAGAGAAAATGTAATAGGTGAATGCGAATTTGAAATGGAGGAGTACTATCCTGGAATTTATAATGACCAGCAAGCTCCTGTTCCTGAAAGTTATTATGCCGTAACTGGATTACTAAAAGAAGAACCAAAACAAGTTACTGACTTAATATTAACTAATAGTTCATATTGGGATGACAAAGGGGCGTATAACTTCTATGCTGATGTTAGCTATACTTTGCCGACAGACAGTTTAAATATCAGTTATGTCAGATATCAACATTCTTTATTAGAATCAGGCGGAACAGTAAGAACAGCGGATTCAGGCGCGTCTTTAAACTTATCTATGGATACTGCTACATATGCTTCCGCTACTACTGATATGATTTTAATGTTGACTACAGGGGCAACAGCAGTTTCAAGGATAATTACTTCCCTTGATGCCGGCGCTTCTAATCAAGTAACAATAAATGGAGAAATTGATGGATGGAATAGCGGTAGTGGATATTCATTTAAATATCTCAAATTTGTTGATTACTCAAAAGGTATAGATCATTCAAGAGGAAGTACTTTTAAATTTAATGCTACTGTAGCAGAAGTAGAAAGTGGGGATACATTATATGTCAGAGCAATTCCGGTTAATTACCAAGGAGTAAGTGCTAATCAGAATAATTGCTCATCTGCTATGTGCGAATTTAAAATTGATTTTAATACTGAGATAGCAGCAATAACCAAAGATTGTAAAAGGATTTTCCCAAAGGGAGTATATGAATTAACTTCCGCTGTTACCATACCGGATTATAATATTACTATCGCAGGAGTGAATAGAGATGCGGTAGTGATACAGAATTATCCGGCGAGCCACGCATTAGTATTGTATAATTCTACAACTAAACAAATCACTTTCCAAGACTTTACTATTAGTAGCCAAAATAGTATCGCTTTAGCAAATTATTCTAATTTGATTAATATATATAGCGCTTCTACAGTAGGAAACAGAGCAGATGTTGTTATAGACAATCTCAAGATTAATTGCATACAAGATAACACTCCAGCAGGTACAAATCTTGATCGTTCTATTTCTGCTATTGCACACAATAAAATTGAAATAAAAAATTCCGAATTAGAAAAAGGCAGATTATATTTACTTGAATACAACAAAGCAATTATAAGAAATAACAAACTTAATGATATACAACATAGACCAATTTATTGTGGTGGTGTAACATCATTAATAGTTCGCGATAATACTATTTCTAATTTTATGTGGTTTGGGATGGATATAAACTCTTGCGGGAGTGACGCTTCAATAATAAATAACAAAATTACTTGCAGAAACGATGTAAGCATACATTCTTCTATCATAGGAATACAAGCTTATGAAATAAATACTTTAAAAATTTTAGGTAATGAGATTTATTTAAATAATGTAAGCGGAAATTCTTCTGCTACTGGAATGCGTATTCAAAATTCTAATCCGCAGAACAGACAAGAAATTAGTAATAACACAGTAAATATTGATTTTCTATCTAATAAACTTATCTATGGGTTATATCTTTTTTATAGTGACAATAGTACTTTCTGTAATAATACTATAAATATTAGTAATCCAGATACATATAATAATCATTATGGAATACAATTATCAATAGTCAACCAAAGCTCAATAAATAATAATGTAATAAATATGACTAATTCTACAACAAGAGATGTCGGGATATATATTGAATCAGATAGCGATAATAATACATTATTAAATAATGCTATTCAAAACACCGGCACAACTCCTATCTGGAATTTAGGAAGTAATAACAACATCGGAACTAACACAGAAGTTGGATTAAATATAGCAGTAGAAGATGGCAGACATTCTAAAACTTTCATGGGTTCTAATTAAAAGGGAATTATATGGCAGAGTATATAAAAAAATTAGGTGGGACAACTACTGTAGCGAATACAACCGCTATACTATATGCAACATC
>Ga0180732_1001890_pt1 | contig 11977 bp, 15 predicted proteins | sample KR11_01MetaG_FD_148674 | JGI IMG/M metagenome (GOLD analysis project Ga0180732, IMG submission 148674) | Groundwater microbial communities from the Olkiluoto Island deep subsurface site, Finland - KR11_0.1 MetaG | ecosystem: Environmental > Aquatic > Deep subsurface > Groundwater | place...
AACATAAGGTGTTAATGGGCTGTAAACTGGAATTACAAAGGGGATGCTTGAGCCGTATGAAGCGAAAGTTTCATGTACGGTTCTTAAAGGGCTTGAGGCCGGCAACGGCCTCCGGCTACTTGACAGAGGAAAACCGTACGATAGGACACGGATGACACAGATGACGCGGATACGCGCGGATCCGTGAAAATCCGTGTAATCCGCGTCATCCGTGTTCGATTTAAATTAAATTGGATAGTCCTATGAAATCATTGATATTTTGGAAACTAATACATACCGACTCTGTCAAACTCCTTAACCGATGACAAATTGGATCCCTGTCAACCCTACACTCAAGACTATTGCCTTAGCACAAGTTCTCTTGTGCGCTTTGCGATATCCTCAGGGTCAACGTGAAGCCTTGCCACGCCGCTGTCCATTGCAGCCTTAGCGACCGCTTTTGCTACTTCCGGCGCGACATTCGGGTTAAAAATAACCGGAATGATCTTTGCCTCCTCAGGCTCAGGCACAAGTGATGCAAGCGCAAAAGCGGCAGCAAGCTTCATTTCCTCATTTATGTCTCTTGCTCTTGTATCAAGCGCGCCCCTGAAGATGCCGGGAAAGCCAAGTGAGTTATTTATCTGGTTTTTGCAGTCCGAGCGCCCGGTACCAACGATACGCGCACCTGCTTTTATGGCTATTTCAGGCATTATCTCAGGCGTCGGGTTCGCAAGCGGGAACACAATGGCGTCATCTGCCATAGAGCGAACCATATTCTCTGATACTATACCGCCAACAGACAGGCCGAAAAATACGTCAGCGCCTTTCATTGCATCTGTGAGACTGCCTGAGATGCGGTTCTTGTTCGTGAGGTCTGCAAGCTCGTTTTTATAAGGGTTCATCCCTTCCCTTCCCTTATAGATGATGCCTTGCGTATCGGTTACAATGATATCCCTGACGCCTTCATCAAGGAGCAGCTTTGCGATTGCTGTTCCTGCTGCGCCCGCACCGCTTATGACCACTCTTATCCTGCTGAATTTTTTCCCCACAACTTTAAGGGCATTCATGAGCCCTGCAAGCGCAACAGTGGCAGTGCCGTGCTGGTCGTCATGAAATACCGGGATGTCAAGGAGCTTTTTAAGGCGCTCCTCTATCTCAAAGCACCGTGGCGCGCCTATATCCTCAAGGTTTATGCCTCCGAAGGACGGAGCGATGTACTGAACTGTCTTTATGACCTCCTCAATGTCCCTGGTATCAAGACATACAGGGAAGGCATCCACGCCAGCGAATAACTTAAAAAGCATTGCTTTTCCTTCCATGACTGGCATCGCGGCGTAAGGCCCGATATCGCCAAGTCCGAGAACACTTGTCCCATCACTAACCACTGCCACGAAGTTGCCTTTTGAAGTATAGCGGTAAATATCTTCCCTGTTTGCGTGTATCCTCATGCATGGTTCAGCCACACCCGGCGTATAAGCAAGGCTCATGTCCTCTTTTGTCTGTACCCTGACCTTGCTTTTAATTTCTATTTTTCCCCTATGCGATTCATGGAACTTAAGTGACTCTTCAAATACCTTGCCTTTCATCGTTTATATCCCTCAGCGCTTTTTCTACTGCATTTTTATGTAACTGTGCAGCCTTATGTATTCCGCCCTTTATGCCCCTCTGTGCCCTGCACGGGTATTGCTGCACAAGCAGTCCCGCGCGAGCTGGCGCATCTTTCACATCTGACCCCACAAGACTTTTTGCCATATGCTGCGTACTCCCGCAGGGCGCGCCGCGAAGAACTTTAACCTTTGATATGAGCCCGTCTTTTGTGGTGATCTTTACCTGCGGTCTTCCAGAGCAGGATGCGAACTCGTCCACCACGGCGTTCCCGCATTTTTCTATTTCGCAGCATATTTCATGCACTTCGAAGTGCATATTATATTTCAAAGACAAACTCTCAAGTTCCTCCCGCCCGCCCGCTCTTGACATACCGCCAGCGATTATGACCGTACTCGCACCGCTTTCGCCTGCGAGGCGAATGATCTCAGGCGTGAGGTCCGGATGAAGAACGTATGTTATGACAAGGTCGCTTGACAACACTTTTCTGTTGATGTTCAGGGATGCGACAAAATCCTGCGGGTCTTCGATGAAATCAGGAAGCGACTCAGGGATCTCAATGGAAGATACGCGCACATCTGAATTATGTTCAATGTTCTCGATGAGGCGACGCCCGTATTTTCCTCTTATCACGACACCGATAGATATCATTGATATATTATTGTCGCTAAAGTATTTTGGTCTTGCGTATTACCATTTCCCGGACCTCAGGATGGATATTACAAGCCCAAATCCGAGAACACCGGCAAGGAAAAATCCGAAAATACCGAGAAGCGGCACTCCAAATATGCGTGGGGACATACCTGTCGTGATAATGATGGACGAACCAACTATCAGCGCTGATATTATCAGGCTGAAGGACACCCTGTTGCTTGTAACATCCAGTTCTTCGACAAGCGCTTCAAAGCCACGGTGTTCAAGTTCAAATTTCATTGTCCCTTTCTCAGCTTTAACGAGGATATTGTTCACCCGCCTGGGAAGGGCTTTAACAAGCCTGGCAAAGTCCCATATTGTCCTGGCAGTCTCTTTAAGGATATATGTGGCGCTGACGCGCTCATCTATCATTTTCTTGACATACGGTTCCACAAGTTCAGCAAAATTATGCTCAGGGTCGATCTTACGGGCTATTTCATCCCTGATAACAAGGGTCTTTGACAGCAGCATGAGATTCGAAGGAACCTTACCCCTGCTTTTTATCAGGATATCGATAAGGTCGCGCAGGAACCTTACAGGGTCAATGAACTTCATGGTCATGCTGTAGTACTGGTTGATCAGTTCTTCAAGCTTGATCCGAAACATTGGGCTGTCGCCACCATCCACTATCAATCCCATTTCTGTGAGAGCCTCTATAAGGAATGCAACATCGTTTCTCTGGATAGCTATTACAATGTTCACGAGACATTCCCGAAGTTCCGGGTCGACATATCCTGCCATCCCAAAATCAAGAAATACGATGATCCCTTCACGGGTCACAAGTATGTTGCCGGGATGGGGGTCGGCATGATAATAACCATCCTCGAATATCATCTTCAGGTATGCGTTCGCAATGTCTATTGTGATCTTTCTCTTATCCAGCCCAGACGCTTCTATCTGTGCGATATCTGTTATCTTGATACCGTCATAATATTCCTGTGTCAGAACATGTCTGGTGATATATTTCCAGTATGTTTTCGGTATCTTGACAGTTTTGCTCCCTTCAAAATTATTGTAAAACCGCTCAGCGTTCTTTGCTTCATGTACATAATCGATCTCATGCCTGATTATGCGGGAAAACTCATCAACAAACCCTACGGGATTGAAAAACTTACTCTCTTTTATATGTTTTTCTGCAAATCTTGCCAGGCTCATCATGATCGCAAGGTCGGTATCCACCTGTTTTTCTACGCCCGGACGCATCACTTTGACCGCGACTTCCTCCCCGTCAAGAAGCCTTGCGCGGTGCACCTGCCCGATTGATGCCGCAGCTATCGGTTCTGGATCGAACGATAGGAAAATCTCATCGAGCTTTTTCCCGAATTCCTTTTCAACCAATTTTTTTGCCTCATCATACCCGAAAGGAGGCACATTATCCTGGAGCGTGGCAAGCTCTTTAATGAATTCGTCAGGTACGAGGTCATGGCGCGTGCTCAATATCTGTCCGAACTTGATGAACGTGACCCCAAGTTCCTCAAGTGCATGGCGCAGCCTCTCTGCCTCTGATATTGCCAGTAAATGTTCGGGTTTCAGTCTGGGTCCGAACAGCCTTTCGCGCAGCGACCGTACGGGACGCAGACCGAACCTTTCCACAAGATATCCGAAACCGTGCCTTATCATCACGTCAACGATCTGGCGATATCGTTTGACATAGGCGTACTCGTTATCCAGCAGGTTCACGGTGGGAGAGCTCTATTTTTTCGAAAGCGATTCTATCGTCTTTTCCAGTTCTTCTATCTTCTTTTCAAGAGCCGAGATATCGCTTTTCATAACAACGCCGCTTTTCTTCATGACCTTCTCGACATTTTCATTTATCTTATCTTCAAGATCACTTATCTGTTTTTCCTTTTCAGATAAAACTTCTTTGACGAACTTCTTCCCTTCTTCCCTGCTTATATCCCCTTTTTTTATCATATCCTGTGTGAATTCTTCAACTTTTTCCTGCGTCAGTGAAAATACCCCTACACTGAACAATCCCATCTTTCTTATTATCTCAGACATTTCTGACATTCGTATACCTCCGTTTCATAAACCGTTTTAATAACATCGTAACGATGTATACCTGAATTCCAAGCCATTCTTGACTTCCGGGCGCAAGGTTTATTATTACGCCCTCTATGAAATTGGTTTATTGACTCTTAATCTTTTTGATGAGGATAAAAATGACAATGGTTTTTAGCGGCATAATGATCCCTGTATCCACGATAGACTGGTATGGCAGGTCTGTATCTGTGGTTTTCTTCAACGGCTGCAATTTTAATTGCATCTACTGCTCGAATAAAAACTTCATCGATGTGACAGACCGTCTTGAACCCCTGTTCAAGAAAGGGAAAGCTGTCGATATTGGAGAGATCGAGAAGGAGATACTTGACGCAAAAACATTCATAAGCGCCGTGGTCTTCTCTGGAGGTGAGCCCGCAATGCATCCGCGTGAACTGGAACGCCTGGCCGGATTCGCAAAAGGGCTGGGTCTGCTTGTGGGTATAGAGACAAATGGATATTACCCCAAGCGGCTTGAGGAACTGATAAAGAAGAAACTCCTTGACCGGATATTCCTTGATATCAAAGCGCCGATAGGAGACGGGAAGAAATACAAAATGATAACCGGCGGTATCGGGGATGCTGGTGAAAAAGCTATGGAATCTCTGAACCTCAGGTATGTGGATATCGAGGTAAGGACAACAGTTTTTCCCTCATTTGCCGCCGATGTCCCTGCGATAGCAAAGAGCATCGCAGGGCGGGATTGCACGTATGTGCTCCAGCAGGGCATCCCTGAATATGCCCCTGATAAAAATATACGAAAGGAAAAACCTCTTACGAGGGATGAACTTGCAGCCCTTGCAGGGAGCCTGACATTTATGAGAGATGTCAGGATAAGGACACGGGAAAAAGGGGAGGAGCGGATCATTTAGGGTTTTATTTGTTATATATCCGAAGCTTCCCGAAAGTTATTTCATTGCATAAAATCTTCAGGGAACAATGAAATTCGTTTGGAAAGGCTACGGCGAGATCATCACGGCAGCGGTACTGTGGGGTACAGCCGGAACACTTGTCAGGATGATAAGCGATATGACGGCGCTGAGCATCATTTTTTTCAGGGTCACTTTAGCCTTCATAATTCTCCTTTTCTTATTCTCACTTTCAGGAAACCTTAATAGACTCAGGCTCAAAGACAAAAAACTTTACCTGTTATTATTCAGCTTGCTCCAGATAACGACCATGCTTACATTCTTTATATCAATAATGGAAGCATCTGTCGCCATTGCAGTATTATTACTTTATACAGCGCCTCTGTATGTGACTACGTTTTCTCCGCTGCTTCTGAAAGAACGATCAACAGGAAAGGGATGGATGGCTCTTGGCCTTTCCATTGCAGGAGTCATACTTATCATAGACCCGTTAAAACTTGATATTTCATTAAAATTAACCGGAATAATCGCAGGCATGCTCTCCGGCGTCTCCTACGGCTTCCAGATAATGATCTCAAAGCACATCAGCAAAAGTTATTCAGGGTACAGCCAGGCATTCTGGAGCTTCATGATAGCCATGCTGCTACTTTTACCTTTTGCCGCTGTCCCCTTAGATATTGTTTCAGGGAACATTGGTTATCTCATTCTGTTGGCGATATTCCCAACGATCCTTGCCATATCGCTGTATTTTAATGGATTAAATAAGGTAAGGGCAGCAAGCGCGAGTATCCTTGGGCTTATCGAACCGGTGAGCGCTGTGATCTTTTCTCTCCTCATCCTACATGAAAGTATCTCGATCCCGGTAATGCTGGGCGGAGCGCTTATATTGATGGGCGGGGCAACAGTTACAAGAGAGCCATGAACGAGTATATCCGCGAACATTATATTGAAGCAGGAAAAATCGCGGCTCGTGTATTGCATGAAGCAGGATCATGCATTAAAGAGGGCGTGTCACTACTTGAGGTCGCAGAATACGCTGAAGATCGGATAAAAGACCTTGGGGGGAACATTGCCTTTCCCTGCAACATTTCTATCAACGAGATAGCGTCCCATTACACGCCGGATGATGACAAAAACATCTTCAATAAAGGGGATGTTGTCAAGCTTGATATCGGGGTGCATATTGAAGGCTATATTGCGGATACTGCAAAGACAATGGAGGTAGGAACAGAGGATCACTCAGGGTTAATAATAGCATGTATTGACGCGCTCGATAAAGCTATCATATCCATCAGGGATAGCGTCCAGACAAGAACGGTCGGGAAAGTCATAGAAGAAACAATAACCAAACATGGATTTTCTCCTATAAAAGACCTGACAGGCCACAGCCTTGAGCGGTACAACCTCCATGCAGGCATAAGTATACCAAATTACAGTAGCTTTTTCAGTCAGAAAATAAAAAAAGACATGGTGTTTGCAATAGAACCATTCGCAACGTACGGAAAGGGAAATATCAGACACGGAAGACCGCATATCTATTCAGCAGGAAAAGCCAGGACAAAAGCGCACAGGGATATCAGCGAACGGTTCGGGACGCTTCCTTTTGCACGGCGATGGATCCCGGAAATGAGTCCGGACGACTTGAAAGGGCTGCGGGAATATTCTGAATTGATCGAATCCAGCGGCGCTATTGTGGCGCAATCAGAACATACTGTCATAGTTGGCGAAAGTGGATGTGAAGTTATAACAAACTAATGAAAAGTAATAAGAAGCATTACTTACTTATTATCAATAGGACATGGAAACAAAAGAAACTATTCTTTACGAAGCGCATGGGAACCTGTACCTCAACATTACTAACAGGTGTACCGCAGAATGTGTTTTTTGCATTAAGCGCTATTCTGATGGGGTTTATGGTTATAATCTGAGGCTTTCCAGGGAACCAACGCTAACTGAAATCATAAAAGAACTTTCAGGCGTTGAACTTTCTAAATACAAGGAAGTTGTTTTTACAGGTATGGGGGAACCACTTGTGCGTCTTGATGATGTCCTTGAGATCACAAAGTGGCTCGCTGCACGTGGGATGCCTGCGCGGCTTGATACGATCGGTCATGCAAAACTCCTTTACCCTGAAAGGAAGGTGGCGCAAGAACTTGCAGATGCGGGAATGAAAATCATTTCAGTAAGCCTGAACGCTCATGATGAAGAAACCTATGACCGGTTGTGTGCTCCGAAATCAAGGAACGCTTATTCCAGAATGCTGGAATTCGCAAGGGATGTCTCAAAGGCTGGAATAGAACTGCGCTTCACTGTTGTCAACCTGCCTGCTGTGGATATTCCAAAATGCAGGGAAATCGCAAAGGAATATTGCGCGGATTTTAAGATACGCGGTTATAGTGGTCAGGTTTAAAACTTTTTGCCAAAAGTTATAATTATCAGAATGTTCAATTGACCTGTAATCAGGAAGGAGGATAACTTCTGAAAAAACTGCTATGGTATCTTATTGCAGGAACTCGCGGCGGGCAGACACGTGCATTGCTCCTGAAGCATCTTATTGACAGGCCGTATAATGCCAATCAGTTAGCTGAGTCTATGGATATGGACTATAAGACTATCAGGCACCATCTGGATGTTCTTATTAAAAACGGAGTTATCACGATGGAAGGCGACAAATACGGGGCAATGTATTTTATTTCCAAGACTTTAGAGGCTAATTTAGATGAATTCAATCAGATTTGGGAAAAAATTGATAAACAGAAGAAATATACATGATAAGGAGGTAATCCTATTCAGATAACAGAGATCGCATACTATATCACGGCCGGGAACGTCGTATTATTGCTAGTTCTTTTAGTATCTTATATAGAGATATACAGGAAAATAAAGTCAAATTTCACGCTCGGTCTAATGATATTCACTCTTGCGCTCCTTCTCCAGAGCATTTCCAGGGCAGTCCTTTTGCTTTTGATCATAGCGAACCCACCTCCTGAGGCGGTATATCCATTAATAGTCAACCTGCTGGGGTATAATCCATTGTATGTAATAATACCGGACGCTCTTGAGTTTATTTCCTTGAGCATACTGTTATATTTCACCAGGGAATAACTTATCCGGAATAAGTTTGACGAGAACAAGCAAAAAAACGGACGAAATAGAGCATGAGATATGTGGGATAATGGAGTTCCCGGATGACCGGTTTGAGGAAATAATCGGGGAATTGGGATTTGTTTGTGACTGCTGCGGCAGATGCTGTACCAGTGAATTCAATGATCATGTGTTCCTTCTGGATGAGGATGCCGAAAGGATAATAGAAGTTGCAGGGAGGGAGGCGCTTCGACCTGCCCCGAATTATGAATTTTGCGATAATCTGGGCAGGTTCTACGTTATGGGGTATGCTCTCAGGAGCAAACCCGGTGGCGACTGTATCTTCTATACAGGGGGCAGATGCGAACATTATGGCGACCGGCCTGAGATATGCAGGATATTTCCCTACATGCTGCACAGGGAAGAAGATGACGAGGGCAATATCGACTGGAGGCAGATAGGCGGCCTGGACATGCACGGCATGTACCACAGTGAGATCAGCGTTGAAGCAGCAAGAGATATAGCAGTACGTGTAAAAAGATACGAAGTTGCTTTTTTAAGGCAGAAACTTGCGTTTTTTAATAAGATAGAAGCCCATTTCAAGAAGCACGGCCTCAGGCACAGCCAGCAGATGTATGACCGGAAGATGAGGGAGTTCAAAATGGGCGGAGAAATAGAATTGTATGTGTTCGAAAAGGGTGAATTTATCAGGATGAAATATTCCATATGAATTATTAACCCTTAATGATATAGTAGGTATGATGTCAAAAGAATGCGATTACTGCAGATTCAGGGATCCGATGCCGTTCGTATGCAAATTTTGCGGAGGCTCGTTCTGTTATAACCATCGTTTACCCGAATCCCATAACTGCCCCGGGCTTACAAAATTAAAAGAAAGGGCTCGTGAGAGCAGGAAATATTATCCACCTGATAAACCGCAAATGGTGAAGATAAATCGACCATCCTCCCTTCGTCCGGTATCCAGAGCCCTGTCTGTTATAAAAACCAGTTATTCGCTGACCATCCTTGCTATAGTGCTCGTGTCCTTTTTTTTGGATATTATCATTGGTTTTAAATATCGTTTGTATTTTGCCCTTTTCCCTTCCGATTTTTTCTATCAACCATTGAAACTTGCTATGAATCTTGTGACTCACATGTTCTTGCATAGCGGGAGTTTCCACCTTTTGTTCAATATGCTGTTCTTATACTTCTTTGGTCCTGAGCTTGAGCGCAGGATAGGAGGAAAAAAGTTCCTAAAAGTATTTTTCATTTCAGGGCTCATAGGTGGTATAGCTTATGTGTTATGGTCCCTTTTCATTTATTTTATATTCGCCTATCCCCCGTCCCCCGCTGTCGGGGCAAGCGGCGCGCTGTTCGGAGTATTCGCATGTCTTGCCATCCTTGCTCCTGAGATCCGGGTCCATCTCTTTTTCATTCCCGTACCCATGAAACTTACTCAGGCGCTGGTATTTTTCACCCTGCTTGATATTATTTTCATAGTTGCTGGCGACCCCATCGCGCTTAGCGCACATTTAGGCGGCGCCCTGGCTGGTCTTTTAATGGGAAGCTGGATTAAAAAGAAGGGACTGCATATTGCGGGCTATTAATATACGGTCACGCTCTTTACGCCATTTATCGATGTCAGGGATTTTACGAGCCCTCCACTGACCTTTCCTTCTATTATGATCGTGAGCCTGGGGTTTTCTGTTAAGTAGGGGTCGTCTGAGACTGCCTGTCTTATGGTATTCCCGTGTTCCGCTACCTCAGTTGCCACTGCCCCAAGAAGCCCTTTACGAGCTGCATCGTCGGGTGTGATGATAATAACTCCCAGACCCAGATACTGCGCCACATCCCTCAGGAAGGGTATGGTGCGCACATTGTTAAATATCTGCCTTAGCGTCGTATCCTTCAGGATGGCGCTGCAGGTTGCATCGACCACCCTCCTGTCAACTCCTATCTCATGTGCTATCTGGGTGTGCGCTATCTCGATATTCCCTGAGACCACGCGGCCTGTTTCGTTTATCTGGAAGCCTCTCTCTAAGAGCAGCCTTATTACCTTTTCCTGTGCCGGATGGTTCTTGAATTTGTCCTGTATTACACTCCACATTCAGTTCTATTATTGTTGTCATTATATAAATGTCTTAGCTTCAAAGATATATCCCACTTCCTAAAAAAATATTAGTTTTTCCACGCTTTTTTGGAGAAATCTATAAGTCATAAGAAAGCTATTTTTAAATTGTTAGTTTATGATTAGTATCATAATAATGATGAAAAACGCTTAAAAGGTAATAATATGAAAAATGATAACCAATACCGCTCCTTATGGTATACCCGTTTTCAGGGTATGCTCTGCATACTGGTTTTTCTGACATGGGGGCTCGGAGATGCTTTGACGAGTTTATATATGGTCGGGCAGCAGGGGCTCATGCAGGAGGGGAATATTATCGTAAGATATATTATTGCCGATTACGGGGCTTCGACCTTTGTTATGTTTAAAATATGGTTTACCTTAATAATATTATTCACTCCATTCATTTTGAAGCAGGGATATGATTACTGGATGATCAACGGGTATCTCGTTTCATTTATTACTGGAGGGGCACTGGCAATGATCCTTAATATGCAGGCAGCTATGAATCAACCACTGCTCATTTTGCCCCAGCACGTTATATTGATTTATATCAGTTCTATCCTTATACTGACAAATATTGGGGAATTGATCGATAAGGTGACGCATCCAAAAACCAGAAGTTTTTTTGATTGCGGATTAAATGATTTAAGGTCAATCCTCGGCTATATGGATACTTACGAACAAAAGCGCCGCGCCGGGCATGTCTGAAATCACTCCGAATTTTTATTATACCATTTCAACGTTAATGTATGAACTATGGAAGTTAAGGTGATCAGGAGCCGGGATAGAAAAAAGACGATCCAGGCAAAGATGGTCGGAGAAACTCTTGTAATATATCTCCCCACAGGATTGCACAGGGAAGAGGAAGGAAAGCTAATAGAGAAGATGAAACAAAAGATCGAGAAAAAAATACTGAAGACCCGGGCAAATAATGGTGATTATCTTAATAAGCGGTTTGATGAGTTCAATAAAATGTATTTTGATGGGAAACTAAAGGTGAATTCTATCGAATTTGTTTCAAACCAGAGGTGGGTGAGGGGGAGCTGCACGCCATCAAAAGGCACTATCCGAATATCCCATAAACTTCTGGTAATGCCAAAATGGGTTCTTGATTATGTGATAATGCACGAGATGAGTCACCTGCTGCATCCCAACCATTCAAAGGTGTTCTGGGACAAGGTTGGCGAGTATAAATATACTGAGAGAGCAAGGGGGTTCTTGATGGCAAAAGGCATGGAGGAATATGAGATGGAAACAAAAGGCAGTGATGTCTGAGAAATTCACCTAGATATTGGCTCGATGATGGCTAAAGTTATTGGATTAAAATGATGGTAGCAACAAGGTTTATGAATGATAAAATCAGTATTCTATCGGGGTTATTATGACAAAAGCACTGGTTTTGATGGCTGAAGGCTTTGAGGAGATAGAACTTACTACCATAGTCGATGTTTTAAGAAGGGGCGGGGTAACTGTAACCATTGCAGGTTTGAAAGATGGGATTATCACAGGGTCAAGGGGAATTAAGATGCAGCCTGATGCAGCGCTTGACAGCATCAAGGAAGTTTTCGACATCATA
>Ga0180732_1001891_pt1 | contig 11969 bp, 12 predicted proteins | sample KR11_01MetaG_FD_148674 | JGI IMG/M metagenome (GOLD analysis project Ga0180732, IMG submission 148674) | Groundwater microbial communities from the Olkiluoto Island deep subsurface site, Finland - KR11_0.1 MetaG | ecosystem: Environmental > Aquatic > Deep subsurface > Groundwater | place...
TAACTTTCTTTAAATCAACAGTTCCTCTTTGCATATGATCTAAAAGTCTACCAGGTGTTGCAACAACAACTTCTGCCCAGTTTAAATCATGTATTTGTGGGTTGATAGCAACCCCGCCATAAACAGCAGTTATTCTTAATTCTTTTGTTAAATCTTTTATCATGTCTTTTACTTGTTCTGCAAGCTCTCTTGTTGGTGTTAATACCAATGCTTGCAAACCTTGTTTAGGAATTACTTGTTCTACTATTCCACAACCAAAAGCTAAGGTTTTTCCTGAGCCTGTTGCACTCTCACCAATAATATCTTTTCCTTGAACTATGTCTTGGATAGATTCAGCTTGAATTTGAGTAGGTTTTGTAAATCCTAAATCTTGGATAGCTAATTGTAAGCTATCACTCATATTAAATTCTTTAAATTCATTCATTTTATATTACTCCGTAGCACTTATCTAGAAAAAGCGAAATGTGTTAACAAGTGCCATCTCATCGTCGATTATGCTCTATTAATATATTTGTTAATCTTCCCCTTTATAAAGTTATCTATTTTGTAGTTACTATGAAGTTGTTAAAATAAAAAAGAAAAAAATTTAAAATTCTAAAGAATTTAACTCATCTAAATCATCTAAGTCATTCATCTTTATCATTTTATTTGACAAAGTATACAACACATCATTTATGAAAAGACTTCTTTCAACACTGTAATCTCCTCTAAAATAATAACCACTCTTTACAAATGCATCTTCATCTTCATAATGTGTTATTCTTCCTCTTAAATCAAAGCCATCTTCTAATGTAATATCATATACATATGCTCCTTGATATACATAATTTCCCTGTTGCCAATCTTCATGGTCTTGATCTTCATCAAGTTCAGCCAATAAAATTGGAATTACTAACAAATCCTTATCTCTATCAAACAAAAATGCCTTATGATTACTTAAAACTGGGGAGCTTGTTCCTCTGTCACCAATTTCAATTTTATGTAACTCAATTGGATTTTCAACATCACTTACATCAAAGATAGCCATTTTTACACCCTGATACCATGCAAAGTCTCCTTCTTCAGATTCTATTGTATTTTTTCCAATACCAATTATATGATCGCTATCATATGGATGTAAATAATCTGAATAACCTGGAATTTTCAACTTACCTAAAACTTCTGGATCATCTGGATCAGATAAATCAATTACAAATAAAGGATCTACTTTTTTAAATGTAACAACATATCCTTTTTCTCCCATAAATCTTACAGAATAAATTTTCTCACCAGGTGCCAAATCTTCTAATTCTCCAACAACTTCCATGTCTCCATCTAAAACATAAACATTGTTTGTTGACATACTATTCATTCTAGATACTTGGCCTATTGTAGTAGCTATTCTAAAATGATCTTCAAACTCATCCATTGAAAACTGATTCAATATATGTCCTTTTACTTCACCAGTATTTTCAAATTTTATTTCTCCATCATCTAAACTAAATTTACTTATTATTGTCTCTTCTGTAAAATCGCTTGCTAATTTTCCTGCAATATACCTAGGATAACTTGTTTGAGCTATATACATATTATCTAAAGAAGCATAAACATTTTGCCCAGAACCAACAATAACTTCTTTTTCTATTTCTTCATCTTCCATTGAAATTGATGCTAAAGTTATAAAATTAGTTGCTTGCAATGGTTCTACATAACCAATATCTACACAATCTGCAACCGGTTCAAAATCATTTGTTTTCGAATCATCCCTATATGCAGGAACAAATTCTTCACAAAGTGGTGTTGGTGATCCATCCCAATTAGGATAAGAATTAACTACAAAGTAAACATATTCATCAATTTTTCTAGATGTAATATAATTTCCTTCAAAGTCAACTGTTTTTATTAATTCGGGATCTTCTTTATCAGAAATATCAAATAATTTTACTGACATAAAAGAACTTGAATATGGATTTGGCATTACAATTGAACTTCTTACTACCCCTCCAACCATGGGTTCATATTCAAAGTATTGATAATGATAACCAAATACTAATAATTTATCTTCATGTATAAACAATTCACTTGGACTAAATTCATCAAATTCTGTTTCAGATAAAATTTCTGCTTGATTAGCTGGATAAGCATCCAAAATAATTAATTTTTGTCTATTAATCATATAAACATATTTTCCATCTGTTTTTACAATGTCTGCTTCATCAACACCTTCTACTTGAACGTTTGTTTCTGAATATTCATTAGAACCCCCACTTTCAGGTATAGCTTGTGCAGTATCTTTTGCACCAGTCATCATTTCTAAACCACCAAATATTCCTCTACCATAATCTGTTCTGTATTCTTCAAAAGCATCTAACAATTGACTTTCAGATTGAAATCTTTTTATGTTAGAATTTGATGGTCTCGTTATATCTAAATCGTCTATATCACAACTATTTAATACAAGAGAAGTTATTAATAAAATTACAAATAATGTTAGGATTTCATGTTTCATTTTAATTATTTTTAGTTTAATTATGCATTTATATAAAGGTTATTATAGTCTCAACTTGATTTGAAGTCTTCATTAATTTTTTGCTAAACGCAGTTTTCAATCTAATTCAATAATTAATCCAAACCTTTTTGAAGAGAATAAAGTTCATAATATTTTCCTTTCTTTTTCATCAATTCATCATGATTTCCAACCTCAATAATTTTTCCTTTATCTAAAACAACTATTCGATCTACATTTTTAACAGTTGAAAACCTATGTGCTATTATTACTGTAGTTCTTCCAGCAATCAAACTTTTTATTCCTTCCTGAACTTTTCTTTCAGATTTAGCATCAAGGGCAGACGTAGGTTCATCCATTATTAAAATTTTAGGATTTTTAAGAAAAGCCATTGTTATAGCAATTCTTTGTTTTTGACCGACAGATAATTTAATGCCCCTTTGGCCTACAAGAGTTTTATATCCCTTAGGTAAAGACATAATAAACTTATGTGCATTCGCTGCTTTTGCAGCTTTAACAACATCTTTAAAATTTGCTTTGGGTCTTGCATATCTAAGATTATTAATTAATGTATCATTAAAAATACTTATTTCTTGGGGAACAACTGCTATCCTTTCACGCAACCATTTTAATTTCAATTCCGAAATATTAATCCCATCTAAAAATATATTTCCTTTAGAAGGTTGATAATATCCAAAAATAAGTTCAGAGAGGGTAGTCTTCCCCACACCACTCTCTCCAACTAAAGCTATGCTCTCTCCAGATTGAATCTCTAAGTTTATATTCTTTAAAATATTTTTATCTTTATTATATCCAAAATTAATATTTTTAAAAAGTATGTTCCCTTTAAAATTCTTTAAGATTTTATCTCCATGCTGCATAGCCTCTGGAACCATGTTTTTTAACTTGATTATCCTTTTAATAGAAACAGAAGCTCGCTTATAAAAATTATAAAATTCACTTAATCTAAAAAATGGACTAAATGACAGATTAATATACCCAAAGAACATAATAAATTCTCCCTGAGTCAATTGACCACCCCTTAAAAAGAAAATAGCTGCACCTAAAACAATTACAAAACTTAAATTATAAATAATACCCTGAAGGTGACTAAGTTTAGCAAACTTTTCAGCACTGTCCTTATAAGGAGGAAGTGCTCTTCCTATAAAAGATTTTAAGAAACGCTTTTTTTCTACCTCTTCCATAGCAAAGTTCTTTATCAAAAAAACATTGTAAAGTTTATCGTAAACATTCCCATATTCTTTTTCAAACGCTTTGTGCATTCTTTCCTGGCTTTTAAGCAAAGGTTTTGTTAATCTTAAAGTAAAAAAAGCATATAATGCAAATGCAACAAAAATTATCAGACCTAATTGCCACTTGAGGATTAACATTGCAATCATAGCAAAAACTAAAAATATTATTGAAGGTAAAACATTAGCAAGAATCTGAATGAAATATTGAAGATTCCATGAACCCCTTGAAACTTTTTGTAATATTTCCCCTGTTTTTTTTGTTTTATGGAAAGAAGCTGGCAAAGTTAAAAAATGACCATAAGCTTCTACTTCAGATTCCAATGAAAGTCTTGCTCCTAAAACATCGCCTAATGCAGAGGTTCTTACTGAAGTAAAGTTTGAAATTAGGCCCAAAAGCGCCCAAAGACCAATCAAAGATAACAATAAAGTAACTGTAGTATTTGGAATCAAAGCTAAATCAAAAAGCCGACCATAAATATATGGTACAAAAACTGTTAAGACAGAACCCAATGTGGCTATTGTTATAATCTTTATCAATTCTTTTTTGTGAGATTTAGATAAATCTAAAAAGAATTTTGTTACAGAATTTTTGGCTTTTTTCGGCCTCACCATAATAATATTATAAAAGTAAAGTATTTAAACTTTTTTGCTGAACGCAGCTCTTAACCTTTAATACTAATCAAAGGTTTCAACTTAACAACTTTCTTAGCAACATCAACCTTTAATCACACCAACTGGCTCCATTCTGGCAACTTTCAAGGAAATTCCAGCACCATGAACGCTATTAATCACTTCTTCAATATCTTTATATGCCAATGGTCCTTCCTCAGCTAAACTTTTCCAGGAAGTAGCTTTACTTACAATCCCCTTATCTAACAAATTTTTACTAATTTCTTCGCCCCTAAAACTTTTAATAGCAGCATGTCTTGACATTGCTCTTCCAGCACCATGAGCACTGCTTCCAAATGTTTTTTGCATTGCAACCTCTGTTCCTTTTAACAAATAAGAACTTGTTCCCATTGAACCAGCAATTATTACAGGCATATCTGGAAATGCTCTAGTAGCTCCTTTTCTATGCACATATAACTTTTTTTTCTTTCCATTAACAATATGATCTTCTAATTTAACAATATTATGGGCAATAGAATAAACATTTTCCATTTCTAATTTTTCCCAGTCTTTTTTAAATACTTTTTCAAAAACTTCCCTAATCCATTTTGTAATAACGGCTCTATTTGTAAAAGAATAATTAACTGCAGCTTTCATTGCAGCAAAAAAATCTTGTCCTTCTTTACTATTTACTGGAGCACAGACCAATTGATTATCAGGCAACCAAATATTATATTTTTTGACTGCTTTTTCCTGTATTTTCAAATAATCACTAGCTACTTGATGTCCTAATCCACGAGAACCACAATGTAACATTATCAAAACTTGATCCTTATCAATTACACCCCATTTTTTACCCATATTGTTATCAAAAACATCAGTAACTTTTTGTATTTCTAAAAAATGATTTCCTGCACCAAGGGTCCCTAATTGAGGACATCCTCTTTTTTTAGCTAAATCAGAAACTTTACTTGGATCTGCTCCTTTCATACATCCATTTTCTTCTGTAGATTTAATATCTTTTTTAGTAGCATAACCTTTATAATAAGCCCAATTAACTCCATTTAAAAGAACTTCATTTAATTCTTCTTTTGTTAATCTTAATTTTCCTTTGCTTCCAACCCCACAAGGGATTTTATTAAATAAAGCACTAACTAATTCTTTCTGTTTTTCTAAAACTTCTTTAAGAGTCAAATTAGTTCTAATTAAATTAATTCCACAGTTTATATCAAAACCACAAAGTCCGGCACTGATTATTCCTTCTTCTGCATCAAATGCCCCTACAGCACCCATTGGCAGGCCATAGCCCCAATGCATATCTGGAAGGCCAATAGCGGGTTCAATTATACCCGGCAAACAAGCAACATTAGTTAATTGAGTTATAGCTTCATTCTCAATCGCATTCATAATCTTATCATTAGCAATAATTTTTGCTTTAACCCGCATTTCTTTTCTAACAGTTTTATCTAATTCCCATTCAAATTCGTTTAATTTTTTTAAATTTTCTTTCATTTTTTATATGAATTATAAGCTTTAATCAACTTAAGAGTTCTTTCCTCATTAGAACCAAAACCTCCGTTATTTATTAACTTTTCTAAATTCTTCTTCCAACAAATCATGATGTTAGTAAAGTTCGGTTTTTCTATCTCAGAGAATTTTATCCCCAACATATTTAATAAGTCAATAATAAATTCAATTTCCTTTTTATTTTTCAATCCAAATTCAACATAACGAATAGGTCTATTTTTATCAATATAAACATGTCCTTCTCCGGCAAGAATGCCCCTCAAATAAGCATGGGCTAATTTCTTATCTTCCTTAATCAAAATTTTAGCTTCAATTATTAATTCATTTAATAAATATCTTAAAATAGATCTTGAGCAAACGATCAATCCACACTCCCTTGTAGATTTTTTATAATAATACACTTTATTTATTCTAGAAACCTTAAGCTTTTTCAACCATTTTTCAATTAAATCATTTTTATTAAAATTCTCATCATGAGAATAAACATAAATATTTAATTTATTTTTATCGATATCAAAACAATGCTCTAACCATTTTATATAAAATTTCAAAACACCAAAATCTGTATTACTTAAAGAAATTTCATTACTATTTTTAGAAGTTATTCCTTCTGCTATATACAAACCAACACCCTCTGCTAATAACTCTTCATCAATTTCCCTAAACCTAGGAAACATTATAGAATATCGTTGATTGTTAGAATAAAAATTTTCTATATTTTTAAAACATTTATCTTCAGAAATATCAAGTTTTTTACATAAATTTAACCAATCCTTCAATAAAGGACCCCTTCTACCTAACCACCAATTTTGAAAAGTCACAAAATTTATTCCTAATTCAATAGAAGCTTGTTTTAAAGTTCCAAATTTATTCTTTAATTTATTTTTAACATGATATCTAAATTCTTTTTTAATAGAAATTCTTACTAAATCTGATTTGCTTATTAGTTTATATAAATCTATATCCATTAGATAAAAACAGAATTTTTCATTTATAAATCCTTCCTGCGCACTTGTCACAGTGGTAAGCTAAATATCAAAAACAACCCTTGTTGTATAACCTTTTTTATTTTTCTCTAATTTAAAATTATGATAAGTTACAGCCTTAACAACAGTCTCTCCTTTTTCAGGACTTATTTTCTCTCCATAAACCTTAGCTTTTAATTTTTTCTCAGAAATTTCTAAAATCTCAAATTTAGAAAAAAACATTTCTTTGATATCAACCAAAGCAATTAACTCCTGTAACCAATTAATTAGTAAATCTTCAATATTCTCCCCCTCAATTTCAACTTCTACAAATTTAATAGTTTTAACTTTACTAATTTTACAAATAACATTAAATAAGGCAATAGCAGAATTTTCAAATAATTCCTTTAAATCCTTGCCATAAGCTTCAAACATAACATCTGAAGTTAAATTTTCAATAAATTTAAATTTCATTTTTTAGGAATTTCCCAAACATAGTCTTTTACTTGCTTTACTTTGATTTCCATAGTAAAAACCTAATAAAGTAAGCTATATAAAAATTTCCTATTTTTCATTTTATCTCAAAAATACAGGTAAAAGCAATAAAACTAAAAAAGCTAAACTTGAAGCGAAGAACATTGCAGAAAGCGGACCACCTGAAATAAGAATTAAAACTACAACTGCCAAAAAAATAATCATATAAACCCAATAAGACCATTTTTTATACCAATTAATTTTGTTTTTTCTTTTCTCAACAAGCATCCAAATCAGGAATATGAAGATAAAAAGAGGCAAAGCAATCCCTATGATAATTACTGCAAATCCTAAAGGAGGCAAATCGTTTCCTTTAAAAATCCAAGCAAGCACTACAGCAACTACCCAATAAATTAACATCCAAATATTGTTGTTAACAGGTTTCTTTTTCATAAAACTATTTTAATATTACAGTTTATAAATATTTCGAATAAAAAAATTTATAAAACTATTGAAAACATTTATAAACAAAAACCTAATAAATAACTGAATTACTTCTTAATTTATGTTTAAAAAAACGAAAAGTAAATTAAAGAAATGGTTTGATGAAATCCTAGAAGCAAAAACTTCTCCCCATGCCATAGCTTTAGGTTTTGCTCTTGGTTTATTCATAGGAATTCTCCCAACACCGGGAATTGGAATCCTCCTTTGTCTACTAATAGTTCTTCTTTTCAAAGTAAACAAATTATCAATACTGGCTGGTTTTGCAATGATAAATCCAGCAACATTACCTTTTGTTTTAGCAGCAATTCTTTGGATAGGAACAACTTTAACAGGAGCAAAAGTAAGAACAAACGTAGATGTATTCTCTAGAACAGAAATGGCAAATATGATTTGGCCCTTAGTAGTAGGTGATTTAGTCTTAGCTTTTTCATCAGCAATTCTAAGTTATGTTATAATTTACTTAATTTTTAGTAAAATTTACAAAAAAGATCAAAAGAAACCTTTATAAACGTTCAATTTTCTCAAAAATTAAACCAATGATAGGAGGTTTAAAATGACTGAAGCAAATAAAGCTTATGAAGCCGTTGAACTTGCCAAAAAAACAGGTAAGATCAAAAAAGGTATTAACGAAGTTACCAAAACAATCGAAAGAGGCGTAGCAAAATTAGTTGTTATAGCAACAGATGTTTCACCAGCTGAAATAATTCTACATATAAAACCTTTATGTGAAGAAAAAGGCATTCCTTACGCAGAAGTTCCCAGCAGAGAAGAATTAGGTGCTGCAGCAGGATTAAGAGTACCAACATCAGCAATCTCAATTGTTAAAGAAGGCGAAACAAAAGATATGATTAAAGCTTTTGTAAAAGCAGCTAAAACTGTTATTGTTGAAAAAGAAGAAGTTCCAAAAGAAGAGCCAAAAAAAGAAGAAAAACCAATAAAAGAACCAAAGAAAGAAGAAGTAAAAGATGAAACCACAACAGAAAACAAATAAGGAAACTAAAGAAAGTAGTTTATTCACTACTGCTGTTCCAGCCACTGTAGAAGAAATAGTTGGAAGAACAGGAACACGTGGGGAAGCTATTCAAGTTAGATGTAAAGTTCTTGATGGTAGAGATAAAGGTAAAATTCTTAGAAGGAATGTTAAAGGTCCTTTAAGAGTTGGTGATACCTTAATGCTTAGAGAAACAGAAATAGAAGCCAGAAGAATGAATCAGAAAGGAAAATAAAATGCCTAGATGCTCTTTTTGTAATAAAAACATTGAAAAAGGAACAGGAAAGATGTATGTTACTAAAATTGGAAAAGTTTTTAACTTCTGTGCTATGAAATGTGAAAAGAACATGCTTAAATTAAAAAGAAAGCCTAGAGATTACAAATGGGCTTCTAAAGAAAAAATAGTTAAAAAATAATTCTCCAAAAACCTTTTAAACCAAGAAAATTCCAAATTCCTGTGATGGAAAATGCTTCGTTCATTAATATGCGTATTTGTAGGACATGTAGACCACGGAAAAACATCTATTTTAGATCAAATCCGTGGTACTAAAGTAACAGCTCAAGAAGCGGGAGCTATCACTCAACATATTTCTTGTACTAAATTAGTTCCTGAAAAACTACAAAAAATCTGTAAAAATCTTAAAGATCAAGTTAAAATCCCTGGTTTATTATTCTTAGACACTCCCGGTCACGAAGCCTTTACTACTTTAAGAAAACGTGGTGGAAACCTTGCAGATGTAGCAATTTTAGTAATAGATATTAATGAAGGATTAAAACCTCAAACAATAGAAGCAATTGAAATTCTAAAACATTACAAAACTCCATTTATAATTGCAGCAAACAAAATAGATACTTTATCTCAATTTAGAAAAACTGAATTAGATTCATTATTAGAAAACATAAATCAACAATCACAAGATTTCACAAACTTACTAGACACAAAAGTATACGAACTAGTAGGGAAACTAGCAGAACATGGATTTAATGCGGAAAGGTTTGACCGGGTAGAAGATTACACAAAACAAATTGCAATTGTGCCAACCTCTGCAAAATTTGGTTTAGGGATTCCAGAATTATTAATGATTATTTCAGGTTTAGCTCAAAAGTTCTTAGAAAAAAAATTAGAAATAGATAAAAATATAGAAGGAAAAGCAATCATCCTAGAAAAAAAAGATACAGAAGGGTTAGGAAAAACAATTGATATTATCCTTTACGATGGAAGAATAAAAGAAAATGACACAATTGTAATCGGAAACACCGGAGAACCAATTGTAACAAAAATCAAGGCTATGTTTGAAGAAGATAAAAAACTTATCCCCATAAAAGAAGCAGAAGCAGCAATAGCATTAAAAATTTCTGCTCCAAATTTAGACCACGCAATTGTAGGAATGCCTGTAAGAGTTGCAAATAAAAATCTAGAAGAAACAAAAGAAGAAGTTCAAAAAGAAATTGAAGAGGTCTTAATAGAAGCAGATAATGAAGGAATAATCATAAAAGCAGATACAATCGGTTCCTTAGAAGCATTAACCAAATTACTAAAGGAAAAAAATATTCTAATAAAAAAAGCATTAATCGGAGATGTAACAAAAAATGACTTGGCAAATGCTTCAGCAGAAGAAAATCCATTATTCAAAGTAATCTTAGCTTTCAATGTTAAACCAATAGAAACAAAAGAAGTTAAAATAATTCATAGTGATGTCATTTACAAGGTTGTAGAAGATATTGAAAAATTTCAAGAAACAGAATCAAAAAGACTTGAAGAAGAACAATTAGGAAACTTAATAAAACCATTCAAATTACAAGTTTTAAAAAATTGTATATTTCACATATCGCATCCGGCAATTGTGGGGGTAGAAGTTCTTGCAGGAAAGTTAAAATCTAACACCAAAATAACAAAAGATGGTTCAAATCTAACAGAAGTTAAAGAAATTCAGTTAGATGGGAAAAATGTAAAGGAAGCAGAGAAAGGAAAACAAGTTGCTATATCATTGCCAAACATAACTGCAGGTCGTCAAGTAAAAGAGTTAGATATATTATATAGTAACATTCCAGAAAGCGATTTTAGGAAATTAAAAGAATTCAAAAGCTATTTAAACCCTGCAGAAGTGGAAATTCTAAGAGAACTAGCATCTTTAAAGAGAAAAACTAACGCTACTTGGGGTGTATAAGGAGGAATAAAAAATGGTTGAATTTAAACTAACAATAAATGATCCAAAAACGGGAAAAAGCTATCAAAAAACAATCTCCGGGGATGAAACCTCTGAATTTAGAGGGAAAAAACTAGGAGATAAAATAAGTGGAACTAAATTAGGTTTAGAAGGTTATGAATTAGAAATCACTGGTGGTTCAGATAAACAAGGTTTCCCCATGAGGAAAGATCTGGAAGGTCAAGGAAGAACAAAACCTTTAGTAGTTTCAGGGATAGGAGCAAAAGCAAAAAGAGATGGTGAAAGACAAAGAAAAACAGTTCGTGGAAACGCATTATCAACTGAAGTTTCTCAAATTAATATCAAAGTAACTAAACAAGGTAAAGATTCTTTAGACAAACTATTTGGAAAAGAAGAAGTTCCAAAAGAAGAGTCAAAAGCAGAAGAAAAGAAAGAAGGGGCAACATAAGTTGGTTAAAGACAATTTAACACCAGAAATTAGTATAGGATTAATTGGCCATGTTGATCATGGAAAAACAACTCTAACGCAAGCTCTGTCTGGAAAATGGACAGACACTCATTCTGAAGAACTTAAAAGAGGTATTACAATTAGACTAGGTTATGCCGATGCAGCTTTCTATTATTGTAAAAAATGTAAAAAATATTCCCCTTCAGAAAAATGCTCATGCAAGGAAAAATGTGAATTAAAAAGAAAAGTTTCTTTCATAGACGCACCAGGACATGAAACATTAATGGCCACAATGCTTTCAGGGGCAGCAATTATGGACTATGCCTTACTTTTAATAGCTGCAAGCGAAAACTGCCCACAACCTCAAACCCGTGAACACCTAATGGCCCTAGACATAATCGGAATAAAAAATATAATCATAGTTCAAAATAAAATAGATTTAGTAGATGAAAAAACAGTACTAGCTAATTACGAGCAAATAAAAAAATTCGTAAAAGGAACAATTGCTGAAAATGCACCAATAATCCCAATTTCTGCACAACACA
>Ga0180732_1001892_pt1 | contig 11965 bp, 18 predicted proteins | sample KR11_01MetaG_FD_148674 | JGI IMG/M metagenome (GOLD analysis project Ga0180732, IMG submission 148674) | Groundwater microbial communities from the Olkiluoto Island deep subsurface site, Finland - KR11_0.1 MetaG | ecosystem: Environmental > Aquatic > Deep subsurface > Groundwater | place...
GGCTTGAACAAATAAAGGTCGGGATTCAGTCACTAATCGATCTAATCCCCGAAGGAGTTGGAGGCCCAGTAACATACGGCATACTCGGAAGGCTGTTATTTGGCTCGACTCCGGTAGGGGTATTTATCACAGCCCTTACACTCTCAAAAGATATGCTCGACAGGCTTGGTGTTGCAGCATGGAAGGCAAGAACCGAAGCGGAATGGGCGGCTGCGGCCATAGCTGTAATGGCAAAGCAATCAGGGATGTTCGGTGGTGGAGAAGCAGGAAAACCATCTGGCGCCGGGAGGGAATTCGCCCTCGAAACTCCCAAGGTTATCAGTAGCGAAATAGACGAAGAAGCCCTAAAGGACGCTTATGACTTTCTAAAACTAAAAGAGGATGCCGAGACTGAATACCTTAAAAATGTCGCGGCGGCGTATCTCGAAAAGTACAAGAATGACGTAAAGCTAACAAAAGAAGGCTTAGCGATATATCTCAAAGGAATCGAAGATAGAAAGAAGGCAGACAAAGAGCTTTCCGATGCAGGAAATAAGGCAACAGGCGAAGCAATTTCTTTGATAGAGAAGGAAATTGAAGCAGGGATGAAGCTGACAAAGCAGTCCCTCGATAGGCCCCAAAAAGAAGCCGACGAAGCCCGCAAGATGGTCACTTTCTATCAAGATATGATAGGAATGGAGGATGAATACAGACAGGCTAAACTTGATTGGATTGAAAAAGAAGCAAAAGTCAAATTTGACGGGATGGATAAAGAGCTTTTAAAAGAACGCTGGATGAAGGATCAGAGGATAAAGTTTGAACAGGAGATCTTCGACGCCAAAGCCAAACAAATTGAACAGGGCTTAGGCGATATGTCCTCAATGTTCAATTCTCTTTCAGGGATGTACGATAAGAATTCAGGAGAATACGCAAGGCTTCAAGAAGCGGCTAATGCGATGATTGTCTTACAAAAAGCCGTTGCGGTGGTCAACGCTGTTGCTGCGGTTGCTGCTTCGGCGGCGGCTCCATTTCCGGCTGGGTTTGTAGCTATGGCTGCAATGGCGGCGGCGATGGGGTCTCTCTTGGGTTCTATCGGGGTCTCTTTCGCGGGCGGGGATGTCTCCGCTCCCTCAGCCGCTTATGGCATAGGAACCACGACGCTCGGTGGGGAAAACTATTCCGGTTCTGAATCTATCTCGAAGACATGGGAGCTCCTTGAAGACACCTATGACTTGGAAAAAGTCACCTTAACCGGAATCTATGAGAACATGAAGCAGTTGAATGCTAATATTACAGGAATAGTTAGGGGGATTGTGTCCGGTGATATGGGGAATATTTCTCCCGGAGGGTTGGGGAAAACATCTACTTATTATGATGCTATATATAATATTCCGATTTGGGGAGAGATTGAGAGATTTGCATCAAGGATACCAATCCTGGGGCCGCTCGCTCAGAAGGTGGTGAATTGGGCATTTGGTGGCTCAGAAACAACCCTAACAGGTTCCGGTATAATGGTTGGCGGGGGAGGGGTTCGTCCCTTTAGCCAAACGCGCACGGAAACATCCGGCTTTCTGGGTGGACTGTTTGGGGGTGGGGGGAGTTCGGAGAGTAGAGCAATTGGGGCTATTGATGCCACCTTAACCAATCTTTTTTATGGTGAGCATGGAATTTATACCACATTGAAAAAGTCTGTTTCCGAGATGGCTGTAATCCTTGGTGCCGATGTAGCAATGGCAGAAAATAAAGTATTTGAAGCCTTTGAGCTTAATTTTATAGGAAAAACGCCGGAAGAAATCGAAAAGATAGTATCAAGAAAAATCTCTGAAATCGGTGATAAGTTCTCCTCTGAAGTCTTTGGTGATCTTATTAGAACTTATCAGCAAGTAGGTGAGGGGGCGTTAGAAACAGCCTCCCGCCTTGCTATTGATCTTTTATCAGTAACCGACATTTTGGGTATGACCGGGAAAACAATAGTGTCTGTCTCTATCGAACTTTCCGAATCCCTAATTGAAATAGCCGGAGGCTTAGACAGGTTGTCGGAAGCCGCTTCTACTTATTACGACAAGTTCTTCAGTGATGAGGAAAAGCATATCAGGGTTCGGGGGATTTTAACCGAACAAATGAGCCGGTTCTATATGACCCTCCCGACCACCCGCGAAGAATACCGTAAACTTGTTGACTTGCAACTTGAGGACATCGAGAACAAACAGGAAGAGTATTGGGCGTTGATAAAGCTCTCCGAATATGCCGATGAATACTATAAGACCCTTGAAGAACTTGCGGAAAAGGCTTCCAATGCGATTAAGGAGGCTTTGGGCGCGGTTTCAAGCGAGGTGGATAAACTGATAAGCATGTCGCGGTCTGCTGCTTCTGAAGCGCGATCGGCGGCTGATGCTTATAGGAACATAATTGAAACTCTCACCGCTGCTCAGAATAAGATCAGGGGCGGGGGAGAATCGGGACGGGTGGCTTCAGTCTTCGCTTTGGCCATGACAGGGAATCAGGAGGCCCTTCGTGCCCTCCCCGGTGCGTTTGACGATTTGCTTGCTTCAAGCCTTAAAACCAGTAAATCCGCAGAGGATTACGCAAGAGATCAAGGTAAAGCCCTGATTCAGCTTGAGCAGGCAAAGATGGTCTCTCAAGGAATGGTGAATTGGCAAGAATACACAGCTTCCCTCTATGAAATCCAGACCGGGGTTTTGAAGGAAATTAAAGAGGAACTGGAAAAGCCCAATCCGAGCATGGAAATCCTGAATAAACAAGCCGCGATGCTTGAGACTATCGCCGGACTTTTACAGGAACAGACCACCCAGATAGTCTCCGGGAGCGGAATGCAGGCCGTCCTGATGCACGACCAGACCGGGCAGATTATCCTTGCCAACGGGTTGACCGTTGACCAGACCGGGAAGATCGTGTTGGGGAACTCGTGGTTGGCGGCTCAAGATGCAATAGGTGTTTTGGCAAATGAACTCCTGGTCGATCAAACAGGCAAGATTACTCTTGGCAATTCTCTGTCTGGAGTCCAGACTTCTCAAATCATCACGGGAAATGCGACAAGCGATGCGATCAAGAATATCTCAGCTCTGAATACTTCATATTCGGAAGAAATGCTGACACAGTTAGCAATGTCTGGTTCGATCCAGACCACCAGCCTGCAAAATATCGTCATGCAAACGGCTTTAACGGTTGCGGCGATTCAGCAGCTAATTCAACTGACGGCGACTACCCTTGCGGCACAGGAAGCGGCGTTAGCACAGGCCGAGGCGGATAGATTGGCAGCATTGGCGGCAGCAGCGGCGGCTAAATCGGCGGCAGATGCGGTGGCGGCGGCGGCGGCAGCTAAGGCGGTAGGGGGGGTGGCAGCCCCCCAGAGGTATTGGAATCAATATGGACAGGAATACGACCCCCATCAAATGCATCCCGCAGATTGGGAGACATTGACATCTCCGCCAACAATAATAGCAACAGATCCGTATCAAGTTTGGCTGGAACAGTATGAAGGTAGCCAATTTTGGGCGGCAAACGGAGCTGTCTTTTCAAGTGGCAACGTGATTCCTTTCGCCAGTGGTGGAATTTACGACCGACCTACGCTCTTCCCAATGGCTAACAGAACAGGTCTAATGGGTGAGGATGGCCCCGAAGCCATCATGCCCCTAACCAGAATCGGCGGGAAGCTCGGCGTAAGTGCGGTGGGGAATAACGTGATTTTGATCGAAGAGGTTAGGGCATTAAGAGCTTCAATAGAGGCCGGAAACCTCCAGCTTGTCAAAAATACTTTGAAAACAGCAAAGGTGTTGGAACGCTGCGAAACTACCGACGGAACCCTTTCCGTGAGTACGGCATAAGGAGAACCGATGCAAATAATACGTCCGATAACCGTGCTTGACAGTATGATTACCGCATCTAATGTCCCCGATGTTGATGATATTGGCACAAGTGCGACTTCTCTCCTGATTGAGGTGGCTTCCAAAACCTTCACAACTCAAGCCGGGCTTCCTTTTCTCGCGGGAGAATGGCTGTTGGCTTATAGTGCCGCAAACTCTGCCAATTATATGTATGGGAAAGTAACCTCATACACAGGAACGACCCTTGTAGTTAATGTTTCCGTGAACGGGGGGGCGGGGACTTTTGCTGATTGGAAAATCTCCTATGGGTGGAATGTCTCAGCTTCATACCTCGACGGCGACCGGGTACAGCTTTCGACCGTGAACAACCACAGGATTTACGAAGCCCTTGAGAATGTGACGGGTGGAACTTCCCCGGAACTGGATGTTTTGCTGGCCGTCCCGAAATGGCTTGAGGTCTCCGCCACAAATCGATGGAAAGCATTCGACCAGAAAGTGGGTTCACAGACAAGTAACGCGGATTCAATCACCTTTACGATAACGCCCGGTGTGGTTGTGGACTCTTTCGCCTTCCTGAATCTTGATGCGGCTTCTGTGAGACTGGTTTCAACTGACCCCATAGAAGGTGTTGTTTATGACAATACCGTTGATCTTGTATCCTCAATTATAACCGGTCTCGACCCGATCTATGACTGGTACAGCTACTTTTTTAGCTCGGATTTTAGACTTACGGATGTGGTGATGCTCGATGTCCCCCCTTACTTAAATACCGTATTTACAATAACAATAGCCTATACCGGCGAAACAGCTTTGTGTGGAGGGATTGTCTTTGGGGTTCAGTCTAATATTGGAACTACCCTTTATTCTCCCAATATAGGAATACATGACTATTCTATTAAGGAAGCAGATGCGTGGGGGGTCTATTCTGTCACTGAAAGAGCTTTTTCCAAGAAGATGTCTTGTGATGTTAAAGTTCCCAAAGCATCTATTTCCGCCGTTCAAAATCTTCTCGCTTTATACAGAAGTGAACTTCTTGTCTGGGTTGGAAGCGACGACCCGGTTTACTCATCCTTGATTATATATGGATTCTTCAAGGATTTCTCAATCGTAATAGGGTATCCGAGTTTTGCAATCATGAATTTGGAAATCGAGGGACTTTCATAAGAGATTGATTTAACAGGAGGATTACAAAATGGCAATCACCGCACTCCCCACTCCGCCCAGCCGGAGCGCACCATCAACCTTTTCAACCTTGGCCGATGCCTTTTTGGGGGCTTTGCCGACATTTCAATCAGAGGCGAACGCCGTCGCTCTGGCGATGGATTTGAATGATACGTCAGATACCAGCGCAAGTTCCATCACAATCGGCACGGGGGCTAAGACTTTCACCGTCACCGCCGGGAAATCATTCTTGCCCGGCATGAGTCTCAAAATCGCCCGGACATCAAGCCCATCAAATTGGATGCATGGAGACGTGACGACCTATTCGACAGACCAGCTCGTGATGAATATAACGAGTATTTACGGGAGTGGCGGGCCTTTTACTGACTGGACTATCACGTTTTCGGCTCCTACGGTCGTTCCCGTTGCAATCGCTGAAAGTGATTTCATCGTCGGCGCACCTTCTCCGTTCGGATCATGGATCAAGAAAACCCTTGTGGAGGCCAAAGCCCTTCTCGGTTTAGTCATCACCGCAGGCAAGACCATCACCTGCTCCCAAAACACCTCCCTTGACGAAGCCGTGGCGATGTCGAGTAAGGCTGCTAAATTCAGAGTGTCGCAACTGCAAATTACGGGGTTGACCGATGCGACAACGGTGCGGTTAATAATGACAGACATAGACCAAGGCGAGAATTTAGCACAGGAGGATGTTGACCAGGACACTCCAACAGGCGGGACCCGTTTTGATATTTCAGCCGATGGCACAATAATAACAATAAAAGGGATGACGAAAACAGCCACGACATTGCTGTTTGCTGTTGTCGGCCTTAGTGAGAATGGTGCCGTCAATGCTATACCAGCGGCTGTTGTTGGCGGGAAATTGGTTCTTACTATACGAGCTGCTGCTACCGGAATCGCAGAAGATCTCACGAGCTGGGCAAACGGCCAGGGTACTTATATTAGATTATTTTATCGGACATCGGATTAAGGCGGCTTATGCTTAAATTCTGCCCTCCACACCTGCTCTTTTACGTTAAAGACCTCGGCACCAAAGGGAGCATAGTGGAACGACTTGGTAAGCCGACAGAGGTTGTAAATCTAAAACCTTTCGGCCCTTTCATAGATAGGTTCTTCCATAAGGACGTTCAAATAATGAAGGCTCCAGATGACCGGGTTTTGTTGAGAGGATAATCATGGAACTAAAATTCACCTACTGCTTCCCATATATCCTGAAATACGTCCCTGACCTCGGCACCAAGGCCGGGGAAGCGACGGGTTTCATTGTCAGGATACGGGAGGATAAGAAGGACGATGAGGGTTTATTGGAGCATGAATTGAGCCATGTAAGGGACTGCTATTACTTCCTCTTCCTGCCCTACATGATCCTGCTCAAGTTCAAATGGTTCCTGAAATGGTGCGAAGTCCGTGCTTACAAGCGGCAGTTGAAATACCCTCCGGCAAATGGATCAGTAAAGGCCAGAGCGCAGTATGCCGGGTTCTTGGCTACAAGATACGGCCTCAACCCTGAGTTAACGGTTGAGAAAGCATATAGACTTTTGGGCCAATAAAATTGTGAAGGAGAAAGCCAATGACAAACGGATTCATTCTATCAAAAGAAACATGGGATCACATGCCCGAGGAGCAGCAAAAGTGGATCATGTTTGAGACCATGCAAAACGTCAACGTTCGGCTCAGACGCCTGGAGCGATGGAATAAGGCATTCTCCTTCGCAGGGGGATTAGCTGGAGGCGCACTGTCTGCGCTGGGAATTAAGATGGGGGGATCATGAGCGACACCGGGATCTGCATCCATTGTGGCAAGGAGTTTGAGGTGACCAAATACGGCTTTGGCCTCCGGTGTCCCCTTTGCAAAGGTAAGATCGACGTGTTCCCAGATGATGAGATTTTCGTAACTTTGCCCTTTGGGGTGGTGGGGATCAACGGATTGAAGGAGATGCGGAATGGAACTTAAAATCATACGTAAAGAGTTCACAGAAAACAGCACGATAGGCGATTTCTATATCGACAATACTTTTTTTTCTTATTGCCTGGAGGACATGATACGTGAGCCTGGTGTCAAGATCGCTGGCAAGACTGCCATTCCCGAAGGTCGATACAGAGTTGTCATCGACCAGTCAAATAGATTCAGACGGGCGATGCCTCACATACTTGACGTGCCCATGTTTGAGGGGATCAGGATACATAACGGATCGTACCCGAAGGACACAGAAGGCTGCCCCTTGCTTGGATTTAAAAAGGGTAAAGATATGATATGGGAATCAAAATTGGCCTTCAACAGATTCTTCGATATTCTCTATCTGGCCCTGCCCCATGAAAAAGCATGGATAACGATTGAAAGAGAGGTGGCATGATGGACGAGAGATCAGTATTTCAGAAAATCGGTGATGCGGTAGCAGACTTCGCACCGGGACTCGCAACTATCCTGACGGCAACCGGCGTAGGCGCACCCGTAGGCGCTGCCATTGGGGCTGTGGGCGCACTTTCAAGAGCGTTTGGACTCGGATCATCCTCAAAGCCCGAAGATGTCCTGAACGCAATATCAGCCGATCCGGAGATTCGTTTAAAAGCGATGGTGGCGGAGAACGACTTCAAAGTTAAAATGCGGGAATCCGAAATCGAAGAACTGAGGCTTGAATTATCTGACATTAAAAGCGCAAGAGAAATGAATGTCGCCAACAAGGACAACACGAACAAAGTTTTGGCCTATGGAATCGTTCTTGCCTTTATTCTAACCGTTGGCTTTACCCTTGCCGGATATACGAAGGTTGAAAGCGTCTTGGCCGGTACTCTCATTGGATATCTTTCTGCTAAGGCAGAGCAGGTAATTGCCTTTTACTTCGGTTCGAGCCGGGGAAGTCAGGCCAAGACAGACATGCTCTTTAATTCGACGCCGACGAAGAAATAGGAATCATTTCTTCATCCACTCAATCGCCGCATCTCTCCATCTTCCGGTAGTATCGAGGATGTAATCAATAAAATCCTCGGCAAAAACAACCGTAATTCCGTGCCAGCCTCCCGCCAGACATTCTACCGTCATTTCATCAGAGACTGGTAAAGACTTCAAGAACTCCTGCCAATCCTTCCTCTTCCTCATCTCCTTCAGCACAAGCCGGGGATCGGCGGCGAAGTTTTGGACACATGACATGGGATGGTAAGCCATTCCACATTCCGCACATCTCATTGCTCCCGAATCGCTTATGGGTTCTGTGCCATTACAGATATGTATCCCCGCCAGTTCCGCGAATATCTTATTGTTCTCAGGATGTAGGTCCATCTTTAGCCTCCCTTACCAGCCTGTCATAATCTGATGGAATTATTGGGTTTCCTCTATCCGTTCCCCGCTCCTTACACTTCCTGCATATCCAGGGATATTGTGGCGGTTCAGATGTCAGGGTATAATTGGCATATACTTTGTCATGTTTACAATCCATCTTTAACCTTCCCATTCTTCCGCCTGATCAAGAAATTCGTCAGGAGATTTATTCTCTCGATGATCTCGTTGATTTTGTCATGGGCGAGTTCTCCGGCACGATACCTTGGCTTTACTCCATAACAGTTGCCTTGGGAATCTATATTACCAACGAAATACGACTCAAGCTTCTCAATCTCCTCAAGTCCTGCGCGAACTGTAATGCTGCCATCCAAAGGAACTGGTTCGCCAACCTTCAGACACTGGCATCCATAGATGGTGTATTCTTCACAACATACTGGACATTTACTCATGGCTTTTCTCCCTTCTCCTTCAACCAGCTATCCACCAGTTCCGCAAAACGGGGCATAGTGAAGAGCCATTGTGTAAATACGTGATCTTCCGGGTTAGCCGCATGTTGTAATGCTGACCAATAATAAAACTCCTTCCAATCCCCCTTCTCCGCGAGTTTCTCTTTCAGCTCCAGCATATCGTTGCCGGAGGTAAAGGAGCGGTGTAAGTCGAAAATACCATTTAAGCCGACATCGCACTTTTCACAAACAGAACCTCTTAAATCATGCCATAAGGGATCATGGAAACACTCCCCAGGGTATTCAGTCAGCCGCCCTATGCTCTCTTCAGATAGTGTCTTCATGGCTTCTTCCCGCATACAGCACAGACGGCTAAATTTGGCCCATTCCAATGTCCGCAGCCACATTGCCAGTCGTGATCTTTCCCCTCGATCAGTTTTATTATCCAATCAAGCCGATCCCGCAATTCGTTTTGTAATATTTCCAATGATCTACTCATGGCTTTCCTCCTTCCTGTGCCAAGATTGCCTTAATCAAGGCAAGATCGAGTCGGTCCCTGCTGGTATTTCCAAAAACACGGATTGTTCCATCATTTCGGACATTCACTTCCATCCTATTCCACTCCATCATCCCCCATAAGCACCGCTCCGGATTCTCTGGATCGAAGACGGGAGGGATGATAAAATCATAATACTTTTCATCGTCATCAAATAGAAATACTTGCACGTTGTCGCAAGCCGTGTCACCAAAAATAGCGCGGGTAAACCTCTCCCCATAAATCTTCGTTTTGGAGAGTTTGGTGTATAGATCAATCTCTTGCTGATTCATGGCTTTCCTCCCTTCTTACCCAAATAAGCAGATCAATCAGAGCGTCAGTGGGGCTGTTTCCGGCAAATCGTTTGACCTTGATCCAATATTCGTCTAAAGCCAAGTAACCGCAATAGCAAATATCACTAAACGCACTTGTAGTTAGTGACAAAAAGCAGTTACGTCCATTAACGATAATGACTTTCGGCAACTCCCTCCAGACCTCTGCCATTGAAGGGGCGGGATAAAGAAAAGATATTGCCTCGTTATTGATTATCTCTGCTCGCCTAAAATCAGCAGCCAGCCCTTTATCTATAAGTTCGGAGTGCGGTTCCTTTTGTCCCAGTCCCCATTGTGGACATCTCCAAACAGCTTCCGTCTCCAGCACAATCCTGGCATCCACAAGCCTCTGGCTGGCTTCAAGGGTGGCGCAGTTCTTTTCATTCATGGCTTTCCTCCTTCCTTGAGGGCGGCTTGGGCGATTCCCTGTATGTCATGGGTGGTATCTGTCGCCATACTTTCTATGGTGTCCAGCGCCTCCCTCAGCCGCTTGTTCTCGGCAGTCAGGGCTTCATGGGCCTTTTTATACTCATCAACCCATTTCTTTATATCTGTTGACATCGTTTCATAATCAAGATGAGCCGCTACCGCGATTGCCCTGAATTTCCACAAATCTCTCTCGCCGGTCAGCGTGGCGATCTTACCGTTAGCAGTACCAAGATCATCAATAAGAGTGATCCGTTGTTCCTCCTTGAGGGCTTTTTCTTCATCAGTCTCTATATCGCCGCGAGTGTGTAGACGCGCAATGAGCGTGGCGATCTGCTCCTGCCCCCTTATCCATGCATCGTTGGATCTCTCCAGCTTTTTCAGGAGGTTGGCGATCTGGTCGTCCTTCTCCGCAAGGGCGGCAAGGTGGGCTTCTTTCATCCTTCCAATAAGGGCAAGCGCATCCGACAAATCAAGGGGAACCAATTTCTCCCCAATATTATCATACCCGCCCTTATCAGAGATGGTGATAGTTTGCCCTGCTTCTTCGGGTCGCAAGGGATCAATATATTCTTTTATGTCGTTCATCTCATCCTCCTCCCGGTCTCGTTATCTAAGTCAGCTCGGACCGGCCCCTGACATAAACCCATTAGGAATTAGATTAGGATCAATCGTCACGGGCATCACCCCCTTCCTTTATATACAGGCCAATCAGCTCCTTTAGGCATCGCTGGCAGAAATCGACTGACACATCAGACCCGTCTCCAAATACAGATCCATATCCCCCCTGAACCCAAATACTGTGAAACTCCTGAAACTCCACTACATCATCTGGAGTAGCAACCACACCGCACTTGTCGCAGGTTATCGACACGATCTCTTGCTTTATAACCAGCTTGTCTACTGTGTTAAGCATAAGTTCTCCTTTATGCGCTTAGTTAGGTGCTGGCGGCAGGATTTGATACCTGCATCTTCAGTGGTGTACGTATCACCGAGATCTGAAATCCTATTTGAACGACGCCAGCATATTGTAGGTTATCATGGCCGGGCAGCTCACCAGGGCACCCGGACAGAATGGGTGATCGTGTCGGTTCATTCTGTGCTTAGGCTTCGCGTAGCCATATTAGCCCATGATAACTTTTTTCAAAGAACGGTTCCGGACCTCACCAATACTTCCCAACAAAGTTAGCAATAATATACCCATACCCTATTCCTATTAAAGCTGCAATAGCGCCGCAGAATATAAACCAGATATCTTTCATCATTCACCTGCTAATTTATAGACCTTAAGGGGTAAATCCATCTGGTTCTCCACTACGGTCTCGGTGGTCTTGTCGCTGATCTTCTCTGCCGTAAAGGTTATTCCGGTCTCAACGTCAAGTCCTCCTGATATTTCTTTGGACATGAAGATGTTGAAGCCTATTGTAACCTTCAGCTTGCCGTCCTCGCTCTTTAGGTAGGCATCCCTTATCTTGGGAGCCCATGTGTCGATCTTCTCGATGGCGGTGTCCTTCATTTTTTGAATCGTTTTAGGGCCAATCATAACTCCTCCTTGTTAAGATAGTGCCGGGCATCCTTCCCGCTTCGTACATTCAACACACTGGCTTGACGCCACCATTGCCGCCGAATCCGGGCAAGCAATCAGACCGTCCGCCTTGGGTTCATCCTTCGGGCCGAGATCAAACCGCTTCATAATATCTTTAGCTTTGGCCTCATCCTTGGCTACAAGCCCCTCGTGCTCGTTTATGACACTAATCGCGTTCGACATCTTTTCGTTGGATGGAAGTAATTTGAACAGTTTTTTCACGGCTGTTTTTCGTGCCATTTCCTCGTACCATTCCATCCACGGCCCCTGTTTCGCCTGAGATGTAGCCCTTACCTTTTCAATTTCTTTCTCGTTCAGGACAATAAATTTCTTCATTCCGCCCGGAAGTGTCGCTATGGCGT
>Ga0180732_1001893_pt1 | contig 11963 bp, 13 predicted proteins | sample KR11_01MetaG_FD_148674 | JGI IMG/M metagenome (GOLD analysis project Ga0180732, IMG submission 148674) | Groundwater microbial communities from the Olkiluoto Island deep subsurface site, Finland - KR11_0.1 MetaG | ecosystem: Environmental > Aquatic > Deep subsurface > Groundwater | place...
GCTCGACGCGATAAAATAAAAGGATTAGAGTTATTATATAGAGAGCGCACAGGGCACTGCTTCTCACTTTGGGTAACACCTTACACACTTTCAAATTGTAGTCGCATAGTGGGTAACAACTTACACAAGATGCCCGGTAGCTTCTCTTTTTGCGCGTGTGCTATGAGCGTATTGCTATCAAGGTTCTTAACAACAACGCACTATGAGCGCAATGCTATCAAGGTGCATGAGCGCAATGCTATCAAGGTTAGTGTCGCGAGCTTGCCGTATTTTTTGTGTATTAAATAGACATACTATACCAAGACCACAAACAAACGGCAATATTGCCGATAGATTCTATGTTTTTGGGGTATGTCACATATCACAAAATGTGCAATATTTGTACAGTTTTAGACATATAGTGCATAGCTGGGTATGTAATATCTGTATGATTCTGTAGCGCGCGCGAGACGACCCCATGCCCCCAGTCCGCCGTCTTGTATGTATATATATATATAGGTTTTTATTTTCTTGCTGTGTATGTATGTGTACATGAGTAGGAGAGAAAAGTCCCCAAAAAAAAATTAGGGGAAAAAAAATCAGGGAGGGAAAAGCGAGAGGGTGCGGGGGACTGCGAAAGTGTGCGTGGGTTAGAGCCGGCTCGTGGGTGAGGAAGATTTGATACAAAGTAAAGGTATGTGCGAACGGATTGAACAGATTGAACAGATTGATACTTCGCCGAAAACTTTTAAATATAAAAAAAAATAAAAAAAAGAAAAAGATTCGCGCGATACGCGCAGGTGTACAAAGTGTTCAATCTGTCGCTTCGTTTTGGTAAAATGGAATAGGGTCGGCAAGATCAATGCCTAAAAGAAGGCGGTCGCGGATTCCGTCAAGAGTGACTAAATTTTCAGGTGTTTCTATTTCGGGACAAACGCGGCGTAGTTCTGTAAAGAAGCGGCGATTAGCCATAGCAACATATCCGTTTTCTTTACAGTATTCTCTATATGAGGAATAGATACGGGAGCGGCCACGGGAAGCATAAGAGTGACGTTTGCATTTATCATTTACGAAGGAAGCAACGGTGTCGTTTGCCATTCGATATTCAAAGACGTTATCGTTTATGGTGTCCGATGTGGTAAATCCGCGTTGAGATTCGAGGCGCCGCAAGCCTTCTAAGGCCCACAGGAAAATTCCGTCGAGTTCGGTTAAGAGTTTGTCGCCGAGGTCGGGGTCGAGGCGGGGATCGGTACGAAAATTGACTGGAAATTTAATAAGGGTAACGCGGTCATAGAAAGCGTCTGTGTTGTTTACGATGCGTGGAAGGGTATTGAGACTGAAGATCATAAGGCAATGGGTGCGAAAACCGAAGCGAGTTTCGCCTTTGTAGGAATCGTACATGATGTCGCCGGTCACGATGCGTTGAAAACCGTATGTCTCGGTAATGTCGCCGGTGGCAACTTCGGTTGAGATATTTAAGAGTTTGCCGCGCAAACTGATGGCATGAAATTCTTCGTGAAGGGTTTGGATTTCTTCGGCAGCTACATTTTCTTCACCGAGCATAGCAGCGATGGTATTAATGAATTTGCCTTTACCGTTGCCGCCTGAACCAGTGAGCCATAAGGATTTTTCGTATCGGGTATCGCCGATGAGGGAAAGTCCAGCAAATTGTTGAAGGATGGCGTGTGATTCGGTATTGGGTTGAGCCTCGGATAGATATTTTAACCAGATAGGGCAGGATGCTTCGGGATTGAACGAAACAGGTAATTGGATAGTTGATACGGTTTTGGGTGAATGATCGCTTAGAACACCGGTGTCGATGTCGTAGATGCCGTTTAGAAGGTTGAGGCGCCGGCGATTGGTGTTTAAATTAAATTCTGTGGACCTGAATACGTCCGAATGAAGCGAAATTGCACTTAGGAGTTCGCCGCGTTGTGTTTTTTTACCACGTTTTCCCAACTGTTCATCGATTTCTTTGAGGATATCCTCGTCGTTTTTTAGTTTATAGACACCGTTTTCGTAAAGATAGAATCCTATTTTGGGAAGATACAAAGTGGGGTTATTTTCTACAAATCTATCGGCCTCGTCGTGGTAGTCGATCTGTTTTTTCTCGCGTTTATCATCAAGATTTATCAATTTCGGCTTTTTTTTCATACTATCTATGGTGTATTTGAGATAGGCTTTGCCGTTGCGCTCGTTACGGTATTTGTCCCCGACTGGATATTTGTCGAAAATGTCTTTTATGTTGGAACCGGACGCTTTGTGAAATAAAAGACAGCCAACTACGGCACAATCGCGTTCGGAACGGCTTTCGTAACCATCAACACCACCAGTTTGAATTAAACCTTTACACCAACCGGGAAGTTTATCGAAGTTGAAAGTTCCGTCACCGTCGTCTTCCGGTTGTGTGGCGACAGGTTGTTGAAAGAATATATCAAAATCGTCAGGATTGAAGGGCATCGGACTGAATTTGTTCCTTTGGGTAGATTATTTTGCATTCTCGTGGACAATCTTTTTGTTTATTGTTAAATGTGTCGGGAATACGCAAAATACGCGAAAGATCACTCGTATAATCTGCTCCGAGTCGGATTGCCATACCTTTCATATTGCCTTCAATGCGTTCGATATCAGCGTCAGATGTGATTTCAAATGGTTCTCTGAATTTCCAATAGGCATGGATACCGCCGCCGGTTGACATGACGTAATCGGGATGATGTGGAATCTCTTTAAGTAATTCTTTGGCCGCTTCTTTGATTGTGGCATAACGTGGTTTTTTCTTGTGACCGTTTTCCCCACAGTCGATGTCGAGCCATAGGCCGGGTACTTGACGAATAAAACGCTTTTCGCCTTTTGGGTTGATTCGCGGGCAGACTGAAAAATAACAGTCGCAATCGGCGGGATAGTCATAGTTGCTTAAAGATTTGACTGATGTGAAAAACTCCCAATGAATAGGGCGATTTTCACGAAACAATCGAATTTCAAAGAAACCTTCGCAGTCGGCGAACCATGTGTTGAAAAATGTTGATCTCATACTTTATTTTTGATACAATTCAAATTCCTTTACTTTCCTTAACGCATCTCTTTTTTGATGAGAAAGAACGTCGATTTCCAAATCCAAAAGGCAATATCCTGATTCTGGATTACAGGGTATTGTTGAACCGTCTGAATTTTCGCATAGAGGGATTGTTCCATCTACTATTCTTCTGGTCAGATTTAGTCCTTCTCTACCAACAGAAAGATGTTTACATGGATTTTTCATAATTTTCTCCTTTGTGGGCGATAGCCCTCCATTCGGCGCGGCGTTGATAGCTTCGGCGTAGTTAATGTCGTTATTGTTGGTTACGGTCATTTATATCTCTTTGGGTTTGCAAGGTCTTTCAACAAATTTTCCACACCAATGTTTTGGGTGCTTCCAAATAAAGTCAGGTGCGAATTGGCAATACCCAACAACATTATCTTCACACCCAAATTGAAAAGAAGATTGTATTCCTATGAAATTGTAAAACTCGCAGTTAAAACAAAAGCGGCCTTGAAGTGAATTAAATTCTAAAATAAGATTGTCGATACGTCTTTTTTCACGTTCAAGAGAATCTTGTCGATTGTGTTTTTTGCAATTAGGGCAATTATCCCAATTCTGCGTCGTGTCTTTTTTGCTAAATAGTTTCATTTTGATAGCCCTCCGTGAACGCGACAAACCGACAGAATAAAATATTATTCTCCGAGAGCGGCGCGAATGTATTCAATGTGTGCTTTTAGCGCAACGGGTAATTGTTGGAACGATGGCGTCATGTCTGCACCGGGCAAAACAGTTGCTTCAAGCTTATCAATTTCCAAAATTGCTTTTTGATAAAGCTCTTCTAATCTCGTCATTGTGATTTTCTCCTTTATGGGCAGATAGCCCTCCGTGAACGCGACTGCAACCATCGCTGGTCGGCGTGGAATCTGGCGGCAATCGCGCTCATGCAAGGCTATCTGCGGTGTTCAAGATGTTGTTTTGATAGATGTTGAGCCGACCATACCTGATAATCTACACGAACCGGCAGGGGGACGTCAAGAGGTCGCGGAAGATTTATTTTTTGGTGGCCATTTTTCACAACTGCGTATTTTTTTACGCGAAAGACTTGACAACTGCGTATTTTTATACGCATAATTGTAATATAAGTCTAAAAAAAGGTGGTATTTATGCTTGACCCCAAAAATCCAGAAATAAAATATGTGTACGACGACAAGGGAAATGTTATTGATGTTGTAAAAGAAACACCCGAAGACAAAGAAGAACGCGCCAAACGCATGAGTGTGGATGCAAAGGCCAGAAAAAAAGCCGAAAAAGCCGCAGAGGAAGAAATAGAAGCCGAAGTGTTGGTGAACGACGGTTTTGCATACACAACCAGACTTGAAACCGTAAAGGACATAGACATACTTATAAAAGAACTCGTGCGCGGTTCGGTTCATGCGTCTAAGGGCGGCACACAGGGTGGTTTGCGCAAAACCGAAGGGTTTATGAAGGTCGTAGCGGCACTCCGAGGGTTGCGAGAAAACGACTATACAGACTTACAGGGCAGGGTGGACGGATTGTTAAATCGCGTAGAGGAATTAGAGGATTCTGTGGCACAGGCAGCCGATTTACTTGAAAAGAAAAATGAAGAGATAAGGCAGTTGAAGCGTACTTTCGCTCAAAATGGATTACTAAGTGTGGCTTAAATGCCGGTAAGCGCAAATACAGTTGCCAACAGAATAGACACGATTTTAAGGCGCGTCAGCGGCTTGGAACTCGTGTTGCGGGCGGCAAAATCAGACGTTGTTTGGGAAATAAAACCCGAAGATTTCAAAAAACTATATAGAAAAGACAAAGACGGAACAGTAACACCATTTATATTGAACAAACCACAAGAGGAAATGCTTGAAGATTTCAATGTGTGTCTTAGGAATCGCAAACCAATAAGGTATCAACTGTTAAAAGCCAGAAAATTCGGCGGCAGTACGTTTTTTGTTGCCGTAGCCTATATGCTTGTTAAAAAGTTTGGGCTGAACTGTGTAATTATAGGCCACATCAGATGGGCGAGCCAGAATCTTTACGACATGGTATTGCTTTTCTTTGAAATGGACCCGGAAAACGCAGGTTTAACCATAGACAAGAAGAACACGCAACGGCTCAAGTTTGCTCACGGTGGTGGCGAAATACGCGTGATGACCGCCGGTTCAAGCGATTCTGCGACTTCACAAACAAACCAGATAATAATTGCAACCGAACAGGCACTTTGGGACGATCCTGAAGGCCAAATGAAGTCGCTCCTAAACACCGTTGACGACAATGTTCCAATAACAGTGGTGATTGTTGAAAGTACAGCTCGAAGTATGAACGATTTTTGGGATAGATGGAAACGGGCAAAAGCCGGTGAGTCCAGTTATGCGCCTAAATTCGTGGGTTGGCTCCAGTGTCCTGATGATGTAAAACCCTTTGAATCAAACGAACTACGAGAAAAATTTATCCAAACCATAGGAAGTCACCACAAAGACGACCCGGATGCCAACGAAGAAGAATTATCGCTTTACCGTGACATGGAGGCAACTCCGGAACAGCTTAACTGGCGGCTCTTTACCATAAACGACCGACACAAAGGCGACGTTGACGGGTTCCACCAAGAACACCCGACCACGCCCGAACAGGCGTTTTTGGGTTCAGGGCGACCAGTGTTTAATCAGACCAAAATAAACAAAAGTTTGAATAATCTTGAAGCTCCGTTATTTGAGGGGAAAATAAATTTTCAAGTTGGGATACCAAAGATTGGCGACAGCATAGACCAACTGATTGAAAGCGGGATTTTGCAACGTGTACGCGGCGGCGAACTAAAACTATGGCGATTGCCACAGGTTGATTTGGGATATGTTGCCGGCGCGGATGTTTCCGAGGGACTTGAAATTTCAGACGGACAAAGCAAGGCAAGGACAGATGATTCAGCGGCGGCATTTAGAGAACAGGAAAGCGGATATGTGTGTCTTACGTTTGTGAGGCATATTGACACTGAACTTTTCGCAAAGCTTCTTAACTGTATTGGGCGTTGGTACAATAAGGCGTTTACTTGTATAGAAGCCAACTCAATGGGGAAAAGCACCACGAGCGTTTTTTGGAAGTTATACCCAAAACACCGCATTTATCAAGAACGAATGGGAATGAATGTAGCCCAGAAGGAGCGTTCAGACCGAATAGGATACCAAACAACACAAACAACGAAACCGTGGCTGATTGAAAATCTACGAAGGGCGCACTCAAACGATCTTCTTGAATTGAACGACGAACAGGCGTTGCAACAGATGTTGAAACTGCAACTTGACCAGAATGGACGTACAGATACAAAAGGCAAAGACATTTTGATGGCGCTTGCTATGTCCGAAGAAGCACGACTTTTTGCACCAAAACACTATATTCCTACTGAAATAAAAGAAGATTTGTATAAATCAAGGATGAGACAGCGCATGGAGCGTCGCGCCGAAGCCGGAGAACAGAATAGAGCAGCAAATGCCATGAGAGTTGGAGGCGTAGCCAGTGGGCGTTGGAACTAATATAAAAACCATAGTTAAAAGAATGTTTGGCGGGGCAGAATTGCCCGGCATTGAGTTTTATCCGTTGGCCGATGGAAATACCGTGGATAAAGATTTCGAGAAGTATGTTGAAAAATGTTACACGGAAGCCGATGAGGAAGTAAGAAAATTTATACCCGAATGGAACGCAAACCGCCGCGCATACATGGGCGAAACATATAGTTATTTCAATGATTGGAGTGAATTTTACGACAAAGACGGGAGACCTGTTTCATATAGTTCTGATTGTTTGGCCGACAAAATAAACGACATGATTGCAATTCAATATAGTACGGGATTAAAACCGTATCCATTGCCACACGTAAACGAACAGTCAGAGATCGTACAAGATATTGCTGCAAGAATGCCAAACAAAATGGTGGACTTCAAAAAGTATGCTCGAAAACTTTGCAGCAAAGTTTTTGATGATATATACGATAGGCGAAAAGTTGACATTAAATTTATGATGGTTCAGTTGGATGCCTTTTTATGTAGGCGCGGGGTAATGAAGACGTATCAGGCACATGATTATGAACTCGGTATGCAACACGTATTCACGTATGTCGTGCAACCTGAAAATTATTTATTGGATGTATCCGCTACCGATCAGGAAAATGCAAGGTATCTGTTTGAGAAACAATACTTAACTCCGTTTTTTCTTACAAATAAACATCCTAAATACAAAGAAGAAATTTTGCGTTGCATAATTGGCAAGTCTGTAAGCAACAGACAGGTAAACCCAATAGATGATGCGGTGAGAAAAACAAAAGTTGGCCTTGTTTTAATTGCCGAAGGATACTTCAAAGACGAAACAACTATAACTGCCATAAATCCCAAAACTGGTAAAGAAGAAGAAACTGCGTTGTATCCACATGGCCGCCGGGTAATGTACCTGCCGGATTTGGGAATCGTTTTAGAGGTAAAAGGAAATCCTTATAAGTGTTTTCCGTATTCAACCTATGAGCCACGAAAAGTGTCTTGGGATCAGTTTGGAAAAAATGTAGCTAATCCGATTCAAGGCATACAAGTAATTGATGATGAAGTAATTCAACAGATGCTTGCGAACCTAAAGGCCGTTGGCAGCACAATAATGGCGTACCGAAAAGACTCTATTGAAGATATAGACATGGTGGACAACAGAATATTAATAAAAATTCCTTATTTAGAATCCGCCAGTGATATAAGTTTTGTTCAAGCAAGAGGCATTGCCAACGATGCACTTCTCATACATGCGGCACTTCAGGGGGATAGTAACCGAATAAGCGGAGTTGAGGCGGTTGCCGAAGGTCGGGCGGCGGGAAGCTTACAGTCGGGACGCGCCCTGTCAATTCTTCTTGAAGGCACAAATCGAAAGTTTAAAATAACCGGCAAAATGTTTGCCGATTTTGTTTCTGATTGGTCAAAACAGGTTGCCGATATTGCGCTATATACAACAAAAGAAGGAATGTATTTGCGTGTTTCTGACGAAGACGGCTTGCCGTTTAGGATGCTGTTTGATTTGTCGGAAGCCATTAACGTTATAGATACCCGTGTTGACTCGGAAAGCAAATTCCCGTCCGACCCGACACAGTTGCTTGCCATGCTTTTACAGATGGTTCCGGTTGGAATTGTGGACAGGAAAGCCGTTCTTGATCTTATGAACTTTCCCGGTTCTTCGGAAATACAGAGCCGAATGGAAATACAGGAACAGCAACAGCGTGAAATGCAGATGCAACTTGCGCAGATGGGAAAAGGCGCGAGTGGTTCAAGTGGAAGCAATGGCACGCCCGGTGGTGGACAACAACCTTTTGAAAGATCAATGAAGGGTTTGTCGCCAACTGGTGCGCCGTCGATTCAATAAAGCGGTGGTGAACTAAAGGAACAATCCTACAGGGTATGTTCATAATGTTCAATCGCAAAAACCAATGGAGGTTTTATGACAACCGAAGTAACCCAAACTGTGGAATCCACCGAAGTTGTACCCGATGGTTCACAGGAAGTAGTGAGCGAAGAAGAGGTTCAAATCGGCATTGAGATTGAGCCGGTAGTTGAACCAGACGCCTCAACAGAAAGCGCACCCAGCTTGGTCAAAATCAATGAACGCCTACGGCGAATTGAACAGTCCAACAAGGATTTGCGTTATGAGAACGGAAAACTTAGGCGGGGTTCTACCGTGGATGCTAAACCCGCCGTACCCACTAAGTCTCAAATTATGCGAGAAGAGGGGTATGAATCTCATGTGGTAGAACAGCAGGAAGCAATAGAAAACCTGCAACGAGAACGAGATGCGCAACGCAATCGGGCGTTTATCGCCCTAACCGATAGTTTTATCGGTGAAAACAAAATTCCCGAAGGCTCTGAACTCGCATTAGCTTTTGTTAGTGAACTTGACGATCAACTTGCCGATTATGACATAAACATACGCGATTTGGCGGAAATGTTAAGGGCAAATTCGGCGGTTGTTCCGGACAAGTTACTTGAGACCATGCCTAAGAAATTGAAAACCGCATTGCGAATAGCGACGGCTTCGGTTGCTGAAAAGAAAAACGCGGTAAAGGCAACCAAAACAGTTGAAAGCAGAACTGAAAAGGCGATGCCACCGTCTAAGGGTGCTGCCCCTGCAAGCGGAACCGATTCTTGGGAAGGTCTATCGTACCACGAAACAAAGGCCCGAATCGAGGCAGGGGCTTTCTGATAAAGGAGAGCTAAAATGGCATTAGATGTATCCGCAGCAATAGCGCAAATGAGTACACTTCAAGCGTCGGGGCCGATAGCGCAACTGATAAAAACGCTTCCTGATGCAACACTGAGGGACGGCGAACTTCTCAAATTTTTTGCCGGAAAAACAAAAAGTTGGGACGAAGGTGGCGATTATATTTACTGGAACGTGAAAGATAACTCGCGACGGGCAGACTATTACAGCAATATGCAGACACTAACCCGAACGCCACAGTCGTTCTTGAAACCGCTTTCCATGATTCGGGCAAACCTTACTATCGACGTAACGTATGCCCGAACGGATGTCAAGAAGAACGCAAACAGTCCACTCAAGATGACCGATTTCCTTAAAACGCAGATTGATCTGGCAAAACAAAACGCCACTCAAACACTGGAAAGCGACATTTTGGGCGATGGAACGACCTCTGTTGATGGAACCGACTTGTCGGCCTTAGACGCTCATCACATTTATGGCCTGCAATACTGGATTGAAAACGCACCGTCAGGCGGAACCACTATAGCCGGCACGGCAAGATCGGCAACTACAACGTGGCTCAACAATCAGTTTTTGGATTTCAGTAATATTGCGGGAGTAAACCCCACGAATGTTTACAAACTTCGCCAGAGATGCACCCGCAATGGCAAGGCTCCGGATGTATGTTTCTGTTCTGATACTGCTTTCCGCGCTTTGTGGAGTTACGCAAAGGGTGAAACGTGGGACAGACCGAGCCAGAAAGCCGTTGATCTGTTGGTTCCCGAATATCTCAATCTCGGCGGAATGTTGCTTATTCCGTTAAAGGCAATGACGGGAACAACCAACGGTGGCATGAGGGCGGCTGGGGATGTTACAAAACTGTTTATGATTAACACAGACGAGGGAACGGCTTTGTACATTGACCCGACTGACAACTGGGTAATGGAACCTGTTTTCCGCGCACAGGACAAACTTGCGTACACGCAGGATTTGTGTTGGAGCGGACAGTTTGTTGCATTGAATCCGTCAATGAACGGAGTAGGATTTTGGACTTGATAGTTAAAAACAAAGCGAAAGGAGAAGTAATATGTCAGGAATAGCAGATGTAACACTCGCAACAGCAGAACAATTGTTCAGTTTGGGCGAGGAGTTCAAGGATTTTCCCAACGGTAAAACCTACAAGTATTTTAAGTATTCCGGTGCTGCGTCTGCGGCGAACGGGACGGTTGTGTATGGACTCGACGCAACAGTGGGGAAAGTAGTTGACGACATTTCCGCGTCAACCCGAAACGACGTGCGCGGCGTGTCAACAATGGCCGTAACCCGTGGATATTATGCGTGGTTTCAGACAAAAGGGCCGCACTCGGCTGTTAAGAAAACGGCACGTGACATTTCGGACAACTCGCTTTTGTACGGTGTGTCTGACGGACTCATAACAGGTCTTAGCACAACGGCAACAGCAGCCACGCCTCTTGTCTTTATGGGTCGCGCTACCGAAGCCACGGGAGGCACATCCACAACTACGGCGGCAATGTTGGACATCGATCTTTAAGGGGCGATTAATGGGCGCAAAGTTTGACAGAGATAAGTGGCTTGATTGGCACACTTATTACGACAATATCGAACAATGTAAAAACGCCGTTAAACTGGCGAAGGCTAATGACGACGTGTTGTGGGACATTGTAGATGATAACATATCGTGCAATCTTTCACTTATTGAAGACGTCTTTGCAAACGATTGGATTGATGAGGCAATGTATGGCAAATATCAGGGGCCGGTACTCGTTTGTGGTGCCGGTCCCTCTTTGCCGTTTTATCTGCCGGCCGTAAAAGAGAAATATCTTGAGGGCGTACCGGTAATAGCGGTTGATCGTGCGTTTCGACTTTTGAAGGCCAACGGAATAAAGCCAATGTTAACGGTTAGTGTTGATCCGCAAATGACCGTAAGAAGATTTTACGATGATATAGAACCGGATGACACTGTAGCTCTTTCCTTTGGTGTGAACATGAGTACAACGATAAAGGCAATGGATTCTAATATTTTATGGTTCGCGCCAATGCATCCGGTAAGTCCATTTTGGGGACTCCAGTACGTCAATTATGGGAAGAAAATAGCAACGGTTAGACCGGGTGGTGTTGTAGGGTATAGTGCGGTGGACATAGCTATTTGGTGCGGTTTTGACATGATAGTAAGCATTGGCAATGATTTTTCGTGGAAATATGACGATTTTAGCGAAACAGTTTTTTTTGCTCGCGGCGGGTTTGATTTTATAAACCTAAAAGAAGAGAAGCGTTTTACGATAAAGCCATTTCAGGATGCGGCAAATACATTTTCGTATTTTCCTCATTGGCATCCTGAAGTTGAGTTTATTGATGCTTCAGACGGCATTATTAAGGGATGGAAAAAACAGTTGTTTTATTCTAAAGAACAGGAGGTCGTGCAATAATGGCATCGACACAAACAGTTGAAAACAGTTATATAGAGCCGGCAACCGGTCTGACGGTCGTAAGAATCAAATGTATTCAGGATTTAGGTGACACAACGGCAACGGTTCTCGGCGCGTGGAATACGGTTCTTGAATGTTCGGCAGTTGGTTTGGCTGCGAAAGCAACAAAGGATTGGTACTTTGACGGAACCAATGTAAAAATCGCTGGCTTTGAAGCCAACGATACTGTAATGGTTACGATCAAAGGAATTAGAGCTTAAAGGGAGGGTTTAATCATGGCGGTAACA
>Ga0180732_1001894_pt1 | contig 11948 bp, 14 predicted proteins | sample KR11_01MetaG_FD_148674 | JGI IMG/M metagenome (GOLD analysis project Ga0180732, IMG submission 148674) | Groundwater microbial communities from the Olkiluoto Island deep subsurface site, Finland - KR11_0.1 MetaG | ecosystem: Environmental > Aquatic > Deep subsurface > Groundwater | place...
AGTGATGCGCCTGCATAAGTTTTTGAAACAGTGGCTCTTCTGAAGATTGCACAGGACGAACTATGACATGGTTCACATTCAAAGTAACTCCTCCCTCATATTTGTAATATGAATCTTCTATCAGTTGCGGGAGGTGTTGTCCAGGATATAATGCAACTTGTCGATATTGTTTTGTAAGCGAGTTAGGATAAATTCACCCTGGTTCTTAAGTAGCAACTAGAAAAGTCCGTTTAGCCCCCCCCCCTTTTTTTTTGTATATATTGTTTCTGCGCTAACTGCTTGTAACTCTATAATAATATCATGATTGTTCATTGCTAAAGACTCCAGCCAGTTAGCGTGTCCAAACCCCATTTCATGGCCATCTCCATTTCTGCCCGGCTTGGGAAGAGGGCATTCTTTTAGAGGAGACGTAATAAAACATGGAGTCGACTTGAAATTAAGCTGGAAAATAGTGTATTAATAAATATTAACATGACAATGATGGATGGGGCGCCCTTTTTTCTAGCGCATACTAAGAAAGAAACTTCTTATCACCACTTTATCATCTCATCTAAAATGCACAAAAAACTGCCATTCTCACTGACCGTATTTTTCGCTGTATTTTGCACGATAGCCTCGGGGGCTTATGGCCGCGACAGTGACGGATGCCTTACCTGTCACCAGTATCCTGGCCTGGTTCGAATAGAAAAAGGAGATAGGCTGAAAGTCCTTCATATTGATGAAGAAAAGTATGCCCAGTCGGATCACCGGAGCTTGGCCTGTCGCCAATGCCATGTACAGGTGAATAAGGTGCCGCATACCGATGACACCCGTGTTGAATGCAACAATAAATGCCATGTCTCCCCAAAAGACAAACAGATGCTTGAAACGTATGATTTCAAATCACTGCACAGCCGTGAACAATCTTATATCCGCAATTCAAATGATCATTCATCGTGCCGAGTCTGTCACTCTCTTTATCCCCATCACAGCAACAATTTGGTGAGGGCATTTCTGAACATGCACACCGGTTTTATGTTCTGCGAAACATGTCATATCAATAACAAAAAATTCAGCGAACTGGGTTATGAATGGATCTCCTCAAATAATATTGAGTTTGTTGGTGAACCTTTCGGTTCTTACTTCAAGCCCCATCCCGATCAGGCTCAGCAGGGGAAAAATGTTATTTCAAGAATTGCTGTATACCAGACCAGCAAGGGTAAAAAAGAGTCGCTCATCAATACCCATGATGTCAGCAACGCTCAGTTGTTTTTAAAGGTTCAGGATAAAATGGAGGCAAGCATCAGGAAAAAAGAACTTGATGATTTTCATAAAGATGTGGCTAAAAAAGAGGTCAGTGTTGCCTGCAATGGATGCCACGCCGCAAAAGGGATCATGGATTTTGAAAAACTCGGCTTTGATGAAAAAAAGGCCGATCATTTGGTCAACATTGATTTGAAGGGTTTAGTGGATAAGTATAAAACATTTTTTTTCCCACACCTCTTTCCCAGATAGAAAAAAAGCATGAAAAAGCATAACGACCTGTATCTCCAGTGGCGTCAATAAACTTGCCGGATCAGTGCAGGCGTCAGTGTGGCCGTGCTTCTCGCCGTCTGGTGAATGTAATTTCAGGTGATTCGTTGGTGTCTGATTGGCGGTTGGTTGCGATAGTTGAAGACAATGTCTAGACCTGCCAGTTAAGGGCACTCCAGCCATTTAATTGCCTCATCCCTTTCCTGAAAAACTCTTTTATTCTCTGTGTCTTCGGTCATTTTTTTAAGAGTCATTACCGTCGACATTTGACCTTCTGATATCTCGTCACCAATTAATACAGCTGTCTTTTGCTCAAGAGAATGAGCACCGATTTTTTGCGCCCCCAGGAAGGAATATGAAAACCGATTTTTATTATTAACAAGAAGCCTGTAAGGCTCTGTCCTTAAATCGTGCCAAAATATTCGTCCTTCCTCAGCACACTTTTCATCAATGACAGCACCTTCGTTGACAGTCACTTCAAAAATCTCGTCTGATAATTGCTCTATTTCACAGAACGATAATTTATATTTCATAGTTGTCACTATCTCGTTATTCGTGCGGAATGGTAATTTTCCCTCTTCAAGGAAACTGCCATCTCCATAGTAGCATTGTGAAAGTTTGTTAAGGGGCTGAGGGTGCAAAATGAAGGGTATCTTTTTATTTCTTCTCCAGGGACTTGATGTAGAGCAGGAGCGATTCCAGCTTCTCACCTTTTGTATCAAGTTCCTTTCCTCCCAGAGCCCCAGCGATGCAGGAGTTAATCATCCCGGCGAGATTCTCGTTTTTGCCGGCTTGCTCAAGACCCTTGCCGTCTGGATGGCAGGTGGCGCATGTCTTGGCGTTCCCTGCGCCACCAAGGGCTGGATCAGAAAAGAGCTTCTTTCCCATCTTCAACCGATGCGTTATCACCTGCCCAACTGTTACCTGTCATGATGGCAATGCACAGTAATGTGGCCACGTGTACAATCTGATTTTTACGCATAGTGTGTCCTCTTGGTGAAATTAGTTGATTTGATAAATGCCGATCATCGGCATTTATCCCGTTTTCTCCAACATGTTGTATTCATCCGGTTTTTTTCGTATGGCAGTCGTTACAAAAGATGGCTATGTTCAAATATTATCATAATGCTGGATAATTCGAAAATTAAAATTCAGACCAGCGTTGGCCGATTTCAGCGTCACGATACCAGTCCATGAGGGCGCGATAGTTGTCATCATCAGCGGGTGGAGACCAAGGTGCGAAATCATCTTCTCGGAAGGGAGCATAGGGTCCATGTTTTACCTCAAAGATAACGCCGCCCGTATCGAGCGAAAGCACTGCGTGCCAGCATGCCGTAGGAGTCTCGATGACGGAGATACCCTCACCTAAAACGGATCGGTCAATCACTGCACCCGTGTTATCAAAATTGAGCACCACAAAGCGACCGCGCAGTGATGTGAGCAGCTCCCACGACCCAGCGTGACGATGGGGTCTGATATAGGTGTCCGGCTCCATGGCGATAGCCAGGCGTTGGATCGGGTCCGACAACTCGGCATGGAGATTGTGATTCATTCGTTTGCGCGGGGAGAGCTGAGCCTCATCGCTGAGGCCGGAAAGACGGTCGTAGCTAAGTTTATTCATGATATGTGTATGTTTATAGAATGGTGGAAGTGAATAAGATTTGGTGCTGCATTTACGCGAATGTTGCACCAGAGATGCTTTGGTCTTTTCTGGCAGTTTAATTGCCATTTTTACATACGCCAGAACTCAGTTCGGGATCCACTCACCTTTCATTTGGAAGCATTGTTTTTCGGCCGCTGCGGCAACCCCACCTTTTGGCTTGATGCCAAAGCCCGGGAAACTGGCGTAGTAACGAAAGTAGGATTCGTTATCTTTGCCTTTGTACATGAGACAAGAGCCCACACGTCCCTCGGTTGGGCAGGTGCCTGCCAGGAATGTCATTTTTTGCCTTGTACAGGATTTCTCCACATTCGTAGCTTTGTAAGAGGATCCGTTAAATTCGTTACAAAACCCGCTAGCGGTGTTATTGCAACTCCCCGCGATTATGGCGTTAGGACTTCCAGCAAAACTCCAACTTGGAAATGATAGTATGGCCACCATAACAGACACATGAAGTGATATTTGCATATAGAAACTCTCCTGAATTGTGTAATTGTGTACGTAGTTATCTGATTTCAGGTGACAAATCAGTTCGTTTTGAGAATTTATTCCGGTACATTTCTTTGTCAGCTTCTTTTATGACATCGGTTAACAGGGACCCCGGTTTGTACACTGCGCTTCCGATACTGAGCGAGAGTTTAGAATCATTTTCTGGATTCATGTTATTCCATTCATCGAGGCCTAGCATAATTCGTTCCTGAAGTCGCCCTGCAGACTCAATGCTGTCAGGATGCATAACTACCAGAAACTCATCACCACCATACCGAATAAGAAGATCCGACGATCTTACTGATTTTCGAAGAATTTCGGCACATCCATTGAGAATTTTGTCCCCATATTGATGACCATATGTGTCGTTGAAATTCTTGAACTTATCGATATCAATCATAAAAATAAGCAAATCTTCTTTTCGTCTCTTTGCTTTCTCGATTTCACGCGGGATACTCATTTCAAAGTAATTCCTGTTAAACAGCCCTGTTAACGAATCAGTGGTGGCAATTCTCCTCAGGTCAAACTGTTTTGCTCTCAAGCTATGAGTCAGGATAATGAGATGTTCCTGGATTTCCGTAACCGGATCTTTGCAAACCGCTTCCAAAAAGACATCACAACTCTGGCAATAGGTATATTTTTTGACAAATTGGTACTGAATGTCTTCGTTATCACTGCATGATCCGGCAATAATCCAGCAACGCCTGCACTTACTTTTATAGGCTGCACATTCTGTGTCAGAACAGTTTTTTTTCTCCCAGCATTTAACATCTATGCCTGATGAAATATTAGAAATCCATTGCTCCCATGATTGGTCATCTTCCTGCATGGATAATTCAACAAACGACCTTAGCTCTGTGCGGATTTTCTCAAAGGCTTTTCCGAGCGAACTATTTATGATCATTATACCTTCTCCTTTGAATAATGGTGATTTTTTGAGGTGCTAACGAATCTGTAGAAAACTCCGATTTGTCAGCGGACAGGGGAGGCTTGGGGACACAATACCCAAATAACTTTTAAATAAGTATTGTGTCCCCATAATTGTACTCGACAACCTTACTTCAATTCATCGTATCCATGGTAGCCACTTTGAAAGAGCTGCTTGTGGTTCATTATAAATTTCTCATAGCTCCAGTCGTCATCGGAGAGTTGATGGGCAGAATTTGCAGTCAGGACGTATGTGTGAGCTCACGCGTTCGCCTTTCTTGCAGATCGTCTCCACCTCGGCTCTCACGTAAAGAGGCCCTTCAAACTTGTCGAGACGGTCAAAAGCCTCCAATGATACATTGAAATAGACAATCCCCTCGACGGAACCCCCGTTCTGCTTGATGATCGCGGGATAGACTTCCCCGCACACTGTCTTCCGGACATAATGGGGAAGGGTGGCTTTCTGGGATCGGTATGTAGCGCCAGAAACCTGACTCATGATTTCTGTATCCATTAATGTGCCGTAGGCGAATAGATTCATAGCTATACTGTCCGTCTTACAAGCGGCTTAGCCCGATGTAAGATTTTTAATCGGCAATTATGTAACCTGATGCCGACAAAGTTCTTTTTGCAAGTGATAATTTTGAAGACTCTACCAAAATATAGTCGGTATTGAAGGTAGATACTGCAAAAATACTGATTTTTGATTCTGCCAATGCTGTCGATATTTTTGCTAAAATTCCTGTCAGTGAGAAGTCCAAGGGACCAAGCACCTTGAAACAAGACCAACCACTATTTGTATTTTCAGCCTGTATTTGGATAGAAGAACTACAGACAATGGATAGTTCTTCGTCGGTTTTAACGATTGCAAAGAAGATATTTTGAAATACTTGGTGGGGAATTTCACTTTCTTCGGACAATCGATGAATTGAAAATTGCCCTTCAAGCACTTTCAGCTTAAGATTATGCATGTTTAAATTCAGATTTTATTAAACACTAACGTTCGAATTCAGCAGACCGCCGTGGGGCTACTGCTTAACGTTATTGGTGATTATGAGATTGAATATAAACGTAAATTCGGCCTTGGTTACGGTTCTGCTGTAATGACTTGTTATAAGCCGCTAACGCTATTTGTAATGCTTCAACCATTCTACGATGGCGTTGTAGTCCTTTAATTCAAGATCGTATCGGGAGTTTTTGGAGTCCAAAACTCCTTTAGTGAAAAATGAAGTCGTAGCGATCATTGCGTTTGCAGCTTTCAAATCGTTTTTAACACCGCATAAAGATCTCACAACGTCAATGCCCACTTTTCGTTCAGGTGCATATCTTTTGCACTCAATAAGCCAGCTGGTTTTTGTGCTGGCAAGGTCCTTTGATATTGCAAAGATATCATACCCCCCGTCTCTTGTTGCTGGCGTAAGTTCAACCTGCCACCCAAAACCTGACAAGATTTCACAAATTAACTCTTCAAATTGCCTTGGCTTCAGTGAGTACATTAGACTTGGGTGTTTATGGAGATATTTTAAAATCTCTAGATTGATGCACGTTATTATTGGGATTAAATCTTGCTCTTCCCTGGTCTTAATAACCCATTTTTCTAATGCCCAATCACTGATTTCAAGGTCATGCACAGCGTCCCCAAGGAAAACTCCAGGAATGCAAGCTGTTATGATTTTATCTTGTGGGGTTAATTCTGTGAATTTCCCTCTCCAGCATTCCTGAGTTTTACCGTTGAACCGTTCTGTTTGTACATCAAAGACGTAACCCCAGTAAGGGTAGTCAGTTTCAAATAAAGCAAGCCACGAATCTGCAATAAATAGTTTCTGGGATTCTTCATTTTGAAGAAATCTAATTACAACCTCCGTATTTGCTCTGCAATAGTAAAGGAATTTATTGTCTGGTAGTGGGTATCCGGGAATATTGGCAATGATATCTTGACTAAACTCCAGAGGAAGATTCGATCTTAAGTCATATGTATGTTCAACAGGCCCAGCTTCAATAATAAAGTCCGAATAAATATGTTTGCCTGAATCATTCCCCAGAGCAGATAATTTATGAGTTAATTCTTTAAGATATTTTTGCGATGAATTCATTTTTGCTTATAAGATTCTGCCTAATATTTTTTTGAATCGTGAGCCATCCGTGTTTTTCAACATATCCTCATAACTTTTTGAGGATACCTGATGCGGCAGCTAATAACAATATCTGCACAAGAGAATGTTGCATCTCATGGTAGTCCTCAGGCCTGTTTACTCAGTTAATTCAAAGTGTTCGGTCGGGCTTATGAGCTGCAGGAGAGCATGGAGCAGCCGGCGCGGTTGCGGGCCCATTCCGGTCGTTTGCAGAAAAAGTGTTCCCGCTCGGGCTGTTCATCGTAGGGGCGGCGGACAAGGTCGAGGAGTTCATCCACCATGGAGAAGTCCCCGTTTTCGGCCTTGTCGATGGCAAGTTGGGCCAGATAATTGCGGAGGACATATTTGGGGTTGACCCGGTTCATGCGTGTTCTTCGTTCTTCGTCAGGCAGGTTGTCCTGGTGCAGCCGGGTGATATAGGTGTCGAGCCAGTTGTCGATGCGCCTTTGGTAGTCTTCGGTGATGGCCTCGGGCTGATACCAGGCGTCCCGGAAGGGGAGAAGGGTTTCGGGCGGGCCGGTGTGGTCTCCACTTGTCGGGATCGATGCCAGTTGCCGGAAGAAGATGGTCATATCGGTTTCGACGAGCTGGAGGATATCTAGTAGCTCGGTGATGATCGGCTCATCCGTCTTGGCAATAAATGTTGAAAACCCGAGTTTTGCGGCCATCATCTGGTTCCATTCCTTGAAGAACAGCTCATTGTACATCGCCAGCGCTTCCTTAAAAGGTTCGGCCTGATTGGCCAGGGGATAGATGGCATTGGCGAGCTGGAGCAGATTCCACTGGCCGATATGGGGCTGGTTGCCGAAGCTGTAGCGCCGGCCTTGACTGTCGGTGGTGTTGGGGGTCCAGTTGGCATCATATCCTTCCAGCCAGCCGTAGGGGCCGTAATCGATGGTCAGGCCGAGGATGGACATATTGTCGGTATTCATCACCCCATGGACGAAGCCGACCCGCATCCAGTGGACGATCATGGCGGCGGTGCTGCGGCAGATCTCTCTGAACCACTCCAGGTACACCGCTGTTGACGGCTCGCCGAGATGGGGGAAATCGGTGCGGATGGTATAGTCAACCAGTTGCTTCAAAAGGGTGGTCTCACCCCTCAGGCTGAGGATTTCATAGTTGCCGAAGCGGAGAAAGGATGGCGCTACCCGGCAGACAATGGCCCCCGGCTCATCCTGGGGATGGCCGTCATAGAACATGTCTCGTTCCACCAGTTCACCGGAGCAGATCACGCTCAGTGCCCGGCTGGTGGGCACCCCGAGATGGTGCATGGCCTCGCTGCAGAGAAATTCCCGGATCGAGGAACGGAGAACGGCCAGTCCGTCTGCTCCGCGCGAGTAGGGCGTAGGGCCGGCTCCTTTTAATTGTATTATCCAGCGCTCGCCCTGGTCGTTGATTACTTCTCCCAGGTTAATTGCCCGGCCATCTCCCAGTTGTCCGGCCCAGTTGCCGAACTGATGGCCGCCATAACACATGGCAAAGGGCTCCATGCCGGGGAGCAGTCTGTTGCCGGCAAAGACCTCGGTGAAAGATGGTGTTGCACAGGCCTCCTGGGAAAGATCAAGAAGCGCTGCAGTCTCACGACTGTAAGCAACAAGCTTTGGATCTGAAACCTGTGTCGGCTGGACGCGAGAGTAACAGGCACCTGTGACCTGGCGGCGATAGTTGTCCGCTTGCTGGTCTCCCGGCAGTTCCCGGACAAATTTGTTGTCAAACCTCAATGGTAATGGCACCAGTAACTGTTTCTCAGACTGTGTGGATGTCGGTGTTTTCATGGCTGGCTCGATTCGTTAATGATCAGCGGAACGCGGCAGGGGTGGAGAGGGAAAAACAAAGCCCTCCAGCCTGTTGGGGCGATGGAGGGCTTATGGGTTGAGGGGCTTGCGGGCATCAATCCTGCGAATTCATCAGCCACGCAGAAAAGCAAGCGCCGCCTTATAGTCAGGTTCCTGGGTGATCTCCGGCACCTGCTGGGTGTAGACAATCTTCCCGGCGGGATCGATCACGGCAATGGCCCGGGAAAGCAGACCTGACAGGGGCGGGCTGACAATCGTCACCCCGTAGTCCTTGCCGAAATCAGGAGAACGGAAGCAGGAGAGCGGGATAACATCTTTGAGGCCCTCGACTTCGCAGAAGCGCTGATGGGCAAAAGGAAGATCGGCAGAAACACAGAGCACCACAGTGTCTTTCAGCTCACCAGCTTCTTTGTTGAAGCGTCTGACCGATGCCGCGCATACCGAGGTGTCAATGCTGGGAAAGATGTTGAGAACAACGGTTTTCCCGGCATAATCCTGAAGTTTGCCGTCGGAAAGATCTGTTTTGGTGAGGGTAAAGGCGGGTGCCTGGGTGTTGATTGCGGGCAGGTTACCTACCGTATCTATCGGGTTTCCCTGCAATGATATCTTAGCCATGGTAATCTCCTTTTAATTTTTTGAAATGGGGATCGTGTACGCCCGAGAGGCCGTTACACAGATCCTCTGATTTTTATATCATAATGCTTTGTACTGTTGATTACCAGACAGGGCGGTTGAAATTATCGAAAAATAGTGGGATGTGCATGCTTGCGGGGATCTTTTTTTGAGTTTGTTCCCGGTTAGCACTCTTGTTAAAGGGGTGTTGTTCCGACAGTTAAAGATGTATTACAGAGCAGAAAAATATTATACTCAGTGGAGTGAGAGAGCTGTGAGGTGAAGGGTAGAGGTTGGATACCTTGAAATCAGCAGTAATCGCACTAGTGTATAATAATGTAAGATAACAAAAGAAAAGTTCCTGATTCATGGAGTTTAGTTAATGAGACATCTATTACAAACCGGCCAAAGAGGTTGTTACAACAGCAAAGGACTGGAGGTGCCTTGTGCCGGGAGCGGTCAGGATGGGGAATACCGGATAGGTGAAGCTTGGCCTGAAAACCGTTTTGAGGTGCAGGGAGAGGTCGTCCGCGATAATCTGACCGGCCTTCAATGGACTGAAGATGCAAACATTGGCGGTTTTCCCGTTAGTTGGCAGGAAGCACTGGACCAGATCAAGGTTTTGAACAAAGACGGGTATGGCGGCTTTGGGGATTGGCGACTGCCTGACCGTCGTGAGTTACGCAGTCTGATGAGCTATCAGACAAGGAAGCCATCTCTGCCTGTTGATCATCCCTTCCGCAATGTCTTTCTCGGCTGGTACTGGACTTCCACCAGCGCTGCCATCCATCCTGATTATGCCTGGTCTGTGCACCTTGAAGGGGCGCGCATGTTTTATGGCCAAAAGGACCAGTACTATCTCTTTTGGCCTGTCCGTGGCACAGGAAACGGGCTGTTGCCGGCGACCGGGGCGGACAGGTGTCTCGATGAGTCCGGCCAGGAAAGCCCCTGTTTGGGAAGCGGTCAGGACGGGGAGGTTCAGTCCGGCTTTCCTTGGCCGCAACCGAGATTTGCGGTCGAGGGTGCTCTTGTTACCGATAAACTGACGGATCTTGTCTGGGCCAGGGGAGCGAATGTGACACAACAAATCGTCACCTGGGACGAGGCGCTGCAGGCAATACGTGAGCTGAATCGGGATGGATATGGAGGCGTCAGCAACTGGCGGCTGCCGAATATTAATGAACTGGAATCGCAGGTGGACTGCCGCTCTCATTCTCCAGCCCTGTCTGTCGGTCATCCCTTTGGAGAGACGCAGGAGGGATATTGGTCATCCACAACCAGTTTTTTTGAAACCGATTGGGCCTGGGTCCTTTATCTGCACAAAGGGGCTTGCGGTGTTGGTTATAAGCCTGGCAAGACCTTTCATGTGTGGCCGGTGACGTCCCTGCAGGAACCATGAAAACCAAGGCCTGGATATAAGTTATGGAAGCCATGCTGCTTATTGCTGTCACCATTTTTATCATCATGGCCTGGCTGACCCTGGACATTGCACTCGGCAGTCTTAAACTGGGCAGTTTGGGCGATATTGGCCCGACTGCGGCCAAGGATGCGCCTCTGGTCTCCATTATTGTCCCGGCCTGCAATGAGGCGGAGACTATTGCTCCGGCCCTGGCCACCCTTCTGGCCCAGGATTATGTCAACCTGGAAATTGTTGTGGTCAATGATCGCTCCACGGATGGAACCGGGGAGATCCTGCGGGAGATGCAGCTGCGGCATCCTGAACTCATCGTTCTCGACATCGATGAGCTGCCGGAGGGCTGGCTCGGCAAACATCATGCCCTGCACTGCGGGGCCGCTCTGGCAAAGGGTGACATCCTCCTTTTTACCGATGCCGATATTCATATGCAAGCCACTACCGTGGGCCGGGCCGTCAACCGGCTTGAGCAGACCGGGTTGGATCACCTCTGCCTTATCTTCAAGAATAAGGCGAAAGGCTGGCTGCTCAACAGTCTCATTCTTGATGCGGGGAGCGGGCTCTTTCTGCTTTTTAAACCATGGCTGGCCGGCAATCCCCGGAGTAAGCGCTTCATGGGGGTGGGGGCCTTCAATATGGTCCGCCGCCGGGCCTATGAGCAGGTGGGGGGCCATGCTGCCATCAAAACCCATCCCATCGACGACCTTATGCTGGGCAAGATCATCAAGGAGGCGGGCCTGCGCCAGGAATGCCTCAGCGGTTATGATTTTGTCACGGTCGACTGGTACAATTCCACTGGGGCCATGATCGACGGTCTGATGAAGAATATCTTTGCCCTGGCCAACTTCAATACGGTTCTGGCCCTGAGCGGGGTCTTGGGGCTCGGTCTGCTCACCATCCTGCCGCAATGGGGGCTCCTGTTTGCTCATGGTCCGGCCCGGCTTTTCTTTGGACTCACCGTGGCCCTGCGTCTCGCCTTTTTCAGCCAGGCGGCCCGTCATAGCGGGTTATCTCCCTGGCTGGCACCGGCGGCCCTGATTACTCCCTGTCTCACGGTTTATATAATTCTCCGGGCTACCTTCCTTACCTTGAAAAACAACGGTATCCTCTGGCGGGGCAGCCATTATTCGCTGGATGAGCTGCGCCGGAAGAATCGTTCTCTCTTGTAAAGCATCAGGTTGGAGCAGTCAGGGGAACGGAAATGCAGGGAGTGAATGCGGCACCTGTCTGGCGTGCAGGGATGGCAAGAGGCTGTGATTATTCCCTGCACGCAGGACACGGTAAATTTATGCTAACCCTACATGCATTGAAGGGCTGTGATTCTTTCCGGTAATATTCAGGCAGCCAAGAACAGAGCCCACGTTAAATGACAGCTTACGCATTGCCTGGGCAACATTCCGTGC
>Ga0180732_1001895_pt1 | contig 11945 bp, 8 predicted proteins | sample KR11_01MetaG_FD_148674 | JGI IMG/M metagenome (GOLD analysis project Ga0180732, IMG submission 148674) | Groundwater microbial communities from the Olkiluoto Island deep subsurface site, Finland - KR11_0.1 MetaG | ecosystem: Environmental > Aquatic > Deep subsurface > Groundwater | place...
TAACTGAACATGGAGTAGAATGTGAATGTGGAAGTATGCTTTCAAATGGTGAAAGAATATATTGTTATTTACATAGTCAGGAGAATAAACTTCAAATGAATTCTGACAGAAATGTCATTACTTCTATTAAACCAAACAGGGAATCTGGCTCTCCTGAACTCAATCTAAGACTAGGAACAGGTTGTATAGAGGAAAATAAAAGATGAAGTGAGATAGTAGAAAAATTAAAATAGATACATTTATATACTACCCTACCCTATATATTATATGGAAAACAAAACAAAAATAATTCATCACACTAAATGGTGTATAGTATGTGGAAGAAGTGTTGATTTAAGAAAAAAAGATGCTTATCAAATAAGTGAACAATTTAAACCATGTCCTAATCCAGAATACCATTATATCTGTGGAACTGAATGTAAACATAAATTTAGACAAGGAATAGGATTAGAAAGATGATATACAAAAAGAAATGTCCAATATGTAAAAAGGAAATAAGTTCTTTATCAGAACAACAATTTAATTATAATTATGAACAACATATTAATTCTCACAAAAGACAAGAGGAGTATAAGAAAAATGCCACAACAAATAAATAATCTTGAATTAGAGCTTAAACGCCATCGCCTTAATTTAGAGTTTATAAGAATGATAGATTTAGATTCTCAAAGTCAACAGGCAAATGTGGACACGCTTCCTTTGGATGATGGGTCGCTAACTGTTGATATTCATAGTCAGCCAAGTCGGATAACACCTAATCAAATTTTGCCTTCTGCAAATTACAGAAGCTCCAAGGCTATTGGACAAGGAGAGCTAGTATCTCGCCCTCAACAAAAGGGAGAGGGTGCTGACATTAAACATCATTTAGATTTAGAAGATACAGAACATCCAGACTTAAAAGTAGGAATACAATCAAATGGAAGAAAATACTCTGTAAGAACAAATAGAAAGAGATTCTTTTACCCTTCTGAATTAAATAAATTTGTAGATGCCTTAGAAACAGATAATCAAAGAATAGATTTTGATGTCTTAATAAACACAGGTGCAAGATACAACGAAGCAAAAAATATTAAAAAAGAAGATATAGATTTTGAAAGAGGAACATTAACAATTAAAGTTGCAAAAATTAAAGCAAAGAAAGGACAAAAGTTTCCAGACCCTAGAACATTTAAATTATCAAGTCAATTTCTAAGCAGATTAAAAGAATATACTAAAGATTTAAACGATAATGATACATTACCATTCTTAACAAATTCTGCTTTAAATTTAGCAGTTAAAAAAATAGCTAAAAGAATTGGAATTAAAGATTTTTATATGATGTCGGTACACAATATCAGGAAAACTCATGGACAATATTTAGTTGCTCTTGATGTTAATATTGCTAATATTTGTAAAAGACTTGGGCATGATATGAATACTTTTCTTGGAAGTTATTGTTCTGCTGATATTTTTAATGATAATGATAGGGTTTTGATTCATCAAATTCTGGGAGATTTAGTATGAAAGTCTTAATAGCTTGTGAAGAAAGCCAAGAAGTATGTAAAGCATTTAGAGAGTTAGGACATGAAGCTTATTCTTGTGATATTTTACCTTGTTCGGGTGGACACCCAGAATGGCATTTCCAGGATGATGTCTTAAAACATTTAGATGGTTGGGATTTAATTATTGCTTTTCCTCCATGCACACATCTTGCAGTAAGTGGAGCTAAACATTTTAAAAAAAAGATAGCAGACGGGAGACAGCAAGAAGGTATAGACTTCTTTATGAAATTAGCTAATTGTAATTGTGAAAGATTATGTATAGAAAATCCAATAGGAATTATGAGTTCTAAATTTAGAAAACCAGACCAAATTATTCAACCTTATATGTTTGGACATAAATCTAAAAAAACAACATGCTTATGGTTAAAGAATTTGCCTTTATTAAAGCCTACAGATATTGTAGAACCAGAATTAATAAGATATAAAGATGGAAGTGTGTTCTCTAAAGATTATATGAACTGTAAAAGGAGTAAGCCTGGAGAGAGTTCTGTATTAAGGAGTAAGACTTATCCAGGAATTGCAAAAGCTATGGCTAATCAATATGGTAAAATGCAAATGGAGGCAAATAAGATTGAGTGAGAATCCCTCTCATTTATTCTTTTAAGCTAGGGAGTTCATAAAGACTGAAAATTACATAAGATAAGATTTATATACATAATATTCTTTATTATTTTGAGGTGATGATTGTGAGAGTGATATTTAAAAGAGAGGAAAAGGATTTTCTATTTAGAAAGTATAAAGAAGAGGGAATGAATACTTGGGATGCTTCTAATAAGGTTAATTCTGTTCAAAAATTTTTAATTGATTTTGCAAGTAATTTAAAGAATAAATATAATAAAAGAATTGAAAGATTACAGAAACAATTAAATAATAGAAAAGCTAAGAGTTTTAATATAATTAAAGTCAAATCTCAAATTGAATTAGAAATGGAAAATCAATTTACTAAAAAGTTTGAGGAGACATTACAAACACTATGAAAATTAAAAGGTGTGATTTTTGCAAATCAGAAAAGTTTTACTATTTTAATACAGGATTAATGATAATGTCAAATTGTGTTAATAACTGTCTAGGTTCATTGAAGATATACCAGTATGGGGATGATGAGGATATAATATTCAGATACAAACGAATGAAAGGAATTATCTAGTATATCCTCTTTGTCTTTTTGAACCTTTTACATAAGTTATTCCTTTTTCTTTAGATTCTCTACCCCAAATCTCCCCTTTCTTTGCATCAATAGTTCCATCTCTATCAACATCAACATCTCTAGAAACTCTTTTTACTGGAGTATAATCCCCATATCCTTTAACACTATCCCTACCCAGAAGTAAGCCAGTTTTTCTATCTTGCTTATATCTTGTCTTGAATTGATAGTCTGTTCTAGTGGGAACTGGAACTAATTTTTTTACCATTTTACCTCCTTTGCCTATTTTGTCTAGATTTAATATATTTATATATTGAGATTATAATTATAATCAAGAGCAACCAAAATAGGATATTCCAGTTCTTTTTTATGTTAACTGGTTTTATTATAGTACTTGTACCATATCCATATATATCGTTTGCCTGAATTCTTCCAGCGACCTGAATCATATAAGTTACATTGGTAGTATAATGTGAGATGTCTACTTTATCTGTTTTTGCTATTATCTTCGTATCATTTGCTTCTAAATAAGCAATTAACATCTTGGAGTTAATTTTAGGGTTTGAATCTACAATTAATAAATTATCAATAAAATAAGGATTTGGGTTATAGGCTTGTATGTCAAAACTTACTGAATCGAATGATTTAGAGTAAATATAATGATACCAAACAATCCATAAAAATGTGAAATTTCTTTCGGAAGTATATACTGTTTGATTAACTTCTATATTATTTCTATAATAATGAGTTATTAAATTTACTTTAAGTGAATAATTTGGGTAAAAATTACCAATATTTCCTCCAGTACCTTCAGTATAAATTGTAATATTTCTTGTTTCAGTTGAATTAGGAATTCCAGTGTTATCATAAGCAGTGGCATTGAAATAATAAACTCCATCAGCTAAATTTTGGAAATTAATATATAAAGGTGAAGATGTTGAATTAGTTGAATTGATTAAATCAGTAGAGTTATAAAAATAAATAGTTATATTTTTTAATCCTGCTGCAAAACTTGCTGTTACATTTATTTCTATATTCTTGGCTGTTATTGAGCTTCCTGAAGATAATGTTGGATTTGTGAAGTTAATTTCAGTACTTATTCCAGAAGTAAAATTGAATGTATTATTAGATACACAATTACCTGCTAAATCGCATACTGTTAAGTTAACATAATAAACTGTGTTTGGAATTAATGCATCATTTGTGCAAAAAGAATCACCTGATAAATAACTTGCACTTGAACAATTTTGTCCACTTCCAGTGCTGTTTAATATAGATATGCTATAATTTGTAGGCTCATTTACTGTCCAGTTTATTCTTACATAAGTTGAATTGGTTGTATCGTTGATTAAATTAGTTATTATTGGGAATATTGTATCAACATTAAAAGTTATTCTGCTTGAATTAATACTTCCAGCAGAATCATTAACCCAAATAGTTACATTATGATTTCCTTCAGTCCAAGTTACATTTGTGATATTTGTACACACTCCACCACTACCCAAACTTAAATTTGCAGAATAGCTATCATTTGAATACCAGCAAGAACCTAAGTTTGTGTCGCTTCTTGTATAATTAATATTAACTGTATTAAAATTATAATAAGTATTATTAATAGGATAAATTATATTAACAACAGGATAAATACTATCTTTAAAGAAAGTAACAGAGCTTGAATTCACATTTCCAGCAGTGTCATTGCAATAAACAGTCCATGTATTGCTTCCTTCAACAGAAAAGATTGTTGGAGTAGGATACCAAGGAGCCCAACATACACTTGTACAAGTAGTTTGAGTATTACAGGAAGGGTCAGGATTAGCACAATAACCAGTTGAATTAGAAAAATTTACACCTGCAGCAACATCTGTTGAGTTCCAAACACCTGATGAATTTGAATACCAGCATCTTGAAGGATTTGTTTCTACAAATGTATAATTCAAAGCACTTACATTAGCAGTATAAGTTGTATTAAGAGGATAAGTTATATTAATGCTTGGGGGAATTGTATCTGGAGCTGTTGTTACATTAACCCACCAGGTTTCATATTTGCTTGAATAATTTGTATTCCCTTCGTAAATTGTTGTTATATTATAAATTCCAGTTCCATTAAAATTAGTTAAATTGCTTATTGGTGAAGTCCCTGAATTGATTAATGTTCCATTTTTATATAATTTAATAGTTGATGATATTCCATTTAAAGTCCCATTTAACCAGATTGCAGTATTATTATAAATTGTTATATTTGCTCTTGAGTTATTTAAATAAGTATAAATAGATAAACTTGTATTTTGTTGAATTTGAAAATCTTTACTATCAATTATATTTGTATAATTAGTAGTGTCATTTCTATAAACAGTAAAATTATATTGTCCTGCTGATAAATCCTGTTCTGAATTATTTGAAATGATAGTTCCATTTCTTGTGATATATGAATCTGTTGTGCAATTATTATATACTAAAAATTTATATGGATAAGTTTGAGGAGATGTTGAATTGAATTGAATTGAACAACTTGATGAATTTATATTAACAGTTAATATTTGGGAAGCACTATTAGAAGAATAATTAGCACTTCCAGTTGTATTAAATGTATAATTATAAACTCCTACCCCTAATGTTACTGTATTTGGATTACCAAGTATTCCTGCATTTCTATAAAGATTACATATTGATTCTGGACATCCTGAACCAGTAGCTACTGTTTGAGTTGGATATGTTACTGTTGATGAAGGTGTTATTCCTACATTTAAAACATAAGAACTATTCTTTGCTATTGTGTATGAGTATGTCTCTGAATTATTAAAATTATTACTTGCTCCATTTCCATAAGCCCAATAGTAATAAGAATAAGTTCCTGCACCTAAACTTCCAATTGTTTTATAAAAAGAATTTGATATATTAGACAATGTATAATTATTTCCATTAAAATCTATACCCGTAGTTCCATTTGTATTTGTTATTGTTATATTAAATTGATAAGAATTGCCAGGATTATATTGAGAACCATTTGCAATGCTTGTAAGATTATTTGAAAATATTGGATAAATAGTATCACCTCCCCCACCATTATCTAAACTAATATTACTTGCGTTTAGTTGATAAAAAATACCATTATAATCTCCAAAATAGACATATCCGTTTGCTACTGCAGGTGAAGAATAAACTGGGCTTTCTGCAGTATAATTTGCAATTTGCTGACTAACATTGGTTGCGTTGAGTTGATAAAAAGTGTGATTATCATCTCCAAAATAAACAAAACCATACGCTACTGCAGGCGAAGAAGAAATTGGTTTTTGTGCAGTATAATTTGCAATTTGCTGACTAACATTGGTTGCGTTGAGTTGATAAAAAGAACCAGCATTATTTCCAAAGTAGACATAACCGTTTGCTACTGCAGGCGAAGAAAGAATTGCACTTCCTGTGGAATAATTAGCAATTTGTTGGCTGACATTGATTGCGTTGAGTTGATAAATATAACCATCATCATTACAGATATATACAAAACCATTGGCTACTGCGGGTGAAGAATAAGCTTGGGCTCCTGTGGAATAACTTGCAATTTGCTGGGCGACATTGGTTGCGTTGAGTTGACGAAAAATACCATTATAAGTTCCAAAATAAACAAAACCATTGGCTACTGCAGGAGAAGAAGAAATTACGGTTCCTACAGAATAACTTGCAATTTGCTGACTAACATTGGTTGCGTTCATTTGATAAAGATAACCATTATAAGTTCCAAAATAAACAAAACCATTGGCTACTGCGGGTGAAGAGAAGATAGTGCTTCCTGCATTATAACTTGCAATTTGTTGACTAATATTACTTTCATTCATTTGATAAAGAATACCATCATCAGTACCAAAATATATAGAACCGTTTGCTATTGCGGGTGAAGAAGAAATTGTGCTTCCTGCAGAAAAGTTTATAATTTTATTACTTACATTGGTTGCGTTGAGTTGATAAAAAGAACCAGCAGTATTTCCAAAGTAGACATAACCGTTTGCTATTGCGGGTGAAGAGAAGATATAACTTCCTGTGGAATAATTTGCTCTGTTTAATCCTGGTATATTATAATAACTAATCCCATCCCAAGCAGTATGATTTAAATAGGCTCTAAACATTCTCCATTCATTTAAATTTCCTTCTGAAGAAGTAATATCAGAATTGATAAAGGTTAATAAACTAATTATTAATAATACAGAAATTCCCAACATAATTAATATTTTAATGTTTTTCATCATATCTCCTCTTATGTTTTGTTACATAAAGTAAATATATTATCAAGGCAATTAAAATAAAAAATATAAATAATCCAATCTGATAATTCTTTTTATATATAGATTCTCCTATAGTTATAAGCATTGATAAAAATGTATTTTTATTATTTAAATCTATTTCTATTGAAGTTTCAAGATAAACCACACTATTATTTCCTATTGCAGAAATACCAATCCATATTATATTTAAATCAAAGAGATTCTTTGAAATTATTGAAGATTTTGCAAATATTGAACCATTGCTCAGTATTAATCCATTTTTTACTATTGAGGGAGTTACATCTAAAATTGTAATATTTGATAATCCTTCTTGTGTAAAATCAAAACTTATTGCATCATAATTCTGTCCATAATAGGCAGCTATTTCTTGTCCATTGGCATAATAATGAGGGACTATCTTGATTGAATAATTTAATTGACTTGGGGGTATATAATTGCCTATTCCACTTCCAATAGTGTATTTAGTAAATGAAACATTAGTATTTCCTAGATTTCCAAGAGTATCATTGCAATAAACAGTATAAATATAATTGCCATCTGAAATTGCAGAAATATTAAAATAACTTACATTCCAGTCTTGAATTGAATAGTTATTTATTGTATCATTTGAATACCAGCATTTGCTTAAAAATGTTCCATTTACAGTATAATTTAATATAGTTATTGGATTTAGGTAACTATCTGATAATGGATAAGTTATATTAATTAAAGGAGGGGTTGTATAAAGAGTTATATTTCTCCAAGAAGTTGTATTTGTATTCTTAGCCTTATCATCTATTCCAACATAATATTCATAATGTCCATCTGACAAACCTATAAAATTATGTTCTAAAGAACAAGAATTATTTGTCCAGTTAGAGAAAATACCACTACCTATTATTCTATAATAAAAAGTGGTAATATTACAATTAATTTCTGTGTAAGTTATATTCATATAAATATTACTTTGAGATAAATTAGCTTCATTAACTGCAATTCCAGTTCCCCAATTAATAAGAGGATTAGTCTTATCAATAGTTAAGGTAAAAATAGTTGAATAATTTGTATTGCCTGTTGTATCATTAACTTGATAATACCATGTATAAACTCCATCAGTTATTCCAGACCAAACATAACCTACAATCTGATTAATACCTGAAATAACATCTGTGATAGTATGACTTAAAACTTCAATTCCTCCTTTCCAAATATGAAGAATTGCTCCACTTAATCCTACATTGTCTGAAATATTTGCTGTGAAGTTTACATCAGTATTGTTGTATGAATTATTTAATGGAGTTAATAAAGTTATACTAGGTAAAATTGTATCACCATTATCTAAATTAAGATAATGGTAACTTCCTAGAGATAAAGTTAAATTGATAATCCCACTTGAATTTGAATTAATTGTACAATTAGCTGTAGGACAGGTTAATCCATCATATTTTATTATATTATTTAGATAAGTTGTGTTTACAACTATTGTAAAATTTCCAGTTCCATCAAATTCCATAGTTATATTATTTTTGCTTGTATCATAAGTAGATGAAAGTAATTGTATATTTCTTATATCGCTTCCTGGTTGTTCTTGGAATTGTAAAAGTTGAGGTCCAGTATAAATATAATCAAAATCAGCATAAGATTGCTGAGTTGCATTTGAAATCATATTAGGACCTGCTGAAACTAATTTTAAAGATGCCCAATAAAATCTCCAAGCATAATCTGATGTAATATTTAAATTTGTGAAATTGGTCGTATTAAAAACATAAGAAGTAGATGATGGTAAACTTATTGAATAATCATAATTATTATTATAAATGGCATATCTTTGTATTCTTGAAGAAGTAGCTCCTAGACCTTTATAAAACCATCCAATACTTACATTTTTAATTATTGGGTAGAAGTTTATTATCTGGTCTGGCTGAAGTTGAATCCAATTTGCACAATATCTTGTTTCTTGTGTGGTTGTTGGATAAGGAAACATTGCACCAGAATCAGCACCTGCTTCTGCTAGAGGTTGTCCATGTGTCGGTTCATCTGCATGCATATAATATCTTATTGTATTAGAACTGGTATTTCCAGCTAAAAATATAAAATTTCTAATTTCAGAATCATTTGTATCATTTAAAGTGATATTTAAAGAGATACTATAAATACCTTGTTTAGTCGCATTAAATGTTATAGTCAAATTATTTGAATTTACAGAACTTGAAGAAGTTAAGTTAGGATAGATATTATATTTATAACCAAAATTGGTAGTTGCAGTTCCATTGAGATATGTTATTGAAAGATTCAATGAGATATTACTATTTTGCCCATAGCTCCTATCAAAATCTTCACTTGTCAAAGTATTATTTATTATATTTGTATTTAAATTGTGTGCTAATTTAGTACTGCTAAAAGTGTTATTTGAACCTAAAATAGAAATTCCATAATTGTTTAAATTTATGTTATTATTTGTAAAATTATTGTTATTTGAAGATAAATCAAGATTTATTCCATTTTGATTTGAATTTATAGTATTTGCTGTAAGATTATTATTTGAGCTTGTTTGAATATAGATTCCGAAAATATTTGAAATTATAGTATTATTTATAAGTTGATTATTGTTTGAGTTTGACAGAAGATAAATTGCATACCAAGTTGAATTAATATTATTTCCAGTTAAAGTATTATTTAAACTCGAAGAAAAATAGATTCCACTAATTTTATTTGAATTTACAATATTTCCTGTTAAGTTATTGTTTGAGCTTGAAGAAAGAGAGATTCCATAATAATTTGAATTTAATGTATTATTTATAATCAAAGAATTATTTACTGCATTAAACTGGATTCCATAACCTGATGTACTCATCATTACATTACAATTCCTAATTGTAACATTAACTAAATTATTTCCAGCATAAATTCCAGGAATAGCAAAAGTTGTATTTGAAATCCAGTTTCCCCCACAATCAAAAGTTATATTTGAAGCAGTAATATTAATACAAGAACTAATACTTCCTGTTGGAATTATATTTGTAGTTTGAGTATAAACAACATTTGGTGCATTTAATTCTTTACAATAGCTAACACTTTGATTATATATTGTAATTGTATAATTTTGTGATAGTCCTTTATTTCCAGCTAAATCAAATACTTGATAAAACCATTTGTATATTCCCTCAACCAAATTAACAACAACTCCAACTACCGAATTAATACTTCCGCTTACTGATGTAAAAATTGTTGAATTAACTAAACTTGTTTGATTATAAATATATAATGTTGCATTTTTTAATCCATAATTATCTGTTAAATTTGCAGTGAAGTTTTGGTCTGTATTGTTGTATGAATTATTTAAAGGTGTTAAAATAGTTGCATTAGGATTAGTTATATCTAAAGTTATATTATAAATAGATGTTGAGTTTTTATTATTTGCTTTGTCTGTAATGTTTACATAATACCAATATCTTCCATCTCCTAAATTTGTAATGTTAATATTATAAGTTGGTGTTGTAAATGTAGTTATATTATTCCAAGAAGAATTATAGATTGAAAAAGTTATATTAGCAAAGTTTGTCTCAGTCCAAGTTGTATTTATATAAACATTTGATTGTGAAAGATTTGCATAATTTACAGTTCCTGTTCCATAAGAAATTAATGGATTAGTTGTATCATAAACAAAATTCAAATAACTTGAATTAATGTTTCCACCTTTATCTATTGCATAAGCTGTTAATGTATGATTACTCTGAGATAAAGAAAAATTATTCAAATATTGATATGCTGTTGAATTAAAAGAAGCATTTATTTCAGATTCACTTAGACTTCTATTAAATATCATAAATTCATCTATTTGTCCAACCATACCCTTTAAACCATATATTTGGTTTCCTGTTCCATTTCCAATAACAACATTACCTGTTAAATTTTTAGTAAGAGGTGTTATATCTGATGGTGTATTTTTTACTCCATTTAAATAAGCAATTATATTTGTTCCGTTATAAATAAATATAAAATGATTCCATTGGTTAGATAGAATGGATGTACTAATTGGACTAGAAAAATGACTATAACCATCATCAAAATAAATATAATTTCCATAAAGGAAAACATAAAATCCTCCAGTACTTCCATTACTCATAGAAAATAATGTACAACTTGTTGTTTGGGCAGTTCCACAAATAGTAGTATCATACTTAGCCCACATACTCCAAGTATAACTATTTGAAGTATTAAAATTCAAACTTCCAGTATTCTTAACTGTTATTTTATCAGTTGCTCCTGTAAAATTAGCACCACTTCCATAAAATCCATCTTTATTTATAGTTGCTCCAATTAAAGTTCCGTTATTTGAATATGTTGATAAATCAGTTGGGTTTCCAGAAGAATTAATTTTATCAAAAGGTAAATAAACTAACATACTTTTATCTAAATCTACAAAAGAAGAATGAACTATATTATCACTTGTGGTTAATTGAACTGTATTATTATTTGTATATTGAATTGGTTTTATAATTGTTAGATTTGGATAAATTGTATCCACTATAAATGTTTGATTTGGGGAAATAACTTGATTTCCACTAACATCCCATAATTCTAAAAACCAAGTATAAACACCACTTATTAAATTAACAACTTGGCTAATTACGGTATTTAAAGTTCCAGCTACATAAGTATAAATTGTTTGATTTGCTATACCTGTAGAATTATAAATATTTAATGTTGCATTAAGCAATCCATTATTATCATTTAAATTTAAAGTAAAATTAATATTTGAATTATTAAAATTAGAATTATTAGCTGGAGAAATAATTGAATATGTTGGTGGCATTGTATTTAAAGTAATGCCCATATTAGCAATTAAATTAGGTGTATAAAAAGTATTTGAACTTGAATTACCTGCTAATAATTTAAAGTCTGGTAATAAGTTAGTAGTTCCTGTACTTATATTAAATAAATTTCCATCAGTAGATAAGTTTTGATAAGAAGTATAATTCCATAATGCCCTTCCTTTTACAT
>Ga0180732_1001896_pt1 | contig 11939 bp, 12 predicted proteins | sample KR11_01MetaG_FD_148674 | JGI IMG/M metagenome (GOLD analysis project Ga0180732, IMG submission 148674) | Groundwater microbial communities from the Olkiluoto Island deep subsurface site, Finland - KR11_0.1 MetaG | ecosystem: Environmental > Aquatic > Deep subsurface > Groundwater | place...
AGATGCTTAGAAGCTCCCTGAAATCCTTCGCGGGAACACAGAACACGGATGTGGGGATTGATTCAATTATTAACGATTTTGATCCAAAATTTTAGGTGATTATGAAACGAGAGATAAAAGACATCAAGACGATTCCCTTCCGGGTGGCCGATGTGTCGCTGTTTGATCAGATGCTTTCAAGTGTGATGAAATCCTTTGCTGGAACGCAAAACGGTGATGTTGACTGGGATGCTATGATTAACGATTTTTAGTCTGGGGATGCGATGACACAGAAAAATATAGAAACGAATCCCGTTAAATTCAGAGGCGGATGTACAACCGGGCAAGAAGTCGCGCTTATCAAATCCGGCGGGTATTCGATGATCCAGAATATGCGCCACAACCACCCAGGATTTGAAAAGAGATTGGGGTGTATCAAACAGCACACAACCGCCGATAGTACAAACGAGGTCGTTAGTCTGTTTCAGTTTTCCAAAGGCAGGGTGTCAGAAAAACACTTCTATGCCCAGATGGGTGATGCAGATGTCCTCGAAGCGACCGCAAGCCCGCCCGCAGTGACTACGGGTGTTTTTGGGAGTGAGGTGTTTTCGGGTGCTTCAGGGCAGGTTCCCGCTTCGTGGTCGGTGAATAACGATATTATGGTATTTTCAAACGGTGCGGATCAGCATCAGATTTACCCTGGGACAGACCCTTTTGTCGATAGATTTGTCGTGTTTGTTTCAGCCGCCGCGATTCCCACGATTCCTGATTTGGGCAGTGACTATACCGAACAGGTGACGGATGGTCTTACGACCACCGTAGCTGTTTTGGATTCACTCGGAACCCTGGCTCAGTATGATGCGATATTTATCAAAACCAATATTCCCGCAACATCTATTAAATTTACTGTATCGGCGGCAAACGGAACGGCGTCTGATTCGCAAATGCATTATTGGAATGGCGAATGGACAGAAGTTACAGCCTTAAACGATGCAACAGAATTGTTGACATTGGATGTTGCACCAGCGACCAACTGGTCGGTTGGGGACACCATAACGGGGCAGACAAGCAATAAGACTTGTGTGGTCGTTTCAAGAGCGACGACATTGACATATAATGTCAGTAACCGATCTGGTGCTTTTACGTTAGGTGAAGTCCTGACAAACGGAACATATACAGCTGACCAAGGGGCGGCTCATCCACAAATAGCGACACTTGGATACTCAGGTTCAATGTCATGGACTGCCCCAACGGATGAAATACCTCATTATATGTTTAATGAATGCGGGTTTTGGTACAGACTGTCTTTAGCTTCCGGTGCATTGGATGCAGAAGTCGAAGTCTCATCGGTACAGTATAATACTGCGTGGAAGGCTATCCATAACGTATGGGATGGTATTCCTATCCAAGCGGTCGAGGTTTCAGTGTACGACCAGTCCGCAACGACCTATTCTACCTTTAGTGGGGCGAGTGTAACTGCGGATGCGGCGACGTCTTCGGATATATTCTATTTCAATTCACCTGATCCGATTGTGGGTTTCTACATCGACATAGGGGAAGAACCTAACACCACAGGAACGACGACAATAAACGCGGTGAATTACTTCAACGGTGCGGCGTTTACGGCAGTCGCGAGTCTTTACGACGGTACCGACGGGCTTTCCAAATCCGGGTGGGTAACGTTCTCACGACAGGCGTTAGCCCAGCCGAGTCAGTTTAATGATTCCAAATATTACTCCTACTGGTATTCGTTTACGGTAGACAAGACCCTGAGTGCTACGGTTAATTTCTCAATAGATGTCATGCCGTATTACACCATAGGCGACTTTGGGTCGGTGGGGCTTTCAAACTGCGCATGGAAAGACAGAATGTTGTATGTCTTCACAAGATACCCGAACGACATAGTAGTTTCCGCGAAACACCAGCCAATGGTTTTAAACGGGGATGATTACACGATTCTCGACCGACCAGGAGATGGAAGGGCAAACCGAGTCGTGAATATGAAGCGAATCTATAATGAACTTTTGGTGTGGCAAGAAGAGAAAGGTGTTGATGGCGGGTGTCTGACACTTTATCAGGGGTATTCACCGGACACCTTCGGGAAGATGGTTGTCTCTACCAAATACGGCACGTTTAGTGCAAAGACAGCGGTTGTGGTTGACGGGATCAGGATGAACATAAACAACGTCGAGAACCCTCCCGTTTCGGTGGCTTTCTTTCTGTCGCATTTCGGAGTCTTCATGTGCGACGGGAAAACAATCGAATGTATCTCTGATTCGGAAGATAGTTCGATACAGAATTATTTCGACCCGACATCATCGGTTTGTATTAGGGACGGATATGAAAACAAAATGTGGCTTGCTTACGACCCTACAAATCATTGTTTGAGATTGGGACTTGTTTCTGGGTCGTCTGCGACACTCCCTAATGTTTTCCCGGTATATGACATAGAAGATCGTGCGTGGTCGTTTGATGTCATTGCCCAGGAGTTTGCGTGTTTTGCCAACGTCGAGGCAGGGTCGGGTGCCGTGACTGCGGTTCAGGTCGCAGGTGGAACTGACGATGGGTTTGTCTACGTGAGCAACAGCGGGGCAAACGATGTCTCCACCGCGATAGACGCTTTCGCAACGATGGAACTGGACATGGACGGGCGGATGTTTGTCATTAACGAAATGACGATTAGAACCAAAGTCCAAGCAGCGGGGAATGTTACGGTAACCCCAACGCTAAACGGGATTGCGGCGACCGCGATGACGTTGGCGATGACGGCAGGGATCGCAAACCAGGTCATCCGAAGGAATCGGGAGAATATGAATTTGATTTCAGACCATATCAGTCTGAAGTTTCAAAACGCCGCGGCAGCGCAGAGCATCTTATTACAGGATTTAAGGCTGAAGATGAAGGACTTGGAAAATCAATGAGTAGCGTAAGAGATAAACGCACATCGCTTGAATACGGGTATCGCGCATCGGTAAGCCCCGGAAAATCCTTCCAGGACTTCCAGAGGACTGTCCCTTATCAATGGATTGATAATAATTTTAGTTTGAAGCATTCAGAGTATAAGGCTCCTTATTCCGTGGGCGTAGAGGGATATGAAGACATGGAGTATCAGGCGGACTATACGCCCAATTATCCGGGGCCTATATCTTTTCCAGATATTCCGCGCCCTAAGTTTTATCCCACCTTGCCGATATGGCAAGCGCCAGCATATAAAAAAGTGGTATCTCCCTATCCTGCGTTTTTACATCCCGTATTCACGTACCCGGCCTTTATTCCCCCCAAGAAACCGCCACGGGCGGGAAATAAGCAAGAGAATCCCAATGCTCCTAAATTGGAGCCTCATAAAACAGGGCTCAATAGGAATTTGGAAACTTGGGAAGTAAACAGACGGGAGCCTGGATCAGCAGCGGTAAACCAAATGAGGGCATATTCGAATTTCCATAATTTCAGTAAAAAGATTATCGAAGAAAAGCCTCTGCCTGGCGGGCGGTATTCTCATAGGTTCCTTGGCTCTCCTGCGTGGCAAGCGGTGTGCTCTGCCGCGGCGACGATCGGTTATGTTTCCCAGCAGATGGGCGTCAATGATATTCAGTCTTTTACCGTTGTCGGCGGATCTGGTGAATACACTTGGGGAATTACTTCGGGAGGGGGGAGCATTACCTCTGGTGGTATTTATACAGCTCCGGCATCTAATGCGGAGTGTGCCAATAATCCCACGATAAGTCTAAAATGCAATGGGGTAGAGATAGCGACGTTGGCATTGGCGGTTACGGCTTCGGTTAGTGGGAACGCTACAAGAGAATGTACAAACAGAACTTGCCCAAGTTGTGCAACCCAGTCCGGATATTGTGGAAGTTGTACTCGTTATTTGAGATGTGACGGGACTCGTCCAGAATCAAGTAGTTCGGTACATTGTGAATGTATCGGTTGGGCGGCCAATAACGATGCTACACTTGAATGGGAAACCTGTGCGCAGAAAAGTTTATCTGAAGGGTTTAATGATGTCCGGACCGCCGGGCAAATCACCGCAGGGTGTTGCCCTCAACAATTACTATAAGGAAAACCATGAAAGAACTCACCCAGGAAGCATTTACTGATCGCATGGGGGCTTTAGCGAGAGCCGGGAGGATATTCCCTGACGTTCTAAATATTACGGAGCGATTCAGGCTATACCAAGAAGTATTTGCGGAGAGAGAAAGAGAAATATTCGTTACGACTCAGGCTTACGGGAACCGACCTCGAACAATTATGGATAAATATGAAAGGCCATTCTGTGAGTGCGGGTCAGTGATGATGTTCCGGATGATCCCGCCCAACGACGAAGGGGTTAAATGCCAGTTGGTTTGCTCAAACGAGAAGTGTGACATTGTGCTTAATTCCGATAATGACATTAACTGGTGGATGAGCAACCTGAAGGTGAAAGATGCAAGTATCTGATTACATGAAGCAGATGAAAAAGGTTTCTAAGAAGGACGATCTTCCGGGGACCGTAGAGGGTACGCTTGATGAGAAATGCCCGAACTGCGGGAAGAATATGAAGCTCTACAAGAAGTGTTGTGGCTCGCCAAACGGGTATAGGGGATGCAACTGTGGTTATAAAATTATGCTTGGCAGTGATAGCGACGGAAGCCCTCGTTGAATTATGGAAGAAGGCCGCGCCATTACAGGGGATAAAAAGATGGTTGATACGAGAAACGCCGTTTCTTTACAGCCGAGAGCAGGAATTGCATTTACTGGATTGCCCCGGATGCCTCAGTGTATGGGCTGGATTCTTGATGATGGTTCTATATTTATATATGGATTCGACGGTGTTCATTCTATTTGCGGGTTCGTTGGCTGTTCACAGGCTATCGAATTTCTTGCATATAATTTTCAGCTACTTGAAAGACAAGCAATTTGATCTTCGGGTAAAGAGGAGGTAAATATGTCAGAAGAAGAAAGACGTTATCAACGTAATAAAGCAGCTGCTCTTGAAACGTATGAGAATCAGTAAGGAGGCATGAAATGGCTATACCTAATTTGAGCGGTTATGGCGCTGCAGACCGGGCACATCTGACACGAGTCTATGAATCTCAGGAACAGGAACGACGTGCAGCACAACAACAACAATATGTCCTTGCCCAGATAAGGGCGCAGAAACAAACGGTTCCAACGACGACCACATCCTCAACTTCTGCTGTCATGCCCTCTTGGGATCCTCCTTCGACATATGACATCCCGGAATATCAACCCTACATCCCTGGTGCCGCACCAACCTATGCAGCTCCTAAATGGGATGAAGAGGCGATAGAGTCGCTTACTCAAAGGAAGGCTCGTCCAGGTCTCAGGGAACTTAGGTCGCAGATACAAAGAGTCTCCGGCCAGAGATACGACAACCCTCAAGTGGGCAGGATGACCCTCAGAGACGCACTTCAAGGATACGGAAGTGGCATAGGGTCAGTCTTGAGTGGCGCAGGAAACGTCGCAAGAGGTGAATACGGTCAGAAATACGGTATCGAAGCAGACGTTGCCAAGACCAATTACGGTGGTCAAATGGCTCAATGGCAAGGTGAAACCGCCGCCAGATCGCAAGGCGCAATGACCAATTACCAAGCCGAACTCGAAAAGAGAAGAACCGGATTCCAGAGTGCTTGGGACAAGTGGAAATCCAGCATAGGGTCTTCCACAACATCGAAAACGAGGTGACGAGATGGCAATCGGACGTTTAGGGCGAATGAGACAACAGAGTCCCGAACTCACGCAAAAGTACGGACCGCTCAATCCAGGCGACATCAGTTCCTATGAATCACGTTCGAGCAGTCCTGGGGTCCGTCCAATAGATTATGTTTGGGGAACTCCCGAAGAGAATGCGGAGAAATCAGCACTTCTGAAAAGGTATGCCCAAGATGATCCTTCCTTGGGTCAGACGATAGCGAAATATACTGGACAGCTTTGGAAGTCATACCCCGCACATATGGGACCGGGGAAAGACCTGTATGGAATGGCACAGGATCAATATCTCGGAGAGCGGCAACGGAGCATGGGCGTTCGTCAAGCCCACCAGAAGAAACGTAACCCGATGATTTATTCCGGGGGAGGATAGCAATGAAAAAAGGATACAAACCTTACCAATACATCTACGGCGCGCCCGATGAGAATATTAAAAAGACGGCGCAACTAAAAGCGTATGCTGATAGTGACCCTGCTATGGGGCAACGCATAAAGGAACTGACCAACAGCTTAATCAACCGTGCGGTGAACAGTCCCGCATGGCAACCCGAAAAAGACCTGTACGCTCTAGGCCAGGACGCTTATCTCATAGAGATGGGTAGGATGGGTGTTCGTGGCGCTCACCAGAAGGCAAGGAGATAAAGATGGCTTACTATATTGATCCAGAAACCGGCGAACGTGTCTATTACGACGAGCAAGAGGATGCGCTTACAGAACAGATGATTATGGATGAGCCGCCACTTGACGCAAGGCCGTTCATGCCGCCCCCGAACAGATACGAAGCAAGGCCCGTAGGCCCACCGGAAGGACGACGCACAAGCAGGGGCGAAATTGCTCAAGCACTGCTGGATATGGAACGTGAACGGAAGCAGATTCCGCAAAGACCAACGCTTCTAAATGACGTCTCCTACGAAGATCAGCCGGGAGTGCCGCCGAGAGGTTCGGTTGAATCGACTCTTTTGACGAACATGGCTCAATATAGAGAAAGGCCAAATACCTTATTTGCAGATGAATATGCAGGCGAGTTGATCCGATATGGTGAAGCAGGAGAGGAAGTCGGGGAACGGGGGATCATAGAAAAACGTAAACCGCCTGGCCCTAAACCAACACTGGATAAACTTGACAGGATGGAATTTACCAATCTTCACATGAAAGAGAAAGACCCGGAACTGAGGGAGAAGTCCGAGGAATTTACCAAAGAATGGGAGAATGGAATCCCATACACGACACGGGCATTGAAACCGGATGCATTTGCAATCAAACGTGCTGAGAAGAAACAGACTATTTACAACGAACTCAGGAAGGAAGAGCTTCAACTTGTTGGCACGTTTATCACGGACCATCAGAGGGACCAGGCGACTGCAAGGGCAGTAGAAGAACGAAAAACCGCTGCTGCACTTGCCGCACAAAAAGAGAAAGTAGGCCAGAACTGGATACTCTCGGACCGTTCCATCGTTATTAGTTATGACGGTGGGCAGAGTTTTGCCACTGGCGATGGACAAAGAAAGCCAATGCCTGCTACTGCCATCAAGATGCCTGGTGGTGCAACCATCGGAGAAGTAAATCTCAATCAAGCGAAAAAAGAGGCCATTGCTGAAATGGGTGGCGAACAGGCAGACACAGCTTCACCCAAGGCATTGGCGGTTGAAGGGACTGGTCCTTACAGTAGGCTGGCATCCCTATTTGAAGCGGTTGCCGGCGGCTTGGGGGCTGACATATTGTTTGGACAAAAGGGTTTCTTCCCTGAAATGGCAGACGCGAAGCAGTATCTTAGGACCGTCAAGCAGATCGGCAAGGCGGCGTTAATGAATAGTTCAAGGGGTGCGATATGGGAACAGGAAAAAATTGATGCCTTATTCCCAGATCCGGACAAGACATTTACCAACCCTCGTATAGAATCACGGAAGTTTGGAAATCTTATCTCTACTTTGGAGAAGGAAAAGAAATTCAACAACCAGGCCATCGTCGGTGCGATGACCCCAAAGGAACTTGAAAAATACAGGACATCTAATAACGAAATAGACAGACTTATAGCGCTTATAAAAGAGCCGCCCGCAGGGAAAATATCAAAAAGTGACACGGACTTAATCAACAAGTATCGAAAGAGGAAACCATAATGTCTAATGGCTATGAATTAGATGAAGTCCTTGATGCGTTGCGAGAGGCTGACCGCCTTGGTGAAGTAGAAGACGCGCAAAGACTCGCAGAAATTGCCGATACAATGACGAGGCAACAGTCAAGGCCAGACAGAGAACAGCCCAAGTCCTATATGGCAAAAGGTTTTGCAAGGGGGTTGGGCGGGATAACAGATTTAATCAACACGGGGCTCCAGTCCATCGGCTTGGGAACGGAAGAACCGTTCGGGGGGCAAAAGAGCATTGAACGAGGGTTCGGCGCGTTGGGGTTTAATGTCCCTGAAAAGCCCCCTGAAACGTTGGGCGAACACGCAAGGGCAGGAGTCGGTGAAGCATTGAGTTTTTTTGGTCCTGGCATTGGTGTGGCAAAGATGGTGGCAGGCGGAACAAAGGCCGCGACAGGCGTTCCCACTATGGCGGCCAACATTTCCAAGCAGATTCTTGGAACGATGGCAAGGCATCCCATGGCGACGCTTACGGCTGAAGTTGGCGGCGGCGCAGGGATGGGAGTGGGGAGAAAAGTTGGTGAGGAATATCCCGAATATGGCCCACTTGCGGAAATGGTGGGAGGGGTTGCGGGGGGTGTTGCGCCTTCGGCGCTTAAATATGCCCCCTCCGTGTTAGGTCTTCGTGCTGCGAAATGGGTAGGGGGAAAACTGTCACTGCCTTTTTCTGAGACAGGAGCAAGGTATAGGGCTGGTGACTTTCTTAAAAAGCAAGTTGCCGATCCGGAAGCCACTATTGAAGCGTTAACGGAAGAGTCTCTTAGTGGACTCCCGGCCACTGTTATGTCCGGCGAAAAAAGATTGATGGCTCTTTACAACAATATCAGAAATCTCGACCCGGTGGCGGATGCAAGGGAAATCCAACGAATCAGTGATGCCGCATTTAAATTACAGCAGGAAACAAAGGCACTCGGAGAAGGTTCAATGGAAATTTTAAGAACCATGACCGAAAAACGGGTGGCATCCATTGAACTTGGCATGGACGCACGTGTAGCGAAAAGTATGGAAATCGCACAAAGAAAGGTAGATGCGCTCCCAGTAGCTCAAAGGCAATCACAGGAATCAATTATTGTTAGGAATGAACTCACGAGGGTTATGAAAGATGAACATTCCCGCGTGAAAGACCTGTGGCTTGAAGTGCCGAAGGAAACCAATGTGGGCATAGGCAATACACAAAAAGCATTTTATGGAATTGTCGATGATTTACCCACCGCGCAGCGGTCGGACATTCCTGTTGTTTTACGTAACCATGGAATATTCAAAGAGGGGGTGAGTGGAACAACGGTAAACGAGATGCAAGGGCTTCGGTCTAAGTTGCTTGAGGTTTCCAGGCATGCAAGGTCAAATGGTCAATGGAACAAGGCGAGGATAGCCGATGATGTGGCTGATGCCATCCTTGAAGATATCGGAATTACTGCTGAACGCATTGCCACCACCCCGGAAGGAGAGATACTTAACACTGCGCTGAAAGCGTCGAAGAAGTTCAAGCAGCAGTTTGAACAGGGCGTTCCCGGCAAAGTACTTGGGTATGATAAAACAGGAGCTCCTTCCGTCGCACCAGAAATCACTCTTGACATAGCGATGAGTAGGTCTAATTGGGTTGATATTGACAAAGTGGCAATCACTCCGGAAGCACGCAAGGCGACAGAGAGGTACATGGCGAGGAGTTTTACTGATTACACACTTGGCCCGGATGGATCAATCAATCCGCAGAAAGCGGCTAAATGGATACAAAAAAACGAGGAATTGCTTGATAGCTTCCCCGATCTAAGGACGCGCCTATCCGATATAGGTGCATCGCAGGAATTAGCAATAAACACCAAGACAACCATGGACGCGAGAAAGGCATCGCTTCGTGATCCCAAAATATCCGTTGCCGGGAAATTTTTAGGTACTGATATCGGGGGTGAAATAAAAACAATCCTAAAGTCACCCGGCTCCGAAGAGGTTATGAGGCAACTCGTTCAGCAGGCTCGTAAAGACAAAACTGGAGAGGCGTTGGAAGGGTTGCGTGGCGGTTTTGTAGAACATATCCTCGATAAGTCTTCCGTTGGCGGTTTTAACGATCTCGGGGAGAAAGCATTATCCGGGAAAGCAATGCTCGGATTTATTAACAACAACAGGGTCACACTCCGAAACGTGTTCCCACAGGAACAAATAGGAAGAATGACAAGAGTTGCCAAGGAATTGGCGAAACTGGAAACATTAGAACAGACAAAAGGTATGACTATTGAATACCAGGATGCAGTATCGAATATGCTAAAATTTGCCAGCAGGTTCGGCGGGGCGGCGGCTGGTCGTCATTGGGGCAGAGCACTTGGCGCAGGAGGGACTGTCCAGATACCAGGTTTTTTTGCAGATCAATGGCATCGGGTGGCAAGTTTCCTCACAAAGAACAGATTTGAAAAGCTAATCAATGACGCCATTATGGCACCTGATGGAAAATTGCTGGAGTCGTTACTGTTACCCATGGACAAACCTATTTACCAAGCCAAGAATGCCAAAGAGCTTAATACCCGGTTAAACGCATGGCTCATGGGAGCAGGGAGCAGCGTTATTCGGGATGTTGATGAAGAAGGAGATTAGGTAACACCAAAACTTAAACAGAGGAGGAAACAGAAAATGCCTAAAGGACTCAGACCAATCACGACGTACAATGTTTTTCAAGGAGCTAAACTGGTAGCCAAGAACACCACGGAGACTTCGGTGGCTTTTGATCTGACCGAGGTTGCGCAGGACGGGTTATTCTCGCTTGAATACCTCATTGCTGGTGAAGGTATCGCCACTATCGCCTATACGGTATGCTCTACCAAGGCGGGGACGTTTTTCACGCCAACGGGTGGGGGGTCGATTGTCTCGGGGCTCACAAAGACTTCGGGCAATGGAGCTGGAATTGGAGGTCTCGCCTTTGAGCCAGAATGCTACCCGTTCATTAAGATTGCCGTAACCGAGACAAAGAACAGCGGGACGGATACGATAACCGCAACGCTTAGACTTAACATCCAGTAAATAGGAGGACAAAGACAATGGTAAAATTTGGATGGGATAAACTTAAAAGATTTCTGGCGCAGGCGAACAGCTGGAGCGGAGTACAAACATTTACGGGCGGTGTGTTTAATGGAACCATCGGCTCCACGACGCCCGCAGCGGGAGCGTTTACGACGATTACAGGGCAAACGGGTACCCTTTCTACGGCTATTTCTGACAACGATTCAGACACGAGCATCTCCACCACAGCCTACGCCAAATCCCAGGATGCCGTAGGAACCAACCCCCTCGCCAAGTCCCAATCCGTAGCCATGACCGCAGCGGCTTCAGGCTCTTCAGGCATCACGGTAGCGGATAATGACAATATAGACTTCGGGACAGGTAACTCTACCCTGGTGTGGAAGGGGAGTCTGCCGGATTGGACTGTTGAGACGTATCTACTCGATAAGAAGCAGGATGGAAATAACGAGGTTGCTCTTCTCTGGTACGGGCAGAAATTCTATTTTCTACAGGCTAAGGATGGGACTTTTGTTATAACGCAAAATACTTCAACTATACCCCTTGTTGCAAATACTGTTCATGAAATTGTTGTTGTGAATAACAAAGAATCAGCATCTGTTGCTGGCTCCGTTGGTTGTTATGTTGATGGAGTTTTAATAGAATCAGTAGTTATTGCTGCCGGAACTCCCCTTGATGTATCCAATACGGGTGCATTACAAGCATTAGGCTATGGTACACAAAGGTTCGCAGGCACCGTCCACCACGCCGCCACCTACAACCGCGCCCTCACCGCAGCAGAAGTCCTTAACCTCTACAGGAATGGAGTTGCGGAAGCTGATAAGTGGGGGAGCCAGACGAACTATCTAACAGGAGACTCTGTAAACTTTGAAGGCAATACTGCAGGGGGATGGGTTGCAAACTCCAATGGAGGCACTCTTGCCACAAATGCCTCTACCCCCATCGCAGGGACATACGACCTGAAAATAACCTCCGATGCGGCAATGAAAGGCGGTTGCGTTAATGTCGGTGCTGTATCTCTGGGAAAGAAATATCGTGTAGCTCTTAGTTATAGGGCCATAAGCGGTGGCCACTGGTCACTCACCTATAAAACATCAACCAACCC
>Ga0180732_1001897_pt1 | contig 11936 bp, 15 predicted proteins | sample KR11_01MetaG_FD_148674 | JGI IMG/M metagenome (GOLD analysis project Ga0180732, IMG submission 148674) | Groundwater microbial communities from the Olkiluoto Island deep subsurface site, Finland - KR11_0.1 MetaG | ecosystem: Environmental > Aquatic > Deep subsurface > Groundwater | place...
GCGCTTCACCATATTCCCGATAATTCCGTAGCTATCAGTGAAATAGCGCGAGTTCTCAAACCTGGGGGACGGTTTTTCTTTATGGAGCTTCTGTCTTCTCTTACAATGAAACCCATTATGCGTCTTCTGACGCAGCACCCACCCAAAGCGCAGTTCACATGGGAAGAACTCTCGATGGAATTAGCAAAGTCGGGTTTAGTGGTATCGGAAAATTCCTGCGTTGTGAATTCATCCAGGGTGGTCGGTGTCGCTCGGAAAAGCACCTACATTGCGGAGTAAATTCGAGGGATGTCTCTATACATTTTAACAAATCGGCAACAGCGCACAACAGCATGTTTGCGGTTCGATTCGCTCACCCAAATGCCTTCTGCACTTCGCATACCCGCAAACCGTTATGTTCACTTCATAAAGAGTTCATAATTGTATGAACTCAGAATCCAAACTCGCTGATTTTCACAAGCATATGGAATTTCATATCCCACACGTTATTAAGGATTGTAAATACTGAAAGCTACCACTCTCACTATTTTCGTGCCCATTTTTGCCGATAAAAGCCCAAAAAACAAAAAACGATAAAAACCCTCATGCATCCGCGCCGGGATGCCCCGGATTTCCAATCCAGCCGGTTCGTGACTATGGGTGTTTTGTGCATCCATAGAATATCTTAAACCAGAATAACAATCGTAGCATTAAAAATGGGGCACAGTAAAACTATGGAGATGAGCAGATGGTCATTCGAGAACTCAGAAAAATCAACCGCTTAACCCGTTTCTCAGTTGATGGGGACCTGCTTAAGATGTAAGGGGCGCAGAAACCCCATTCAAAAAAGAAGACCTCTGGCGGTACAGATGTTGAAAACCTTAGATCTTTATAAGAACTCGTATATTCTTCAATTTTAAGAAGTGCCGAAGCAAGTTTTTTTGGAGCGTTAGTCATCCATGCAGCAGTTTCATCCGCCAGGTACTCTCGACTCCTTGAAACAAAAGGCTCTATCAGGTGAATTAGAGGATTCAGGAACAATGCAAACCTCAATAATAAGCTGTATTTGCGTAGCTCCATGTCTTTATTCTTAATATGTGCAAGTTCGTGTGCCAGTACCGTTTCTAATTCTTTATCATCTAAAATCTCAATAAGTGGAATCGTGAGCACAACTACTGGTTTGTTACGATGCTTGTATACGAAGGCATTTGGAATGCTTGACTCTAAAAAACCAACTTCCGGGACACCTATTTCCATTTCACGGCAGAGCTTTTCTATGATTGTAAATACCTCTGGAAAATCCTGGCTTTTGGCAATGGTTTTGGTAATATTATGAAATCTGGTATATTTTATCATAAAATATAGGATCCCTAAAACAATCCCGCCTGCCAGTGCCAGAATTTTCTTATCCAGAGATAGCATTCCAAAAGGCATCAGCTCATATCCGAATAATTTGAGAATATACATGCTTACAGGTAATGCAAGGAGTATAAAAGCTCCCAGATCATAATAAAAACTTATCTTATTGTGGTTCATAGCCTTTCAGTGCTTCATCGATCTTTTTCCGCAGTTCCTGTAATTTTTCAGGGTCACTTTTCGCAAGCTCTTCAATGAAGTATGCAGTAGTAGGCTCTCTAAAATCCTTTAGAAGTTTGTCCACTACTCTGGATGTGATCAGGCTATCAAACTCTTCCTTTTTTAAAAGGGGGGAATAATAATAACATAGACCCCTTAAACCTTTATCTGTCCTTCTTTTTAATAATTTTTTATCGTATAATCGGTTAAGCGTGCTGCTCACCGTTGTCATGGCAATGTCCCGCTTCTTTTTCAATTCCCCGAGGACATCATGGGTAGAGGTCTCTTTTCTTTTCCAGACTATCTGCATTATTTTCTTTTCAAGAGGACCCAATACCTCCAATAGCTCGTTAGCATTCAGACTTATTTTTTTACTGCTTTCAGTCATTATAGTATGGTATAGTTACTATCTTTAATAAAAGTTTCGTAGCATGGTAAAACTTAAATACTAACATTTTACTATTATTGAGTAAAGAGACAAAAGCACGTTGTGATAAACTATGATACTTACTCCGTTCAAGCTGCACGCAATTTTCGGGCTTATCCTGATAATCGCAGGATTTGCCTTCGACTTCCTTTACCTTGCCCCGAAAGTGAGCGAGTCTTTCAAAGCAAACCCTGTGCAATACCTGAATTCCTTTGAGAGGTACATGCACGACCTGATAAAAACATATGCGATAGCGATTGGCCTCGTGAATATCGGGCTCGCCCTTCTCGCATCCAATTTTGCAGGGCCGCTAAAGACGGACTGGGCGATTGCATGGCTGATGATTGTCAGCACAATAATTTTTATCGCTGCAGGATTCTGGTACGCGAACGCAGGGCCTGCCTTTGAATGGGAGTTGAGGTGTACTGTATTAACTATTAGCTTTGCAGGCATACTGCTTAGCATTGCGCTTGAGGCATACAAAATCATAAAATGGAGCGGTGCCAGTGCCTGATAGTCATGCGAGCTGGTGGCTTGCCGTCGGAATAGCGGTCTGGATTGCTACAGTTCCTCTGCTTGCAGGTGTCACTGAAAGCCCTGCAAGAGCTTTTGGAATAATACTGGTCTGGATGGCGTTTCCACTCTTCTATGCTGTGAAGAATAAGGACTTTAAAGGAATCGGGCTGACAAAAAATAATCTTAGAGATGCGTTGGCAGGGATGCTGGTTGTATCAGTCGCTTATTCTGTGATACGCAACTTTTTAATCATGTATGTTCCGTCAAGCTCAAAATACATTGCTGCCAGTGCGCTAACGGTTGCTGAACTCTTGAAGCAGGGATATTTCGGAAGCATTGCCGGACCGTTTTCAAAGCTTTTCCCGATAATGTTTTTTATAACTTTTCTGGCAGCAATTTCCAATGAATTGTTCTACAGGGGATTTTTCTTCACACGGCTAAAGCAATTCGTGGATTGGAAGATAGCGGTCTTGATTTCTGCCTTGCTATTCGGAGTGTATCATTATCTTAATGTCGGGCTTAGCGGGTTCATAATGGGCGTGGTAGTGAGCATCGTCTCCGGCTGGCTCATGCAGAGGTATAACAATGTTGCTGCGCCTGCACTGTTCCACTTCCTGCAGTATATTGTTACGATTTTGGTGTTTTACTATTTTGTGCTATAGGGGTTGAATTATGGAAACACAAACAGAGAATAACAATAAAAAAAACGATCCAGGTGGTTGGAAATGGCTGGCGTATCTTTCCCTGTCTGCAGCCATTATCATGATTTTAGGGATAGAGAACGCCCTGGAAAAGAAAACATCTTTTATTATCTTTGCCCTTTTAACTTTTCTTCCTGTCATCGGAGGAGTTTTGATGCAGAAATACGACAACATCCTTGCACCCTCATTCATTCACGGGTAACAGTTTTTCACTGCACTGGCCATTGTTTTATATTTATAATTACATATTTATGGCAAACTTTAAAAAGAAACTCATATGCACGCTTTCAATACTTGCGCTCGTAACGCTGAGCACTTTTCCCAGAACTCAGTCGGTCCCTGGCTCTTCCACTGCGACGGCTTTCAAGGAAGGTGAGAACTCAATAATATTCATCGGGCATTCCACTGCACTAATTCATCTCAACGGGACAAACATCCTGACCGACCCGAACTTCAACAATTGGACGGTTATTGTTCACCGCGGAAGAGAACCTGGCATAAAGTTCGAAAACCTGCCAAAAATTGGCGCTGTTTTAATATCGCATGCACACCGCGATCACCTGGACAGGTGGACAATGGAGCAGCTTCCGAAAGACACGCCTGTGTTGATTTCAGAAGGAAACGGAGATATCTTGCGCGACTGGGGCTTTACAGATGTGCGGGAAATGAATATTTGGAACAAAACAGCGATAAACGGCATCAAAATCACCGCTGCTCCGGCAAACCACAGCGGATCTCGCAATTCCGCCTTTGCTGATTATCCTAAGGCTTTGAGTTATATCATACAGGGCGAGAAAACAATTTATTTTGCCGGGGATACTGGATTGTTCGACGGGTTAAAAGAAATTGGAAACTATTCTCAAATTGATGCGGCGCTGCTGCCTGTTGGAGCCTATCGCCCCCGCTGGTTTATGAAAAGCCATCACATGAGCCCGGATGATGCCATTCAGGCGATGGCACTGCTTGGAGCAAAAGAAATGATTCCTATCCATTGGGGCTCATTCAGGATAGCATATGACGGCATAGATGAACCGAAGGATGTATTGCTTGAACTGGTTGATAACGGCAGTTTAAAAGAAAGAATTCATATTTTAGAAAACGGTGAGAAATACCTTTTCGAATGACGCGGATAGTTCCAATATCAATAGTGTAGGAGGAAATAATGACAAAAGTTTCGATTGTAAAATGTGAAAACTATGAGTGCCCGATGGTCAAACGTGCCATCCTCAGAAGTCTTGAACTGATAGGAGGACCTGAAAAATTCATAAAACCCGGAGATATTGTGCTTCTCAAGGTGAACGTTATAGTTGGCTTTCCTCCTGAGCGTGCAGCGACCACGCATCCTGCTGTCGTGAGTGAGATGGTTGAGATCGTGAAAGAGGCTGGCGGGATTCCATGGGTGGGGGATAGTTCAGGAGCGTACGGTTATACTACGCAGTCGCTTGAATTGTCAGGAATTAAAAAAGCCACGCAAGAGGCTGGAGGTAAACTCATTAACTTTGAATCAACAGGCACTTATCCTGTAAAAGTTGATGGCAGGGTCTTAACAACTATCAATATTGCAAAACCTGCAATCGATTGCGATGTGCTTGTTTCTTTACCAAAAATGAAAACTCATATGCTGACTAAATATACTGGCGCAGTAAAAAATTTTTACGGCGTAATCCCGGGCTCTGGCAAGGCAGCGATACACAGACTTGCACCGACCGAGGAGAGCCTGAGCCATGCTGTTGTAGATATTTACTCTGCCCTGAAACCAAGGCTTGCGGTGATGGACGGCATAGTTGGCATGGAAGGAGAAGGTGCAACGAACGGAACACCAATCGAGTCAAAAGTTATTATATCAAGTCAAGATTGTGCAGCTCTGGATGCTGTAGCTTCTGAAGTCATGGGGTTTTCACATACAGATATTCTGACGACCCGTTTTGCAAACGAGCGTGGGCTTGGTGTTGGAGAGCTTAATAGAATTGAGGTTGCCGGAGAAAAAATCAATGACGTTATGCTCGATTTCAAAAAATCCAGACATCTGCCGTATAAATTACCAGAATTTTTAATGAAGTTTATGTTTAAAAACGTGGAGAACCTTTCCAGAGTTGAGATTTCAGAAGATGATTGCAAAAAATGCAGAATATGTTTCAACAGCTGCCCTGCTTCAGCGATTGCTCTGGAGCCGCGTCCTTACATAGATCAGGCAAAGTGCATCAAGTGCTACTGCTGCCATGAACTGTGCAGGAATAGCGCTGTGAAGCTGAAGACATCTTATCTGGGGAAGCAGCTATTGAAAGGGTCGATGTACAAATCTTAAATAAAAGATTTCTTTTTATTTTCTGCATGTATCACATTATTATTTATCCAGTGTATCAATACCCCTATGCTTGCACCTATAGCCATTGGCACAAATATGCTAAGCAGGCCGCTAAGGTTTCAGAAAGTATTGGCAACTTATATACAGGCAAAATATTGTGCAGTAGCTGGTACGAGATAAAACCTGGAAGAGTAATTGGTTCAATGCGATGCTCAGTTAGTCTGAGCTTCACGGATCAACTGAAGGCTTTTCTCCCAAAGTTTCTGCGCCAGATTTGAATCGAGCCTGCTCGTCCCGAGTTTGATTTCTTTCTTCCTATAAAAAATCTTCAACCTGTTGTTCGCCAAAGACTTGTCTGTTACATAGTAGGCAGAAATTTTGCCTATTTTTTCAGGCGAAGTTCCAAAAAGCCACAGGTATATTTTAAGAATTGATTTGAGCGGCTGAGGATATGGATTTATAACACCCGTACGAACAGTTCCCGGCCAGACGAGAATGAATGTAACCTGCCCACTGCTAGCACGTTTTGAATACTCAACGGCCATTAAGTCATTACAAAAGGAACCGCGTTTAAGGGCATTCATGGCAGAATAATTCTTTTCCATCGTAATGTCTGAGAAGTCGATTTCCCCGTAATTTTGACCCGGAGTTGCGAAGTCTATAATCCGGGTTTCTCCTTTAATGCCGATGACACTGTCCAAGTATTGAATCAGGGCAAAGCGGCTAAGATAGTAGAGCGCAAAGGTCTTTTCAAAGCCTTCGCTTGTTATCTTGCGTTTTGGCTGCATTTGAAACGCGCAAGACCTCCGAAATAAGGGATAGGTCGGCTCTCCAAAACTGGATATGGCCTTCAGGCATGCCTTGCTTGATTTCATCTATTGCGGCTTTGCCTTTTTCTTCAGTGTTTCCAATAATTATGACGTTATAGCCGAGCTTGACAAGTTCTTTGGCGCTTGCTTTTCCAATACCATCTGTGCCACCAGTTATTAATGCATTACGTACCATGCAAATTCCTCTCTTTATAAAATGATTCACTTTTTTTTATATTGTAAATCAAAATTCATTCTTGATCATCCCATCCTTTAACCAGATTATCCTGTCCGCTCGCTTCCCCAACTCAGGTTCGTGCGTCACCATCACTATGGTTTGACCGGATTTATTCAATTCCATTAACATTTCTATTATCTGCTCAGAGGACTTCGTATCCAGATTGGCTGTCGGCTCATCCGCAAGCAACAGCGCAGGCTCGTTGGCTAAAGCCCTTGCAATCGCCACCCGCTGCTGCTGCCCTCCTGAAAGTTCTGCCGGTTTATGATTCGCCCTATCAGAAAGACCGACCAGGTCAAGCAGTCTCATTGCTCTTTCTTCAAAATCTTTTCTCTTTACGATCAGGATCGGAAATGCAACGTTTTCCAATGCGGTCAGTTCCATAAATAGATTGAAGAACTGAAATATAAATCCAAGTTTGTTAAGCCTGAAATCCGCACGCTGGTTCTCGTCCATCTCTGACACATCAACTCCCTCAATTATAACCTTGCCTGATGTCGGCGTATCCAGCATCCCGATCATATTGAGGAGTGTGCTTTTTCCGCTGCCTGAAGAACCCATTATCGCAACGAATTCACCTTTTTCTACTGCTATATTCACCCCTCTGAGCGCAGGAACTTCAACTTTTCCCATCAGATATGTCTTACTTAGATCCCTGGTTTCAATTATATTAACCATGCCATATCGCCTTGATTATGTTTATCCTTGAAGCTCGCCATGCAGGGTATAGTCCGGCAAGCAGTGTTGCAAGCAAAATTATAATTGAAGGTGTCAGGACGAGATAAAATGAAAAAGAAGCACTGATTACATTGGATTCAGCAGTGCTCAGCATGATCGGATGGACTTCCCAGTATTTTGTAATGCTCAATCCCATAAGGCTTCCCAGTATAACTCCTGTAATCCCGAAAATCAAGGATTCTGTGAGAATGACTTTCAACACAAAAGAATTTCGCGCACCTATTGCTTTCAGTATCCCTATCTCCCTTATTTTATGCTCTACCCTTGTGTACATTAAAACACCCACAGAGACCGAAGCTGCAACCAGACTGAGAATAATGAACATATTTGAAATGAACACCCAGTTGCTCTTAAGCCTTTTAACATAAACTGCTTCTTCTTCCCATGTCTTGACTTTACCGTTAATCCCTTGCTGCATGATCAATACTTTGTATTTTTCAGCTAACTGTATGTCTTCCAGGCGCACGATTATTTCTGAAGCTTTGTTTTTCGCATCTAAATTTTCTTCTAATTCTTTCTTATTAAGATACGCACCACTGTCAAGGCTTCCCATTCCTGTTTTTAGGATTCCTTTCACATGGTAATCTTTTTTCAAACCGTTGCTAAAAGTAACGGTTACGCTCTCCCCGGTATCTACTTTAAGTTCATCTGCAAGTACACTTCCCAGAACTACTTCTTTCCTATCAGTGTCGCTTAGAAACTTTCCATTGACTACTCTTTCGGATATTTTACTGGTTCCCCGTTCATCTGAAGGTGTAAGCCCTATTAGAGGAGAGGGCATGATCTTTTCTTTTTTAGTTAATATTGCCTGATCTGTCAATCTTGCTGAGACTCCTTTTATTTGAGGTAAAAGTTTGAGCTTGCCTTCAACGCTGTCTATATTTTCTAAGAATTTTTTATCTTCTTCCGGGTGTATGGTAATATGCCCCGTGGCAACATCGATTGTGGTCTCATACAGGTTACTGATTACCCCCTCGAACAACCCCTGCATTGGAATCATAATTGCAACACCCGCCCCCACGGCAATGCTGATCAACAAAAAGGTCTTTTTGTCCTTAAAAACATCTTTAAGTGCTAAAAACAAAATAGCATTCATCATTGGCATCACTTTCTTCTTATGAAAAACCAGCAGGCACCTATGACAGCTACAATGAACAATATTATAATAAAAACTGATGTTCTATCGCCTGGGGAAACAGTCATCATCAATTCTTCACGTGTTTCATGTGTTCCAAGATCATCTTCATACTGAATCGTTAAATTATACTTATATTCGCCTGCATCATCCGCGTACAAATTGAAGATGGCTGGCGCATCGTTATCTGGCTCGATTTTGCCAAGGAATGCTGTTTTTGTTCCCCTGAAAGGAATATCTATATTTGCTTTAACCGATTTTGCGTTTCCATTACCAGCGTTTTCGATTCTTATTGTTAATGTGAGGTAATTCCCTTTTTCGATTCTGCTTGGATCAGTATTGATACCTGCAATATTCAGTCTGCCTTTTCCGAGCACATTAACACCAACAATTTCACTGGAAGAAAAATTTCTGCCGTCTTCACTTTGATAATCCAGCCGAATAGGTATCGAGTACGATGCCGGTTCCGCATTATCTTTTGCTAAAAGGCGATATTCTAATTTTTTTGAGGATGCAGGAGATAATTTTCCTATTACACGTGTGTTTGTACCAGTTGAAATGAATGGCAAGTTCTCTATTAAAGATGTTACCCGTATGGCGCTCGCAATACCAGTTCCATTATTAGAGACTGAAAAATTTAGATTAAAATTATCACCAGGACTTATAATTTCAGGTTCGATTATTATATTAGAGATCGCAAGCTGCGGTACTCCGCGCACAATGATATTGAAGGTTTTGTTTGTCTCGCGCTGCTGGTCGTTGCTCAGCCAGTGTACCTGGAATTCAACTTCATAAGCACCAGAAACTGCAAGCGAATCGATATGCAATGAGTATGTTTCGACTACCGCACCGAATTTGATCATCTTTCCAATATTGATGATGCGGTCGTTTTCATTTTTGAGTATAATGGGTGAATCAGGCAGAATCGTGAGTTTTACGTTATCTATTTCGCTGAATTCGTTTACGAGACTGATGGACAGCACTAAATCCTGACCCGGCTCAACAGGCTGAGGTGAGAGTTTGTCTAAAACGAGCTCAAGTTCAGCACTGGCAGGAGCGATTATGAAGGCGAGCGCCAAAATTGCAATTATAATTGATTTTTCCAAAGTTATTTACCTCCTCAAGTAGTAATAATTCAAACTATAAGTTAATTTTCCAACAAATAAACCCGGAAAAAGGTGAAATATGAGGATGCTTGAGGCGCTTGAAAAACTGGGTCTTACGGAATACGAAAGCAAAGCGTATACGAAACTGGTGGAACACGGTCATCTGTCTGCAAAAGAAGCAAGCAATCTGACCGGGATTCCATACTCCAAGATATATACGACACTTATCTCTTTAGTCGAGAAGGGATGGGTAAGCGTTAAAGAGGGGAGACCGAAGAAGTATAGACCCATAGAGCCTTCTTTTGCCTCTGAACTCGCCTTCAAAAGGCAAACTCAGGATCTCACGGATGCATCAAAAATGATACAGGATTCATTGCAATCATTATACAGTGAAGATGCTGTTGCTGGAAAGTCCGAAATCTGGAGTATCAGAGGGCATGCCAATGTATTAAGGAAGTTCAAAGAGATAATCAATTCATCGTACCACGAGATTTTTTGCCTCCTGATAAACCCTGATGATAGCGATCTTATACAGACAAGCATTATGATTCAGGAAGCAAAAGAAAGAGGGTGCAAAGTGCTTGCTTTTTATAAAAAATCTCCAGAAAAGGAAGTTAATCCAGCTATCAATAATTTTATCATATGGGAATCTTCCCATAAAATTACCGGGAGAGGGTTTTTTCTGTTCGCAGATTCTAAAATCATATTTTTTAGCTCGCTTGACGAGAAGTCAGTAGCGCTGTGGTCGAACGATTTGAGTTTAGCCGAGGTGGTCAGGAATATTGCTTCAATTGAAAAACTGGAAAAATATTCATCCTGTTTGAGTGCATCTGCAAGCAAATTTAGCAGCAATGGAATCGGTAAATCAAATAGTTAATTGAGCAAAGGCTTTGTTTGTCACGAGAAGTGACGTGCAAGCCACCAATATTGCTATGATGAACAGCCGCTTCATGATGTACCTCCTCTTTTTATTCCTCCCATAAGGGACGGGCGAATTTCTGCTAACGTTTTGCGGATAAAAGAAGTTCGCCGATAAGCGAATTTGGGGAAATTTTTGATTCCCTTTTATCCGCTGTTATATGAAGTGCCCACATATTCTCCTATTAATATCCATGAAATATGATGGTGAATTTCACCTGTGACACGAGGCTCACAATATTCATGCTTGTATAGCTCTTTAATGTTTAGGAAAGTAAAATCCTCAACCAGTTCTTTTTTTGTGCAGAAATGAAGATACACTTTTTCCTGAAATGAATTGGATTCTCCGGGAACAGGGGTGCCTTTTCCGTAATGTTCGGGGTCTCTTTCTGAAAGTGTTCCAAGAAATAGTAGTCCGTTTGGTTTTAGTGTTCTCATGACCGTCTTTCTTAGTTCTTCTCTTTCATTCTTTTTCAATAGTTGATACAGGTTGGAGATAAAAACGATGTCATATTTGCCTTCCTTCAGCTTTGTGAAATTGCAGCATTGAATTTTCACGTCTTCTTTTTGTGCCTTAAAGGCTGCATTTGTGGCGATATCTATAGCTTTTTCGGATATATCTATCCCTAAAATCCTACATCTAATATTGTCTAAAAAGTAGAATGCATCACGACCATAACCACAGCCGATGTCCAATATGCTTAAAATCATGTTGTTCGATCTATTCTTTTGTAGATATTTGACTGCAGTGATGGCCAACTCGCTTGGTCTCTCTCCCCACACATTTCCGAAATTTTTATATTCATTATCCCATGACATACTTTTCTCTTCCACGAACATTTCATATAACGTTTGCGCATATGTAAAGTATAGCGGTGGTAAAATTTTTTCAAGCACCGCTGTATTTGGGTGAGCGAGTGAAAGGAGCGAACTGCATATGCGCTGTTGTACGATGTGCGCCCAATTTATATATGCAATTATTATTTTATCTTTTGGACACATTCTAGGCGGATACCATCATGATCACGCCATTCGATCCAATGGTAATTTTTATATTTGAATTCAGAAAATGTGCCACTGTTATATTCAATACACATTCCTTCAAGTTTTTCTCTGATGACATTCATGTTTTCTATTTTGAAAGAAATGTGTTGTTTAGATAAAAAAGATTTTGAATGTTTGCTTTCTTGGATGAAGAAATGCACATTTTCTGATTCGACGGCTAGCGTATTATTAGAGTTGGGGTGTCAAGAAAGCCCCTATCGGGGCAATTTAACGTTTGATGGTGCTCAAAATACATATCTTATTTCACCCGATTTAGGTTCATATATCTCTCCATTAACCTTCAGATGTTGAAAATCACAAAGCAACTGTTCTTTATCAATTCCTCTCTTCATAGCTTCAGACAATACTTTTTCGATACTTGCTCCTCTACCATTCTGATTTTCTATAATCAGTGACACAATCACTCGCATCCTTTCCTGTTGGC
>Ga0180732_1001898_pt1 | contig 11923 bp, 24 predicted proteins | sample KR11_01MetaG_FD_148674 | JGI IMG/M metagenome (GOLD analysis project Ga0180732, IMG submission 148674) | Groundwater microbial communities from the Olkiluoto Island deep subsurface site, Finland - KR11_0.1 MetaG | ecosystem: Environmental > Aquatic > Deep subsurface > Groundwater | place...
CAACAATTAGCAAATAAATTGAAGGTAAATCAGAGAACTATAGCAAGATGGGAACGAACAAAATCTAATATAGATTTCAAATTATCTACTGTTTTGAAATTCCTTGATACATATGACTTCTCATCAGTCACTAAATTAATCAACGAAACAAACCAGATTAAACCAGACGATATCACCGATGAAGTAATCGAATATCTTAGTTCAAATAACATCAACCCACAATTAAAAGAATTAGTTAATAGCCATTTTGAACAATTCAAACACAATATAGCTAACGCAATTGAATTCTATAGGTCTAATGTCACAAATGCAAAATAAACTCTGCTACGAGGCTGTGAGAGCATCTAAATCAATGTTATTCACAGCCTCAACAATATCATCTTTAGCATCTTGTATACATTGAATCAAAGATTTAACTGGGTCATCTAACTTATTATCTCGACTGACAATATCAAGCAAATCATGCAACGCAATATATAGCTTAGGATAATAACCAATTATACCCCTATCAACAGTTAGCTCAGTATTACGCATTATTACATTACGCCTATTCAACTGCTCAATTCGGTACTTACCTACTTGAAATAGAATAACACTCGTTTCTACTTTCTGTTCCATGGTCAAAACAAATACTCCTGTGCTAATTTAGATTATTTCTACACCTAAATTGCATGATACATTTTGGCTAACTGGCGACTGTCTATTTCCAGAACAGGTATGTCATCTATATAATCACCAGCAAATTCAAACCTAAGTTCTTTATGCCCGATTATATTATCACAAATACATTCTCTTTCTGCAACAATATAACAAACAGGCAAATGTATCGGTATGCAATATTCGTACATGCAGTTAGAAATATCTACTTCCTTCGTAAACCCAAACAGACGTAATATTGCTTTCAATTTAATTTAGCCCCTTTTTACAATTAATCCCAATTATATTATTCAAGTAGGTTAGCAACTGTCTTGTAGCTTTTATATCACTCATCGCATCATGAGCATCTAACTCAATCTTGAAGTGTCTGCACACAGTTTCTAATTTATAGTTAGGCAACTTAATTTCACCTAAATAATCTAAATAAAATAGTAAATATAATGGGTCGATAGGTTTATTGTGAAAGTACGAACCAAAATACAAATCATCACACTTCTCAAAGAAACTACGAAGAAAGTCTAAATCGAACCTGACATTGTAGCCTACAGGCACAAATTTATCAGTTTTATCGTACCTATTAACATAAATTGATAAAATTTGCGTTAGCTCAGTATGAATCAATTTATTAACGGGAAAATGCTCTAACTCCTCAACAGTAAGTCTGTTTACTTCAAGAGCCTTCTGACTCACTGTTGAAAAATCACTAGGACGAATACAAAACTCATCCTCACGCTTTACTTCACCATCAATCTCAATTATATAAGCCAACTTAACTATGTCATGCTTCTTTGGGTCGAGTCCTGTACTTTCAATATCACAATAAAACACCTTCTTTGAATATTCCATTTTCATTCCTTTCTTTTTTTATGTGCAAGATACGGGCATACTTGGTAAATTCATCCAGTGAGTAACATTTTGTGTTGCCCATAAACAATCTACAAACCTTTTTTCGCATGACAAGTACATGACTATTTCAATAATAAATACAGGCTGACCTTCTCTCTCGTATTCGACAACAACCAGATAATTATTATCCTTGTTTGCTTCTGGTAATCTTGTCTTAACAGAAACCCATCCGCACTGCATATTATCAAGAGCAGTCGTCTCTACATCTTTACAAATAAATGTCCCACAATAAGGACAGCATCGAGTAAATACGTCAGAGATACTATATCCTTCAATAACGTCAGATGACTTCTTAAATAGCCTAAGTTTCAGATGCAACACGTCTTCGTGTTCGACTATTTGGACATATTTATTATCTATCAAATTCTTTATCCCATCACAACACCAAGTTACAACTGCAAAGCTATGCACGGAAACAACCTTTAACGAATCACTTTCTCGTTCCATACTATCCTCCCTCATAGTTTTATCCTCAATATCACTTGTAAAGCGTTCAAGAGCCGTTTTGTGAATCTCGTAAGGATACCAGCACAGTAAGCAACGATTATTCACCCACGCGCCGCCACATCTTGCACATACAACATCATCATTAAAGTTATTCATACGACTTCTCCATATATTTTGTGCGGTGGAAACTCCCACTTTTAAACGTGATAATACGGCAAAAATCAGCTAAATTTGCCGTATTATTACTACTGCCTTAAATACTGAAGTATTTTATTTTGTGTAACTTTAATAGCACAATTTGAACAAATATAAATTATATCGCAGTTACACTGAATAGATGTTGGTAACACAGCGTCATTGTTATGCATATTTTTTAATGAGTTGAGTTTGAACCTGATATTGTTCATCTGTCTATCACATTTAGGACAACAATATAACGAATCTACTAAATCATCTACAAGCTCGACTATCATCTACTACCTCCCCCAAATTTGCTTAGTTGGTTTTGTAATGCTTATTGTTTGTTGTATCTACATTAAAGGCTAACTTCATAAAGAATGCTGCTGATTTATTTGCTTTAGAATGTGACAATCCATTATCATACGCAGCCATTGCAATATTACAATGCCATCCCCAAGCATAATCGGGATCATTAACCATTGCTCTACGCAATATATCCATCGCAGATTTAACATCAGATGCTAAAGTTTCAGTAACATCACATTCCTGCGGACTTCTATTAATATCTCCTATTTGCTCTACTTCTGTAATTATTGTATTGTCTAACATATCAACCTCCATTCAGTACGAACATTTTGTTATAGTTTATCACTAGCATCTCACTACCGCTCTTTGACAATGTGCTACTATCATCAACAAATGAACATGAAAATTCCTTAGACTTACTTTTCCGCCAGTTATACCTTTATTGTAATCAAAACTATACTTATCTATATTCTCGTTTTCTGCTTTACCTATATAATTTACATCTACTATCTCATCAAAACCAAGTTTAAACATTAACTACCTCCTTCAGTATTCAAGTAAACATTATTAAGTTTCACTTTCAGTACAGGAATCGTAAATATCATCACTTAAATTTAATTCAACACCATCCAATAAACCTTTCTTAGGTTCGGTAGCATCATTGTTGGTTATTCCTGATAATATTCCCTTACTTTTAGGCCTTGCTATATCTAATTCTATAACGGACATGACCTTCTTACTTAATTCTGATGTACCTGCATCAAGACAATCAACATCCAATTCATGCTTTTTTATGTACTCATTAATCAATCGCCTAGCACTAACACTTATGTAATGTTCTATTAAACTACCCCTAAAATATAAATAAGTTTGAATTGGAATTTTACTTCCATTCAACTCATATACAGGGTTCAAATACATTTCATCAACATCTTCTGCAATATAAATATACTTATTTTCGATGCACAAGTTAGTAAACTCATAATATGTAGTTTTCTTAATTCCTAACAAGCCCATTATTTCAGCTTTGCCCATCGGTATAAAATCGCCTTCTATATTCTTGACTACTCTATTGGATTGAAATTCAAGCGCATTACTAAGTAAGTACCAATAACCATAGTAAGACATTTTATCAAACTTTGGTATTCTGTTGTAAAAGTTCTTGCTGTAAATACCATACTTGCCGAATATTATAAAATCAGATCGCTCTATCCAAGTAACATTGCTTAATATTTTACCGGTTTCTGCATCAGTCGTTGTTCGTGTATGTCTAAAATTCATTTGCGCCTCGTTGTGTATATCGTGCATACTGTCCGAATATCAGGAAAGCTAATTTTAAGGAATGCGCCTATTACTACGTTCTTCGCCTTTTCGCCGTCCATTTTTTCGGACAGCCTACTATCCAGTACCAGCCGAATGTTGAGGTCGATTTTAGCCCAAAAAACACGGCCGCCTTCTGTATAATCTATGGGGACAGTAGCGAGTGTATATAATTTTGCAAATCTTCAGGTAATAATTTACTATGCTTATCTAAATAATTAATCACTAACCGCTGAAGTAACTCTTGCATAGATGTATTTTGTAATGCAGCTACTGATTTAAGTGATTGATGTAGCTCTTCTTCTACTTTAAAAACAATGCCTTTCATTAACAACTCCCCTTTCATTAATAACTCCATTGAATAATTAATAGTAATATAATTATATCATTTCATATCTATTATGTCAAGTTTATTTTAACTATTTATAAAATAAAAAAGCAAGGCAATTATTAATTACCCTGCTTTTATCTAAATAAATAAAAAAAGAAAAATGTCCAGCAATTAGGCCGCTTTATCGCCTAATTGCGAAGGGCATCGGTTTTTCGGGATGCCCCCTTCTTTTCATTGCATTAACTAAATTTCTACTAATAAGTTAGACGACTTGTATTCCTTATGAAAGACTAACTTATTATTTTCAGTCACTTTAAACTCTTTAGTTACACCATAACCGAAGGCAATCCCATGATTAATCATCTCAAAATAGCAAAAACGATTATCTACACTGGATATTATGAAAGTAATTGCATACTGATAAATACCTGAACTTATAAAATTGTTATCTACTTCAACTACCTCACCTAAATTCTGAGAAATAAAACAGTTGTCTACCTGACCCTTATAAACACTATTATTAGGGGATAAATCTGATGATACAAAACATGAAAATGGCACAAACTTAAATATTATTTCACTATCTTTAAACGGACATGACTTAACCATAAGTTTGATCCACTTGCCTGTCAAATCTGTTGTCATAGCAACCTTTCTCTGATTAATCATTACTAAAATAATCCCTAATCATGTGTAATATGTTATTCAAAACTTCACCCTTATCAAAAAATGAACCAGCTAACTTGCAAATAATATGATAATTATGACCAAACTCACAAGAAGCTACACCCTCTGCCTCTTCAATCCCGCATAAAAGATGACTTGAAATTCTCTTACTTAAATAAATATTGCAAATTGTATAGCTAATATCTTCCCAACTGCTTAAATCACACCAAACTAAAACTGCACCCAAATTTACATCTAACGAAAATCGACCAACACTATCACAACCGTAACTTAAATTCTTAACTATTGTATAATCAGCATCAGAAATTAATCTCTCTTTGCACATAATTTATTCTCCTTTTTCTACTAACAACTCAGCAATATCTAACTGACCTTCAACTGTATCTAATCGCTCGTCAATCTTATCTACTCTAATAATCATCTGCCCTAGTACTACTATTATATTAGCTAGTAAAAGCGATATAATTAAATTATCTGCTGCATCTTCTGAATACATTATTTACTCTCCTTCATCTAATTACGAATTTGTGTTACAATTACACTTACTAACATGATATTTAAAACCAAACTAGCTAAAAGTAAAACTAATAGTATCGAACTAATTATCATTATTTTTCTCTTTCAACTTGCTTTTCCATCTCCTGTGTACCTTTGCTACTACCTGCGCTCTGCATTTGTCAGAACAATATTTAACACCCTCTTCAGTTGTATCTGTCATTGTCTTACGGCAATGATGACACTTTATGCTCTTCTCCGGATACTGCATAACATTATGCTCCTAAGCTAATTTACTTTTTAACTAAATTATTTCTAACCAAATTAACTAAAGCATTACTCAACTCCATAGCTTGTAAATTATTCATCTCATATCTGACCATTCTAAACTGACGCTTGTCAAGATGCCACTCGCTTGTATTTAAACTAATTGCCCCATAATCAGTAATACCTAATTCTAAAATGCACTCGACTTCTCCGTACAATAAATCCTCAAATGTATTTTCTAATCTCAATACCTCATTTGTTATTACTCGGCACCCTTCTTGCTTATACTAGTATATTCTTCTTCAATACTGGCTAAATCTAATTCAAACTCGTGAGAACAATGACGGCACTCAACTGCATATTTAGTTACTTCTAATTCCTGCCAACCACTGCCAAACCTAAATACAAATGTGCGACTACAACTAGAACATACAGGTACTATATAACCAAATCTCTTGGGCATAACTACTCATCACCTTCAACAACCAACTTGTCCACATCTTCCATAGGAAGCAAATAAGAATACTCCTTGATGTAATCCTTGATAAATTTAACTATCACCCGCTGCTGACTAACACGACGCCTAGTTAATATTATCTTAAACCGCTCATCCAAATCTAAATCTAACCTGACTAATATGTTCTTGTAATTCTTCATTGATAAATATCCCCCCCCAACTCGCACATACCTTGGCAAAATCGCTGATAAAGTATACCCGATGAAAACATAAATTGCAAGCATGATTGTAATGTCGAAGAACATAGCGGAAATTGTTTTTGTGCCTCAGCATAGTAAACCATTTCCGCATTTTCATATTTGTTGCCCCCGTCTCGTGATGATGTTAATATGAATTAAATATATCATTTAAGAGCCGTGGATGGGGCGCTACACGATTGTTTGATATGATTGTGTGTGTTCATACTCAAAGATTGAAACTATCGCTTAGAATGGACATGAGACGTTCTGAGTGCAATATTGATATATTTCGTAGATGTTTGGGCGCTTTTTCGTTTCGACGGTCCGTCGAAACTCAAAAGCTTGTCGGTTCTGCATTTGGCATACGAATAGAATATGTGATTATGTCAAGTTTTGATAATACGGCAAAATACGGTAATATACTATTATATTAGTATTGGTTTCATAGTATTGTACGGCAAACGTTGCCGTATAGTTTTTAGATATTAGTATATAGTTATTATACATATTGGGAAAAGCGTGTCATTTTAAGACTATAGGTTTGATGATACATGCTGCAAACCACGATGGGTATTGACTTACAAGCAATATAGCGTCATTTTGACACTATGAAAAAACGTGTCTTTTTGATACTGTAGCATAATATGTAGCAACAGTCAGGCTTTTAGCAAAAAAGCACACAAACATAGTGTCATTTTGATACTGCTTTTACGGTAAAGTCTCTTAATTTATATATTACTTGCAGAGAACAAATATTTGGCACATAATATGAAAAAGATTAAGCGTGCTGCAACGTAGCAACCCCGCACATACTTCCGCTTTGTCTATACTTGACAAAATGGTATATGGTATAGGTATTGCATATAGTGAGCACAGAAAATAAATCGAAAAAACAAAATGCTCTTTCAAATTCTATATAAATGTTGATACTGCGAATGCTATATTTCTGTTGAGACAGAAGTATAGATTATCATTTGTGGTATTAATTTTGTGTAGCCTATAAATCTAAAGTAAGGATGGTATTATTATGTCTGAGAATGTAGCAACAAACGACAATGTCGTTGAAGATGAAGTTCTGGATGAGAACGATGTAGTTGCAACCAATGACAACATTGTCGATACATCAACAACGCTTGATACCCGGTCTGAAGTACAAGAGAAATTTGCTAACCAAATTTTAGCAAAAATCGCGTATGCAAAAGATGAAGTTGAAGTATTGACTGATAACTTCGTCAATTTGCAATTCGAAACAAAGGGAATGTTTCTCAAACATTTCCACGCATTCGATGTTATTATCCTTGCAGACATTCCTTGCAAGTGGTATAACCAAACACGAGCTGCAAGATGGATAACGTCCGAAGTCGACATGCGCAAGAAATACTTTACCACAAAAACAGGTAAAGAGATTTTGACATTGTATGTGAACGAAAAACTACATTGTACGATGGCACACAAGGTCATCGTGTTGTACAAGAAGTTCGCAACCGTCCAACCGATATTCTTGAGTGCTACTCAGGACGGGTTTAATATTCAAAAATTGCTTGTGCTTGCGAACAACTATGAAAATTTGGTAATGTTCAATATCTTAAAACCAGTCCACGTAAAGTATGCGTTGGAGTGCTCTAATTTCGTGAATGACTGTGATAATATAACGACGATGTTTGTCGATACTGCGGAGCTTACCGCCGACGAGAAGGTTCGCAGAAGTAGTAATCAAATTCGTGCCTCCCTAATTGACAATACGTCTGTCAAGGACTTTGAAGTATTAGTATTGGCACTCATAGCATATTGTCAACATATTGAGGTTAATTTAGCGCCCAGGGGCAGAAAAGGTGTGACTGTTAAGGAAGTTAAAGACAAAATAACAAGTATCAAAAACACATTGGAAAAAATTGAGTTCTTTGAGCTTCCTGTCGTCCCCATGCCGGTTACTTGGGGCACGAAGGAAGGGTTGGCTGAACATGCCAAACTTGCGGAAAAACATAATGAGTTATTAAATATAGAAGGTATGATAGCGCACCTAAAATCGAAGTTAAAAGAGTGCAGCGAGGCTGTTGAGGATTTTTTAATATCGTAGGGCTTCTGAAGATGGGTTTAGTATCCGAAATTATGCCCAATTCACCGGCATAATCAAGTCCAAAAAAAGAATAAAGGAAGTGATAATATGGGTTTGAAACCTGCAACTATCAAGTTTAACCAGTTGCAAAAGCTTTGTTCTCAATGTTGTAGTCAGATTAAGTTTCCGTTCAAGGAAAAATTAAAATCGGAAGATAGATATCGTGAGATTCGGAAGGGTTATTGCGAGAACCCTGAGTGCCGTCAATACAAAGATTGGATGGACGTTGAGTTTATCACTCGTGAATCAGTATTGGATTTGGGGCATAAGTATTTTGACGGCGGCAACTATGTCGTTGGCTACACGGCTACAGGTGTAGCTAGTGATGCGGTCAAGCAAAAGCATAATTTTGGCAAGTCAAAGAAGAAAGTTGTATCAGATTTGGCGTTGGAAGCAAAACGGCGGGAACGTAGCTCCCATCGGGCATCCACCCTGCTAAACCAATTCGAACAGGAAGATGCAGAATCAATTCGTTGGAACAAAGCGGATAGGGATAAAATGGAAGAAATAAGAGCAAGGGTATTGGCACGTCGTAAATTAGCAGAAAGCAAGTAACCATCGATGTTCTATCAATTTAAAATCCTATACCAATTTTGGTATGGGATTTTTTTATGCCTGCAAACATAGGCGGGTGCTACGTTTATAGGCATTGGTTTTACGGTGTATACTTACTCATACAGTGTATGAATTATCATACAGTATATATGTATGAATTATCATACACTTAACAGTCGTTAAGATACAATCAACACGTCCGTTAACGATAAAGGTTAGGATAAATCATTGGCCACTATACTCAAATCACAGGAGGTTTTAATCATGAAACGAAGGCCCAAACGCAAATATAGTACTATTAATCATCGGGATGTAGAGAATGATACAATCCCAATTTGTCCGCTTTGTGGTAGTTTTGCTTGGTGGATAATAATAGAAAACACGAAGGTTGGCACTTCATGCAGGGAATGTTATGAGAATAACCTTCCTTATGAGGTGCCATACCCATACCTATAGCCAGAGAGTCTGAAGCGTAGGGAGCGAATGCTCCCGCGCTAGGGAACTTAAAAGAGGATAGCATTAAGACTTTATCAGTTCCCTAAAAAGCTATCTTTTTTGTGGAGATTATTATGAATATGACAGAATTAGTCGAGGGGCTTGAGTTGTGGAGGGAGGACATGCGCAAAGGAATGATTTGGTGTAGCGAGAGAAAAGTCATAGGCAAAGAGGACAAGCTCTTGAAAGTCATTTACAACGTTGAGTTTGACGTGCTTAACGTCGTGTTGGCTAGGCTTCGAGAAGTAGGGCAGAATGTCAGTGAGAGATAAAAGGAGAGTACAACTGGTGTTATTATACTGGTTCGATTCCAGTACAGTTTTTAGTTGTTGTTTCAAATAAATAAGGAGAGATATCAATCATGAAATGTTTAGAGACAGAATCACCCGCTTATCATATTACTGCATATTGGCAGTATAATATAGTAGATGACCGATTGGGTGAAGAATTTTTTGGTGTACCTTCTATTATATGTAATGTTATTTCAGGAGATAAGCCCACCATCATTTGGAATGATTTTGCATACATCGTAGATGATAAAGCTATTGGTAAATGGCCTGTATATATAGTAGTTCATAAAGAAAGTTTTTTATCTAAAGCAGTTAAAATAAGGGATGTTATTGCAGTATTAGATAAACACTTTACTGTACCTATCAGAGAGGTCACAAAGGAAGCCATTCGCCTAATTCAAGAAATAGAAGGTGTTGTTGTATATGATTTGTAGTAAATTGTAGTAAACATATTACAATCAGGACAGTTTGGCAACTAGTATAATTATACTATAGCAGTTCGATTCTGCTATGTTCTTTAGACCTGGTAATGTCTTGAAACTTACTAATCAATCATAGGTAGAGGTAGGTGGCATAACATGGAGTTACTAAAAGGTTACACAGATATACTGTTTAGCTCTCCTGGCAGAATCATCTCTGCCGGAGAGAGTAAGGGCAAGTTATGCCCTTATTTTGCTAGGGTGAGGACCAAGGAAGGAATTGAGTTGTATGTAAGGTTAAAAAGTCCTCTAGACGGTAATACTACCGAGGTCACTCTTTATCTCAGAGTAGAGGAGAGAAAGAGTAGACGAAGTTTCAATACCAGCTACAGGTTGAAAGTAGTTGGTATTGAGAGCGATAACATGTACCCGGTTGCATGGGAGGCATGTGCCAAGGGGCTAGAAAACACATTACCACTGAGTGATTTAATTTGCGAACTTCAGTCACAAAAGAAGTTCAGTTTGCAAGAGCTAGCGCCTATCCCTACCGACATAGTGTACGGTAGGGAGCTTAGAAGAAAAAGGAGATGACGATGGGCTTAATGAGAAGCCCTGAGTATAAGAGGGCTTTAGCAGAGGCTGATAGATCCAAGTACTATCAGCTTCGCTATGGAATACCTATCATCCCGGAAAGCAAGATAGTAACAGACCGGGATGATAAATTAGCTTCCAACTACGGTATGCGTAGTTGGAAGAAGTACAGAAGATACCAGTGGAAGTAGCGTTTCAATTCCACAAATGAATAAATCAGTACAGTCTTTAGACCTGATAAAGTCTTAAAACTTATCAATCGAAATCAGTCATACAAAATCAGTCATAGGTGGGTGGAATAGTGAAAAATCTTTTTGAAGAAGCTCAAAGTTTGGGCATAAGTGTGCCCAAATCATTAGCATTATCAGTCAACTTGTTAAACAATGCAGATTTACCTGATGAATCAAAGGATATTATCAGTAAGAGCTTAGAGTCCGATGATGATTTTCTAAAGTTCAAATCATCGGTTGACAAAGCTAAATCTGCACTTGCTATTGAAGAAGCTAAAGTGCATGTTGATGCGCTGAGGTTAAGAGTAGAATCGTCAAGGTTGCAAGTATTACTTGACGATTTGGAAGGAACGCTAACTGATTTCTTTAGTGTACCAGAGAATGAAGAAGTAATCAGTAGCGGTAATAATGTTGATTTATCAGGTTCTTTCTCTGTTAAATGGGTTGATAGTCAGTTAGAAGTAACATCATCATACGAAATCACTGACGACATCAGGAGGCCTATCACTCGCAACAAGAGTGGCAGGAGTGATAAAGTAAGTATTAATGGTATAGTATGCGAAGATAGTAGAGTGTGGAATGTTTTGTCTGAGATAATAAATCAGACAAAAATGGATAGAAATGACACAAATAAGTCACTAAAAACCGATCATACGCAGTCGGAAACAACGTATGGTTGGAATAATGCAGTAAGTATGCTACCTGCACATGCAAGGAATAATATAAAGTTGACAAATATTAATAAAGAAATGAGCAAAGAAGAAGGACTTCAATTAATTGCTTCTTATACAAATAAGAAGCTAGAGTTGGTATAAACTGATTAGGACTTGTGAACAGTGCGGCTAGTCTGTTAATCAGGCTAGCATTCAGTAAATCCAAAAATAAAGGAGTTGCAACAATGAGTAAAGTAATTAAGATAACACATTTACTCGATG
>Ga0180732_1001899_pt1 | contig 11921 bp, 21 predicted proteins | sample KR11_01MetaG_FD_148674 | JGI IMG/M metagenome (GOLD analysis project Ga0180732, IMG submission 148674) | Groundwater microbial communities from the Olkiluoto Island deep subsurface site, Finland - KR11_0.1 MetaG | ecosystem: Environmental > Aquatic > Deep subsurface > Groundwater | place...
CTAGAAACTATGCTATTATTGAAACGCATAGACAAACATGGAAAATACAGAGTAAATCGCCTTATAATAAGTTAATTAATTTCTTAAAAAATCCTGTGGAGTGTATTGTTTGATTTTATAGGGGGGGCTTTATAGTTTCTCAAGATGCGAACAAGCAAGATGTGGCTGTGTAATAGTAAAAAAAGGGAAAATTATTGGAAAAGGATTTAATTCTCCCCCTGCTGAACTTGAATCACAAAGAAGATGTTCTAACTCAAAAAAAGATTTTAATAACAAAGTTACAGACAAAACCTGTTGTATGCATGCAGAACAAAGAGCAATGTTTGATGCACTGAGAACTAATTCTGATTCAATAAAAGGGGCTGATTTATATTTTATAAGAATTGATGAAGAAGGGATTAAACTTCCTGCTGGAAAACCTTATTGCACTATATGCAGTAAAATGGCTCTTGATTTAGGAATAAAAAACTTTATATTATTTCACAAACAAGGTATTAAGGTTTATGATGCTCGGGAATATAATAATTTATCTTTTAGTTTTGAAGATTAAATAATTAAAATTCACTCTTTCTCAGCATCTACTTCATAAAACAAGATTTCTGATTTTCTCCAGGCATCTTTATTTAACCCCGCTTTTAAGCTTAAATGCTCTAAGAATTCAATTTTATCTGAAATCTGCTCCCAGACCTGCGGAAGAAATGTCGCTGAATTAAAACCTTTTTTTAAAATAATTCCCATTTTGTTGTTGATTTTTTTAAGCAGGTCTTTTTCATTTTCATAATTTAATTTTTTTGGTTTGCTTAAAATAGAAACCTCTATTTTAATTTTATTTAATTCTTTTTTTGTTAATTGAGAAAAGCGAAAATCCTTAAATGCTGCATTAATTGCATTTTCCTGAACCTCTTTCCATAATTCCTGTTTTGCTTCCAGGCATCCAATACAGCCTCTGAGCTGATTATTTTTTTCAAGTGTGACAAAACATGCCTTTTTTTGATTATATTTCTTTTTTGTCTGCTCATCTGGCTTAAACGATTTATTTTCAAAATAAAATTCAAGTGTTTTTCTGGCAAGTTGTGTAAGGTTCATTTTTTAAATTTTATTCTCCTCAACTAATTCTGCAAACTTTTCAAAACCTCTATTATATGTTTTTTCAACATCTTTTGGAAAACAACATGCAGGCAATTCCCTGTTTTGCAAGTGATGCCTCAAACACTCGCAGCATTTTCCTTTTTTTCCACAAGAATATGTGCAATTGCAGAATTTCTTGTTTTTTTCTTTTTCACATTCCATATAAATTAAAAATAAAACCTGGTTTTTTAATTCTTTGTTTTTAAAAAATTCAGCAAAATCTTTCTTTTTTTCGGCCCGTCAAACTCGCATAAAAAAATATTTTGCCATTGTCCTAATTCCATTTTTCCATTTTTGATTGGAATAGAAACAGAATTGCCTATTAATGAAGCTTTGATATGTGCATCTGCATTGCCATCAAGTTTGTCATGCATCCAAATTCCTTTTGCAACAAGTTTGTTTAAAAAATTAGAAATATCTTTTGGAAGATTTGCATCAGCATTTTCATTAATTGTAATACCTGCTGTTGTATGAGCCACAAACAAGTGAATAATTCCGTTATCAGCCTCATTGATTTTTTCATTAATTAAATTTGTTATATCAATTAATTCTTCTCTTTTGTTTGTTTTGATGATAAGTTCCATATTATCTTTTTCTATAACCAAATAATTTATTATATGTTGGATGATCTATGATATTTAAGATAAATAAAAATATTTCAACCCTGTTACCTTGCAGTGTATAAAGCATTCTCCAATAATTAGATAATTCTACGCGATAAAGATTTTTGATGCCATGCTTTTTTAAAGAATCTGGAATTATCTCCTTGGCAATGGGATTTCCATATTGAGGATTTTGTTTTAAAATATTTTTAACTCTATCAATAGAGCGAAGAATAGCCTGTGATTCTTTATCTTTTCTTTTTTTAAGTTCAATAAAACTTTTTTTGGCCTGACCTTTTAAAAAAATCCTAATTTCTTTTTCTCCAAACATTTTAAATTTCTAAACTATCTTCAAACATCTTTCTTAAGTGTTCTGGTTCAGAATATATCCATTGAATACCTCTTGGTCCATAAATAATCTTTCCACTTCTCCATAAGTATTCAAGAATGACTATTAATGTCTGATGCATTATTTTTTTTGGAATTCTTTTTTTTAATTTAGAAATCTTGATTGGGAGATCTCTATGAGCATTAAGAAAGTCCTCTACCATTAAAACGGTGTTGAGGTTTGGGTATCTCTTGACTTTACCTCCTTTTTCAACCATTCCTTCTTCTTTAAATTCTATTTTCTGTTTCATTTGAATATCAATTGATATCTGATAGTAATCAATATTTATAAATCTTTTGTTTTAAGTTCTATATTAAATAGATGTGGCAGATTTGTTTTAATAAGGAATTCCATTTTATCTTGTTGTTATTTTAATTTTTACACATAGCTGTTTACAAATGTAACAAAATAGTTTTCATGTCATACATTCCCAACATAAACATATTTTAAATATTTCTTGCCTATTTTTTCTGCTTGTTTTAATTTTGCAATAGATGTGACTGGTTTATCTTTCATTTTATACATTGGAAAAAATCTTGAAATATGCCACGGGATATTTTTATCTATTGAGGCAATAAACTTAGCAATTTTTTCCAACTCTTTTTCCGAATCATTTTCCCCAGGAATTATGAGGGTTGTTATCTCAATATGTATGCCTTTTTCATGTGCTCTTTTTATTGTGTCTAATACTGGCTGCAATCTTGCCCTGCATATTTTTTTATAAAACTCATCATTAAAAGATTTTAAATCAATATTCATAGCATCAATATAAGGAGCAATATATTCCAGGCATTCTTTTGTCATATATCCGTTTGTTACCATGATATTTTTGAGTCCTTGATTTTTTGCTAGTTTTGCTGTATCATGAACAAATTCAATAAATATTGTTGGTTCATTATATGTATAAGCAATACTCTTGCAATTATTTTTCAATGTTTCTTCAACAATTTGTTTTGAAGTTATTTTTTCTCCAAAAATATTTTTATGAAATTCTTTGAATTGCGCAATATCATAATTTTGGCAAAAACCACATCGAAAGTTACACCCCACTGTTCCGATTGAATATGTATATGTATTTGGAAGAAAATGATACAAAGGCTTTTTCTCAACTGGATCAATATGTTTTGCTGCAATTCTTCCATAAACCAATAAATATAATTGTCCATCAATATTCCCCCTTACTCCGCAAATTCCTGTTTTTCCTTTTGAAATTAAGCACTGATGAGAACAGGCAATACATTTGAGGTTATTTTTTTCTTTTTTATAAAGAACACACTTTTTCATAAGATTAATAAATCTTATCTTATTAAATAATTTATGGCAAATTGGTATCCTCAAAATCCAGATGAATTAAATACAATATTAAGTGATTTCTTGTCTAATAAAGAATCATCTAGGAAAAATATCCATGGATTAGTTGTTCCTCATGCTGGATATGAGTTTTCTGGTAAAATTGCAGGAAAAGCTTTTAGTTTATTAAAAAATAATAAAATAAACAAAGCAATTATATTGGGGCCAAGCCATTACTCTGGTTTTAGGGGGATTAAATCATTAAAAAATGTTAAAACTCCTCTGGGAAAAATAAAAATTCCAGATAATGAATTTAAAGAACTTGATTATGAACACTCTGTTGAAAATCAAATCCCTTTTTTGCAAAAATTAAACTTTAAAAAAGTTTTGCCTTTAGTTGTTGGAGAAATTTCTAATGCTGAGGCTAAACAAATTGCAGAATATCTTTCTAAAGAAAAAGCAGTTTATATTTTTTCCACAGATTTATCTCATTTTTTTCCTTATGATGTTGCTGTTAAAAAAGATAATCAGTCAATAAAAATAATTGAAAATCTTGATATTGAAGCATGGGATAAAATTGATGCTTGCGGAAAATACCCTCTTTTAATCATGATGCATTTGTGCAGGATAAAGAACTGGAAGCTAGGATTAGTTGAATATAAAAATTCAGGAGATGTTACTGGTGATAAAAATCGGGTTGTGGGGTATGCGAGCTTTTTCTTTTGACATTTTTTTATTAATAACAAAAGAAAGGGCGAGGAGAGTTTTAGCTTCTGACTATTTTTAATCTCTCAATAACAGAAGCTGAAAGGAGTAGAGTTTTAGCTTCTGATTAATTTAAGAATTATTTTAAAAAAATACTTTATTTTAACTGCAACTAGCAGTAGTTCCAGCACTTGTTGCATCCCATCCCCACATTGGTGAAGGAGTTGCAGTTGATAACTCTGCATCACACTCTTCAGGTGCATCATTGAATGCACTGCAAATTACTGATAAATAACTTGCAGAATCTCTTGCAGAACTTATAATCTTTCCATTTATTACAAGAGTTGGAGAACCTTGCACACCATAAGATTGACTTAACTCTGAATCTTCTGCATAATAATCTGCTGATTTTTCTTCAATACATTTATTCAAATTAATTTGATTAATTCCTGTTTTAGTTAAACATTGCTCAGAATTTCCTTCTTCTAAAAAACATGTTAGATAATTTAAATATTTACTAGATTGTTCTTCTCTAATACAAACTTGTAGTGGAGTTTCATCAGGCTCTTGACCTGGTTGTTTGTGCATAAAATAATGTACAAATCTTATTTTTCCATCAATAGTATCACCAAGTGTATTTAACACTGGAATCATTCCTTTTTCAGCCTGAGTTCCATAAGGGCAGTGTGTCATTACAAATAATTCAACTACTGGTTTATCTGATTTTCGAATCTCTTGAGGGGGAGGTGTTTGCTGTGCAGGAGTATCCTCTGCATCTAAAGCCACTAAAGGAGTTAATCCTGAAACAAGATATTCACCATTCTTAGTTGCATAAAGTGGAATTTCCTGTCCTTGAAATGAAACAACTGCTTCATAAAAATTATTATCAAAATCATTGATCTCTATTAATTCTCCTTCTCCTTGTGTTCTTGACTGAACAAAATCAAGGATTGCTTCTCCAGCTTCTTCTTCTGAAATAGTTTGTCCTGCCATGTCTCCAGAAAAATTACCCACTAGTAACACTAAAACAAGAACTCCTAAAACTAATGTTGAAATAATCCAGGGGTTTTCCCTCATTTTATCAGTAAGAGTTTCTTTTGTTTTAGAAATATGCTTTTTTGGTTTATGTTCTTTTTCTTTAATTTCTTCTTTTTCTTTAATCTCTTCCTTAGTTTCTGTTTTATTCTCTTTTTCTTTTACTTCTTTTATGTCTTCTTTAATTTCTGGTTTGTTTTCTTCTTCCATGTTAATTAAAGGATAGAAAAAACTATTTAAAAATGTTTTGGTAAAATTTAATATGTTTAGGACTATTATGTTTAATTTAAATTTTAACAATCAACTCTGTTAAATCATATAATTTTTCAAAAATAATTAATTATAAGGGCTTATTATTAGATAATAATTTTCCAATAAATGTCATAAGATTTAAATATCTTAGAAATAATTTATTAATTATCAAAAGATGGAGAGAAAAATAAATATATGGGATATAATTGCATGGGTTGTTTTGGCAGGGATTTTGTTATGGTTAATCTTGAAAGTTTTAGGAATCATTAATACCCCCTTATTAATTGAATATGCACCTTATTTTGGATCAGTTTATCTTGCAGGTTGGGCAATGAATAAATTAGAAACAGCAGTAAAGGAAGTTGGAGAATTAAAAAAGTTTAAAGATGCGACAATTAAAGAAATTCATTTATTAAAAGAAAATTGCACTAAAAATCACAGGAGAAAATAAATTTAAAATGAAAAAATCTGGTTATAAAAGTTTTATTGATTTGAAGTATAAACCAAAAAAAACAGATGTTGTTTGCCAGTTTAAAGTAACTCCTGCAAAAAATTATGATTTCAAAGATGTTGTAAGCATGGTTGCTGGAGAAAGTTCTGTTGGAACCTGGACAGATGTAAAAACAATGAATCCTAAAATAGGGCATAAGCTTGCTCCAAAAGTTTTTTATTTAAATAAAAAAAATAAAAGATGCAGAATTGCTTATCCAATTGAATTGTTTGAACTGGGCAATCTTCCTGAAATAATGTCTTCTATTGGTGGAAATATTTATGGAATGAAATCTGCAAAAGGATTATTATGGGAAGATGTAACTCTGCCAAAAAAAATGTTAAAATCATTTAAAGGTCCAAGATTTGGAATTAAAGGGATTAGAAAAAGATTAAAAATTAAAAAAAGGCCTTTAGTAGGCACAATTGTTAAACCTAAGGTGGGATTAACAGAAAAAGAACATGCAAAAGTTGCTTATGAATCCTGGTTAGGGGGTTGTGATATTGTTAAAGACGATGAAAATCTGACTTCCCAAAATTTTAATAAATTTAAAAAAAGATTTTTATTGACAATTAAAGCAATGAAAAAAGCAGAGAAACAAACAGGTGAGAAAAAAGCTTATTTGATTAATTGCACAGCAGAAACAAAAGAAATGTTAAATCGAATAAAATTTGTTGAGGATAATGGTGGTAATTATATTATGCTTGATATAATTACTCTTGGCTGGGCAGCATTGCAAACTGCAAGAAATTTTACTAAACTTCCAATTCATGCTCACAGGGCAGGGCATGCTATGTTTGACAGAAACCCTGAACACGGGATGAGCATGGAAGTTATTGCGCAATTAGCAAGAATGGTCGGAGTTGATACTCTTCATATTGGAGCAGCTTATGGGAAAATGACTGGAAAAAAAGATGAAGTGCTTCACATTGAAACAGAAATAGAATCTCAATTCACAAAACAAACAGAAAAAAATCTTTCCCAGGAATGGTATAATGTTAAACCTGTTTTTGGAGTTGCTTCTGGAGGGGTTTATCCTGGAATGATTCCTGCAATTATTAAATTAATGGGAAATGATGTTGTTATTCAGGCAGGTGGAGGAGTTCACGGGCATCCCCAGGGTAGTATTGCTGGAGCAAAAGCAATGAGACAAGCAGTTGATGCTTCATTAAAAAAAATTCCATTGCAAAAATATGCTCAAACACATGAAGAATTAAAACAAGCCCTGGAAAAATGGAGGGGATGAAATGGTCATAAAAAAAATAAGAAAAAATAGCCAGGAATTAAAAATTAAAACTAAACAATCTATGAAAAAATTTAAGCATGAAATAACAAGATCACTTAATACAGCAATTGTTGCAGCATTTGGTTTTTTAATTGCTCTTGTATGGAGAGATGTAATTACAGAGTATGTTGATGTTATTTCAAGTGCAAGTCCTGTAAAAGGGAGTTTTATCAGTGCAATCATTATAACAATTATTTCTGTTTTAGGAATTTTAATTATAACCAAATTTCTTCCTTTAGAGAGAAAATAATCAATAAGGTTTAAAATACTGATTTGTTTTAATCTATTATGAAGTTTAGAGAATACATCACAAAACAAGGCACTTTAGTTTTAGCAGGAAAAAATGCTAGAAACAATGAAGAGCTTATTGAGCAGATAAAGCCTTTTGAAGAGGTTTTTCACACAGCTGCACCAGGAAGCCCTTTTGTAAATATTAAAGGAAAACCCAAAAAAGGAGATATAAACCAGGCAGCAATATTTTGTGCAAGATACAGTCACGATTGGAGAGATAATCAAAAAGATGTCGAAGTTCACAGATTTAAGGGAAAAGATATTTTTAAATCAAAAACAATGAAATTAGGAACCTTTGGAGTTAAAAACCTCAAAAAGACTAAAATTAAAAAAGAAGATATAATTAAATTTATAAAAAATAATTAAAATGATTAAACCAATAATCCAGGTACAATTAGGAAAACAAGGCATAAGTGATAATTTTATCCAGACATTAAAACGTGATTTTCAAAAATATAAAAATGTAAAGGTTTCTGTTTTAAGAAGTGCAAGAGAGAATAAAGAAGATGTTAAAAAACATGCTGACACAATTCTTGAAAAATTAGGAGAACATTATACTGCAAAAATTATAGGTTTTACAATTGCATTAAAAAAATGGAAAAAACCAATGAGATGATTAAAATGAATGAAAACTCAAATTTTTTAAACCAATTAACCGCTTCACTTGAAGAAGCTAGTTTAAAGTTAGAAGAAGCATATAATAAGGAAGATTATGAAAATTTTGCTAAATCAAAAAAATTAATGCTGCAAATACAGAAACAAATTAATGAGATGATTTAAGATTATCATATTTTATAAACTAATTTATTCTATTAAAATTATGACAACAAGAAAACGTCCTGAATTAAAGCCATTGTTTGTTGAAAGAATGAAATCTCTTTTAGTTAATCAAAAAGATTTTGAAAATTATATGAATATACTAAAAGTTCTTCCTGTAAAATCAATAAGATGCAACTTGCTTAAAATTTCTCCAAAAGAGTTAAAGGAAAAACTTGAAAAAAAAGGCTGGAATATTCAAATTCCCTGGGAAAAATATCCAGAAATTATGATTGTTCAATCTGATTTAGAACCAGGGGAACTGGGAAGAGCAAAAGAGCATTTGTTAGGTGATTATTATGTTCAGGAACTTGCAAGTATGCTTCCGATTATTGCTTTAAAACCCCAACCAGAAGATATTATTTTGGACTTATGTTCTGCTCCTGGAAGCAAGACAACTCAGGCTTGTTCAAAAATGAATAATACTGGAACAATAATTGCAAATGAAGTTAGTCTGGGAAGAATAAAAATTCTTGCTTCAAATTTAGAGAGATGTGGCGTTGCAAATACAATAATAACAAAAAAAGATGGTGTTGCATTTTGCAAGAGAATTAAAAAAATGGAAATTGAATTTGATAAAATTTTGGTAGATGCTCCTTGTTCAGGAGAAGGGACACTGCGAAGCAGTCCAAAAACATATGTTATGTGGAATATTAAAACAATTAAAAATCTTCCAAGAATTCAAAAAAATCTTGTGACTTCTGCTTTGGAAATTTTAAAATCAGGCGGAGAATTAATTTATAGCACCTGCACTCATGCTCCTGAAGAAAATGAGGGGGTTGTAGATTATCTTTTAAAAGAATTCAAAGGTAAAATAAAACTTGAAAAAATTGAACTGCCGATAAAAGCACGAGAAGGAATAACTGGCTGGCAGGAAAAAAAATTCTCACCAGAAATAAAAAAATGTGTCAGGGTTTATCCACAGGACAATAATACAGAAGGATTTTTTCTGGCAAAATTTAAAAAATTAAAATGATACATGAAAACAAAAAAGTAATAGTAGTGGTATCGGGGTATTTTGACCCATTGCATAAAGGGCATATTGAATATTTTAAATTAGCTAAAGAATTAGGGGACAAATTAATTGTTATTTTAAATAATGATAAGCAAGCTGAAATTAAAAAAGGAAAACATTTTATGCCTTTGGAAGAGAGAAGAATAATTCTTGAAGCATTAAAATATGTTGATGAGGTTTTTGTTTCTATTGATGAAGATTCAAGTGTTTGCAAATCTCTTAAAGCAATAAAACCTGATATTTTTGCCAAAGGAGGAGATAGATTTAGTTATGAAATTCCTGAAGCACAAATTTGCAAGGAATTAGGAATTAAAATAATTGATGGTTTGGGAAAGAAAATTCAATCCTCGTCTGAATTAATAAAAAATTCCAAAAAAGAAAATTAAAATGAAATATCTAGAAATGTTTATCGAAGATTGTAAATATTACGACACACAAAAAGTAGAGATTAAAACAATTTTAAAAAATGTGGATTTAAAAAATAAAACTATCTTAGATATTGGGGCAGGAATAGGCAGGCTCTCTTTCCCATTGGCAAAATTTGCAAAAAAGGTTATTGCATTAGATAAAGATAAGAAGTTTAAAGAATACTTTACAAAACATAAAAAGAAAAATCTGGAATTTGTAAATATAGAAGCTGAAAAATATCTGAATCAGGGTAAAAAATTTGATATAATCTTGCTTGCATGGCCTACTTTGGATTACAAATTTGTTAAACTTATTAAAAATGCTATGCATAAAAATAGTTTATTTATCTTTATAACTTGCGATAATAATTCTGACTTTGAAACAATTGTAGATAAAATTGATGTAGTTCATAAAAATTATTTTAAAAAAGATATCAAAAACAAAGAAAAATTTATTCAAAATCTTCCTAAAAAATTTAAATTAATTTCAAAAAAGAAATTAAAAACAGATTATATTTATCCTAACAAGAAAATTGCTTTTAGAATATTACAAAATAGTCTAAAAATGTGGTTTAATATAAAATTAAATAACAAATCTGAATTTAATCTAAATAAATTAATTAATGAGCATAAACAAAAAAACAAAATAATCTTTAAAGAAGAGATTTGGTTTTATTTAATGAGATTAAAATGAACACCCTAAAAATATTAACCATAAAGGAAAAACAAAACATAATTAATAAATTGAAAAATCAATTTGGAATTTCTTATATTAAAGGAATTTTTGTCAAAAGAGGTACAGAAAGATTATTTCTTTTTACAGGAAGTTTTACAGTACAGCAAGTTATTCAATTAGAAAATTCTCTTCCAATTGAAAGAGTTGGTATTTATTTTGGAAAAGAACAAAATGAAAAAATAAGATTAAGTCTTGAAGGAGTTCATTTGCTAAAAAACCAGATAACAAAAAATATTTTTGAATTAAATAAAGAACAGGCAGAACAATGGATGAAAGGACATGAACTTTATATTCAAACACGCAAAAATGATTTTTTAATTATGAAATATAATGGAGATTTTCTTGGATGTGGCAAGGCATCAGCAGAAAAAATAGGCAATTATGTTTCAAAGAACAGGAGATTAAAAGAAGGGGATTTTTTGGATTAAACTTAAAAACAGTATTTCATTATGATAAACAAAAAAAATGCAGATTAATGATATACTAAAACAAGAAAAATTCAAGGATTTGAATTTATTTTTAACTAATGAAATGTATGATTGTGCAGAAGGTGATTTAGTTAGAAAAATGATTGATGTTCTTGACAATGAAACTAATGCAAGAGAGTGGTTTTATTCTCCTGCAAGGGGTTTGGGTGGAAAAAGGCCTTATGATTATTGCAAACAAGGCAAAAATTCTGAAGTTGAAGATCTTATAATGCGCATCGCATATGGAGTATATACATAAATAAGATATTTTTTAATTTTTAATTAAAAAACAGATTTTCATATAATAAAGATTATAATTTTTTTAAACTAAGAACGAGGGAATTTTTTTATTTCAGATGTAATTTTTTTATATATGCTTTTATCATTAATTTCATCAAATATTTTTTTAAGATATAGTGGCGAAAATTGCTCTTCATTTCTGCATAAATTAATCAAAGTAGTTGCACCCCCCCATTTATACCCCGCTTCATAAATCATATTTCTTGATCTTTCTAAACACAAATTTGACCAGCAACCATAGCCTTTTTCATATGGAATTCTATGTCCCCATCCCCCACGAAAGATAATTAAGCTAATAAAAGTTTTATTGAGTGATTCATATATATTCTTAAATTGTTGTGTTTTTATGAATTCCTCTTTCCATTCCAAAATTTTATCAAAATAATCTTTTCTTTTTGGTAAAAAAGTTTCTTCTTTTTTTAGTAATTCTTTCATATATCTTTCATTTTCTTCTTCTCTTAATTTTATTGATAAATTTCTTGTTTCTAATCTTCTTTTAACATCTCTTAATCCCGAATTTATTAATTCTACCATTTTTAGAAATAAAATAAAATATCTTTAAAAATTATTCTAGTAGAAAATCCATATGTAGTATCCGAAAATTAGTTCGCTTAGAAAAACTAAGCGAAGATATGTCAAAATTAAATAATAAAAGAGTAAAATATATCATTGATCAGAAGCGAACTAATAAGCGGAAAAGTAGTGAGCTTGCAG
>Ga0180732_1001900_pt1 | contig 11920 bp, 10 predicted proteins | sample KR11_01MetaG_FD_148674 | JGI IMG/M metagenome (GOLD analysis project Ga0180732, IMG submission 148674) | Groundwater microbial communities from the Olkiluoto Island deep subsurface site, Finland - KR11_0.1 MetaG | ecosystem: Environmental > Aquatic > Deep subsurface > Groundwater | place...
CACTCCTCCTGCTACTGCTTCTTTTGCGATCTGGATGGCGCGGTCTATCTCAAGGACATCAAGAGCGACCTGAAGGATGGGTTTTATAATATCACCATTGAATAAATTAGTTTGAGTTAATAAAGATTTAATGGTTCTCGACCTTAATTGCAAGCACGATCAATTTTAGTTTATCTATACCAACACCCCCTATATTCCTTATTTATCATCCTCAATTATCTTTCTTACCCAATCATAAACTTTTTTTGCGGTTTCAAGAGCTTCCTGATATTCTGGTTCATCTACTGGCTCAAAGTCCCCTGGATAACGAGTACTGACAGCGTATGCGGTAAGCGAAATTGAATCTTTGATTTCATCAGGAACTATAATGCTATGCTCTTCAATCAATTCAATAATATGACTTATGGAATGAGTATGGGGAAAAGAAACATCTGCAAATTGCTTTTTGCCCTTTTCAACCAGATTCGAACAAGTGACTCATTTCTCATAGACCACCTTTCCGGACTTTGAAATCTCTTTATATATCATAAAAGGATTATCTTTCAACTCTTCAAACTTCTCTGGAGTTTCAACAATAATATCAACCGGCGCCCCCATACCATAGAGAAACCTATAAATCTGCTGAGCAACTTTTCTTCTATGTAAGACACCTTTTTTAATTACGCATATATCATAATCACTTTCTTTTTTATGATCACCTCTCGCGCGTGAGCCGAATAGAATGATCTTATCCGGATCAACTGATCGGATTATGATTTCTATTGCTTTTTCAAGGGGGTCAGTTTTTTTAACGAACTCAGATTTCATATTATATTCTATATTTATATCTTTACTTTGCTTAAAACTACCTTTTTCTCTTTCGCCAGAATATCTATATGTTCCCGCCCGAACTGTTTGTTTCGCCTGACTTTTCCCACAGGCGTTTCATAATACAGGAACTCAAGGTCAAGACCTGGAAGGCTGTCATCCTGCATTTTCTCGATGAGCAGGGAGTGGAGCCATTTCTCGCGGTAGCCGATGGTGTTGTTTTTGCACGAAATCCTTTTTCTCCTGGTGAACACTCGTGTAACCCTGATTCAGGATGTTCTGGATCAGAGCGAGGACAAAGCCGCCTGAACCGAGTTTTATTTCAGCTATTTTCAGCCCTTTGACGATGAAGGAAAAGCCGTTTTTTCGGTTGAAATGCTGGATGTGCAGGTCTTTATCCAGGCTTTTGACGAGCGCAAGGATGCTCTCGCAATGGCGGCGCGCTGTGATCGAAGGAATGCTGTCCAGAAGTTCTTTTTCATTTTTCCAGATGCCAGCGGCGCCGTCGAATGAGCCGATGACGGCGGTGGGGGAATGATGAGAATTGGATGATGAGGGAGCATGGGGTGGTAGAACTATCGGCGCAGTTATCATATTGGGGTCTCGCTTGATACGCAGGCGGTATTGGAGATGGTTTTTTCTGGCGTCTGTGTGCCATTTGCTGCAGAGAGAGCAGAAGAAATATTTTGAGGTTGGGGGGTTGGTCTCGTTCTCGTCAAGATATGATAAATGCTGATTGCCAGTGGATGAAGAGTCGTTGGTGCAGCGGTGCCAGGTGGCGCAAAGGGAGCAGAAGTAGTAGTCGCCGGGTTGGTTGAGGGGTTTGATTTTAGTGTCAGTCATTATCATCGATCTGTCCCTTTATCATTCTATTTATAATGGAGTGAAGACTGGGAGATTATCAGAGAATTTTCAGTATAATCCCACATCTGTTTATTAGAAAGTTTTATCACGGTTTGAATGAGATTAAACAATAATATAATTAAAGGAACGTTTAATAACCTGATATTCATGAACTACATTGATTTATTTGCTGGTGCTGGTGGACTTTCAGAAGGATTTGTTCGTTCAGGATTTACCTCTATAGCCCATCTGGAAATGGATGAGCATGCGTGTGACACCTTAAAAACAAGAATCGCTTATCATTACTTAAAAGCAAATAAACAACTTGATATTTATAACAATTATTTGCAAGAAAAAATTACAAAAGAAGAACTATATTCAGCGATACCACAAGAAGAACTTGGCACCGTTATTTGTGATAAAATTGGTAGTTCAACAATTGAGGCTATTTTTGAGAAAATAAATGATTTGAAGAAAAATAAAAAAATTGATTTAATAATCGGTGGTCCTCCCTGTCAGGCATATTCACTTGTTGGTCGTTCGAGGGACTCCAACAGAATGAAATATGACAATAGGAATTGCTTATTTAAATATTATGCTGACTTTCTTAAAAAATATAAGCCGGAATATTTTGTATTTGAAAATGTGACTGGTTTGCTTACTGCCGGTAATTACTTTGAACAAATGAAAACTCTATTTGAAAGTAAAGAAGTTGGATATAGTATTTCCTCGCAAGTATTGGATGCTATGGAATATGGTGTCTTGCAAAAAAGAAAACGCGTTATCGTTATCGGGAGAAGAGGCAATAATAAATTTGAATTTCCTGAACTTGAGAAAACAGTTAATAAATGGAAAATAAAATCCGATTTATTTGCTGATTTACCTGCTTTAAAACCTGGTGGTGGGGAAAAAATAATGCACTATAAAACCGGCTCAACAAATTATCTGGAAAAATTTGAAATCAGGAATGGAGTTGAATTTGTAACCCAGCATGTCACCAGACCCCATAATGAAAGAGATCTTTCAATTTACAGGATTGCAATACAAAAATGGTTGTTGAATGGAGAAAGATTGAAGTATCCAGATTTACCAGAGAATCTAAAAACACATAAAAATCAAAAATCTTTTTTAGATAGGTTTAAAGTTGTCGATCCAGATGGATGTTCTCATACTGTAGTTGCTCATATATCTAAAGATGGGCATTATTATATTTATCCTGATTTAGAACAGATTCGTTCTTTATCTATTCGCGAAGCTGCAAGAATTCAGTCATTTCCTGATGATTACTATTTTGAAGGTGGTAGAAGTGCTGCATTTCGACAAATAGGTAATGCAGTACCACCATTGATGGCAAAAAGTATTGCGGTATCAATTAAAAAACTTCTGTCAAATAAATGATAATATGGCTACCAATTTTGACTATTCAAACATTGAAACTGTAAAAGCAGAGCCGGATGCAAGCTCAATGATTGAAACATTTAGAGCTATAGGTTATTCAATAGAAACTGCTATTGCAGATATTATAGACAATTCTATAACTGCTGGTGCAAAAAATATCTGGGCGGATTATGTTTGGAACGGGCCGGGTACTGTTATATCAATTCTGGATGATGGCAATGGAATGAACAATGAAGAGTTAATCCAGGCCATGCGTCCTGGAAGCAAAAATCCTCTGGACATCAGAGATACCGATGATTTAGGAAGGTTTGGTTTAGGATTAAAAACAGCTTCATTTTCTCAAACCAGAAAGTTTGCAGTTATTTCAAAAAAGATTGATTGTAAAATTTGTTTATGGAGCTGGGATATGGATTTCGTTAAAAAATCACAATCATGGAGTCTGATAAAATATTGCCCCGCAGAGAGTAAATTTACTGAAAAATTGGAGAAATTGACCTCTGGAACATGTGTAATTTGGTGGGATCTGGATCGGGTAGCGAAAGATACGAAAGAAGATAGTGAAGATTCAAAAAAAAAGTTCTTAGAAACGATGGAAAGTGTAAAATCGCATCTTTCGATGGTGTTTCACAGGTTTATTGAGGATGGTGTAAATATATTTTTCCAGGGCAGGAAAATAGCATCATGGGACCCTCTCATGATAGGATTTGATGGGTTGCAGCCAAAACCAGATTTCAAATTTCAAGACGGAAAAATAAATATCAAAGGATTTGTTCTGCCCCATAGATCGAAACTATCACCTGAAGAATACAATTATGGAAAAGGTCCAAAAGATAGCTGGACTGCACATCAGGGATTTTATGTATATCGCAGCAAACGTTTACTTGTTGCAGGGGACTGGCTTGGCATGTTTAAAAAAGAAGTTCATTACGATTTATGCCGAATCCGAATCGATCTGCCCAATAATATTGATGAAGATTGGCAAATAGACATTAAAAAATCAATCGCTAGACCTCCTTTAAAATACAAAGATCAAATAAGATCAGTCGCAAAAGAAGTGAGAACACAAGCACTTGAAGTTTATACGAATAGAGGACAAATATTAAAACGAAAGTTATCCAAAGATGAATATTCTTCATTTTGGGAAGAAAGAGTGAGACATGGAAAAAGATTTTATAAACTAAATCGTGAACATCCCCTTTTGTCTGGACTGTTTGCTATATCAAATGATTTAAAAGGTGAAATTGAGAATGTTTTGAAGTTTATTGAAGAAACAGTTCCTGTGCCCTTAATTACCCTACAGGAAAATGAAAATATAAAACCGCATGGTCAGCCATTTGAAGGGGCAGATCATGAAGCGATAAGAAATACAATAAAAGCAATGTATCATAATTTAATTTTGAACGGAAAAACAGATGAACAAGCGAAATTACGTATTCTACATATTGAACCTTTTAACTTTTATCCAGAGTATATAGAACAATTGAATACTATAGAAAACTAACTATTATAAAAAATTAAATACAGAACTATGTATCAAAATGCAATTAAAACAATAAGAACGCTTTTACCTCTTACGACTTCTGTTAGTAGAACAGAGGTTGAAGATGCTGTAAATAATACTTTAAAAATGGATCGTTATAGTGATCTTAATAAAGAATCTCTTATAAGACAAATAGAGGAAATATACAGAATACGACAGGATGATTTCAAAAAAATAGAAAGAAGTGAGCGCCCACTTCCATGGTTAGCTGAAAAGAAAAAATATATTCCAGGGAGATTTTGGAATAGGTATCGGGAATATCTAGAAGTTGAGAAAAATTTCTCTCTGGAAGTAGTCGATAAACTTGACGATTTAACAGACGATATATTGGATAGCTTATTTGATCCAGATAGAAAAATAGAAATTGACAAAAAAGGACTTGTTGTCGGCCAAGTGCAATCTGGTAAAACAGCTAATTATACTGGCTTAATTTGTAAAGCAGCTGATTCTGGTTTCAAATTAATAATTGTACTTGCAGGAATTCATAACAATCTGAGAAGTCAAACGCAATTACGACTTGATGAAGGTTTCTTAGGCAGACATACGAAGGAAATGTCTAACAATGATAGTAATGTGATAGGAGTTGGTCTTATCGACGGGCAGGTTAGTGCGCATTCACTTACTACCAGTCTAAATAATGGAGATTTTACTAGTAACTCTTCAAATGTTCATGGATTAGATTTCAATACTGGTGAGACTATCATAGCAGTAATCAAGAAGAATCCTCATGTTCTTAGACGAATAAATAATTGGTTAAAAGCACAGGGAAAAGAACAGGATACAGTTAGAATTATTTCGAACAAATCTTTATTGTTAATTGATGATGAAGCAGATAATGCGTCTATTAATATTTCAAACGACCCTGAAAAAAGAAGCACAATAAATAATCTAATTACCCAAATATTAAAACATTTTAGAAAAAGTGCATATGTAGGATATACTGCAACTCCTTTTGCCAACATTTTTATTCCTCTTGAAGAAGACAACCTTTTTCCAAGAGATTTTATTATTAATATTCCTGCCCCTTCAAATTATATTGGCCCTGATAAGATATTTGGAACGAAGTTTAATGAAGATGGACAAATGGATTATTCATCTTTGCCAATATTAAATCGTATTAATGACCATAGCTCTTTTGTTCCGAATAAACATAAGAAAGATGACCAATTACCATCTGAACTGCCCGACTCCTTGAAGTGTGCAATTCGTTGTTTTATTATCACATGTGCTATTAGAAGATTAAGAGGTCAAACATCGGATCATAATTCAATGCTTGTCCATGTTTCACGTTTTCAAAGGTGGCAAAATCACATTTCAGAGTTGATTGATGACCAATGCAAATATTACCGAAGAGGAATTGATCAAAATGATTCCGCAATTATAGAAGAATTTAAAAATACTTTTGAAAATGATGAAATAGGATATCAATCATATATTACCGTCTCTACACTAATTAACAATTCACCGTTATCTACGCTTGATTCTCAGATACAAACACATTCGTGGGAAGATGTTTTCCTTCATTTAAATGACGCTGTAACGAAAATTAAAGTTAGAACTGTACATGGTGGCTCAAAAGAGGCATTGGATTATGAATTAAATAAGAAACATGGTTTATCGGTTATTGCTGTAGGTGGCAATAAATTATCGAGGGGTTTAACACTTGAGGGTTTATCCGTAAGTTATTATTTGCGAGCTTCCAGAATGTATGACACATTAATGCAAATGGGTCGCTGGTTTGGTTACAGGGCTGGCTATGTTGATCTATGCCGATTGTTTACAAGCAGGGAATTAAATGAATGGTTCTGCCATATAACACATGCGTCAGAAGAATTACGGGAGCAGTTTGATAGAATGGCAGGTATAGCGGGGTCAACGCCAGAACAGTACGCTTTAACAGTTCGTACTTTACCCGGCATACTATTGGTATCAGCTATAAACAAAATGCGTCAGGCTGTATATTTTGACCTTAGCTATTCTGAAAAACTTGTGCAAACGAATGTTCTTTATTGCAGACAAGAAGAAGTTGAATACAATGAAAAAGTAATAATTTCCTTTCTAAGTAAAATTGAATCGTTTCCAGAAAAAGACGATGGAAAAATTGTGTTTAAAAATGTCTCTCCAGATTTAATAATTGATGAACTTATTTCTCAATATAAATTTCATCCTAATTTAATAAGATTGAATCAATCTCTTATCAAGCAATATATTAGAAACTGCAATTTAAATGGTGAACTTTTCGAATGGACAGTTGCTATATTTAAAAGTCAATCTAAAGATGCCAATAAATTCTACTTGACTATTAAAGATAAAATAAATGAAGAGATAGGTATGACTAGAAGGAGCCCAGAAGAAGGTACATCTTCCATGGATGATAATATATACATGCTTAATAATTCTAATATTTTATCACCCTCACATGAATTTATAGATGTATCACCACTTCCTGAAAAACCAACAGGGAAAATAATCAGGGGCATTCGGGATCCAAGAACAGCATTACTAATGATTTATCCTCTTGATCCGCAGAAAATTGAAGGAAACTATAGCACTCCAATTTTTGGATTTGCTTTAAGTTTTCCAAAAAGTCCTTCTAATGTTAGTGTTAAATATGCTGCCCATCAACAACTTGTTCAATATTTAGACTGGGAAGAAGATGATGAAGAAAATGAAGAAAATGAAGATTGATACAATATGGGACGAACTTGAAGAGGATGAATCTTTTCAAACCGGATTGTTATACAAACGCTATTCTGCAAAAGTTAATCCTGATGTATTTGTGGCGTTGAGAGCTCCTGAGAAATTTCGGTGTATTTCATTTCGGATAAGTTCTTCTTTCAACTTTGATACTACTCAATTGAATAAATTCAGAGATATAAAACTTGAAATATTGAATGATGAAAAAAATCTAAACAAACAATTCCTTTTAATTTTATTATTAAATACACAACACAAAGATATATTTTCAACTCTTTGTGAAGATTTAATTTATGGAGTTTCTGAAATAAGTGATGAAAATATATTAATAGACAGACTTGTAGATCGCCTTGTAAAATGGCAATCACTATTTGAAAAGCTTGGACATCAAGGCCTTTCAGATGATGCTCAGAGAGGTTTATTTGGAGAACTATATTTTCTTAGAAAATACCTTTCGAAATCTTCAGATTACATTAAATGCATAAATACCTGGATGGGTCCTGAAAATGCAATTCAGGATTTTCAATATTCAAACTGGGCAGTCGAAGTAAAAACGACACACGGTAAAAATCACCAGAAAATACATATAAGTAGTGAAAGACAATTGGATGATTCTATAATACCCAATATTTTCCTGTATCATCTTTCTCTTGATATTCGAATGGGATTTGGTGAAACATTAAATTTCATAATTGAAGATATTTCTCATCTTCTAAATGATAATTCAATTGCTGCCAACCATTTCAAACTAAAATTAATGGAATATGGTTATTTTGACCTCCATAAAAACCTTTATGATGATCAAGGCTATTCTATTAGACAGGAAAATATTTATTCTGTAATTGGAGATTTTCCAAGAATAACAGAAAAACAAATTCCAATCGGAGTGGGAGATGTAAAATATTCAATAATACTAACCGAATCTGAATCGTGGAGAATTACTGAAGATAATCTTTTCAATAAAATTTCTGAAAACTGATACAAATGTTTGAAAACAAAGAACTACAAAAATTTTATACTGATTTACAGGAGGAAATTAAATCAGGTCTTGTATCAGATGAAGAAGGCACCACTCCAGAGCAAATATATACAGAAATGGTTCTTTCATTGTTAGCTGATGCGGGAGAAACAGAAAATTATAGAGTTTGTTATGATGAAAAGGTCAGTAAAAGAGGTGTTGTACACAAAGTAAATGGATATTCACTTTATGAAACCTATGACAAACTTGACTTGTTTATAACATTGTACTTTGACAATGACGAAATTCAATCTGTGACTAAAACAGAAGCTGAAAAAGCGATCGATAGACTATTAAAGTTTTTTAAAAATGCAATAAATAATGATTACATCAATGAAATTGAAGAATCATCACAAATTTTCGACCTTGCACACACTTTAGCAAAGAATAAAGAAGTAAGGGAATTATTGGCAAGAGTAAATATATTTTTATTAACAAATGGCCAGGTAAAATCAGATATAAAAATCTCTGATACTGTTGAAAAATATGATGTTTCTTATAGAGTAATTGACATTAATTACATGTTCAATATTTCAGATAAGGAAAGAATTCCAATCGAAATAAACTTTTCAGAAAATGGTTATCAAGTTCCTTGTATTGTAAATGATAGCACTAATGATGATTATCAATCTTACTTGGCAATAATTCCCGGACATATTTTAGCTGAAATATATGGACAATATGGTGCGCGATTATTGGAACAAAACGTTCGTTCTTTTTTACAATTTACAGGAAAATATAACAAAGGTATTCGTGATACTATATTGAAGGCACCTCACATGTTCCTCGCTTATAACAACGGTATTGCTGCTACTGCTGAGGAAATTAGATTAGTTGATCTCCCGGACAATAACGGTAAAGGAATCGGATATGTAAAGGATTTTCAAATTGTTAATGGGGGGCAGACAACAGCATCAATTTATCATACATGGAAACAAAATAAAAACGTTGATATTTCTAAAATATTCGTGCAATTAAAACTTACAATAATTAAAAATAAAGATAATTTTGGTACAATAATTGGAAAAATTGCAGAATATGCAAATACTCAAAATAAAGTAAATGCTTCTGATCTAAGTTCGAACAGGGAATATTACATTAATCTTGAAAAACTGTCCAGAACAATATGGGCTCCACCTACAAAAGATCATAATCAACAAACACACTGGTTCTTTGAAAGAGCAAGAGGTCAATATAAGAATGCAAGATTACGGGAAGGTTTTACAAATTCAAAGAAGAAAGCTTTCGACTTAAGGAATCCGAGAGATCAATTATTGACAAAAGAAAACCTTGCTAAATACCTTAATGTCTCGGAAGAAATATACAAAGGAAATAAACGTGTGATAACACCTCATATTGTAGTTCGGGGAAATGAAAAAAATTATGCATATTTCTTAAAGTATAACTTCAACATAAAACCCGATAGTATTTTTTTTGAGGACGTCGTTGCATATGCAATATTATTTAAAACTGCAGAAAAAATATATGGTATAAAGCCAAATGCATTAGGAGATATGCGTTATATAACAGTACCCTATTCAATTGGTTGGCTTGGTTTGAAACTTGATTATAAGCTTGACTTATCTAAAATCTGGAAAAATCAGGAACTAAGTAATGCATTAAAAACTATACTTAAAGAAATTATGATTGCAGTTGAACGATTTATCATTCATACCGCTCCAGGATCATTGTATGGAGAATGGGCTAAAAAAGAAGAATGCTGGAATCAGATCATAGAAAAAGATTTTGGTATCAACCTTAATATTTTATTAGATGATTTGGAAAAAGAAGATTCTCCAGGGCGCAAGAGCGTGGCTGAATCAGATATTGAAGATAATTTGACTAAAAGTGAGCTTGAATTAATTAAATCTATTCCTTTACACAAATGGAGCGAAATAAACAAAATGGGACTTTTTATCGAAGAACTCACTCCAACTTTAAAAGATAGAGCAATTAATATTCAATCAACACTTAAAATTAAAAGAGAACTATCTGAAATACAACGAAAGGCTGCTATCACAATAATTGATATTATAGTTCACAAATCTCCAGACTTCTTTGACGAAAATGAGATTAACAATGAAAATGTGCTAATCTATGATAATAATCTAACCAGCGAAAATGCACTAAATAATGAGAATATACTAATCAGAGAAAATACAGTGAATATTGATGATGGAATTCCAGAACATATGACATCTTCCTTGCTGAAAAAGATGGTAGATTGGGATATAAAGACACAAGTTCTTTCACCAAAACAAAGGTTATATGTATATAAATTTGTATATGAAAACAAAAAAATAAATCCTTTCGATGAAAAAAACCTGTCACGATATTTGCAGACTCTTAAACAATCAGGATTTGAAGTGAATTAATGTTAAGAGCCTAGCAATGTCAAACATTTCCCAAAAAATAATTAAAAACCATAGTTTATACAAAAGAGATTTTCGATGGAGACATACAAAAGATCCTTATGAAATTATGATTGCAGAGTTTATGCTTCAAAGAACAAAGGCTGATCAAGTAGTTCACATTTATATTAATTTCTTAGAAAAATATCCGGACATTAAGAGTTTGTCAAAAGCTAATATTGCAGATGTCTCTAAAATAATTAGATCACTTGGTTTACACTGGCGTTCTGCTCATTTTAAAAAAGCTGCTGAATATATAATGGCTGAGTATAATGGTAATATTCCTTCTACCAGAGAAGAATTGCTAAAAATACCTGGTGTGGGGGACTATGTGGCGGGGGTAATTCTTGCAATCTCGTTTTCAAAAAAAGCCCCTATCGTGGATAGCAATATTGCAAGAGTATTGAATAGATACTTTGGCATGGATTTAGAAGGGGAGATTCGTAGAAATAAAAAAATTGTGGAAAAAGCAGACGAATTGTTTAGCCATTGTAATTGTGAGCCAAAAGAACTATTATTTGCTATTATTGACTTCAGTGCTCTCGTGTGTACTCCATTAAATCCCAGGCATGAAATATGCCCCTTTAAAAATGATTGCAGAATATATATTAAAAATTGACAGCTTGGATTATGAAAAAATACAGAGAAAGTCACAACTCAACTTTGAATAAATTACACTAAAAAAAATTCCAAAATCACTATTTTCAGAGCTAATGAACCCAAGAAACAGCTAAAAAACTGTAGGTATACATCAAAATGTGGTATATACTCAGTTTTCTGAATATTTCCTCGAGTTTATCTACCATTTTTACTTCGATGTGTGTTCAATCTCTTTATATTTCGATAGAACCTTATCAACCAATAGCTTGATTGACCCTGATCCTCTATTGGCTTTAAACCAAGTCCAAGCTTCTTCACTTACTTCAATTGTCTTTCTCAATTTAAGATCCTTATTTGTAAAAGACAGCTGGGTTTTCACAGCAGGTGGCTATGCTTGTTAATCTATGCAATTCTTTTTCAGATATTTTACACTCCTCACTCCATTCTGCTTTACATACACTACAAAACACTTTTCTTTTTATTTTTTGGTTTACTTGATTCATATCAGTTCCCTCTTATTGTAGTATTTTACTACATACACTACAATGATGTAATACCATATAAGGCTATTGCAAAATATTAGGTTGTGTAAGAAGATTGGCTAAA
>Ga0180732_1001901_pt1 | contig 11918 bp, 7 predicted proteins | sample KR11_01MetaG_FD_148674 | JGI IMG/M metagenome (GOLD analysis project Ga0180732, IMG submission 148674) | Groundwater microbial communities from the Olkiluoto Island deep subsurface site, Finland - KR11_0.1 MetaG | ecosystem: Environmental > Aquatic > Deep subsurface > Groundwater | place...
AAAGGAGCTGTCTTACTATATGACCAATGTTTTTAGCGGACTTGAAAATTTTATAAAATCACCCCCGTCTTTTATTCAGGGTAAGCGCCTTGGGCTTTTATGCAATCCGGCTTCTGTTGACAGGAATTTTAATCATGCCAGGCAATTGATAAACGAAAAGTTTCCGAAAAAGCTCGCAGTTCTTTATTCTCCTCAGCATGGTTTTTTTTCAGAGAAACAGGATAATATGATTGAGTCTGAAAACATGGTTGACAATACTACAGGCGTTCAGGTTTTCAGTCTTTACGGCAAAACACGCATACCAACCAAGGAGATGTTTGAGCCTATTGATATTCTGCTGATAGACCTTCAGGATGCCGGTACACGAGTGTACACTTTTATATATACGATGTCATATTGCCTTGAGGCTGCCAAAAAATTCGGGAAGAAAATAGTTATTCTTGACCGGCCGAATCCAATCGGTGGTATTGAGGTTGAAGGTAACTGCCTTTCTTCGGAGTATATCTCATTTGTAGGGCGTTATCCAATACCCATGCGACACGGCCTTACGATTGGAGAACTTGCGCAGTTTTTTAATAAACATTTTGAAATAGATTGTGATCTTGAAGTGATTCCCATGAAAGGTTGGAGAAGAAAAATGCTATTCGCAGATACTTCTCTTCCATGGATACCGCCTTCTCCTAACCTTCCAAATCCTGTTTCTGCTATTGTTTATCCCGGCCAGGTTGTACTGGAAGGCACAAATATATCTGAAGGGCGGGGCACAACCCAGCCGTTTGAAATATTTGGGGCTCCATTTATAGAATGTGATAAAATAATTTCTTTTTTAGGCACAAACAAACTTCCCGGTGTAATACTGAGGCCCATTGCTTTTGAACCTACCTCAAACAAATGGCAGGGTGAGTTGTGCAGAGGTTTCCAGATTCATGTTATAGATCCGGATAAGTATAAACCATATTTTTCAACCCTGAAATTACTTCAGGCAGTATTTCAAACCTATCGAAATCATTTTGAATGGAAACTTCCTCCGTATGAATATGAATTTGAGAAGTATCCTGTGGATCTTATAACCGGCAATCCGGCAATCCGCGCTGCGATTGAAAATAATGATAATATTGAAGAGATCGAGAAATCATGGAGAACCGAAATTGATCAATATCTTGATATAAGCCGTAAATATTATCTTTATAGTTGAGCCAGTTTCAAAACGTCCCATTTTGGCCGATCTCTGCGTTGGGCTAAAATTATAATCCTCGAAATACTCCATGTATTCCTGCGGTTAAAATTTTCACCCGCCTTGACCTTGACCAAACTGAAACGTTTTGAAAGTGGTTCAGTTGATTATAATTTATTGACAGGGCCATTAATTATGGAAAATAATGATATCTTGTGGAAGAGAATGATGTTCAAGGGCAACAAGGTCTGGCAGGCCTTTTCTTCCGATGAAAAACCGTTAATTAAAAGTGGCAAAGTACTGATTAAATACAATACAAAGCAGGATTATGAATACTGGGTTTATGAAAACAAACTTGAGCCTGTAGATTCTATGGACTCCGATACCCCGGAAGATAATAAAAAAGTACAGGATAGAAATTCTTTTGCAAAGAAAAGATCCGATAAAGATTCCGCCCGTCAGGAAAATATACCTTCCGATGCCATTTGTATTTATACTGATGGTGCGTCATCCGGCAATCCGGGACCATCAGGCATAGGAGTTTTTTTCCGTTTTGGAGAACATGAAAAACAAATATCAAAATATATCGGAATTGCTACAAACAATATCGCAGAACTGGAAGCAATAAGAGCTGCTCTTACTGAACTTAAAACCACCAGAAAGCCGGTAAGAATTTTTACGGACAGTTCTTATTCTTATGGCGTTCTTTCTCTAAACTGGAAACCAAAAAAAAATATTGAGCTAATAAACTCAATTAAAATTATAATGAAAAATTATGATGATATTAAACTTATTAAAGTTAAAGGTCATGCAGGCCATAAAGAAAACGAACTTGCCGATTTTCTTGCAACAAAGGCTGTAAAAAACGGATCAAAAACTTAATATTAAGGATTCAAGGGTCCAAGGGTTCAAGGATTCAAGTGAAGGGTGCTTATCTCTTGAACACCTGAACCCTGGAACCCTTTTTTAAAGGAGATTTCAATGCCCGACAAGATTACTGATCAGGAAGCACAAGCTCTTGCATACAGGAAACGCTACCGTGGAGTTATAGGCGTTTCTCCCAAGATACCTATAAAGGATTCAAAAATATTAAGCCTTGTTTATACTCCCGGAGTTGCTTCGTCCTGTTTGGAAATAGCCAGGGATCCCGTACAGTCTTATTTGCTGTCATGCCGTGGAAATACAGTAGGGATTTTAACAGACGGTTCCGGGCTGTTTCGCCTTGGTCATGCAGGGCCTGAAGCAGCACTTCCTGTTATGGAGGGCAAGTCTGTTATATTCAAGACATTTGCCGGTGTGGATGCTCTTCCGATATGCATCAGGACAAAAGATCCTTATGAATTTATTGAAACTGCGCTTGCTCTTACACCTACTTTCGGAGCATTTTGCTTAGAAGACATTGCCAGTCCACAAAGCTTTACAATTACAGATCATCTTGAGAGAGCTGCTGACATACCGGTATTTAATAATCATGGGCTTGGAGTCGCAATACCCGTACTTGCCGCTCTTATAAATTCAATGAAAGTTGTTAATAAGGATCTTATCAACTCCAGGGTGGTAATAAACGGTGCCGGTATGGCCGGTCTTGCCAGTGCTGATCTATTGGTAAAAGCCGGAATAAAACAGGTGATAGTTTGTGACAGAGATGGCGCTCTTTATAAATACCGCCTGAAAGGAATGAGCTGGGCAAAATGGGAAATAGTTAAAATCACAAATCCTGATAATTTTACGGGAACTCTTGAGCAGGCTCTTAAAAACGCCGATGTTTTTATCGGCCTTTCGTCCGGAAATGTTCTTAGCGGGGATATGATAAAATCCATGGCAAAGGACCCGATAGTTTTTGCGCTTTCAACTCCTCATCCTGAAATTATGCCTGAAAAAGCGCGTGATGCAGGTGCAAAAGTTATGGTATTTAACAGAGCTGATTTTCCGAATCAGTCTGATGTTGCGATGATTTTCCCTGGTTTTTTCAGAGGCATTCTTGAAACAAGGGCAAGTAATATTAATACTGAAATGGCGCTTTCTGCGGCTCAGGCTCTTGCTGATTGTGTAAGTTCCGATGAGCTTGCTCCTGAGCATGTTATGCCAAAGATATTTGATTTCCGGGTTGCACCAAAAATTGCGGAAGCGGTTGCAAAGGCTGCAATACAGACAGGGGAAGCCAAAGGAGATGTGGACCCGGCTATGATTTCCGATATGACACGCAGATATGTGTATGAAGGACAGTGGCCTATTGATCCGCCTGATCCGAAAAAAAAATCAATTGCGGAAGAATCTCTTGAGTTCCACAGGCGATACCGTGGTGTTCTTCAGATCAGGAGCAAGATAGCAATTAAGGATAATTATATTCTAGGCCAGTTTTATATGCCCCCTTTAGCAGAAGTGCCGGCGCGCCTGATAAGGGAAAACCCTGAATTGATATATGATTACACCGCCAAAGGAAACCTTGTTGCCATTGTTACGGATGGAAGTGCTGTGCTCGGTCTAGGAAATATTGGCCCGCAGGCTGCAATGCCTGTAATGGAAGGCAAAGCAATTCTATTCCAGACTTTTGCGGGAGTTGAGGCTTTTCCGATCTGTTTATGTACGCAGGATGCAGATCAAATTGTTGAGATCGTAAAAAGAATGAGTCCGACTTTCGGGGGAATAAATCTTGAAGACATATCAGCACCTCGTTGCTTTTATATCGAAAGACGTCTTAAAGAAGAGATGGATATCCCCGTATTTCATGATGACCAGCATGGAACTGCGATTATTGTTACAGCTGCTTTACTTAATTCACTTAAAATATCCGGCAAAAAAGCTGAGGATGTGAAGGTTGTGATAAATGGCGCCGGCGCCGCAGCCATTGCAGTTTGCAAACTGATAATGGAGATAGGAATAAAACATATTATACTTTGCGATAAAAAAGGAGCCATATATAAAGGACGTTTGGAAGGCATGAACTGGATGAAGGATGAAATGGCCGAGCAGACAAATCCGGAAAAAATAAAAGGAGATCTTGCCAAGGCTATTAAAGGTGCTGATATTTTTATTGGCCTTTCTGTTGCTGGGGCTCTTACAAAAGAGATGCTCGCAACTATGGCAAAAGATCCCATAATATTTGCGCTTGCCAATCCAACCCCTGAGATTTTTCCGGATGAGGCAAAAGAAGCCGGAGCATTGATTGTTGCGACAGGAAGGTCGGACTTTGCTAATCAGGTTAATAACTCACTTATTTTCCCTGGTGTGTTCAGGGGGGCGCTGGATGTCCGGGCAAGGATAATAAATGAGGAGATGAAGATAGCGGCAGCAAGAACTGTAGCCGGCCTTGTCTCAGACAAGGAGCTTAATCCCGAATGGATTATTCCTAAGGGAATGGATTTTAAGGTTCCTCCTGCGGTTGCTGCCGCAGTCGCACGTGCTGCCATGGAATCGGGTGTTGCAAGGATTAAAGTAGATCCTGAAAAAATTGCTCAAAGGACACGTACGCTAATATACGAGGGGGAGTCGGGGTATCATCTTGTAAAAGATTAAACAGACTTCCGGATAAAGTTTTTGGACTGCGTATTATCAGTTCCCCCTTCGAAACGTACCAGCTCTGTACGCCTTACTCAGGGGGGTTCCTTCTGGCTTTGCCAAAAAAATTATCTGAAAGCTATAGTTTGTAAAATTATTGCGGTGGAAGATTATCCAGATCAAGAAGCAGGGCAATATCTCCATTTTCCATAATACCTATTCCGGAAAAAAGTTTTACTCCTGACAAAAGGTCTCCCACCGGCAATACCATAAGAGGCCGGTTTCCGATTATATTATCTACCAGAAGATGCCTGCAGGATTCTTTTCCATCATTTGTAGGTTGATCAGTTGTTGCCTGGTCTGTTGTTGTTTGGTTAATGGTTGATTGATCGTTGGCATATTTCAGATTTAATACACTGTAAGAACTCTTTTTGTTTTCAGCTACTCCGAGAACTTTTTTGATGTCATAATAAGATTTACGGTCATTGTCAGAAAAGATATCTATATTGCTTATTGATTTGACATGTAAGGTAGGAATCGCAAGAGTATGTTTTCCTATTGAAAATGCAATTGCATAAATAATTGAGAGTGACAGCGGTAATTTTATTATAAACTCTGTTCCCTTTCCGCTATCAGAAGATATGGACAAAGAACCTCCGAGGTAATCGATCGACTGTGCCACAACATTCATACCAATACCTCTTCCTGATAATTCTGTTGTCGTTGAAGACGAGGAAAATTCCGGACTTAAAATAATATTATAGAGTTCTTCTTCAGACATCCTGCCGATTTCTTCATCAGTCATCAATTGTTTGTCTTTAAGATGATTAATGATCAATGATTTATTTATACCGCGTCCGTCATCGCGGATTTTAATGTATAAATTTTCTTTTTCACTCTTTGCTTCAATTGTGATTTTGCCGTTTACGTTTTTCCCCAGATTGGTTCGCTCTTCTACCGTTTCAATACCATGGGCTATGCAATTTCTGAAAATGTGTATCAATGGTTCACGAAGGCGTTCAAGAAGTGTTATGTCTGCCTGTATTTCGCTGCCTATTATTTCAACATTAACGCTTTTATTATTCTCTTTTGCTATATCTCTTATGCTTTTTAAAAAAAGATCCGCAAAATCGCCGACAGTCATCAGTCTTAGCTGGGTTAACTGAAAGTAAAGAACTTTCATCAAAGCAGTATAGTGACCAATCCAGTTTTTTAAGCCTGAGGACATCTGTTCATTTAAAAAAGACGGGAACTTTTTAGCAAGAAGCTGTATTTCCTGTGTTAGTCCAAGAAGCTCCTCAATAAAAGAATACTTTATTTTTACATGATCTATAGTTATAGCCGGAGATTGATAAGAGGCCAATGCTGGAACTGTCTCAGTGAGAGAACTCGATTTGGAAGGTTCGTCAGGGATTTTTTCAAATTTGGATATCAGATTATTATACAATTTCTGATCTTCAAATGAGTCAATCCATCCTTTATTTGAAACAAGATATCCTAAGAAATTCGAGCCGTCAAAAAGGGCTTGAACAGCAGCAGGAGAGCTTATTCTTGTGCCCTGTTGAAAATTCAGGCACCAATCTTCCATTAAGTGGCATAAGTCTGAAATTTTCGTAAGACTCAGAGCCCTTGCCATCCCTTTAATAGAATGGATTTTGCCGTGAATCTCTGCCCACAAAGCAAGGTTTGACAAATCTTTTTCGACCGCCATTAATAGATCTTCAAGCTCTTTAAGATACTTGCGAGATTCCTGGTCGAAAATTTTTTCATATTTAGTGATGTCCATAGGAAAGCTCTAATAATTTTTTCCAGATATAATCAGGTTTTATTAAATTTATATCTTTGTTTTCATGGCGATATGAATTTAAGCCTTCATAATTACCGTCTATCCATATCATCCCGATTATTTCATCAGGAATAACTGCCAGCTTTTTATTATGCCATTTGATAATGATTATCCGTTGATTTTCAACCGGTTCATCATAAGTGTTTTCTAAATGTCCGGAATAACCAAGAAGGAGTCTGATATTTATTACATCAAAAAGTTCTCCTCTGTAAAATATCAGACCGGCATAACATTTTGGAGTAAGGCAAACCGGTGTTATTTTATAGTCGTCAATTATTCTGTAAATATATTCAGATTCTATGCCTATATACTTATCTTTTGCTTTGAATACAAATAATTTCATGTTTATTAATCTTCTTCTTCCGGCTTGTCTGATATTTGTTTCTTCTGTTCAGGAAGACTGAATTGCTGTTGCGTTTCAAGCATCTTTTTAGATAGTTTATCCAGTAAATTTATTGCGCTTGCCATTCTTTTTACTTCATTTTTTTGATTAGCTGCTGCAACAGTAGTCTTTTGAGTAGAGTCATAGTTTCTGGATGCAGAAACTGAAAGCTTTTGAAAATGTTCCGAAAAACTTCTGAGTTCCTGAGCCTGTCTAACCGTTGCATCTTCCATGCTTTTTATTTCGGAAAATATATCTTTTACACCAAGAAGCATATCGCTAAATGTTTGCACAATGCCGTGTATAATTTTATTGCCTTTATCAATTTCTGACTGGTTCTTTGTTAAGAATTCTTTAAGCATTTGATTATCTTCTAAAATGTCTTCAACCAGTTTTGCAATAGCTTTTGATGACTGCTTTGAACTCTCAGCCATATTCCTTATTTCTTCGGCAACTATGGCAAAACCTTTACCGGATTCACCGGCTCTCGTTGCTTCGATAGATGCATTTAATGATAGAAGATCGGTTTTCTGAGAGATAGCTTCTATTACATTCATCACTATTTTTATTTTTTCAACTTTTTCGGGCAGTCTTGAAAGGGGTTGTGCGGATTCACTCATTTGTTTAAGCACAAGCTCAAGATGGCTTATTATTTCGCGGGCATTTGATTCACCCTTTTGAGTCTTCTTGATTGCTGCATCTGCCTTTGAAATAGTTTGGGACGATTGTTGTACCAGCTTATCCATCACCTTAATGCTGTTGTTAAGCTTAATGGTAGTATAGTGTACTATTTCTGTTTGTTTAGCAGAACTTTCTGCAATAATTTTAGCCGTAATATCTATTTCATTGCTGTTTTGTAAAAGTTTTTTCGCCAACATTTTCAATATTGAATTAGTGTTGTGGATTTTTAGGGAAACATTTTTCATATCAATAAGCAGAGCTCTTAAGTGGTTGACCATTAAAGAAAATATTTCTTCAAGGTCGCGAACTTCATCGCTGGATATGATTTGTATTTCTTGTGTTAAATCACCGCAGCTAATTTTTCCTGCGGCATCGCTCAGCTTTTTTAAACGCAGAGTAATAGAACGTGAAAATATAATTCCAAACACTGTTCCTATTGCCATAGCCAGAGCAATTGAAAGTCCCTGTGCTAAAAAGAAATCTTTCGTGGTCTGATTTACTACCTCAATTACAACAATTACAATTAACAGCAGAACCAAAAAATACATTATCAGTTTGTTTTTTATGCTTGTTCTTCCCATTTGTCACAATCCTCCAAAGCCAGTATCAGTCCTATATTTTTCTTTTCAACAGTTAATAATGTAACCACAACTCTTATTTTTTTTGAATCGATAATAGTGGTATATACGGCTTCACTTGATTCACTGTTATGAATAAAATTTTTTATGGTATTAATAAGTTTTGATCTGTCCTCATGAGGGAAAATATCGGTAACAGGTCGATTTAAAAGTTCGATTGTGGTTTTGTTCAATATATTAAGAGCAGATGAATTAATTCCAATAATTCTTGCGTCCAAATCAATATTTACTATTCCGAAGCCAACACATTCAATGATAGCTTTGTGAAACTGTATGGAATCTAATAAATCAATGGCTTCTCTTCTTGGAAAAAGATTTCCCGATTCGACGATTTTGGCACCTTGAGATTTATCAAAAGAATTATTATCAATATTATCTAATAATTCATTAATATTAGCTGCCATTTTTTCCATAGGCCCTTTAGCTATGTAATAATCGGCGCCTATATTGGATAGAGTATCTATGCGCTCTATTATTGTGCCTGATACTGCCACTATCGAAAAGCAATTTTCAGGATATTTCATTCGTACAAATTTAATTAGCTCTGTTCCGTCAATTTTCGGCATTACAATATCTACAAACATCAGGTCGATATTTTCATCATCAATTTTTGAAATGGCTTCCTTTCCATCGTAGGCTTTTATGACATTATATGCTCTGCTTTCAAGAAGTTCTGCTAAAAATTCTACAAAAAAGAAATCGTTATCAACTACAAGGACGGTTTTTGGCATAATATTACCTTTAAGTTTCAACTTCGTTGTAAGCAACAAAGGGTGCCTGGGATAGTTGCTCTTGTTGATCAGTTTATACAGACTCTTCCGACTTCGTTCATATTCGTCAGTCCTTTAAAAACTTTTATTATTCCATCCTGTTTTAAGGTGGTCATTCCATCTTTATAGGCTTGAATAAAGAGTTCTTCCGTATTTGCTGCTTTTTTAATAAGACTCTTTGTTATGGGAGTGCCTTCCATAAGTTCGTGTATAGCCATTCTTCCTCTATATCCCGAGCCTGAACATTCTTCACATCCTGTAGGTTTATATAAAACAAGATCGGATGAATATTCGATACCTGTTGCTTCGAATTTCTCTTCACCGTATTCAGTCACTAACTCATCGAACTCATCTTTTGTGGGATTAAAAGCTTTCTTGCATTTTGAGCATAATCTTCTGGTTAATCTCTGTGCAAGAACACCAAGGAAAGCATCGGAAAAATTAAGAGGATTAAGGCCCATATCAAGAAGTCTGGTTATGGTTTCAGGAGCACTGTTTGTGTGAAGAGTTGAAAACACAAGGTGTCCGGTAAGGGATGCTTCAACGCCTATGGAGGCTGTTTCCTTGTCTCTCATTTCACCAATCATTATAACATCCGGGTCAAGACGCAGAAAACCACGCATAACTCTTGCAAAATCGAGTCCTATTCTTGGCTTTACTTCAACCTGGCGTAAACCCGGCTGTGTGATTTCTATAGGATCTTCTGCTGTCCAGATTTTGATTTCAGGTTTATTAATGTGGCCGAGAGCAGAGTGAAGAGTTGTTGTTTTGCCGGAACCGGTGGGTCCAACAACGAGTACAAGCCCGTATGGTAGGTTGATTATTTTTTTTATAATTTTCAAATTGCGTTCATTAAGACCCATTTCATCGAGCTTCATTGCGCCTGCTTTTGCAAGAATTCTTAAAACCGTATCTTCATATCCTCCTGCGGTAGGCATGGTGGACATGCGCAGCTCAAACGAGGGAATACCCTTGCGGTTCATTTTGATTTTTCCATCCTGCGGAAGCCGTCTTTCAGCTATATCAAGACCTGCCATGATTTTCAGTCTTGAGATAATTGCAGGGGCCATTGTATTTGGAACCTGGAGATATTCATTGCAAACACCGTCCATTCTAAAACGTATAGTTATTTTCTTGTTTATAGGAGAAGGTTCAATATGAATATCGGAGACTAGCTTTCTGTAAGCCGTTATAATTATCTGATCAACAAGCCTTACTACCTGACTGGAAGATTCATCTACGATGTCTTTATCTATCTCGAGTTCTTCTTCTTCAAAAGAAAAGTCAGGTATAAGTAAATCAAGATTATCAAGGGTTGAATCCATATTTTCGAAAGATTTGTCAGCAGAAAAGAAGTACCCTATATATTTTATTATATCTTCTTTGATTCCTATGGAAAACTTTATGCTTTGGTTTGCCATCAAAGCCTTTATGTAATCTGTTTTTCTCAGATCTTTGGGATCATCAACAAGAATTTCTATATAGTTCTTTCCCCAGCTTAATGGAACCCATGTGTAATGAAGAAGAAAAGATTTTTTAAGTTTTCCTATAAGTTCTATGGGAACCGGTAATGATGGATCAAAACTTTTAAACGGACAATTATAATATAAAGAAAGGGATTTTCCTATATCTTCCTTTTTTATATTAAAAGTTTCAATCAGAACAGACTCGATACTTTTACCGGTTTTTTTTGAAAGTTCCAGAGATTTTTGAAGCTGATCTTGAGTAACCATTGATGAGCTAAGGAGAAAATCAAATTTGGAATTGTTGGAGGAATTTGATAACAGGGAATTTAGCTTATTTGATGCTTCTGTATTATTGGGGTCAAGATTTAACGCTTCTTTAAATAATGAAACGGCGATATCATTGTGGTCCTTTTTTGCCATTTCCTTTCCAAGCCATAATTTTATCTGAGATATATCTTTATGCTCAAGTTTGTGCTCGCTAATAATTGTATTTGATTTCTCAAGTACAGTTTCAAAAGATTCAACTTTAAACAGATTTGAAAGCACTTCGGCAATTATTTTAACCGGTGTATATCCCGCTTTCGAGTAATCGAATTTTAAAAACTTTTCAAATTCGACAGCAGCTTTCCTTGCAAGGCCAAGCTCTTTAAGGGCATATGCATTATTAATAATACCCTTTAAATCCCCTGTATCTGTTAACGATTTTTCAATAAGAAGAATATCGCTTGCCGATAAATCCGGTGTGTGTTTTATTTTGTTGATACGGACCTCTTTTTTTATCTGTGTTGCTTTTTCTTTGATATAAGTTATTTCTATTGAATCAGCAAAAGAGTTGTCTGCTAGTATCTGTTCATAGATATGCAAAGAATCATCAAGCATTCCCATGGAATAGTATATTTCGGCTTCTTTGATTTTATTTTTAATTTGGATTTCACTGGAATTGCTGGTGGTCATATACAACTAATTCCTTCGGCTAAAGTGATAGCCTCTTGATAAAGTACACCTGTTCAGCTAAGAAGAATTATACCTCAAATCACTCTGTTTTTTTATCGTGCAATGAGATAGCTTGGCTGATAGAATAGAATATAAATAATAAGAGCATGATCTGATAAATGCAATGCTTTCTGATAATATAACTGCTTTTTCAACAATAAAATGAATGTAGAACCTATGTTAAAGACAGCATTTTTTAAAAAAAGATGATTAATTTGTGTAAATTAAATAATATATTACGTTGCATTTTTGACTTTTCATTTAAAATAACGGCTCATTTCCTAATAAATTCCGGCATATTGCTATATGAATCCCCGCATTTATAAATCAAATCAGCTTATTCATTTTTAAATAGTTATATATTATATACTAAAGTTTCGCAGTTGAGTAATCGAGTTGATTACAAAGTACATTTTCAATAACTTCAAGAATATATAATATATTATTTCTGTCAATTTCATCAGATAATA